>Ga0326597_10000905_pt1 | contig 50195 bp, 44 predicted proteins | sample RVTome_12_FD_203789 | JGI IMG/M metagenome (GOLD analysis project Ga0326597, IMG submission 203789) | Soil microbial communities from uranium-contaminated site in the Upper Colorado River Basin, Wyoming, United States - RVT100D185 | ecosystem: Environmental > Terrestrial > Soil > Contaminated >... | reverse complement strand
ACGCGCTGCGCGAATCCGGCGTTTTCCGCCAGAAATCCATAACCCGGGTGCACGCCGTCAGCGCCGGCGCGCTTGAGCACATCGAGCAGCACGTCCTGATTGAGATAACTGTCGCGAGCGGGTGCCGCGCCGATCGCGTAGGACTCGCTCGCCATCTCCAGATACGGCGCGCCATAGTCGGCTTCGGAATACACCGCGACCGACTTGATTCCCATCGTGTTGAGCGCGCGCAGCACACGCACTGCGACCGCGCCGCGGTTGGCGACGATTATTTTTGTAAACATGTTGCGCGCCGCCTCGTTGTTCCGCCTGCCGTCCCGGGCATTGTTGCTTCTACCATCATCCCTTATCCCTCTAATAACTCGTCGGCCAGGTGCGCATCAGATGCTGGCCAACGCCTTTGGTCATGCGCAGCTGATAGACCTCCAGCATGCGGATCAGGTAATCGCGCGTTTGTTCAGGCCGGATCACCGCCTGTGCCGCGAATACCGAGGCGAGACCCCACACGTCGGAATCAAGCTCGATTTCCGCAAGCTTCGCTGCGAAGCCAGGTTCGCCGGGCTTGACGCCATGCACGATGGTGGTTGCGAACTCGGGACTCATGAAACTCACCTCCGCAGTCGGCCACGCCGAGATGTCGTCCGCATGCCGTCCGCCGCCCATGCATACATAGGCGCGGCCGTAGCTCTTGCGCAGAATCACCGACAGCTTGGGCACGGTGACGAGCGTCATCGCGTTCATAAAGTTCATGATCTTGCCCGGCGCACCGCTCTTCTCGGCCTCGGTGCCGATCTGGAATCCGGGGGTATCGACCAGCAGCACGATCGGAACGTTGAACGAGTCGCACAGCACCAGGAAGTCGACGATCTTGCGGCACGCATCGGCATCCAACGCGCCGCCGCGATGCAGCGGATTGTTGGCGACGAGACCAACGCTTTTTCCTCCGAGCCGCGCAAACGCAACCACTGCGCTCTTGCCAAAGCGCGGCTTGATTTCGAAGAGCGTGTTCTTGTCGACGATGCATCTGATGATTTTTCGGACATCGTAAACCTGGGCGCGCTTCTCCGGCAGAATCGCCATTACGTCCTGCATGTCTTCTCCCGAACCGGCAGGCACCGGCGCATCCGGTGGTGGTTCGCGATGATGGCTCGGCAGGTAGGAGAGGAACTGCTTGATCGCGACGAACATCTCCGGTTCGGTGTCGACTACCTGATCGACGAGGCCAGTCACCTCGGCGTGCATGCGCCAGCCGCCGAGTTCGTCGAGATCGACTTTCTCGCCGAGCGCCATTTCGATCAGGCGCGGGCTCGAGACCGCCATCGTCGCGTCTTTGTGCATCACCGCAAAGTCGGCGAGACACGCGAGCCACGCCGAGGAGCCGAACGCGGGACCGATCACTGCGGTCGCAAGCGGCGTCTCACGAGTGCGGCGGAACTGGGTGTTGTCGTTGCCGAGCAGCAAACCCATGCCGCGCGAGCCCATCGCGTCGGGCAGGCGCGCGCCGGTCGATTCACCTACGATGACGAGCGGCATGCCGCGCTCGGTGGCGGTGCGCTTCATGTGCCCGATCTTCTTGCTGTTGGTCGCGCTGGTCGAGGCGCCCTTGACGGTGAAATCGTTGACCACGATCGCAACGTCACGGCCGTTGATCCGCGCGTAGCCTGCGAGCTTGCCGTCGGTCGGCGTCTCGTCCGCTTGCTCGGGATAGACGCCCGAGGTGCCGAACAGCCCGGACTCGATGAAGCTGTCCGGGTCGACGAGGCAGGCGATGCGTTCGCGCGCGTTCAGCTGACCGGCTTGCTTGCGTTTCGCCAGTTTCTCCGGCCCCCCCATCGCCAGCGCTTTGGCGCGCCGCGCTTCGTATTCAGCCAGCAATTTTTCGAATGCCATCTTTGCCTCTCGTGCCAAAAAAACGCCGTTCAGCTCCGCAGCTTCTCAACTTCCGAGATGAACGCGGGGATGAACCGCCGATAATCGCCCACTACGCCGTAACGGGCATCTCGGAAGATCGCCGCCTCCGGATCGGTGTTGACGGCAACGATGGCCTTGGCGCTGCCGCATCCTGCCATGTGATGCCCCGCGCCGGAAATGCCGACCGCGATGTACAGCTCAGGCGTCACCGTTCTGCCGGTAAGCCCGATCTGCCACGAACGCGGGCACCAGCCCAGGTCGCAGGGAACGCGGCTTGCGCCCACTGCCCCGCCGAGTGCCTGCGCGAGCTTTCCGAGCACGCGAAACCCTTCGGCGCCATTCAGACCCCTGCCGCCCGCCACAATGATCTTGGCGTCCTCCAGACGCATGCCATCCGCAGCGTCGCGCTTGCGCGCAACAATTCTGGTGCGAATTGCGGGTGCGTCGCATTCCGGTTGCACCTGCTCCACCGTAGCGCTGCGGCTCGCGTCAGAGGCCGGCACGTCATAGCATCCGGGCCTGACGGTGGCGATCGCCGGCGCCGTCTTGAGTGAAACGACTTCGCGCGCATTGTCACCATAACACGGCCGCGTCAGCACAAATCTGCCGGCGCTCAAAGCCACGTCCACGCAACCGGTCGCGACCGCCGTTCCCAGCCGAAACGCGAGGCGAGGCGCCAAATCAGCGCCGACCGCGTTATGACATATCAATACGGCATCGCAGGCGGCTTGCCGGCAGATCCGGGCAAGGACCGGAACCCAGGCGTCAGCGTGATATTCGCCCAGTGCCGCATGCTCTGCGACGTACAGCTTATCAGCCCCGCGGGAGATCAGTTCTTCCGCCACGCCGCCGCGGCCAAGTAGCGCTGCCGCAACGGTGCCCCCCGCCTGGTCCGCCAGGCGCCGCGCCAATCCCAGCAGCTCGCACGCAGGGCCGGTCGTCTTGCCGTGCACTGTTTCCACGACCACCAGCACGCAGCTCATATCAATTTGGCCTCCCGCAGCCGCAGCGCGAGACCCGCGGCCTGCTCTTCGGGAGAACTGCCGGCGACAAGTTCACAACGGTTTTGCTTCACTGGAATGAACATCCGTTCGACCACGCGCCGCGCGCCTGCCGCGCCGACGGCGTCGGCTGCGAGTCCGAGATCGGATGCCGACCATGCCGCGACCGGCTTGCGGGCAGCGCGCATGGTTTCGCGCAGACTCGGGGTACGCGGAGCGCCAAGTTCGTTGGATACGGTGACCACCGCCGGCAACGGAACCTCGATGATTTCGGTGCCATCGTCCAGCACCCGCTCCACGCGCACCACGCCATCCTCGATGCGAACTTCTTTCGCACAGGAAATCACCGGCACGCCGAGCAGTTCGCCAACGCCGGCGCCGACCACACCGCTGTCCCAGTCGGCTGCCTGGCGCCCGGTTAATACGAGATCGACGTTGCCGATCTTCTTGATGGCCGCGGCAAGGGTCAGCGCGGTGGTATAGCCATCCGAGTCGGTAAACGCAGTATCCGTGAGCAGCACGCCCTCGTCCGCTCCCATCGCCAGTCCGTGCTTGAGCACGTTGCGCGCGCGCTCGGGCCCCAGGCTCATGACCGTGATCTTGGCAGCGGGATGCACCTCGCGAATGCGCAGCGCCGCTTCGACCGCCTGCTCGTCGAAAGGACTCATCACCCATTGCACGCCAGCTACTGGCGTCACCGTCCGCGCCTGCTCGTCCACGCGGTACTGGCTGGCGGCGATATCGGGGTTGGGAACCTGCTTGACGCAAACCACGATGCGCATCGACTCATTCACTCGATGGTGACGTCGGTGGGCACGATGCCGTCGAAATGCTTGCGCTGGTAGTTCCACGGGATCTGCGGCTGCACGCGGCCCGCCTCGTCGCTGGCGCGCGCCATGATGCGGTAGCGGCCCGGCCGGTCGGCTTCCCACAGATACGACCAGCGTACCCACAACCAGCGTTCGCGCGGTTCTTCGAGGTGCGCGTCGTGCCAGTTTCTGCCTTCGTCCAGACTTACTTCCACGCGCGCGATCCCGCTTATGCCGCTCCAAGCAAGCCCCCGGATCTTGTATGAACCGCGTTCGAGCGGTGAGTCCTCATCGAGCGGGTCGGTGATGATGCAGCGCACGCCCATCGCGGTGATCATTTCCTTGTGCGGGTCTTCGGGCGAGTCGCCGTAGACGAAATAGTGCTTCTGGTAGTAACACTCCGGCATGCAATTGAGCACTTCGATTTTCTGCAGCCATTTTGCCCACCAGTTGGCCGACCAGCCCGGCACCACCGCGCGCAGCGGCGCGCCGTGTACGTGCAGTAGATACTCGCCGTTCATCGACCACGCCAGCAGCGTGTCGGGGTGCAGCGCTTTGGCGAGCGGCAACCCTTTCTCGTAATTGATGACGCCCGGGTCCACCAGCTTGAAGTCCGAGCGGCCGACCGAACGGTATTGCACGGCGAGATCCGGCTGCCCGCGGTCAAATCCCTCCATTCGCACCGCCACCGCGCCGGGTTTCAAACCCGCTTTCTTGAGCACCTCGGCCAGCGGCACGCCGGTAAATTCGCCGGCGCTGACCGCACAGGTCGTGGTCGATTCGTTGCCGATATCGTCTGTCGAGGGCACCTCGTTCTGCTCGCGCATCGCGGCACGCTTCTGCATGTCCTGCTGATTGATGCGTGACGGCTTTTTGCCGCCTTTCCCCAGATAATCGAAAAATCCCGCGTCATTGCCGGCGCATTCGGTCACCGCGCGCACCGTGCGCCCCGGCAGCTTTTGCAGTTCCTTGAGCGAAAATTCCAGCGGCCGCGCGACTTCGCCGCCGACCGTGAGTATCCAGTCGTCAGGATGGACCGGCTCGGGCACTTCGAGCTGGTTCACGACATAATAAGCGTCGGTGGGTGTAATCAACCCTTCGAGATCCGTGAGCGGTGCGCGGCCGTTGATCACGCGCCCTTGGGCATCCTTGCCGGCAATGAGCGTCGGTCGTTTCCGGTCCGGCCATCCCAGCACCCAATCGCCTTCAATCTCGCGCCGCGGCATGTCGCCTCCTCAGTGGAAAAATTGCCATGGTAGTGCATCGCGCGCTGCAGCGGGGTGAGTTCGGTCGAACGGGACCGGTGGACGAGATCGCGAACATGAAGTCCCCCGGGTGCTAACGGTTCTTGTGCTGATCAGCCCTCAATGACCGCTACGACCTGGCCCTCGGCAACCGGTTCTTGTTCCTTGACCAGGATTTCCTTGAGCGTGCCGCCGTCCTCGGTGATCACCGGAATTTCCATTTTCATGGATTCGATCACGATCAGCGTGTCGCCCGCCTCGACTTGATCGCCGGGTTGTTTCGTAAGCTTCCATACGGTGCCGGTGATTTCGGATTTGACTTCGATTCTCGCCATCTAGAAACGCCCCCTTTCTTCTTCTCCGCAGCCGGCGCGCCCAAAATTGTAACACGGGCACAGCGATCATTTCCGCGATGCCTATCCGGATGCGCGGTACTTTGTAACCGAAAAATCAGTGACCAGCATCGGGTCCGGGGTCCGACAGCCCCCGGGGAATCGTGGGGTCGATTTCCAGCGCACGGCAGACACCTGCTCCAGAAAGGCCATTGCGAGCGCCGGGCTGTGCAGCAGTGTTTCGTAGATGTTCAGCAGCCTGCCGCCGCGGTCGCCGCGAATCCGGGCGATGAATTCGCGAAGCTCGGGGTGATCCTTTTCTTCGATCAAGGAGATGCGTGTCATGAGCTTCCCTGTCAGTAGAAGATTGTTTGCCGCGTGCAGACGGCGCGCTAATCGACCTTCGCGCCGGACTCCTTCACCACTTTGGCCCATTTCAGCACTTCCTTCTTGATCATCGTGCCGAATTCTTCCGGCGTGTTTCCCACGAGCTCAAAATCGAGCGCGGCGAGGCGTTCCTTCACTTCCGTGAGCTGCAGAATGCGCGTGATCTCGCCGTGAAGCTTCGCAATGATGGGTTTGGGGGTCCCAGCCGGTGCGAGCACGCCAGCCCAGGAACCGGTTACGAACCCGGGCACCCCGGCTTCAACGGCGGTGGGCAGATCGGGAAGTGAGGGGGTGCGCCTCTCGCCAGTGGTAGCCAGCGCACGGAGCCGCCCGGCTCTTACATGCTGTAAGGTCGCGGATACCGAATAGAAAGCCAGGCCGGCTTCGCCTGCGAGGAAGCCTATCAGGGCGGGCGCCGTGCCTTTGTAGGGCACGTGGACGACATTAATGCCCGTTACGCTCTTGAACAATTCCCCGTTAAGATGAGCCGTAGAGCCATTCCCACCGGAAGCGTAGTTGATCTGCCCCGGCTTTGCTTTGGCAAAGGCAATTAGCTCCTTTACCGATTTCGCCGGTACCGAGGGATGGACGAGAAGCAGGAACGGAAAGGCGACCAACTTGGATACCGGCGCAAAGTCTTTGACTATGTCGTAGGGGAGTTTTTTGTGCAGGCTGGGAAGCACGGTATGGCTGATTGATGCCATCATCAGCGTATAGCCGTCCGGCGACGCTTTGGCGGCGATCTCGGCGCCGATGATCCCGCCCGCCCCGGGGCGGTTGTCTATTACGACCTGCTGACCGAGCGCATCAGCGAGCTTTTGACCGAAGAGCCGCGCCGCGATATCGGTAGCGCCTCCCGTGGCGAGCGGCACGACGAAGCGAATCGGGCGATCGGGATACATTTCTTGCGGTTGGGCCGAGGCTGTAGCAACGAAAGTGGCCGCGGCGAAAACCAAGCCCATGAAACACCACCGGAGCCCGCCAATGGCTGCGCACGGCCGGCCTGGCCCCTCCGCCACCAGAAATGAAGTCATGGATACGCCTATCGTTGGTGCTGTCATTCTGGTCGTCATGATTAGTCCTCCGGTTTCGCTCAAAAATGACATCTGCCCCGGGCGGGAACCAAACGATGAATCGGATCGCCCTTACTGGATACTTCGCGATCAACGCCAAATCGCACGCAACGCTCGGCGGCAATCTCGATGTATGATACTAAAGTCTTCTCGGCATCCCTACCTATCAATTATTTTATCGCAAGCAAGGAACACTGATGAACCTTCCGCAACCAACAGATTCCGTACTCGAATTACGCGACCGCGTAGCACTGCTCACTTTCCGGCGCGATGACGTGCGCAATGCGCTGTCCAGCACCGAGCTCACTTCCGATATCATCGCGACGCTGGCGTGGGCCAACGCCAGCCCGGACGTATCGGTGCTGATTCTGACCGGCGCGGGAAGCGCATTCTCGGCAGGCGGCAACATCAAGACGATGGGCGAGCGCTCGAAGGCGCCGGCGTTCGAACTGCAGCAGAACTACAAACGCGGCATCCAGCGCATCCCGCTCGCGCTGCAGGAAGCCGAAATCCCGGTGCTCGCCGCAGTCAACGGCCCGGCGATCGGCGCCGGCTTCGACCTCGCCAACATGTGCGACATCCGCATCGGCTCGACCAACGCTGCGTTCGGCGAAACCTTCGTCAATCTGGGAATCATCGCCGGCGATGGCGGCGCGTGGTTCCTGCAGCGGCTGCTCGGTTATCAGCGCGCGGCCGAGCTCACGTTCACCGGCCGCATCGTCAAGGCCGAGGAAGCCAGGCAACTGGGCATCCTGCTGGAAGTGACCGAACCCGATGCGCTGCTGCCACGCGCGCGCGATTTGGCGCAGAAAATTGCCGCCAAGCCGCCGCTCGCGGTGCGCTATGCCAAACGCCTGCTCAAGCTCGCGCAGCAGCAACCGCTGCCCGAACATCTCGAGGTGTGCTCGAGTTATCAGGCGCTGTGCCACAAGACGCAAGACCATGCCGAGGCGCTCGTCGCCTTCTTCGAAAAGCGGCAAGGCAAGTTCGGGGGGAGCTGATGACGCGCGCGCTGATTATGCTGCGTCACCTGCTCGTCGCCGCCGGGCTGGCGGCAGTTGTCGGCGGGGCAGCGGCGCAGGAGGTGAAGCTGCTGCCCGTCGACGAGGGGGTGAACGACCCCAGCTGGAAGTTCTTCAAAGCGCGCTTGCTGGATGCGCTGGCTAAGCGCGATCAGAAATTCGTGCTGGGCATCGTCGACGCCAGGATACGCAATACCCTGGGGCAAAACGGCAGCGCGGAATTTAGAAAGCTGTGGCAGCCGAATGCCGCCGACAGCCCGTTGTGGGTCGAGCTGCCAAAGTTGCTCTTTTTAGGCGGGGTTTTTGTCAAACGCGACACAGGGGCGTCCGAATTTTGTGCGCCTTACGTTCGCTTCAAATGGCCCGACAACGCTCCCGCGGGCGCGTCAGGCGTGATCCTCGCCGCGGACGCGCTGATGAAAGCCAAGCCGTCCGCTGCAGCGGAGACGCTGCAGACGCTTTCCCACGATCTGGTCAAAGTGCTCGACTGGGACGTCGCGGATGATGACAAGGAAAACAAACAGCAGTGGGTCCGGATCCAGACCGCGGCCGGGGCCGGCTATGTGCCGGAAGAGCAGATCCGCAGCCCGCTTGAACACCGTGCGTGCTTTGCCAAGAGCGGCACAGGATGGCGCATGACCGGACTCGAAGTCGGAGAATAAGAGCCGTGATTGGTGATTAGTAATTGGAAAAACCCGCTTTTGCCAATCACCAATCACGAGTCACCAATCACCGCTTTCAATAGCTTGTCGGCCAGTTCGCGAGCCTATGCTCGCCGACGCCGTTTTTCAGGCGCATGCGGTGCACCGTCAGCGCGTGGATCAGGTAGTCGCGCGTGTCGCGCGGATCGATCACGTTCTGGGCTTCGTAGAGCTCGGCGAGTGCCCATGCGGAGGTATCGCGCTCGACCTCTGCAACCAATCGCTTGAAGCGCGCGGGATCGTCTTCCTGCGTGACGCCATGCAGCACGTTCACGCTTACCGCGGGATCCATGAAGCCGAGATCCGCCATGGGCCACAGCGCCACCTCATCGGCGCCCTTGCCGCCGGCCATATTGATATAGGCCTGGCCGTAGCTCTTGCGCAGGATTATGGTGATTTTCGGCACCGTTACCTGGCTCAGCGCGTTCATCCAGTTGATGACCTTGCCCGGCATGCCGCGCATCTCGCCCTCGACTCCAATCAGAAACCCCGGCACATCGACCAGGAACACGAGCGGCACGTTAAACGAGTCGCACAGTACCATGAAGCTCGTCACTTTCTGGCACGCGTCAGCGTCGAGCGCGCCGCCTTTGAACAACGGGTTGTTGGCGATGAAACCCACGCTCTTGCCGGCGAGCCGTGCCAGCACTGTCGCAACCGACTTGCCGTACCGCTCCTTCAGTTCAAGGCTCGAATCCAGGTCCGCAATCGCTTTGATCACCTTGCGCACGTCGTAGACCTGGTGCCGCGACTCGGGGATGAGCTCCAGGATCTGGCGGCACGGCTCGTTGGAGCCGGGCGCCACCGGTTGCTCGGGCGGCGGCTGCATATTGTGACTCGGCAGATAGGACAGAAAGCGCTTGATCGCGTCGAGCGCCTGCTCGTCGGTTTCGACCGCAAGGTCAGCCAGGCCGGAAACGCCGGTGAGCAGCTTCCAGCCGCCTAAATCCTCGGGATCGATCGGCTTGTTGATCGCGATAGACGTCACGCCGGGGCTCGCGATCGCCATGATCGCACCCTTGCGCATCACGACGAAATCCGACATCGCCGAATACCAGGTCGACGAGCCGTAGCACGGCCCGAGCAGTGCCGCTGCCCACGGCGTCTCGCGCAGGCGCTGGTACTCGGTCGGGTCCTGGGCAATGATCGCGCGCCCCGCGGCACCCATGCGATCCGGCATACGTGCACCGCTCGATTCGCCGAGGAACACCAGCGGCAGGCCGCGTTTGCTCGCGACCTGCTTCACATGCTTGATCTTCTTCATATTGATCACCGACGACGATGCGCCGAGCACCGTAAAATCGTTCGACACGAGCGCGATCTCGCGCCCGGCGATGCGCGCGAAGCCAGCGACCTTGGCGTCCGCCGGAGTTTTGTCGCGCACTTCCGCACGGATACCGACAGCAAACCTGCCGGACTCCAAAAAACTCTCCGGGTCTATCAAATAGTCGATGCGCTCGCGCGCGTTGAGGTGGCCTTCGGCTTTGCGCTTGGCAAGCTTGTCCGCACCGCCCATCGCGAGCGCGCGCTCGGTGCGTTTGCGCAACTGCTTCAGCAAATCTTCAAATGGCACTGCGTGTACCCCCTTCACCAGTACACACGCGCGGCCCGCAGAAATATCTGCCCCGGAGGCCGTGCGGGGCGTACGGGTTGTTGCGGTGCACGAACCGCTCAGTCGTCCGCATCGGCAAGAAACTGACGCCGCCTGCGGACCTGCGGCAATACGATCAAAAAAAGCAACGCGATCGCGGCCACCAGCATGCCGGCCGAGATCGGGCGGGTGAAGAAAACCATCGGGTCGCCGCGCGAGATCAGCAGCGCGCGCCGCAGGTTTTCCTCCAGCAGTGGCCCCAGCACAAACCCCAGTATCAGCGGCGCGGGCTCGCAACCCCACTTCGAAGAATAATAGCCGAAGCAACCGAACAGGGCGGCGACATACACGTCGAACGGGGAGCCGTTGAGAGAATACGCGCCGACGCAGATGAAAAGACAGATACCCGGGAACATCAGGCGGTAGGGAATCTTCAACAACCCCACCCACATCCCGATCAACGGCAGGTTGAGTATCACCAGCATGCCGTTGCCGATCCACATCGAAGCGATCAAGCCCCAGAACAGATCGGGCGTCTGCGTCATCACCTGCGGTCCGGGCGTGATACCCTGGATCGTCATCGCGCCCATCATCAGCGCCATCACCGCGCCGGTCGGAATGCCGAGCGTTAACAGCGGGATAAAGCAGGTCTGCGCAGCCGCGTTGTTCGCCGACTCGGGCCCGGCCACGCCCTCGATCGCCCCCTTGCCGAAGCGCGTCTGGTCCTTCGCCAGCTTCTTCTCCAGCGTGTAGGACGAAAACGACGCAATCACCGTGTGCGAGCCTGGCAGGATCCCGAAAATGGTGCCGAGCATGGTGCCGCGTAGAATCGGCCCGATCGACATCCTGAGGTCCGTCTTGGTCGGCATCAGGCTCGACACCTTGGAGACCTCGACCTCGCGGCTGACGGACGTCTGCCCCAGGTTGCTGATGATCTCGCCGAACCCGAACATGCCCATCGCCACCGAGACGAAACTGATGCCGTCGGTGAGTGCCGAGATGCCGAAGCTGTAGCGCGCCATGCCGGAACTGACGTCGATGCCGACGAGGCCCCCGAGCAAGCCGATCAGGATCATGCCGATCGCCTTGATCAGCGAACCGCTGGCCAGCACCACCGCCGCGACCAGTCCGAGTATCATCATCGAGAAGTACTCGGGCGCGCGGAACGCAAATGCGAGTTCCGCGAGCGGCGGGCCGAACAGCGCGATCAGCATCGTGCCGACGGTGCCGGCGAAAAACGAGCCGATCGCCGCAATCGCGAGCGCCGGCCCGGCGCGGCCCTGCCTGCCCATCTGATAGCCGTCGATACAGGTCACCACCGACGAGGATTCGCCGGGCAGGTTGACCAGAATCGCGGTGGTCGAGCCGCCGTAGCTCGCGCCGTAATAGATGCCCGCGAGCATGATCAGTGCCGGCGTCGGCGGCAGGTTGAAGGTGATCGGCAGCAGCATCGCCATGGTCGCGACCGGGCCGATGCCCGGCAACACGCCGATCAGCGTGCCGAGAAAGACGCCCACAAAGCAATACCACAGGTTCTGCAGGCTCAGCGCAACACTAAAGCCGAGCTCAAGGTGCTGAATCATTTCAGTCAAGAAATCCATGACGGGTTGCGCTGACGGATGACGGACAGCTTACGACCAGGGCCAGAGCTTGAACGGCAATCCCAGGCCGTAGTCGAAAATAACCACGTTCGCCGCGGCCATGCCGAGCGCGTTGAGCAGCTGTTCCTTCCACCTGAAATCCCAGCCGCCCATTGCGCTGAGGAACACCAGCACGAAAGACGAGATGATCATTCCAGCGTTTTCGAGCAGGAAACCGAACAGGAACACTGCACCGAGGATGAACAGCAGTTGCCGCCAATGGGTCTTGCTCGGGGCCTCCGCCCCGCGCATGAAAAACGAGCGCAAGAACACGAGCGCGCCCAGCCCGACTAGAAGCCAGCCGACCACGGTCGGGAAATAAGCGGGGCCCATGCGCACCGCCGAACCCAACGGGTAATCGCGCGCGAAAATCGCGAAAAACCCGCCGATGGTGATGAACATGATCCCGGCGCAGAAGTCCTTCTTGTCCCGGTCGCGGAACGCCATTTGCCTGCCTCCCCAAAAAGGAACGCTAATTCTATCGGCCGCTGGCGCCCGCGGGGCGGCACGGCTTATCTAGCGGCGCATGATAGCCCGTTTATTTTGGTCAAACCACTCCGCTTGGCCGCAAACAGCGCACCTCATCGCGAAAAAATGCTGCGCCGCCGCGCAACTGCCGGCGCAACGGCCAGCTACGCGGCGAGCACTTGCTGCTCCATTTCCGGTTTGTAGCGGCCAAAACACGCCGCGCTGTTGCATTTCGAGCGGTGGTAAAGTGCTTTTTGCGCCGCCGCCACGTTGGCCGGCTGGCCTTGCCACGCCTTGAGCGCGGGCGCCTGGAGCGCACGGCCATAGGAAAACGACAGCGGCCACGGCAGCGCCGCGCCTGTCGCGTTCATCGCGTTGAGGTGCGCGGTCGCCAGTTCGTCACTCTGTCCGCCCGACAGGAACACGATGCCGGGAAGGGCGGCTGGAACGGTGCGTTTGAGGCAGCGGATCGTCGCCTCCGCGACCTGCTGCACCGAAGCTTGTTGCGGGCAGCCCTTGGCGGAGATCACCATGCTTGCCTTGAGTATCGTGTGCTCCACGCGCACGCGCTGCTGGGAGAGCGCATGGAACACCGCGCACAGCGTACTCTCGGTAACCTCCAGACTGCGCTCGAGCGTGTGGTCGCCGTCCATCAGCACTTCAGGCTCGACGATCGGCACGATGCCGGCCTCCTGGCACAGCGCCGCATAGCGCGCCAGCGCATGGGCGTTGGCCTCGATGCAGTAAGCGCTCGGGATTCCCTTGCCGATCGTGATCACCGCGCGCCACTTGGCGAAGCTCGCGCCGAGCTTCTTGTATTCAACCAGCCGCTCGCGCAACCCGTCGAGGCCCTCGGTCACTAATTCGCCTGGCGCGCCGGCAAGATTCTTGGCGCCGGTATCGACCTTGATGCCGGCGAGTATGCCGCTTTTCTTCAGCACTTCGACAAACGGGGTGCCGTTCTGGGCTGCCTGGCGGATAGTCTCGTCATACAGAATCATGCCGCTGATGAATTGCGACAAGCCCTCGGCGGTGATCAACAGGTCACGATAAGCGCGGCGGGTTTCGACCTTCGATTCGACGCCGATCGAGTCAAAACGCTTCTTGATCGTGCCGCCCGATTCGTCGATCGCCAATATACCCTTGCCCGGTGCAACCATGGCTGCCGCGGTGGCGGCGAGTTCGCGTTCAAACATATTCACCTCCTGCTTGATTACGTGGGTCGTGTGATGATTGAGGCTGGGGGAACCAACTTATTTTACCGCCATGGAATGCGGCTTGCCTACGCCTGATTCAGGGCTGACGGCCATCAAAAAATGACTCGTCACGCCGGCGAAAGCCGGTGCCCAGAAATACGATTCCAAATGAATCAATAACATCCTGGATTCCGGCGTACGCCGGAATGACGTATTTGCATTTCATGAACGCCGGTGTTCTCCGACTTTGACGATTTTCATCGTATTGGTGCCGCCTGCCTTGCCGAACGGCTCGCCGATCGTCAGGATAATGTAGTCGCCGTGGTTGACCGCTTTGCGCTTGAGCAGCTCGTCTTCCGCCATGTGCAGCGCGCGTTCCGGGTTGCGCGCTCCCTTGAACTTGACCGGGTAGACGCCGCGGAACAGCGTCACGCGGCGACGCGTCTCGACCATGGACGACAATGCATAGATCGGCACGCTCGAATTCATGCGCGACATCAACAGCACGGTCTTGCCGCTCTGCGTCATCGCCGCGATGGCCTTGATATTGAGACTGTTCGCAGTGAAAACCGTCGCGCGCGCAATCGCTTCCTCGAGACCCGCCGGCGGCCCGTCGCGCCGGCGTTCGGTAACAAATGCCCCGTCTTTTTCGGCCTCCAGGCAGACGCGCGCCATCGCTGCGATGGTCTCGACCGGATATTTGCCGGTCGCGGTTTCGGCCGACAGCATCACCGCGTCGGTGCCGTCGAGCACGGCGTTGGCAACGTCGGACACTTCGGCACGCGTCGGAATCGGGTTATTGATCATCGACTCCATCATCTGAGTTGCGGTGATTACCAGCTTGTTGCGCTCGCGCGCCATGCGGATCATGCGTTTTTGCAGCGCGGGGACCGCGGCGTCGCCGACTTCAACCGCGAGATCGCCGCGCGCGACCATGATCGAGTCCGAGGCATCGAGGATTTCGGCCAGCGCGGAAACCGCCTCGGCGCGCTCGATCTTGGCGCAGAGCATGCTCTTGCCGCCCGCCTTCAGCATCAGGTCGCGCGCCCACTGGATATCGGCGCCGCAGCGGGGGAATGAAACCGCGAGGAAATCCGCCTTCAACTGCGCGGCGGTCTTGATGTCCTCCACATCCTTCCCGGTCAGCGCCGGCGCGGTCAGTCCGCCACCCTTGCGGTTGATGCCCTTGTTGTTAGACAGCTCGCCGCCTTGCTCGACCAGGCAGAAAATGCAGGGGCCCTTGACCTGCACCACCCCGAGCACGATGCGTCCGTCATCGAGCAATAGCGTGTCGCCGGGCGCCACATCCTTCGGCAGATTCTGGTAATCGAGTCCGACGCGTGCCGCATCGCCGAGCTTGCACTCGGCGTCGAGCACGAATTTGTCACCCGTGCTGAGCATGACTCGGTCGTGGTCAAAGCGGCCGATGCGAATCTTGGGGCCCTGCAGATCGACCATCACGCCAATCGAACGGCCGGCTTTGCGCGCCAGCGCGCGCACCAGCTCGACGCGCTCGACATGCTCCGCGGCTGTCCCATGGGAAAAATTCATACGCACCACGTCGAGACCGGCTTCGATCATGCGTGCGAGCGTCCGTTTGTCGCTCGAGGCAGGGCCCAGCGTGGCGACGATCTTGGTGCGGCGGGGCATCACCGCCTCGCGCGCTGTTCGAGAATTTCGACTGCCGGCAGCGGCTTGCCCTCGAGAAATTCGAGGAACGCGCCGCCGCCCGTTGAAATGTACGAAACTTTGTCGGTGATGCCGTATTTGGCGATGGCCGCGAGCGTATCGCCTCCGCCGGCGATCGAAAACGCTTTCGATTCGGCGATCGCGCGCGCGACGCGGGCCGTGCCGGCGCCGAACTGAGCGTATTCGAACACGCCGAGGGGCCCGTTCCACACGATGGTGCCGGCCTTCGCGATTTTTTCCGCCAACATGGCGGCCGTCCCGGGGCCAATGTCGAGGATCAGGTCATCGGGGGCAACTTCCGATACCGGTTTAGTGGTCGCAACGGCGTCGGCCGCAGCCTGCTTTGCGCACACCACGTCGATGGGGATCGGCACCTCACTGCCCTGCCCCTTCGCCGCGGCGATGATGTCCTGTGCTTGTTGCACCAGTTCGGGCTCGGCAAGCGATCGGCCGATCGCGTACCCGGCAGCGAGGATGAACGTATTCGCGATGCCTCCTCCGACGATCAGCTGGTCCACTTTTTCGGCGAGCGATTTCAGGATCGTCAGCTTGGTTGAAACCTTCGAACCGGCGACGATCGCAATGAGCGGCCGCCGCGGATGCTGCAGCGCCTTGCCGAGCGCATCGAGTTCGGCGGCCAGCAGCGGGCCGGCGCACACGACCGCCGCGTACTTGGCGATGCCGTGGGTCGTCGCCTCGGCGCGGTGCGCGGTGCCAAACGCATCGTTGACATAAACGTCGCACAGCGAGGCCATTTTCCTGGCGAGCGCGTCGTCGTTCTTTTTCTCGCCCTTGTTGCAGCGGCAGTTCTCGAGCAGCACCACTGCTCCCGGCATGATGTCGACCGCATTAACCCAGTCGCGCTTGAGCGGTACCGGCATCGAGAGCAGCTCGGACAGTCGCTGCGCGATCGGCGCCAGCGAGTCTTCGGGTCTAACTTCGCCTTCGGTCGGGCGTCCGAGGTGCGAGGTCATCATCACCGCCGCGCCGGCCTTGAGCGCGTAACGGATCGCCGGCACCGAGGCGCGTATGCGCGTGTCGTCGGTAATCCCGCCGCTCGCGTCCTGCGGCACGTTGAGGTCGGCGCGGATGAACACTCGCTTGCCGGCGAGGTTCAGATCGGTCATGCGTTCGAAAGGCATAGGGGCTAGAGGCAGGGGCTAGGGGCTAGCCCCGGGTCCCTCACTTGGCATTCATCAGCACGACGGTGACGTCGAGCATACGATTGGAGAAGCCCCATTCGTTGTCGTACCACGCCAAAGCCTTGACCAGCGCGCCGCCGGTGACTTTGGTCAGGGTCGCATCGAAAATACTGGAAGCCGGGTTATGGTTGAAATCGACCGATACCAGCGGTCCCTGATTGTATTCGAGCACGCCTTTCAATTCGCCAGCGGCGGCCGCTTTCATCACCGCGTTGACTTCCTCGACGCTGGTCGCGCGCGCCGCCGTGAAAACGAGGTCCACCAGCGACACGTTGATGGTCGGCACGCGCACCGCGAAACCGTCGAGCTTGCCGTTGAGTTCCGGCAGCACCAACCCGACCGCGGCGGCGGCGCCGGTCTTGGTCGGGATCATCGACATCGTCGCCGAGCGCGCGCGGCGCAAGTCTTCGTGATAGACGTCGGTCAGCACCTGGTCGTTGGTGTAGGCATGAATTGTCGTCATCAGGCCATGCACGACGCCGATCTTTTCGTGCAGCACCTTGACCACGGGCGCGAGACAATTGGTGGTGCATGACGCGTTCGAAATCACGGCGTGGCTCGCCTTGAGACTTTGGTGATTGACGCCATAGACCACCGTCGCATCGATGTCCTTGCCGCCGGGCGCCGATATGATTACTTTCTTGGCGCCCCCCTTGAGGTGAGCGCCGGCTTTTTCCTTGCCGGTGAAAAGTCCCGTGCACTCGAGCACAACGTCGACGCCGAGCGCGCCCCACGGCAATTCGGCCGGATTGCGTTGCGCCAGCACTTTGATCCGGTCACCGTTGACGACCATGAACTCACCGTCAACTGCTACCGTGCCGTTGAACTTGCCATGCGCGGTGTCGTAGCGCGTCAGGTGTGCGTTGGTCTCGGCGTTACCGAGGTCGTTGATCGCGACGATCTGCAGGTCGTGCTTTTTTCCAGACTCATAGTGCGCGCGCAGGATGTTGCGCCCGATGCGGCCGTAGCCGTTGATAGCGACGCGGATGGTCATGACTAAGCCTCCTTGAGATTCGATATACGCTATTCTAACGCCAACGCCGACGGCGCCAAGCGATACCCCCGCGCCGTTTGATCAATATCAAACGCGCTCCCATGCCCGGCCGCAGCGGCGTCATCGTCGAGCGCACGCTGCGCCCGCCTCGCGAGCGCGCTCTACAGAACGCTTCTTACGGCTTTCACCACGTTGTCCACAGTGAAGCCGAAATACTTGAACAACTCGCCCGCAGGCGCCGATTCGCCGAAGCAGTCGATGCCGACCACCGCCCCTTCGAGCCCTACGTACTTGCGCCAGAAATCGCTGGTGCCGGCTTCGACCGCGACGCGCACCACGCCTTTCGGCAGCACGGCAGCGCGATACGCTTCGTCCTGACGGTCGAACGCCGCTGTGCACGGCATCGAAACCACGCGCGCCGCCACGCCTTGTGCAGCGAGCGCCTTCCGGGCATCGATCGCGAGCTGCACTTCTGAGCCGCTGGCAATGATCACGCATTGCGGCTTGCCCTGCGCTTCCGCCAGCACGTAGCCGCCCCGCGCAATCGCCGCGATCTGCTCGGCGGAGCGCTGCTGGAACGCCAAGTTCTGGCGCGACAACAGCAGACTGGTCGGCCCATCTTTGCGCTCGATCGCTGCAATCCATGCCCCCGCCGACTCGACCGTGTCGCACGGCCGCCACACGTCCATGTTGGGGATGATGCGCAGCGCCGCCGCGTGCTCGACCGGCTGATGCGTCGGCCCGTCCTCGCCGAGCCCGATGGAGTCGTGCGTAAAAATGTAAATCGCGCGGATTTTCATCAGCGCCGCGACCCGCAGCGCATTGCGCGCGTAATCGGAAAACACCAGGAACGTACCCGCATATGGAATCAGTCCGCCGTGCAGGCTCATGCCGTTGGTGATTCCCGCCATGCCGAATTCGCGCACGCCGAAATGAAGGTAGTTGCCGCCGTGCGCGCGACCGATCGCCTTCGAGCCCGACCAGTTGGTGAAGTTGGAACCGGTCAAATCGGCCGAACCTCCGACCAGCCCAGGCAGCACCGGCGCGAGCGCCTCGAGCGCGTTCTGCGATGCCTTGCGCGTGGCGATCGTTTCCGCGCCTTGATTCACCTTCGCGACGAATGAATCACATTGCGCGCGCCAGTTGGCCGGCAGCTCGCCCGCCATGCGGCGTTTGAATTCGGCTGCGAACTGCGGGTGCGCTTTTTCATAAGCGGCGAACTTCTGGTCCCACTCGCCTTCGAGCGTCGCACCTTTCGCGCGTGCGCTCCAGCCGGCATATACCGATTCAGGCACTTCGAACGGCGCATAATTCCAGCCTATGCTGGCGCGGGTCGCGGCGACTTCGTCGGCACCGAGCGCCTCGCCGTGTGCTTTGGCCGTACCCGCGCGCGTGGGCGCACCCTTGCCGATCACCGTCTTGCAACAGATCAGCGTCGGCTTCTCAGCCTGTGCCTTGGCACGTGCAAAGGCTTGCTCTATTGCGCTGAAATCGTGTCCGTCCACGTCACGAATTACGTGCCAAGCGTAGGCTTCGAAGCGCTTGGGCGTATCGTCGGCGAACCAGCCTTTGACCCGGCCATCGATCGAAATGCCGTTGTCGTCGTATATCGCGATCAACTTGCCCAGGCCCAGCGTGCCGGCAAGTGAGCACACCTCGTGCGAGATACCTTCCATCAGGCAACCATCGCCGACGAATACCCAGGTGTAGTGGTTGACGATATCGAGGCCGTCGCGGTTGAACTCTGCGGCAACTATCCTTTCCGCGAGCGCCATGCCGACCGCGTTGGCCAGCCCCTGCCCGAGCGGGCCTGTAGTGGTCTCGACGCCCGGCGCGCAACCGTATTCGGGATGGCCGGGTGTTTTCGAGTGCAACTGGCGGAAACGCTTGATTTCGGCCAGCGGCAGGTCGTAGCCGGTGAGATGCAGCAGCGCGTACAACAGCATCGAACCGTGACCGTTTGACAGCACGAAGCGGTCGCGGTCGAACCACTGTGGGTTCGCCGGATTGTGGCGCAGGTGATGGTTCCACAGCACTTCGGCTATTTCCGCCATGCCCATCGGCATGCCGGGATGGCCGGAGTTGGCTTTTTGCACTGCGTCCATCGCAAGCGCGCGGATCGCGTTGGAGAGTTCGAAGCGGGGGCTCATTCGATAATCCTTGCGGAGACATGACGGCTTGCGGGAGCCGCAATTATCTTAGAAACCAGAGGCTTTGGCTACGCTTTGGCCGCCAGTCCGGGCGCGCCTGACGTGCGCCCGCCATTATCTGCGGCGATAGTACGACGACGCGCTATTCGTCGTTGCGGCGGGTGAGCTTGATTCCCAGTTGCTTCAGCTTCCGATATAGATGCGTGCGCTCGAGCCCGACGCTGTCAGCAACCCGGCTCATATTGCCGCTTTCCTGCGCAATGTGGTGCTCGAAATATACGCGCTCGAAGGCATCCCGTGCCTCTCTGAGAGGCAGATCGAGCGCCAAGCCGGGTGCCGTCGCCTGCAGGGTGCCGAACAATGACAGCGCCTGGTTGACATCAACCACGCCGAGTTCTTCGCTGGAGGCGGTCAGCGCCAGCGAACGCACCGCGCTTTCGAGCTGGCTCAAATTACCCGGCCAGTCGTAGTTGCGCAGCGCATTGAGGGCGGCCGTGCTGAAGTGGCGCGGCGCCACTTCTTTTGCCTCGACGCTGCGCAGCAGGAACAGGTTGGCAAGAACGGGGATGTCCTCCCGGTGTTCGCGCAAGCTCGGTACATGCACTGTCACCGTCGCAACCACCCCGTACAGACGCGCATCGAATGCGCCCTGCGCCACCAGTTCCGGCAGCGGGCGGGAGCTCGCGCAAATCAGCCGGGTGTTGTACTTCTCCAGCCTGCCGGCGATCAGCAGCAGGCCTTTTTGTTCCACGCGGTTGAGGTCTCCAATTTCGCGCAGGAACAGCGTACCCTCGCGGGCCTGATTAAGCACGTCGAGCGGCGCCTCGGCGAGCGCGCCGAGATTCTCCGGCGCAACCCACGGCGTATTCGTCTGGTGTACAAATTTCGCACACAATTCGACGCCGCTACCGGGCTCTGCCGTCAGCAGCAGCGGCGACTTCAGATTGGCGATACGCTCCAGACGCTGCTTGAGCTCGGCCACTGCCGGGGCGCGGCCCAGCGTCGCCAGCATCGACATCGGCTTGACCTGCTGCTCGCCGCTGCGGAGCGCGCGGCCGATGGTCGCGAGCAACTTCTGCAGCGCGATCGGCTTCTCGAGGAAATCGTAGGCGCCGATGCGGGTCGCTTCGACCGCAGTGTCGATGGTACCGTGGCCCGACATCATCACCACCGGCATCGTGAGCAGGCCCGCGCTGGCCCATTCCTTGAGTAGCGTGATGCCGTCGGTATCCGGCATCCAGATATCGAGCAGCACCAGATCCGGGCGCCCCTGGCTGCGCAGCGTGCGCGCCTGGCCTGCGTTTTCCGCGAGGCGCACCTGGTAGCCTTCGTCGTGCAGGATCTCCGAGAGAAGTTCCCGGATCCCGATTTCGTCGTCAACGACTAGGATTTGCTGCATATCGCCAACTCCGTTCTATGCGCGCGCCGCGGTGCGGGTAACGGCCGCATGCGCAACCTTTGCCAGCGTGAAGGTAACTCGCGCGCCGTGCGGCGTGACGTTTTGGATCTCCACGGTCCCGCCGTGCTCTTCGATGATCTTCTTCACCATCACCAAGCCAAGGCCGGTGCCTTTCGGTTTGGTTGTCACGTACGGCTCGAATGCGCGTTGCATGAGTTGCTCTGGAAAACCGGTGCCGTTGTCGGTGATGGTCACACGCATGCCGCCAGCAACCTGCTCAGAGCGCACCACTATACTCGGATTCGTGCTGTCCACGAGCGCATCCTGCGCATTCTGCAGCAGGTTGTGTATTACCTGGCGCAATTGCGCAGGGTCGCCGACGATGCGCGGCAGGTTCGGTGCCAGTTCAACGCGGATCCAGCCCGCGAGCGATTCGTAGAGAGTCAATACCTCCCGCAACAGCACGTTAAGCTCGATCTCCTGCAGCGAGGGTTCCGGCATGCGCGCATACTGGCGGAACGCATCGACCATATCCTTGAGCGCTCTTACCTGGTTGACGATGGTTTGCGTCGAGCGCATCAGCATTTCGGCTTCCGCCGCGCCCAGTTTGTGAGCGAGTTTGTGTTGCAGGCGCTCCGCGGAAAGCTGAATCGGTGTAAGCGGATTCTTGATTTCGTGGGCAAGGCGCCGCGCGACCTCGGTCCAAGCCGCGTCACGCTGCGCCTGCAACACGTGGGTGATGTCGTCGAACACGACGACATAGCCCGTGCCGCTGCCGGCGGGCAGCCGCGTGCCGCGCAGCAACAGCATCTGATGGCCGCGCCTGCCGGTGCGTTCGATCTGTTTCTCCCATGCCGCGCCTGCGCCGCCGTGAAACGCCGCCGCAACCCCGGCTGCGAGTTCTGCGAGTGCCGGGTTGCGCTCGTGCCAGCGCTCGAGCTTGATCCCTGCTAGCTGTGCGATGTCGGCGTCGAGGATGGCTGAGGCGCTATGGTTGGACGAGCGCAGCCGTAGCGTTTCATCGAACGCAAGCACCCCGGCGGACAGGTTGGCGAGTATGCTTTGCAGGTAGGCGTGGGCATCCGCGAGTTGCGCCTGATTGCGCTCGACCATCGCGCGTGTTTCGGCGAGTTGCTGGCGCATTGCGTTGAAAGATTGCGTCAGTGTTCCAAGTTCGTCGCGACTCGGCATCGCCTCGCGCTGGCTGAAGTCGCCCTGGGCCACCGCGCGCGTGCCTTCGACGAGGAAGGAGAGCGGCGCGGACAGCCGCTCGCTCAACACGAACGCCAACGACAGCGCGGTGAGCAGTGCGAGCAGCAGCGTCAGCGTCAGCGTTACTTCATAGATCCGCCTCAATCCCCGGCGCGCGAGCAGCAGCTCCTGGTAATCGCGCTGCCCGGTCTGCACGGTCTCGGCATCGAATGCGAGTTGCTGCGGGACCCGTTGCAGCAGTTGCAGCACGCGCATTTCTTCCGACAGGCTCACGACGGTGACCGGCACCAGCACGCGCAGATAAAGACCTTTGCCGGGTATCGCCTCGATCGCGCCGTAACTTTGCTGCAGCCTAAGTTGGCGCAGCAATGCCCCTCCGGGCAGCTCGGGCGTCAGCCCGGTACGCTCGGCACCGGCATAGGCAATGATCTTCCCGCGCTGCGTGAACAACGTTACCTCCTCGACCCCGGCCTGCTCGCGCAGCGTATTGAGCGCGGCAATATGCTCGGCCGCCGGCTGCACCGCGAGCGACAGGGTCATGGCGCCGGCTTTTTTGAGCAGGTCCTTGAGCAGATTGTCGAGCGTGGTGCGGCCCAGATTGAGGCCGCCCTCGAGCGCTTTCTCAACCCGCACGTCGAACCAGGATTCGATGCTTTTGGCGACAAACTGTACTGATACGCCGTAGACCAGCGCGCCCGGCAAAATCGCCAACAGCGCGAAGAGCAGCACCAGCCGCAGCGTAAGCTTGGCGCCGAACACCCCGGCCTTGAGTTTCTGCCGCAGCGCATATAACTGGTAACCGAGCAACAACGTGAGGCACACCGCTAGGCCGCCGTTCAACGCGAGGAGCAGCGGTAAATGCTGCGCGAACAGCGCGGTGTTAGCACTCGCCGTCGCGAGCAGATAAAGCGTCACCGCGCCGACCACGGCGCACACGATCAACAGATACTTGACCGCGCCACTCTTCAGCGCCGGGTGGAAACCGGCCATAACGGGCGTCATGGCGTGACGCTCCAGCGGTACCACGCGGAGCCGAAGTTCCAGTCGCGCGAAGCCAGTGCGTTTAACTGAAACGGCTTCGGCAACTGCGACACGTCGAGCCGCATGCGCACGCCGGCGGTATAGGTAATGCCCTTGGTGAGCACGCCGGTTTCGAGTACTTGGCGCCGCCGCACGCGCGACAGAAAATCGATCGCCTCCGCCAGCGCGCTGAAGGATTGATATAACGATCCTACGCCGAGGCGATACTGGCGCGTCAGCGCGTTATAGGACAGCCGGTATTGTTGCCGGGTGTCGACAATCTTATCGTTGAGCCAGTACCAGCGCGGACGGATGATTTCGAATTCAAGCAGGAAATAAAGCGGGACGCCCTTGTTGAGCGCGTCCTCGAGCGTCGGGTTGAGCGCAACCCCGAAATCCGCCTCGAGAAAATAGCCTTCTTCAGCAGCAACCAGCGCGGCTCGGCTGACGTCGATGCCTTCGGCCTGCGCCGCCGGCGCCGCTGAAAGCAACAGCACCAGCGCCGCGAGCGCAAGCAGCGGGTTACATTTTTTGCAGAAGCGCGTAATAAAAACCATCATGCTCGTTATCCGGCAGCAGCTGGCCTTCAGGTGTTCCGTCCGCCGTTACGACCCCGCATAACGGCAGCAACCTGGCGTCGCGATGGCGCGCCAGAAATTCCGCGACCTGCAGCGAGTTCTCTTCCTGGAAAACCGAACACGTTGTATACAGCAATTTACCACCACTGGCCAGCAACCGCCACAGACTGCCGAGCAGGCGCCGTTGCTGTAAAACGAACTGCGGGATATCGGCTGCGCGGCGCAGCCACTTGATGTCCGGGTGGCGGCGCACCACACCCGATGCGCTGCATGGCACATCGGCGAGTATGCGCTCGAACGGTTTGCCGTCCCACCCCGCAGCCGTGTCGTTGACATCGGCCACGAGTAGTCTGGCATCCAGCCGCAACCGCTCAAGATTCTGCCGCACGCGCGCAAGCCGCGTGGCGTCGCTGTCCAGCGCCGTCAACTCGAGGTCAGCGATTTCCAGCAGGTGCGTGGTTTTGCCGCCGGGCGCAGCACAGGCATCGAGCACGCGCATGCCGTCCTGGGCGTCGAGCAACGGGGCTGCGAGCTGTGCCGCCGCGTCCTGCACCGATACCAGGCCGTCCGCAAATCCCGGCAGCCGCTCGACCGGCAACGCGCGCGCCAGCGTTATCGCTTCAGCGCCGACCGCGGTTGCTGCGATACCGTGTTGAGCCAGCAGCGCGAGATATTCGTCGCGCGCGGTACGCCGGCGGTTGACGCGCAGCGTGAACGGCGGATGCAGATTGCCCGCTTCGAGCATCGCCGCAAAATGCTGCGGATATTGCGTGCGCAGCCCGTCGATCCACCACTGCGGGTAGGAATAGCGCCCGGCATCGCTGCACGCCGCCTTTGCAAGCAAGGCTTCGCCCCGGCGCAGAAAGTTTCGCAGCACGGCATTGATCAGGCCGGCGGCCTGCGGTTCACCGAGGCGCGCGGCGCAGCGCACCGCGTTATCGACGATGGCATAGGGTGCTGCGCGCGTGCGTTGCAACTGATACAGCGCAACCAGCAGCAGCCAGCGCAATGACTCATCGCGCAACGGTTTTTCCAGCAGCTGTGCGAGTACGGCCTCGAGTTGCACGCCAAAGCGCAACGTGCCGTAACTCAAGTCAGTGATCGCGCCACGCTGCTGCGAAGTGAGCTGCGGATTTTTCTGCCACTGTGCCGCAAGCACGGCGTTCAGATTGCGGCCGCCAGCAACGGCGGCGACAGTGGCGCTGGCAAGCTGTTGGATTTCAAGCATAGCTTCAAACCCCGAGGCGCGTCCCTGGCGTCAGCGCAGCGCCGGCGAGAAATGCGCGAGCGGCAAGTCGCTTGGCGCCGGCTTTCTGCAACACGGTGACGTTGACAGCACCGGCGCCGGCAGCGACCACGATACCGTTGGCCCCGGCGCCTACCACGGTGCCCGGGAGCGCGGTCCTATGCGCCGCTGGCTGTGCGCACCAGATCTTGAGCGTTGCGCCGTCCAGCGTCGTCGCCGCGCCGGGCGCGGGGTTGAACGCACGGATCTGGCGGCAAACCTCGACCGCGCTGCGCGACCAGTCAATCGCCGCCTCGGCTTTGGCAATTTTGGCGGCGTAGGTTGCGGCCCCGTCATCTTGCGCGCGGGACGCGGGATTCTCGCTGAGCGCGCGTAAGATAGCGCGCGCACCCAGCGGCGCGAGTTTGTCATGCAGCGTCTGCGCGGTATCATCGTCGCTGATCGCGATCTTCTCCTGCAGCAAAATCGCACCGGTGTCGAGACCGGCCTCCATCTGCATGATGGTAATGCCGGTCTCGCGGTCCCCGTTGAGCAGCGCGCGCTGGATTGGCGCCGCACCGCGCCAGCGCGGCAGCAGCGAGGCGTGAATATTGAGGCAGCCGCGCGCCGGGACCAGGAGTACGGCCGGAGGCAGAATCAGGCCATAGGCGGCAACCACCATCGCGTCTGCGCACACGTTTCGTAACTGCCCCTGGATTTCAGGCTGCCTGAGGCTAGTCGGTTGTACCAGCGGCAAACCGCGCGCCAGCGCCAGTTTCTTAACCGCGCTTTCGTGCGGCTTCAGGCCCCGGCCCGCGGGGCGATCAGGCTGCGTGAGCGTGAGCGCAACAACGTGCCCTGCGGCAAGCAACCCCTCCAGCGCGGCCGCGGCAAACTCGGATGTGCCGGCAAAAATCAGCTTCATGGGTTGCGCGCCGCAGCGCGCCGTTATGCCTGACGCAGCGACATGCCTACATCACGCGCCGCTGCTGTTTTCGGAATTTCGAGAGTATGCGTTGCTGCTTGAGCCGAGACAAATACTCAACGAACACTTTGCCTTCGAGATGATCCATTTCGTGCTGAATGCAAACCGCCAGCAACGCCTCGGCGTCAAACTCGAACGGCCTGCCGCGGGCATCGAGCGCGCTTACCTTGATGCGCTCGGCGCGCTGCACTTTTTCAAAGATGCCGGGTACCGAAAGACAACCCTCAGCGCAGTCCGATGCGCCGCTGCGGGCGATGATTTCAGGGTTGATAAACACCTTGAGCTGGTCGTGCGTTTCCGAAATGTCGACAATGATCACGCGCCGGTGGACATCGACTTGAGTCGCTGCCAGCCCGACCCCAGGGGCCGCATACATAGTCTCGGCCATGTCTTTAAGTAAGCGCCGAATCTTGTCATCCACGCGGGTTACCGGCGTAGCCACAGTGTGCAGCCTCGGGTCGGGGTATTGCAGGATGGGAAGTAAGGGCATACGGCATAAATCTTGCAAATTTAATAAACTAGGTGGAGAATTTAACCTAATATGTGATATTGGGGCTCGGTGCATGCCAAATGGCCGAACCCTGCAACCAAGGTGAGGGGTGCGATGGCCAAGTCAATTATATCGCTGATTATATTGTGCTGTTGGGTTGCGGTCGCGCCGGCCGCCACCATCGCCGACATGGCCGAGGGTGCGCCCGACCGCTACGTCGTGGTGCGGGGCGACACGCTGTGGGGCATCGCCGGACGCTACCTGAAGAACCCGTGGCGGTGGAGCGAACTCTGGAGAATGAACCAGGAACAGATCAGGAATCCCCACCTCATTTATCCCGGCGACGTGATCGTGCTCGACAAATCGGCGGCAGAGGTCAGCCTCAGGCTGCTGAGGAGCGAGACCGTCAGGTTGTCGCCGCAGGTACGGGCGTCACCGCTTGCGCCAGAACCGGTACCCACCATACCGATTTCCGACATCGCGCCGTTTTTGAGCAAGCCGCTGGTGATCGCGCAAAACCAGCTTGCCTCCGCGCCGCGTATCGTGCGCGCGCAGGACGGCCACGTCGCGCTCGGCGCCGGCGACATTGCCTACGTCCAGGGCCTCACCAAAGACCAGGGCAGCGATTGGCATCTGTTCCGGGCCGGCCCGGAACTGGTAGATCCGGACACCGACGAAACGCTCGGTCACGAGGCGACTTTCCTCGGCGAAGCAAGAGTCGCCAAGTTTGGCGACGTGAGCACGGTCGAAATCGTCCAGTCGCCGCGCGAGATTTACGCCGGCGATTATTTGTTGCCGGCACCACCAGCAAGCGGCTTCGACAACTACGTGCCGCACGCACCGGAGAAAAAAATCGATGCGCGCATCATCGCAGCCTACGGCGGACTGTTCGAGGTGGGCGCCCTTTCGATCGTCACCATCAGCAAAGGCGCGCGCGATGGGCTTGAAGTTGGCCACGTGCTCGCGCTCTATCGCAACCTGAACGCCGCACCCTACAAACTGCGGGAGAGCTCGCTGTGGGGCCGCGCCGGGCTCATCTACGACGCGAAGAACCCGAAAACCAATTACGTGAACGAGCCGCTTGCTACCCGTGGCTCACCGCTCTACGGGCGCGTCGGCCCGGGCGGCTACTACCACAAGGACGACAGGACCAATCTGCCATCGCCGCCGTTGCCGGCCGAGCGCTACGGCCTGCTGATGATATTCCGCGTCTTCGATCGCGCCTCCTACGCGCTGATCATGAGCGCAAATAGACAGGTCAACGTGCTCGACATCGCGACCAATCCCTGAGCGCCGGGCCCGGCGCCAAATCGTCACTTCGCGTCTTTCTGGCGACAGTCGGCGAACTGCGGCAATCTCCGCGTGCTACCCGCTGACCGCCACGAGACCGAGCCTTGGTTGCGCCTGACCCTGATTCCCGGGCTGGGCAATGCGGCGCTGCGCAAGCTGCTGCGTGAATTCGGCGCCCCCGAGCGCGTGCTCGCCGCTCGCCGCGCCGCGCTCCAGCGTCTGGTCGCCGCTGATATCGCCGCGCAGATCGCGGCCGGAGGCAACGCCGACGACACGCAGCGGGCGTTGGAGTGGCTTGCCGACGGCGCGAATGCGATCGTCACTCTTGCTGACGCGGACTATCCGCAATTGTTGCTTCAAACCGCCGATCCGCCGCCATTGCTTTACGTTAAAGGTCGGCGTGAATTATTGAACCGCCCGGCGCTCGCGGTCGTCGGCAGCCGTAATGCAACGCCACAGGGACTTGCCAACGCGGAAGCCTTCGCGCACGCGCTGAGTGACGCCGGCATCACCATCGTAAGCGGGCTTGCGCTCGGCATCGACGCTGCCGCGCATCGTGGCGGTCTGGCCGGCAAGGCAAGCAGCCTCGCGGTGGTCGGCACCGGGCTCGACGTCGTCTACCCGGCGCGTAACCGCGCGCTCGCCCACCAACTCGCTACCAACGGCGCCCTGGTCTCCGAATTCGCGCTCAGCACGCCGGCGCTCGGGGCCAATTTCCCGCGCCGCAATCGCGTGATCAGCGGCTTGAGCCGCGGCTGCCTGGTGGTGGAAGCCGCGCTGCGCAGCGGCTCTCTGATCACGGCGCGGCTCGCCAACGAGCAGGGACGCGAAGTGTTTGCGCTGCCGGGATCGATCCATTCGCCGCTCGCGAAAGGTTGCCATGCGCTGATCAAGCAAGGTGCGAAGCTCGTGGATAGCGCCGGCGACATTCTCGAGGAACTCAATCTGGCTGCTGCGCCGTCCGCCGTGCACGAGGCCCCCGAACTTGATCCCGGCGTTACGCGCCTGCTCGCTCAGCTCGGCTTTGAACCAACCGATCTTGACACCTTGTGCGCACGCTGCGACATGAGCACCGATGTGGTTTCAGCATTACTGCTCAAGCTCGAGTTGCAAGGGCTGATCGCCGCCTTGCCCGGCGGCCAATATCAGCGGGTGCGTTGAACGCGCGTTGCGTCGCTTCGGCGCAACATTTGACCGATATCTTGCGGCTCCCGCTTGCCTTGCCGGTTCTTTGTTCTTATCATCTTGCGCTTCCTTGGGCCGGCAAACCGGCGTGAACCTGATCTCAAACCCCTGATGGCAAAAAAGAAAACCCCCTCCGAGAAGCCTTCCACCGCGCGCGCCGCTGCGCCCCAGGGCAAGAAACTCATCATTGCCGAGAAGCCGTCAGTAGCCAACGATATCGCGCGCGTGTTGGGCGGCTTCACGCGGCATGGCGATTATTTCGAAAGCAACGATTACATACTGTCTTCGGCAGTCGGCCATTTGCTGACCATTGTTCCGCCCGAAGGCGTCGAGGTGAAGCGCGGAAAATGGTCACTGGCGCATCTTCCGGTAATCCCGCCGCACTTCGATTTGCTGCCAATAGAACGATCCGAAGAGCGTCTCAAGCTGCTCGCGAGGCTGATCAAACTCAAGAACGTATCGACGCTCCTCAACGCGTGCGATGCCGGCCGCGAAGGCGAGTTGATTTTCCGCTACATCGTGGGCCATACCAAGACCTCCAAGCCGATCGAGCGGTTGTGGCTGCAGTCGATGACCCCCGCGTCGATTCGCGAGGGCTTCACGCGACTGCGCAGCGGCAAGGAGATGCTGCCGCTGGCAGACGCGGCAATGTGCCGCTCCGAGGCTGACTGGCTGGTCGGCATCAACGGCACGCGCGCAATGACGGCGTTCAACTCCAAGTCGGGAGGGTTCCACCTGACGACCGTCGGGCGCGTGCAGACCCCGACCCTCGCGATTCTGGTCGAGCGCGAAGACAAGATCAAGAAGTTCGTGGCGCGCGATTATTTCGAGGTCCGCGCGCTCTTTGACTGCAAAGCCGGCACATACGCGGGACGCTGGTTCGATGAAACATTCAGCAGGGACGAGAAAGCCGACGACAGCGGCCTGCGGGCCGAGCGCCTGTGGGACCGCGCGCGTGCCGACGCGATTCGCGCCAAATGCGAAGACAGGCCCGGGATCGTCGAGGAAGAAAGCAAGCTCTCGACGCAGCTCTCCCCGCTGCTCTACGACCTCACCAGCCTGCAGCGCGACGCCAACGGGCGCTTCGGATTTTCCGCCAAGACCACGTTGTCGATCGCTCAGGCGCTCTACGAGAAGCACAAAGTGCTGACCTATCCGCGCACCGACTCGCGCGCGCTGCCGGAGGATTATTTGCCCACGGTCACCGCGGCGATGCAGGCGCTCGCCCGGCCCTACCAGCCGTTCGTCAGGCAGATCCTCGCCAAGAAATGGGTGCATCCGAACCAGCGCATCTTCAACGACGCCAAGATTTCAGATCACTTCGCGATCATTCCGACCTCGCTTGCACCGAAGCACCTGAGCGAAACCGAGGCCAAAATCTACGATTTGGTCACCAAGCGTTTCCTCGCGGTGTTTTTCCCTGCGGCCGAATTCCAGATCACGACCCGCGTGACGCGCGTCGAGGGCGAGCCGTTCAAGAGCGAAGGCAAGATCATGGTGAATGCCGGCTGGCTCGAAATCTACGGCAAGGAAGCCCAGACCGACGACACTCCGGCGCTGGTGCCAGTAGCCCCCAAGGAATCGCCGCGCGCGACCGAGGTCGCGGTTGCCGCACTGCAAACCAAGCCGCCGGCGCGCTTCTCCGAAGCGACGCTGCTGTCCGCGATGGAAGGCGCCGGCAAGCTGGTGGAAGACGAGGAATTGCGCGACGCGATGGGCGCCAAAGGGCTCGGCACGCCGGCCACGCGCGCCGCGATCATCGAGGGTTTGATTTACGAAAAATATCTACACCGTAACGCCCGCGAGTTGCAGCCGACCGCCAAAGCGTTCTCGCTGATCACCTTGCTGCGCGGGCTCAAAATCGACGAATTGTGCTCGCCCGAGCTGACCGGCGAATGGGAGCATCAGCTGGCGCAAATGGAGCACGGCAAACTCAAGCGCGGCCAGTTCATGCAGCAAATCGCCGCCATGACGCGCCACATCGTCGAGCGCGTGAAAGAATACGAAAGCGACACCGTACCGGGCGATTTCTCGACGCTTAAGGCGCCGTGCCCCAAATGCGGCGGCGAGGTCACGGAAAACTACAAGAAGTTCCAGTGCCAGAAATGCAACTTCGCGCTGTGGAAAATCCTGGCGGGCCGCCAGCTCGAGCCGGAGGAGGTCGAGGAGCTGATCGCCAAGCGTACCATCGGGCCGCTGCAAGGCTTCCGCAGCCGCATGGGCAAACCATTCAACGCGGTGCTGCGGCTGAGCCCCGAGTTCAAAACGGAATTCGATTTCGGCCAGAACGACAGCGAGGCCGATGCCGCACCGGTCGATTTCTCCGCTCAGCAACCGCTCGGCGCCTGCCCCAAATGCGGCGCCCGGGTGTTCAGCCACGGGGTCGCCTACCTTTGCGAGAAAGCCGTCGGCAGCGAGCGCGGTTGCAATTTTCGCTCCGGCAAGATCATCCTGCAGCGCGCAATCGAGCCCGAGCAGATGCAGAAATTGCTGGCCACCGGCAAAACCGATCTCTTGCATCGATTCATTTCCAAGAAAGGCCGCCCGTTCTCGGCCTATCTGGCGCGCGGTGCCGATGGCAAGGTTAGCTTTGTATTCGAACCGCGCGCGTCCAAAGCGGCGAAGCCAAGAGCGCCGGCCAAACCGCGCAAGGCCGCCGCGAGCTGATCAGACGTCGAGGTTGCGCGCGCCGAGCGCGTTGGTCTCGATAAACGCGCGGCGCGGTTCGACCAGGTCGCCCATCAGCGTGGTGAAAATTTCGTCTGCCGTGATCGCGTCTTCAATCTGGGTACGCAGCAGGCGCCGCGTTTTCGGGTCCATGGTGGTCTCCCACAGCTGCTCCGGATTCATCTCGCCCAGGCCCTTGTAACGCTGTACCGCCAAGCCCCGTTTGACCTCGTCGAGCAGCCAGTCGAGGGCATCCTTGACATCGCGGGTCTGGTGACGCTGCTCGCTGCGCTTGACGTAGGCGCCTTCCCCGATCAACCCCTGCAGCACCTGGGCGGTTTTCTTGATCTGCTCGTAATCCCCGCTATGGATGAAATCGACATCCAGCGAGGTCAGGTGCAAATTGCCATGCTGCGTGCGCTTGATGACCAGCAGGTACTGACCGTTTTTCTCATCGTACTTGGGCTCGATCGCGATGTCTTCGGCGCTGAGCGCAGCGTTCAGGCGGCGGGCGCTGTGCGCCGCACTTATTTCGTTCTCCAGATCGACCTCCGGGTTCAGCAGCAGCGCTTGCAGCACGGCGGGATCGATCAGCCGGCTCATGCGATCGATCACGGCCTCCGCCAGGAAATATTGCTTCGCAACCTGCGCGAGCGCTTCTTTGTTAAGCGGATTGGCGTTGGCAGCCGGATAGAGTTCGGCGTCCTCCAGTGCCAGTTTGAGCAGGTATTCTTTGAGCGAGTGGTCGTCCTTGATGTAACGCTCGCTCTTGCCGTGCTTGATCTTGTAGAGCGGCGGCTGCGCGATGTATATATGGCCGCGCTCGATCAACTCCGGCATCTGGCGATAGAAGAACGTCAGCAGCAGGGTGCGGATATGGGAGCCGTCGACGTCGGCGTCGGTCATGATGATGATGCGGTGATAACGCAGCTTGTCGGCGTTATATTCGTCCTTGCCGATACCGCAGCCGAGGACGTTGATCAGCGTGGTGATTTCCTGTGAGGACAGCAGTTTGTCGAAGCGCGCTTTCTCGACGTTGAGGATCTTGCCCTTGAGCGGCAAGATCGCCTGGTTTTTGCGGTCGCGCCCCTGCTTGGCTGAACCCCCGGCGGAGTCACCCTCGACGATATAAAGTTCGCTTTGCGCCGGATCTTTCTCCTGGCAGTCGGCGAGTTTGCCGGGCAGTCCGAGAGAGTCAAGAACGCCTTTGCGCCGCGTCATGTCGCGCGCTTTGCGTGCGGCATCGCGCGCACGCGCAGCCTCGATGATCTTGGTCGTGATCATCTTGGCGTCGTTGGGATTTTCAAGCAGAAACTCGTTCAGTTTCGCGGCCACCACTTCCTGCACCACTGGCTGCACTTCGCTCGACACGAGTTTGTCTTTGGTCTGCGACGAGAACTTGGGTTCCGGCACCTTGACTGACAATACGCACGTCAGGCCTTCGCGCATGTCATCGCCCGAGGTCTCCACTCTGGCTTTTTTGGCCAGCTCGTTTTGCTCGATAAAATTGTTGAGCGTACGCGTCATCGCCGCGCGCAGTCCGGTCAGGTGAGTGCCGCCGTCGCGTTGGGGAATGTTATTGGTGAAGCATTGCACCGACTCCACATAGGTGTCGTTCCACTGCATCGCGACTTCTACGACAAGACCCTCTTTTTCGCCCAGGGCATAGAAAATCCTCGGGTGCAGCACCGTTTTGCTGCGATTCATGTACTCGACAAAACCTTTAACCCCACCGCTGAATGCGAAGTTTTCCTGTTTGCCGGACCGCTGGTCTAGGAGGGTAATTTTTACCCCACTGTTGAGAAAAGACAGTTCGCGCAGCCGTTTGGCGAGGATTTCGTAGTGGTATTCGGTGTTGCTGAACGTTTTATTGCTGGCGAGGAAATGGACCTCGGTGCCGCGTTTTTCGGTCCTGCCCACCTCTTTGAGGGGTGCCGTGGCAACGCCGTCCCTGAACTCGATGGTGTTGATTTTCCCGTCGCGCCAGACGGTGAGCCGAAGCCACTCGGACAAGGCGTTGACCACCGAGACGCCGACCCCGTGCAGGCCACCGGAGATCTTGTAGGAGTTGTTGTCGAACTTTCCCCCGGCGTGCAGCTCGGTCATCACAATTTCCACGGCGGAGCGCTTTTGCTCGTCGTCTTCCTTGACTTCCGTGGGGATGCCCCGCCCGTTGTCTTGCACGCTGATCGAATTATCCGGATGTATGGTCACTGTTATCGCATTGCAGTAGCCTGCCAGGGCTTCGTCTATGGCGTTATCGACCACCTCAAATACCATGTGGTGCAGACCGGAGCCATCGCTAGTGTCCCCAATATACATGCCGGGACGCTTGCGGACCGCGTCAAGTCCCTTCAGGACTTTTATGCTGTCAACATCATAATCATCACCGTTTGTCAGCGGTTTCTGGTCTGTCATTATGGTTGCTTCTGGTGGGAGGCTGGACATCATATTCGCATCGGCATCACGACATATCTGAAGTCGCTGTCTTCGGCGATCGTGATCAGGACGCTGCTGTTGGCGTCCCCGAAGGAGCAGGTTACTTTTTCACTGGCTATATTACTCAAGACGTCGAGGAGATACATAACATTGAAGCCTATGTCGAGCGCTTCTCCCTTATAGCCGATCTCGATTTCCTCAAAAGCCTCTTCCTGCTCGGTATTGGTGCACGTGATGCGCAACTGCCCTTCGGTCAGGGTCCAGCGGACACCCCGGAATTTCTCGTTTGACAGAATCGCGACCCGTTGCAGTGCCTGGCGGAGGACTTCCCGTTCGATTGCAAAATTCTTTTGATAATTTATCGGTATCACGCGAGTATAATCGGGAAACTTGCCATCGACGACCTTGGTTATCAAAACCACGTCGCCGATCTGGAACCTGACCTGACTCGAGGCAAGTTCTACGCTGACTTCTTCTTCGCTATCGTTCAGTAGTTTTACTATTTCCTGGACCGCCTTACGCGGTAGGATTACTTCCTGTAAATCCGTTTTTTGCTGCAGTTTTGCGCTTGCATAGGCGAGACGATGCCCGTCGGTGGCGACGGCCTTGAGCGTGTCTCCTTCCAACACTACCAACATCCCGTTCAGGTAGTATCTAATATCCTGTTGTGCCATCGCATACTGCACCAGCAACAGCAACGACCTGAGTTCTTTCTGCGAAATCTTGAACTTCACTGCCGTCCCCGCCGTCGGCGCAAGTTTGGGGAAGTCTTCGGCGGGCAATGTCTGCAACGTAAAACGGCTCTTGCCCGAACGCACCAGCATGCGGTTATTCTGTGCCTCCAAGCTGATTTCCGCCTGTTCCGGTAATGCCCGCAAGATATCCTGCAGTTTGCGAGCGGAGGCGGTAACCAAGTAATTTTCGCTGCCTTCTTGCGGGAGGCTAAAGCTGGTAGAAACTTGAATCTCGAGATCGGTTGCAAGCAGATGCAGCCGTTCCTCGATTCTCTCGAATAACACATTCGAGAGGATGGGCAGGGTATGGCGTTTTTCGACGATACCCGACACGGCTTGCAGCGGTTTGAGCAAATCATCCCGCTTGGCTTGTACTAGTTTCATAAGTAATTCTTTCTAGTAATAATAGTAACTGTCGCCTTATTTGTGAATATCTGTCTCGCCTGAAGACAGCAAACGACTTGCTGTCGGGAAAAACTGTGAATGATCTGAAAAAGTAGTGTGCATAGTCTGTTGATAGAAACCAGCGCCGCGCGCTATTCGATCTTATGCACAAAATAAACACCGGTTATCAACTTCTAAGCACCTTAAGCAATGAATCAAAATCCCGGGTGATTTCGTGATTGGTAGTTTTGAGAGACGCGATTTTGCGGCAGGCGTGCAAAACTGTGGTATGGTCGCGACCGCCAAACGCCTCGCCGATGTCGGGCAGACTGAGATGGGTCAGTTCCTTGGCCAAGGCCATGGCAACTTGGCGGGGGCGCGCGATATTACGGGTGCGTTTTTTGGAGTACATCTCGGAGACTTTGATCTTGTAATAATCGGCGACAGTCTTCTGGATATTATCGATCGAGACCTGGCGGCTTTGCAGGGCAAGCAGGTCTTTGAGAGCTTCCCGGCACAGCGTGACGGAGGGAGGGAGGCCGGAAAAGCGGGAATACGCGAGAATGCGTTTAAGGGCGCCTTCGAGTTCGCGCACGTTAGTCTGGCTGTGGCTGGCTATGAAAAAAGCCACGGTTTCGTCGAGTTCGACGTTTTCGGCCTCGGCTTTCTTAAGCAGGATCGCAACCCGCATCTCCAGTTCCGGGGGTTCGACTGCGACGGTGAGGCCCCAACCGAAACGGGAGATCAAGCGGTTTTCCATGCCCGCGATTTCGCGCGGATAGGTGTCGCAGGTTATCACGACCTGCTTGCGCGATTCGATGAGGGCATTGAAAGCATAGAAGAACTCTTCCTGCGTACGGCTCTTACCGCTGAAGAACTGGATATCATCGATCAGCAACAGATCGAGCGAATGATAATAGCGCTTGAAATCATCGAACGCCTTGTGCTGGTACGCGCGTACGACGTCCGATACGTATTGTTCGGCATGTATGTAACGTATCCGGCTCTGCGGATTACGTTGTTGAACCAAATTGCCGATAGCGTGGGTCAGATGGGTCTTGCCCAAACCCACGCCACCATAAACGAACAGCGGGTTGTATGCTTCTCCTGCGCGTTCGGCGACCTGAATTGCCGCGGCACGCGCGAGTTCGTTGGCTTTGCCGGTGACAAATGTCCCGAAGCTGAAATCGGGGTTCAGGCGCGAGATATCGCGGGTGCTGAGCTTGCCGCCGAGCGCTTCGGGGGCGAGCGACTTGGTGGGCTGGACAAGCTCTTTTTCCGGAAGGACCAAGCTGATGATGACGTCCGTGCCGAAGCGCTCAGCGGCCAAGCGTTGGATTTCGGCCAGGAAACGGTCGCGTATCCACTGCAGCACGAAACGGTTGGGCGCGGTCAGCGTAACGGTCTTGTCGGCCGCACGAAATTTGAGCGGCTTGATCCATGTCTTGAATTGCTGTGGTGGCAGTTGTTGTTCAAAGTGGCTAAGACACGAGCGCCAGAAGCTGTTCATCGCGGGACAAACCGTGTAATTGGAATAGGGGCAGGAAAAAGCGACCGGGCTAAAGGCGGATTTTATCGTTTTTGGCCAAAGTTATCCACAACCATTAACCTTCGCCGAGGATCTTTGCGGTGCGAAAAGATCGCGTTGACAGGAACACACGTTAACGGTTGTAATAGCAGGTTTTCAATTGGCCCACTGGCGTAAATTATGAAACGCACCTTTCAGCCTTCCACCACCCGCCGCAAACGCACTCACGGCTTTCGGGTCCGCATGAAGACGCGCAGCGGCCGCGCGGTGCTGCGCGCTCGCCGCGCCAAAGGGCGGGCGCGTCTAGGCGTTTGACGCGCTCAGTCAGCAGATTCTCATTTCCCCGTGCGTGCCGGCTCGCGGGACCGCAGGCCTATGCGGCGGTGTTCGCATTCAAATGTTGGGTGACTGGGGAGAAGTTCAGGGTCTATGCCAGGCCGAACGGGACCGCTGCAGCACGGTTTGGCATCGTGGTCAGCAAACACGTGATTCCGCGGGCGGTGGCGAGGAACTACTGCAAGCGGCTGGCGCGCGAAGTGTTCCGTGCTGAACGCAATGCGCTGGCGGGAGTCGACCTGGTGGTGCGCCCGCGCGCTGCCGTGACGGCGGCATCGTCGGCGGCAGTGCGTGCGGAAATTCGCGATCTGTTGCGGCGCGCGCAGCGCCAGTGCGACGGCCGCAACGAAGCGACGCGGTCGCGCTAATACCACTTACTACGCCTAAACACTACACCTAAACAATTTGGCTCAACGATGGACACCCAGCGATTAATCTTGTTCATGCTGTTTACGTTTTCGGTGTTTTTCCTGATGGACGCGTGGCAGAAGGACAAACAACCGCAACCCGTGCCCGGGCGGGCCACCGAACCGGGGCCGGCCAGCGGGCCCGCGGCAATACCGGTGCCGACACCAACGCGGCCGCTCACGGCTGCAGCGCCCGCCGCGGTGCCGCCCGCGGCCCGCGGCGCGTTGCAGAAGGGTGAGACCGTACGTGTCGAGACCGACGTTTTTGTCGCCGAAATAGATACGGCCGGCGGAGATCTGCGTCGCCTCGAGCTGCTTGCGCATCGCGACACGGTCGATCACAAGAAGAACTTCGTGTTGCTGCAGCGACAGGGCGAGCACACGTATGTCGCGCAATCGGGTTTGATCGGCAACGGCCTGCCCAATCATCGCACGCGCTATTCCACCGGCGAGCGCGAGGTCAGGCTCGCCGCCGGCGCCGATCGCGTGTCGGTACGCCTTAGCGCTCCACTGGCCGATGGACTGAAGGTGAGCAAGATCTATACTTTCCATCGCGGCAGCTACGCGATTGACGTTGGTTACGAGGTCGAAAACAAGAGTGCAGCGGCGATCCAACCGGACGCCTACTTCCAGCTGGTGCGCGACGGCACGTCGCCAGCCGGCGATTCAGCGATGTTGCCGACCTATACCGGCATGGCGGTCTATACCGACAAGGAAAAATTCCAGAAGGTGGCGTTCAGCGACATCGACAAAGGCAAGACCAGCTACCCGAAGAAAAGCGATGACGGCTGGATCGCGCTGTTGCAGCATTACTTCCTGAGCGCATGGTTGCCCGCCAACAACACGCCTCGCGAGTTCTACACCAAGCACCTCGACAATGGGCTTTATGCAGCGGGTGTTATTCTGTCACTCGGCAACATAGAGCCGGGCGCAAGCAGCTCTTTATCGGTGCCGTTGTATGCCGGGCCCCAAGAGCAGGACAAGCTCGCTAAACTTGCGCCGGGCCTCGATCTCTCAGTCGATTATGGCTGGCTGACCGTGATCGCCAAGCCGCTGTTCTGGTTTCTGCAGTGGTTGCATCACTGGGTTCACAACTGGGGCGTGGCGATCATCATTCTGACCGTGACCATCAAAGCGTGTTTTTACCCATTGTCGGCGGCAAGCTATCGGTCAATGGCACGCATGCGCATGCTTGCGCCGCGAATGCAGAAAATTAAGGAGCAATATGGCAACGACCGCCAACGCCTGAACCAGGCGATGATGGATCTCTACAAGACCGAGAAGATAAATCCGCTGGGTGGTTGTCTTCCAGTCGTGGTACAAATCCCTGTTTTTATTGCGCTTTATTGGGTGTTGTTGGCGAGCGTTGAACTGCGCCACGCGCCGTTTATGCTGTGGATCGATGACCTGTCAACGCCCGATCCGTATTTCGTATTGCCGGTGCTGATGGGCGCCACCATGATATTCCAGACCTATCTTAATCCGGTGCCGCCCGACCCGGTGCAGGCCAAAGTGATGAAGATCATGCCGATTGCATTCAGTATCTTCTTTTTCTTTTTCCCGGCTGGCCTGGTTCTCTATTGGCTGATCAACAATATACTTTCGATCGCGCAGCAATGGCAGATTACGCGCGCCATGGAGCACGCCAAGCCGGCGCATGGCAAAATGAAGTCATAGCCGCGATCGCAACGCCGCCGGGACGTGGTGGCATCGGCGTGGTGCGCATTTCAGGCCCCAGCTTAGAAAGTATGCTGCGCTTGCTCGTGAATACGGACGTGGCGCCGCGGCGCGCTACGCGCGCCGATTTTCGCAGCACCGACGGCGGAGTTATCGATCAGGGTCTGGTGCTGTTTTTCCCGGCGCCGCATTCGTACACCGGCGAAGACGTAATCGAGCTGCAGGGACATGGCGGCCCCATGGTGTTGCAACTGCTGCTCAGACGCTGCCTTGATCTAGGCGCGCGCATCGCTGAGCCGGGGGAATTCACCAAGCGAGCGTTTCTCAACGATAAACTCGACCTCGCGCAGGCGGAAAGCGTGGCCGATCTGATCGACGCTTCGACTGCCGAGGCGGCGCATTGCGCGTTGCGCTCGCTGCAAGGCGAGTTCTCGCAACGCATAGGCGCGATGGTGCGGGCGCTGATCGAGTTGCGCATACTGGTCGAAGCAACGCTCGATTTTCCCGAAGAGGAGGTCGAGATTCTCGAGCAGGCGAGAGCGCAAGGCAAGCTCGCGGACCTGCGCCGGCAGCTAGCCGCAGTACTCGCGGCATCACGCCAGGGGAGCCTGTTGCGAGAAGGGATACACGTTGTAATTGCCGGCGAGCCCAACGTGGGCAAGTCGAGTTTGATGAATTGCCTTGCCGGTGAAGATCTCGCGATAGTGACTGACATCCCCGGTACCACCCGCGATGCCATCCGGCAAACGATCAACGTGCACGGCGTGCCGTTGCACATGGTCGATACCGCCGGCTTACGCGAGCCCAAGGATAAAGTAGAAAAAATCGGTATTTCAAAGACTTGGGATGAAATCTCGAAAGCAAACCTGGTGTTGTGGGTGAGCGCCGCACCCGCGCTGGAAACGCGTATTGCGGATCCGGTCGTCGTGGCGAGCTTGCCCAAGGGAGTGCCGCAAATCATGGTCATCAACAAAATCGATTTGTACGGCCAGAAACCCGCAACCTACGCTGGGGGAAAGGTCACCGAAGTTGCGCTGTCGGCAAAAACCGGTGCCGGCATCGATCTGTTGCGTAACGCAATGCTGGAAGCGGTAGGGTGGAGCGGTAGCGGCGAGGGGCTCTTCATGGCGCGCGAACGCCACTTGCAGGCGCTGCTGACGGCCCAAGCCCATGTTGGGCAGGCATCCGCCTGCATGCCCCAGCTAGAACTGTTTGCCGAGGAACTTAGACTTGCGCAAGGTGCCCTTGCCAGCATTACGGGCGAATTCACCGCCGATGATCTGCTCGGCGAGATCTTCTCCCGCTTCTGCATCGGTAAATAACTCCTGCGGCTGCTGCCTTGGCGGCAATTCTGACGGAATGCAGGATCCGGCGAGCATGATCGACGAACGCCTGATTGCCGTTCGACTCGGTGTAACCAAGACGTTCCACGTGAAACATTCATCCCAAAAAAAGATATTTCAACGCAAAGGCGCAAAGTTCGCAAAGAAAGTCACAAAGCCTTAATTAAAAACGAAGATCACCAATTCGGTGCGTATCTTTTTTCAATATTATGATTTGCGTTCCACCTCTCCCCCGACCCCTCTCCGCTCGGCGGAGAGGGGAGCAGATGGTTCCTCTCTCCCATGATGGGAGAGAGGCTAGGAGAGAGGGTTGGCGCTCTTGGCGTCTTTGCGTTTGATCGCCGTTTTTGGGTTCATTTGTTCAGTACGTCTGTTGCGCGGCACGAATTAAATAGCGGTATTCCTGCGCCACGCCGCAGATGTTCCACGTGAAACGTCAAATGTAACGGGCCGCCGTGTTTCGTTGCGGGCATATTTTGGGGTATCATTGCGGCCCTAGTCTCAGGCAGTCTGAAGGCATGCATTTGGCTGAAAAATTTGCCGTAATTGTGGTCGGTGGAGGTCACGCCGGCACCGAAGCAGCGCTTGCCAGCGCGCGCATCGGCTGCCGCACCTTGCTGCTGACCCACAATATAGAAACGCTAGGCCAGATGTCATGCAATCCGTCGGTCGGCGGAATCGGCAAAGGACATTTGGTCAAGGAGATCGACGCGCTGGGCGGCGCAATGGCAGTCGCCACCGATGAGGCCGGCATTCAGTTTCGCATCCTGAATTCGCGCAAAGGGCCCGCGGTGCGCGCGACGCGTGCCCAGGCCGACCGCGTACTCTATCGGAAAGCCATTCGAAGCCGCCTGGAAAATCAACCTAATCTGTTGATTTTTCAGCAATCTGTAGATGATCTGATACTTGAAGGCGAGCGCGTGACCGGGGTCGTAACGCAGCTCGGCGTGCGCTTTACGGCCGACGCCGTAGTGTTGACGACCGGCACTTTTCTGTCCGGGTTGATTCACGTCGGTCTGCAGAACTACCAAGCCGGGCGCGCGGGCGACCCGCCTGCCGTAAGTCTCGCGCACAAGCTGCGTGAACTTAAGCTGCCCGTGGGGCGGCTCAAAACCGGCACACCGCCGCGCGTCGACGGTCGCGGCATTGATTTTTCGCGGCTGGTCAAGCAGCCTGGCGACGACCCGGTGCCGGTGTTCTCTTTCCTCGGCTCGCCCGACCAACACCCACGGCAGTTGCCGTGCTGGATCACGCATACCAACGAGCGCACGCACGCCATCATCCGCGGCGGACTTGACCGCTCGCCGCTATTCACCAGGGTTATCGAAGGCATAGGCCCGCGTTATTGTCCTTCGATCGAAGACAAGATCACGCGGTTCGCGGACAAGGCTGCACACCAGATTTTCCTCGAGCCGGAAGGGTTGACGGCCAACGAATTTTATCCCAATGGCATATCCACCAGCTTGCCGTTCGACGTTCAACTCGCGCTGGTGCGCTCGATCAACGGACTCGAGCGGGCGCACATCACGCGCCCCGGTTATGCGATCGAATACGATTATTTCGATCCGCGCGGCCTGTCTAGCTCGCTCGAAACCAAAGTAATCAAAGGATTGTTTTTTGCCGGTCAGATCAACGGCACCACCGGCTACGAGGAGGCGGCGGCGCAAGGGTTGCTCGCCGGCATCAACGCCGCGCGGCTGGTCGCCGGCGAACCCGGGTGGTGTCCGCGGCGCAATGAAGCTTATCTGGGCGTGCTGGTCGATGACTTGATCACCCGCGGCGTATCCGAGCCGTACCGGATGTTTACGAGCCGCGCCGAATATCGTCTGAGTTTGCGCGAAGACAACGCTGACATGCGGTTAACCGAAATCGGCCGCCGGCTCGGCGTCGTCGATGATCGGCGTTGGCAGCATTTCGAACGCAAGCGCGAAGCGGTGGCGCGCGAAACCGAGCGGCTCAAATCGAGTTGGGTCAACCCGAAACTGATGGCGCAACACGAATGCGAACGCGTGCTGGGGCAGGCTATCGAGCGCGAATACACGCTGCAGGATTTGCTGCGACGGCCAGGCGTGTCGTATCCCGTATTGATGACGCTGCCGGGAGCGGGTCCCGCGGTCAGCGACCGGCTAGTCGCCGAGCAAGTCGAAATCCAATGCAAATACCAGGGTTACATCGAGCGGCAGCAAGACGAAATTACGCGCCAGGAAGCGTATGAAGCGACGCGGCTGCCTGCCGCTTTCGACTATCGGTGCGTGCGCGGGCTATCGATCGAGGTGCAGCAGAAATTGACTCAGCATCGTCCGGAAACACTCGGGCAGGCGGCGCGCATCTCCGGCGTTACGCCGGCGGCGATTTCGCTGTTGCTGGTGCATCTGAAGCGTGGCTTCGGCGCGGCGCATAAATTTGCATGAGCCTTGCCGAGAAACTCGCGCAAGGCATCGCCGAGCTCGGGCTGGACGTGCCGGCAGCAACCCAGCGCAAACTGCTGGATTACCTGGCGTTGATCGCAAAATGGAATCGCGTCCACAATCTCACGTCGGTTCGCGAAAGCGTGAGAATGGTAAGTGATCACTTACTGGATTGCCTTGCCGTGGCGCCGCATCTCGATGCTCGGAGCGTACTGGATGTCGGCAGCGGCGCGGGCTTGCCCGGGATCCCGCTCGCGCTGATGTGGCCACGGGCCAGCGTGACCCTGCTCGACAGCAATCACAAGAAAACCGTGTTTCTGCGCCAAGCCATGATTGAACTCGAACTCAAGAACACCGACGTGGTGTGTGAACGCGTTGAAACGTGGCAATCGCGGCGTGAGTTCGAACTGGTGATTTCGCGCGCCGTTTCCGATCTGCCAGAGTTTCTAAACCTCGCCGGGCGTCTGTGCGCTACAGACGGAACCGTCGCAGCGATGAAAGGGCTTTACCCGCACGAAGAACTGGCTCAGTTGCCGAGTGGATTCAACCTGCGCGGCGTGGTCCGGCTCAAAGTGCCGGGCACGCGCGCCGAGCGTCATCTAGTGTTGCTCAATCCGATGCGCTAGCGCGATGGCGAAAATTCTCGCAATTACCAATCAGAAAGGCGGCGTCGGCAAGACCACGACCGCTGTCAATCTCGCGGCAAGCCTTGCCGTAACGCGGCAGCGCGTACTGCTGGTTGATCTTGATCCGCAGGGCAACGCGACCATGGGCAGCGGCATCGACAAGCGCCAGCTCGCGCAAACCGTTTATCACGTTTTGCTCGGGGAGGCAGACATTCGCGCAGTGCGCGCCACCTCGATCAGTGGCAACTACGACGTGGTGGCGGCGAATCGCGAACTTGCCGGCGCCGAAATTGAACTGGTCGGTCTCGACCAGCGTGAAACCCGGCTCAAGTCCGCGCTAGCCACACTCGAGAGCGACTACGATTTCATATTGATCGACTGTCCTCCGGCGCTGAATTTGCTGACGGTCAACGGACTGTGCGCCGCGCAGGCGGTGTTGATCCCGATGCAGTGCGAGTATTACGCGCTCGAAGGTTTGAGCGACTTGGTGCAGACTATCAAGAAAGTGCGCGCACACTTAAACCCGCAACTGCAAATCGAAGGTCTGCTGCGGACCATGTACGACTCGCGCAACACGCTCGCGCGGCAGGTCTCGGCCCAGTTGCAGCAGCATTTCGGCGACAAGGTTTTCCGCACGGTGATTCCACGCAATGTCAGGTTGGCCGAAGCGCCGAGTTATGGCGTGCCGGCACTCGGACTTGATAAGACGTCCAAGGGCGCGGAGGCCTATCTGGCGCTCGCCGGCGAAATGCTGAATCGCGTGGCGCAAGGCGCCTAGGGAGATGCACGATGGTGAAAACTAAGGGTTTGGGTCGCGGCCTTGATGCGCTGCTGGGCGCAGACGAGCCCGCGGCAGCAAGCGCAGATCAACTCGCCGAGGTAGAAACCGAGTTGTTGCAGCCCGGCAAGTATCAGCCGCGCACGCGCGTGGATGAAGCGGCGCTCAAAGAACTTGCCGATTCGATCAAGACTCAAGGCGTGATGCAGCCGATTCTGGTACGGCCCGTCAACGCCGGCCGCTATGAAATCATCGCCGGCGAAAGGCGCTGGCGTGCGGCGCGCCTCGCCGGACTGAGCACAGTACCGGCGCTCGTGCGCGCAGTATCGGACAGCGCGGCGCTGGCGATGGCGCTCATCGAAAACATCCAGCGCGAAGATCTCAATCCGCTCGAACAGGCGAACGGCATCCAGCGCCTGGTCACCGAATTCGGCATTACTCACGAGAGGGCGGCGGAAATGGTCGGCCGCTCCCGCAGCGCAGTAACCAATCTGCTGCGCCTGCTTACGCTCGCCGCGCCAGTGCGCGAATTGCTGCAGCAGGGCAAGCTCGAAATGGGGCACGCGCGCGCATTGCTTGCGTTGTCCGGAATGCAGCAGATCGAAGCGGGTCGCAGCGTTGCGGCGCGCAGCTTGTCCGTGCGCGAAACCGAGCGCCTGGTCGCGCGCTTGATAACCGGCGCGACGGGCCGGAAGACCCGGCGCGTTACCGACCGCGATATCCTGCGGTTGCAGGAAGAAATCGCGCAAAAACTCGGCACCAGAGTTACGATCAGGTCGGGCAGCAAAGGCCGCGGAACTCTCGTAATCGACTACACGAGCCTGGCGCAGCTGGATGGCCTGATCGCGCGGCTCATGCGTTGATGCAACGTGATTGCTGCAACGCAAGACGGTTTGACGTGAAGCGACGAAGTTGAGTACAATCAACAAGTTTGCTCTGGTCAGCATCGCGAGCAAGCCACTCCGCACGGTGCTGCGGTGGCAGATCTATGTCGCCGTGGCGCTCGCGCTGGCTGCAGGTTGGTGGGCCGGAATGCCCGGCGCGATTTCGGCGCTGCTGGGAGGCTTGATCAACGTTACGGCGGGATGGGTCTACGCGATGATGGTTTCGGGCAGCACAGCAAAGTCTGCGGGGCAGGCACTCAGGACGCTCGTCAGGGCCGAGGCCAGCAAGATCGCCCTCATCGTGCTCCAGTTGTGGCTGGTATTGACGGCGTATCACGACGTCGTAGTGACAGCTTTTTTTGCCGCATTCGTCGTCTCGGTGCTGGTCTACCCGATGGCGTTATTGGTCCGCGACTAGATTGAATCAGGAATGTGTGATGGCCGCCGCAACCGAACTAACCCCGATCCAATACATTGCTCACCACCTCAGCTTCCATGCCAAGCCCGTCGGCGACGGCGCGTTCTGGACGCTGCATGTCGACACGCTGGTCACCGCGGCGCTGCTCGGCGTTGCCAGTATCGGGTTTCTGAGGTGGGTCGTGCGCGGCGCAACATCCGGGGTGCCCGGCAAGCGCCAGGCGTTCATCGAGCTCGCGTTCGACTTCGTCGACGCTCAGGTGAAAGGCATTTTCCATGGCGACCGGCGCTTCATTGCGCCCGTCGCGCTGACGGTGTTCGTGTGGGTGCTGCTGATGAACTCGATGGACTTCCTGCCGGTGGATTGGGTGGCGAAGCTTACCCATTTGTTTGCGCCGGAGGGCTTCCGCATCGTGCCGACCGCCGATGTCAACACGACGTTTGCGCTCGCGCTTTCGGTGTGGGGCCTGATGATCTTCTACAGCGTCAAGGTCAAGGGCCTCGGCGGCTGGATCCATGAACTGTTTTGCGCGCCGTTTGGAATCAAGCCGGTGTGGCTGGCGCCGCTGCTGATGTGCTTCAATTTGTTGTTCAACTTCGTCGAATACATATCCAAGCCGCTGTCGCACTCGCTGCGGCTGTTCGGCAACATCTATGCCGGCGAGATCATCTTCCTGCTGCTGTGGATGATGGCGGCCACGAGCGTCGCCGGCACCGCCTTTGCGGCACTGCTGGGGTTGGGGTGGGCGATCTTCCACATCCTGATCGTCGTGCTGCAGGCGTACATCTTCATGATGCTGACCATCGTCTACATTTCAATGGCACACGAACACCACTGATCAACCACCGCAACCGCTTATTCGCGACAGAAAGGGAATCACAATGGAAAAACTTCAGTTTCTGGCATTGGTGCAGGCCTACACCGGGCTCGGCATCGGCCTCATGGTCGGGCTGGGCGCCCTCGGCGCCTGTATCGGCGTGGGGATCATGTGCAGCCGCTTTCTCGAGGCCGCCGCCCGGCAGCCCGAGCTAACTAACGATCTTCAGGGCCGCGTATTCCTGCTGCTCGGCCTGATCGACGCGTCTTTCATCATCAGCGTCGGCATCGCCATGTTCCTCGCATTCGCCAACCCGCTCGCGACAGCGTTCCGCTAACCGCATTTCGCACGAGAGGGCAGCATGGACATCAACCTCACGCTGTTCGCGCAGGCGATCACGTTCGCGGCGTTCATCTGGTTCACGGCTAAATTCGTGTGGCCGCCGCTGATGCGGGCGGTCGAGGCGCGCCAGAAACAGATTGCGGACGGGCTCGCCGCAGGCGAACGCGGCAAGCAGAACCTCGAGCAGGCGGCGAAACGCACCGAGGAGATCCTGCGCGACGCGCGGCAGAAGGCGCAGGAAGTCCTGGCCCAGGCCGATAAGCGCGCCGCCGAGATCGTCGAGGAGGCCAAGGCTGCCGCGAAAGCCCAGGGCGAGCAACTGGTGGCCGGCGCCAAGGCGGATATCGACCAGGAAGTGTTTCGCGCCAAGGAGGCGTTGCGCGCCCAGGTGGCCGCGTTGGCGGTCGCCGGTGCGGAGAAGATTCTACGTCGCGAGGTCGACGCCAAAACGCACGCTGAGCTGCTGCGGGCGGTCGAGGCTGAGCTCTAGCCGATACCATGGCCGAAACAGTCACTATTGCCCGTCCGTACGCGGAGGCTGCGTTCAGGCTGGCGCGGGAGCGGAGCGCTCTTGACCGGTGGTCACAGATGCTGCAGTTCCTCGAGATGGTGGTGCAGGATGAGAGTATCGCGCGCGGCATCGACGCCCCCAACTTGACCAGTCGGCAACTCGAGAACCTGGTGCTTGGCGTGTGCGGCGAGCAGCTCGACGGCGCGGGCCGCAATTTCGTGCAGGTGCTGGTGGACAATGGCAGGCTTGGCGTGGTGCCGGCAATCCGGGCGTTGTACGAAGACCTGAAGCGCGAGCAGGAAGGCATACTGGAAGCGCAGATCACCTCGGCGTTTGCGCTCGATGACGAGCAGCAAAGCCGGCTGGTGCGCCGGCTCGAATCCAAATATCAGCGCAAGGTGAGCGCGCGGGTCAGCGTCGATCCGCAGTTAATCGGCGGCGTCAAAGTCGTGGTCGGCGACAAAGTGCTGGATGCGACCGTGCGCGGCAAGCTCGATGCGATGGCCGCTGCGCTTAGCCATTAGGAGCAAGCATGCAACTCAATCCCTCAGAAATCAGCGAACTCATCAAGAGCAGGATCCAGGGCCTCGGCACGACGGCCGAATCCAGAACCCAGGGCACGGTGATTTCAGTCACCGACGGCATTTGCCGCGTGCACGGGTTGGCGGACGTGATGCAGGGCGAGATGCTCGAGTTTCCGCAGAACACTTTCGGCCTAGCGCTCAACCTCGAGCGCGACTCGGTGGGCGCGGTGGTGCTCGGCGCATACGAGCACATTTCCGAAGGCAACAGCGTCAAGTGCACCGGCCGCATTCTCGAAGTGCCGGTCGGCGAAGCGCTGATCGGGCGTGTCGTCAATGCGCTCGGCCTGCCGATCGATGGCAAGGGCCCGGTTGCCGCGCGCGAAACCTCGCCGATCGAGAAAATCGCGCCGGGCGTGATTTGGCGCAAATCAGTGTCGCAGCCGGTGCAGACCGGCTTGAAATCGATCGATTCGATGGTGCCGATCGGCCGCGGCCAACGCGAACTGATCATCGGCGACCGTCAGACCGGCAAGACCGCCGTCGCGGTCGACACCATCATCAACCAGAAGGGCAAGGACCTGATCTGCATCTACGTTGCGGTCGGCCAGAAAGCATCCTCGATCGTGAACGTGGTGCGCAAGCTCGAGGAGCACGGCGCGATGGCGTTTACCATTGTCGTCGCGGCGACAGCATCGGAGTCGGCGGCGATGCAGTTCATCGCCCCTTATGCGGGATGCAGCATGGGCGAATATTTCCGCGACCGCGGCCAGGACGCGCTGATTATCTACGATGACCTGACCAAGCAGGCATGGGCCTACCGCCAGGTGTCGCTGCTGCTGCGCCGCCCGCCGGGCCGCGAAGCGTACCCGGGGGACGTGTTTTATCTGCACTCGCGGCTGCTCGAGCGCGCGGCGCGCGTCAATGAGCAATGGGTCGAGCAGCACACCAAGGGCGAGATCAAGGGCAAGACCGGATCGCTTACCGCGCTGCCGATCATCGAGACGCAGGCGGGTGATGTGACCGCGTTCGTGCCGACCAACGTGATTTCGATTACCGACGGCCAGATCTTCCTCGAATCTGACCTCTTCAACGCCGGCATCCGGCCCGCGATCAACGCCGGCATTTCGGTGTCGCGCGTCGGCGGCGCCGCGCAGACCAAGGTGATCAAGAAACTCGGCGGCGGCGTGCGGCTCGCGCTTGCCCAGTATCGCGAGCTCGCGGCGTTCGCGCAGTTCGCCTCCGACCTCGACGAGGCTACGCGCAAGCAGCTCGAGCGCGGCCGCATGGTGACCGAGCTCATGAAGCAGCCGCAGTACGAGCCGCTGCAGGTATGGGAAATGGCGCTGACGCTGTTCGCGGTGACCAACGGCTACTTCGACGACGTCGATGTGAAGAAGGCGCTCTCCGCCGAGCGCGCGATGCGCGCCCACATCAAGGGCAAGTATGGCGACCTCGTGAACCGCATCGAGGCGAGCAAGGACCTCCCCAAGGAAGACGAGGACACGCTGCACGAGGCGGTCAAGGACTTCAAGAACACCGCAACCTACTGAGCGTTGAATCATGCCAGGCAGCAAAGAGATACGGACCAAGATCAAAAGCGTGCAAAACACGCGCAAGATCACCAAGGCCATGGAGATGGTCGCGGCCTCGAAGATGAAGAAGGCCCAGGAGCGCATGCGCGCCGCGCGGCCCTACGGAGAAAAGATCCGCAACGTCGCGGCCCACTTGAGCCACGCCAATCCCGAGTACCGCCACCCGTTTCTCGTCTCGCGCGACACGGTGACGCGCATCGGCATTATCGTGATTACCGCCGACAAGGGCCTGTGCGGCGGGCTCAATACGAACGTGCTGCGGCTCGCGCTCAGCCGGATGAAGGAGTGGGGCTCGCAGGGCGAAGAGTTCGAAGTCTGCGCGATCGGCAACCGGGGGCTGGGATTCATGCAGCGGCTCGGGGCCAATGTCGTCTCGCACGTGGTGGGTCTCGGCGACAGGCCTCACATGGAGAAGCTGATCGGCGCCATCAAGGTGATGCTGAATGGCTACACGCAGGACCGCTTCGACCGGCTGATGATCTTTTACACCCGATTTATCAACACCATGAAGCAGGAGCCGGTGATGGAGCAGTTGCTGCCGCTCTCGGGCGAGCGGCTGGGGGTGCCGACGGGCGCGTGGGACTATATCTACGAGCCCGAGGCGAAAACCGTGCTTGACCAGGTGCTGGAGCGATACATCGAGACGCTCATCTACCAGGCCGTGTCCGAAAATATGGCCTCAGAACAAAGTGCGCGCATGGTGGCAATGAAGGCCGCCTCCGACAACGCCGGCAACGTCATCGACGAGCTGACGCTGGTCTACAACAAGACCCGCCAGGCCTCGATCACCAAGGAGCTGTCCGAGATCGTGGGCGGCGCGGCGGCAGTTTGAACGGGCGTCAGTGAATAGCCGTCTCGAAATGGATTTGACTGTTAGCCTACAGTGTCAAAAAAACCGATTCACTCCCCCTTGACGGGGGAGGGCTAGGGTGGGGGTGAGAATTACCATGATTCCCAACGTTTTCACCCCCATCCCAACCCCCATC
>Ga0326597_10000903_pt1 | contig 50209 bp, 54 predicted proteins | sample RVTome_12_FD_203789 | JGI IMG/M metagenome (GOLD analysis project Ga0326597, IMG submission 203789) | Soil microbial communities from uranium-contaminated site in the Upper Colorado River Basin, Wyoming, United States - RVT100D185 | ecosystem: Environmental > Terrestrial > Soil > Contaminated >... | reverse complement strand
GTGTACAGGGCGCAGTACTGCGGGGCGTGCCACCGTCTCGCAGTCGCGGGCACGTGCGGAACCTTCGGCCCCAGCCACGACGCCATGGCGGCGACGGCGGCGCAGCGGCTGGCCGACCCCGAATACGCCGGCAGCGCCGACACGCCGGAGGCATACCTCCGCGAAAGCATTCTCGAACCCCTGCTGTATCTGGTTCCGGGCTTCGCCATGACGCCCCACGCGATGCCGTCGTTCGCGCACCTGACTCCCGAAGATGTCGACGCGTTGGTCGCGTTGCTGTTGGCCCAGTAGGGCCTGCGGAGGAGGTGACGAACCGAAGATCGGAAGCTGACCACCACAACCCCCTACAACAAGATCTCGTGCGTAGGTTTCAGAGTCAGAGGGAGAAATCACGTGAAGATTGCGATGAGGCTGGTCCCGGCCCTCGTGCTTTCGCTGCTTGCGCTTACGCAGGCACAACCAGCAGGCGAACTGTTTGTATATGGACTCAGTGGCCCGATGGGTCTGCTCGTCGATTCGGAAGGCAACCTGTGGATCGTGGACTCCGGCATGGGCGGCGATCGGCAGCTCGACGTCGTCAACCCGGAAACCGGAGAGCCGATCACGGCGCCGTTCGGCATGTCCTCGCGCGTGATCCGCGTGGCGCCCGACGGCTCGCAAGAGGTAGTGGCCACACTGCCGTCGCTGTCGATGGGGATGGAAGTCTCAGGCGGCTCGCGCCTGGCGATTCTCGATGGCCGCGTCTACGCGACCTCGGGGATTTGGATGGCGCCGTTCGGTGGGGACCCGGAGCCGCTGATGGGCACCGTCGTGAGGATCGAACCGGACGGACAGGTCACGGAAGTTGCTAGCACCTACGCATTCGAGCTGGCGCACAACCCCGACCCCAACATCGTCGACTCGCACCCGTACGGCATCGCGGCGGGCCCGGACGGCATGCTTTACGTCGCAGACGCAGGTGGCAACTCCGTGCTGCGCGTCGATCCAAACAGCGGCGAGGTCTCGCTCGTAGCGGTACTCGACGGCATCCCCGGACCGCTTCCGAACCCGAATCGGGGCGGCGCGATGGAGGCCGACTCGGTACCGACGGGGGTCACGGTCGACGCGCAGGGCAATGCGTTCGTAGGACTGCTGCCCGGGTTCCCGTTCGTGCCCGGCTCTTCGAAGGTCGTCATGATTTCTCCGTCCGGCGAGGTCAGCGACTTCGCGACAGACCTGACCTTGACCACCGACGTTCAGCGTGGTCCGGACGGAAGCCTGTACGCGGTGCAGATCGGTGTATTCACGGAGGAAGGCCCAGTGCCTGACTCGGGCCGGGTCGTGCGCCTCTCGGACGACGGCAGCGCAATCGAAGTGTTGAGCGGGCTGTCGTTCCCGACTGCGATCGCCTTCACCGCCGACGGCGACGCGTTCGTCACCGTGAACGGTGCCGGCGGCCCGGGCGGCGCCGTAATGCGGTACGCGGGCTTGGCAGCCGAGTAGGGCCGCGACTGCGGCGCTGAGGCGCCTCGATCGTTTCTAAACTCCAACGTGGCGGGGTGACCGGGAATAGGGCACCCCGCCTTCATCGATCCTTTACATGCGTGGAGCAGACTGGCCCCATATACCCTGCACGGGTATGGAAACGGGGTACCACATGATTCGTTCTCGCAACGCTTCGCACCAGGCTTCGACCCAGGCAGACCACCGAGGTGCCCTGTGATGGGGTACGGCGGATGGGGCATGGGCGGTTTCGGAGGCTTCGGCATGATTCTGTTCTGGATTCTCGCGATTCTCGCCATCGTCTGGCTGCTCCGCTCTCTCGACGCCGGCAACTTCTTCACGCGTCGCGGTGACGATTCCCGGCACCCCAGCCCCGGCCCGCACTCGACCGCCACTGGACCCAGCAACGACCGGGCCCTGGCCATTCTCCGCGAGCGCTACGCCAGTGGCGAGATCGACGCTGACGAGTTCGAACGCCGCAAGCGTGACCTGCTGCGAGAAGAAGTCGTCTCCTGAACGGAACTGCCATCGTGACCAGCCGTGTAGCTAGCGGACGCCTTGCGCGCGCCTTAGTCACCGCCATCGTCGCTCTCGGCGCGACGACCACCTTCGCCCACGGCGACGACGCCTCGACCCACCCGACCGTCTGGGTCGCCAACGGAATCGATGGCGACGTGTCGGTGTTCGACCGGATCGACGGTACGGAAGTCGCTCGCATTCCGGTAGGCGCAAACCCCCACGTGCTGGAGACCAGCATCGACGGAAGCTCTGTGTACGTAGTCCTGGCCGGCGGGCACGACCTGCCGGCCGACAACCATCATGGGCACGGAGCCGACGGCAGCGGCGCGGAGCTGGCGACGAACAGCCTGTTGGTGCTCGACGCGGCGACCGGTGACGTCCTCGCCCACATCGCGGTAGGTTTGGGACCCACCCACCCAGTACCTAGCCCCGACGGCACCCGCGTGTACGTGACCAACACCGATGACGACTCGGTCTCCGTCATCGACACCTCCAGCTGGACGGTCCTAGCAACCGTGACCGGGCTGCCGGAACCACACGACGGCGCGATCACGTCGGACGGCAAGCTCCTGTTGCTAGCGGCCGCCGGAAGCAACGAAGTGATCGCCATCGACACCGATACGCTCGAGGTCAGCGCCAGGTATCCGGTAGGAGCCAAAGTCCGCGGGTTGGTCGTCGACCTCGACGACGCGTTCGCCTACGCCTCTAACAAGGCCGATGGGACCATCAGTCGAATCGACCTCGCGTCGGCCGTGGTGGAGAGTTTCGCGGTGGGCGCCGGTCCGCACGGACTGGCACTCGCACCCGACGGCTCACGGCTATTCGTGGCGCTCAGCGCGGCGAACGCCGTCGCGTTCGTCGACGTGGCCAGCGGCGTTGTCACGCGCACCGTATCGGTCGGAGCGGCACCGGAGCAGCTCGACCTGAGTCCGGACGGAGCCCTGTTGGCGGTCGCGAACGCGGTCGATCGCACGGTAAGCCTCGTGGACGTCGGACGAGGAGCTGCGGTGCGGAGCCTGCCGAGCGGCGAGGGAACCTTTGGCGTCGCCTTCTCCAACACGCCCTTCCACGGGCGCAAACCCTGACGCGAGGACAGGTAACGGTCGGGGCGGCCGCCGGTGCACCCGGCCCGACCAAACCAAATAGGTGAGCCATGCCGTTAGAACCACGAGCCCTACCGCAAGCGAGGGTCACTCGCATCTACGACCGGAATGCCTGCCTCTACGACGTAGTCGAGGGGCCGATGGAGTGGATCGCCTTGCGTGCCTGGCGCCGCCAGCTGGTGGCCGACCTGTACGGCCGGGTGCTCGAGATCGGCGTGGGCACTGGACGCAACCTTGCCTTCTACCCTCGCGAGGTCAAGCTGACCGCGGTCGACGTCGCCCCGAGGATGCTGCGGATCGCCCGCCGGCGCGCACGGCGACTTGGCCGGCAGGTGACGTTCGTCGAGGCCGACGCCCGTGCGCTTCCGTTCAGGACGGCATCGTTCGATGCGGTGGTGACGACCTGCGTGTTCTGTTCGGTCTCCGATCCTCACGGGAGCATCGCGGAGATCCGTCGCGTCCTGCGCCCCGGTGGGCGCCTGCGAATGTTGGAGCATCAGCGGCCGGACAACCCCGGGCTCGCGCGCGTGTTCGACCGGCTGAATGCGCTGGTGGTGCGGCTCAGCGGCGCCAACATCAATCGTGAGACGCAGCGCACCATCGAGGCGGCCGGGTTCGATAGCGTGCACGCCCTCAGACACGACCGCTTCGGGGTGGTGAGGTCGTTCGACGTTCGCGATGAAGGTCCCTGCCGCGCGCCGACGGTTGGCTAACGTCGCGTCAAGTGATGATCAACGGGGCGTGCTGTCCAGCTTCGTAGTGACCGGGCATGAAGCAACCGATCTCCCACTCGCCGCGCTTCGTCGTCGGCACCTGGAACAGGATCATACTCGCCTCGCCCGGCTCGAGCATGACGGCGATGAAGCCGTGGGCGTCATGCTCCCCTTCGGTCCCGAGCAGGTCCTCACGGTAGAAGCGACCGTCCAGATCTGGGTCGCGGCCGAAGTGAATCTCGTGCGCGGCGGCGCCTTCGTTGAAGAGGCGCACCATCTGGCGCTCGCCGGCCGCCAACTCGATGGGGGCGTTGTGCTCGCCGTCACCGAAGCGGAAATACAGCTCGCCCATGGCGATCTGGAGCGTGGGGGCCATCTCGCCGCTGTGGGCCATGACGGGCGCCGGCAGGGTCGAGGCGGCAAGCAGGCCGACCGCAGCGGCGCCTCCCTTGCGAAGAAACGTACGCCGATCGATTTGAGCCATTTGGGGACCTCCATGGCAACGATACGCGGACGACGTCAAGCATTTGTGAAGTTGTCGCTGGCGACCAAGGACGTTCGGCCCTGCCCCACCCCAGCGGGAGTGGCATATCGTCCGGCGCAGCGGACCGATCCGTGCGCACCCAGCACCGAAAAGGAGGGGCCATGTCCGGTACCCGTAACCGCAGGAAACACAGCTCCAGTGCTCCGAGTAGCCGTTGGACCGCCGCCGCGGTGGGCCTGGCCGCGATCGCCGTGCTCGGTCTCGCCGTGACCATGTTCGTGCGCCCGTTCACGCGCGGGGCCGAGGCACCGAGCGAGGCGACCGTGCTGCGCATCAGCATGTCCGGCTGGAGCCAGAAGGTGGTCGAGGCACCTGCGGACGGCGCCATCCGAATCACCATGGTGAACCTCGACAATCGGTTCCACACCGACGGCGGTGGCTGGCACAACTTCGTCTTGCCGTCGCTGGACTTCGAGGCGCGCGTCGCGCCGAAGGGAACCGAGACGTTCACTGTCGAGCTGAACGAGCTCCCGCCCGGCGAGTACGAGTTCTACTGCGACATCTGCTGCGGCGGTAAAGACAATCCGTTCATGCAAGGCACCCTGAGAGTGTCCTGACGCCATGACGCGAAGCGGGGCGGCGCGGGCGCGCCTCTGGATCGCTAGCGTCGGCGCCGTCGCCCTCGTCGGCGTCGGCTTGGTCTTGCTCACGCGCGGCGACGGTGGACTGCCTACCATCGAGTGGCTCGCGGCGCGCCCAGCCGTGGCGTTCGGGCTGATGATAGGTACCGGGCTGCTCGATGGGATCAACCCGTGCGCGATCGCGACGTTGCTGTTGTTCATCGGAGCGTTGCTGGCCGCCGCTGTGACCAGCACACGCGAAGACGGCACGATCGACCGTTCGCGCATGTGGAGAGTGGCTGGCGCGTACGTGTTCGGGATGTTCCTGCTGTACCTCGCATTGGGGCTGGGGCTGCTGCAGGTCGCTGACGTCCAGGCGTTCGGCAACGCCCACCTGTTCACCCGCATCGCCGGCCTGCTCGCAGTTGTCCTCGGCATGGTCATGATCACCGAGGCGACGGTTCCGGGCATGCCGACGGTCCTGGCGATGCCCTCGGCCCTGCACGGGCTCGCCCGGCGTTGGGGCAGGCGCACGTCGGTCGGTGCCGCATTCAGCGGCGGAATCCTGATCGGCCTTTGCACCATTCCGTGCGGCGGCGCGATGTACCTCGCCATCGCAGGCGTGCTGGCCGGTCTATCCTCCGACGCGTTGCGATACTCGCTGCTTGTCGCCTACGACGTGGCGTTCGTCACCCCGCTGATCGTGATCGTCGCGGCCGTCGCAAGCCGTCCTACGGCACGGCGGATCGGCCGGCTGCATCTCCGTCACCGAGCCTCGGTTCGAGCGATACTCGGCGTCGCCGTGATCCTCGTCGGGCTCTTCGCTCTCGCCTGACATCCACCCGCTTGGACGTCGCCTCTGTCTGGCATCGCGTGCGCGCGTGGCGAAACCGGTGGCTCCTCGACGGATCGGGGCGCGCATGATCGTGACTTTACGCGAGCCGCGTAGCGTGTCCGTGGAGGTGACGAAGTGAACGATTCTCCAATACGCGTCGCGGTCGTCGGGTACGGCGTGATCGGCAAGCGCGTCGCCGACGCCATTTCGCTGCAGGGCGACATGCGCCTAACAGGCGTCGCGGAGGTAGCGTTCGACTACCGCATCGCGTCCGCACGGCACCGCGGCTACGACATCTTCGCCGCGACGTCGAAGGCGCACGCCGCGATGGGCAACGCGGGTATCGAGGTCGCCGGACGGTTGGGCGACCTGCTTGCGGTGTCCGATGTGGTCGTCGACGCGACGCCGAAGGGCGTCGCGGGCAGCAACCTTCCCGGCTACCGCGCCGCGGGGGTGAAGGTGGTCGTGCAGGGCGGCGAGCCCCACGATCTCACCGGCCACTCGTTCGTTGCCCAGGCGAACTACGACAGCGCCCGCGGGCGCGATGCGACGCGCGTGGTGTCGTGCAACACGACCAGCGTGGTGCGTACCCTGGGCGCGCTTCAGGACGCCGGCTTGCTGGAGAGCGGCAGGGGCGTTCTAATGCGCCGCGCGACCGATCCGTGGGAGTCGGATCGCAGCGGCATCATGAACACTATCGTGCCGGAACGCAGCATTCCCAGCCACCAAGGACCTGATGCACAGACCGTCCGCCCTGAACTCGACGTGGTGACGATGGCTGCGAAGGCAGCGCACACTCAGACGCACAACCACTACTGGGTGGTTCGCTTGCGACGCAGCGCGAGCCGTGATGAGGTGCTCGAAGCGTTCCGCCGTGCGCCCCGGATCGCGTTCATCCGGGTGGGGGACGGGATCGTCGCCCTCAACAGCACGATCGAGCTTATGAAGGACCTGGATCGGCCCCGTGGAGACATGTGGGAGGTGGCCCTGTGGGAGGACATCCTAAAGGTCGAGGGTGAGGAGTTGTTCTACACCTATCAGGTCGACAACCAGGCGATCGTCGTTCCTGAAGCGATCGACGCTGTGCGGGCCCTCGGCGCACCGGACGTCGAAGCTGCCGAATCGATTAGGCGCACCGACGAAGCGCTCGGCCTGCGGCGAGACTTCGTCGCGGCGTCGCAGAAACAAGGTGAACCGACATGATCTCGCATCCGCACGACGCGCTCCAGCACCTGCCGGTCGGACGCAAGAGCCGCCTGATCGGCCTGACGTCGCGCACTGGTGGTCGCCTGGCGATCCTGCCGATCGACCAAGGGCTCGAGCACGGCCCGATCGACTTCCTCGACGTGCCTGAAGCCGGCGATCCGCGACACCAGTTCCAGCTCGCGGTGGACGGGGGCTTCTCCGCGATCGCGACGCACCTGGGGCTGGCCGAGGCGTACCTGCCGGAGTTCGTTGGCCGGATTCCCCTGGTGCTCAAGCTGAACGGCAAGACCGGAGTCCCGCCGGACGACGAGGCGTTCAGCCCCTTGACCGGCAGCGTCGAGGACGCGCTTCGCTTGAATGCCGCGGCGGTGGGGTACACGCTTTACGTCGGCTCGCCGGCGCAGGATCGCGACATCGCGCAGTTGGCGCGCGTGCGCGAGGAGGCTCACCGCTTCGGCCTGCCGCTGATCGTGTGGGCCTATCCGCGCGGGCGCGACATAGAGGCGGCGGGGGGCCGTGATTCGCCCTTCGCGGTGGAGTACGCGGCAAGAGTCGCTCACGAGCTGGGTGCAGACGTCGTCAAGGTGAACGCTCCTCGCCACGACCCAAGCCGGGCGGCGTCCTACCCGGGTGAATATCGCCGCCTCGACCTCGACGCTGAGGAGGCGATGACCCGCGTCGTCGCCGTGGCCGGCCGGACGCTGGTGATCGCCTCGGGCGGTTCGAGGCGCGAGCCGGCCGAGGCGCTTGAGCAAGCGCGGCTGGCGCTCCGCGCGGGCTGCGCGGGCATCATCTTCGGGCGCAATGTCTGGCAGCGGCCGTTCACGGAGGCCCTGGAGCTTGCCCACAGCCTTGTGGCTACCGTTACGAAAGGGACCTGAGCAGGAACGCTCCGGAGCGCGCTGGCGTAGCCGCTCGCGGGCATGCGGGACGTCTCGCCCTACCCACCCCCCTGGGGGTGGGCGATGCTTATAGTGTGATGCGGATCTCAAGGGGTGCCACGAAGGGAGGCGCGATGACGAGCGAACGGCAGGTGCTGACGTTGACCGGACTGGCCTGCGGAGGTGGCGGAGCGACGACCGTAGAACGCTCGCTTCGGCGCGTACGCGGGGTCCAGCGCGTCCACGTCGACCCGTACTTCGGGCGGGCCATCGTCGACGCAGATCCCGGGCTCGCGCCCGTGGCGCGCCTCGTGGCAGCCGTCGAGCGTGTCGGCTACGGCGTCTCGTCCGTCGATCCAGTCGTAGCCGGCACGACGACGGCGTGAGCGAAGCCGCCCGGGCGGCGGAGCCGGGCGCGATCATCCTAGAGAGCGTCTCGAAGTGGTACGGCCGCGGCGAGACGATGGTGCGAGCCCTGACCGACGTGGACCTACATCTTGGGCTGGGCGAGTTCGTGGTGGTGCTGGGCCCTTCCGGATCCGGCAAGACGACACTGCTCAACGTCATCGGCGGCTTGGACGTACCCAGTGCGGGACGCATTCGGGTCGACGGCAGCGACCTCGGATCCCTCGACGACCGCGGTCGTACCCGCTACCGACGGGAGCAGGTGGGCTTCGTCTTCCAGTTCTTCAACCTGATGCCGACCCTCACGGCAGCGGAAAACGTTCGCCTCGCCGCCGATCTTGTTGACGAGCCGCGTGACGTAACCGCCATGCTCGCCAGCGTGGGTTTGAAACATCGGGGCGGCCACTTTCCAGGCCAGCTCTCGGGTGGCGAGCAGCAACGCGTGGCGGTGGCACGAGCGCTGGTCAAGAATCCCAGCGTCATCCTCGCCGACGAACCGACGGGGAGCCTAGACTCCGCGACGGGGGCGGACGTCCTCGATCTGCTTCACGACCTTGCGCGTCGTGAACGACGAACGGTAGTGCTCGTCACGCACGACGCCTCCCTCGCGAACGGTGCCGATCGCGTTCTCACGCTCGTCGACGGACGGCTTGCGCGCGACCGCTTCGTGGCACCAGCCCGATACCGCGGCGGGCAGATGGCGTGATGCTGCGTCGCAAGGCACTCCGCGACCTCGTCCGGCACCCGGGCCAAGCCGCCATGCTGGTCGTGGTGTTCGCCCTCGGCGTCGTGGTGTTCATCGGCATTCGCACCTCGTTCAGCGGGCTCGCCCCTGCCGCGACGGATCTTTACGACCGGCTCCGCCTCCCCGACCTGGTGGCGCGCGTCGCCTTCGCGCCCGCGGCGGTGATTGGTGAGCTGGCAGCCCTTCCCGGTGTGGCCGCGGTGGAGGGCCGCGTCGCCTTCGACGCGTCGGCGCTGGGGCATCCCGGCGTCACCGTACGCATCGTTGGCGTTGCCGACGACCCTGCCGCAGCCGTAGGCCGGGTCGAAGTGGCACGTGGCCGGTCGTACCAGCCGGGGGCGAACGAGGTTCTGATAGCCGAAACGGCGGTCGCGCCGCACGAGCTGGCTCTCGGCGAGACGCTGCGATTGCAGAGCCCGCGGGGCGGCGTGACCGATCTCGAGATCGTCGGAACCGCCCGTCAGCCCGAGCACCTGGCGATGATCCCCGAGCACGGCTTCATGGCCATGCCGAGGACGTACATGGTCGCGTTCGTGTCCCCCGCCACGGCGAACCGCCTGCTGGGGCGGTCCGGCGGTGTGACCGAGCTGGCCATTGCGCTTGCGCCTGGCGCCGACGGCGCGGCGACGGAGGCAGCCGTTCGCGAGACGCTTCGTCGCTACCGGCCCAACGTCGTCGCGGCGAGCGAGCTGCCGAGCGTCCGCAACGTGGCCTCGCATTTGGACGCTCTTCGTGGCGCTGCCATCGTCTTCTCCGCGCTGTTCTTGGTGGCGGGCTCGGTGGGCGGATTCGTGCTGCTGTCGCGCGTAGTGCAACGCGAGCGAAGCTCGATCGGGCTGCTGCGGGCGTTCGGCGTCGGCAAGGCCCGAGTCGCCCTGCACTACCTTTCGTACACATTGACACTCGCTGCCGTCGGCGTGGTGCTGGGAGCTCCGTTCGGCCGCCCGTTGGCCGGCTTCGTGCGGGGGATCTTCGCCGCCGACCTTGGCACCCCGGTGATTGCGGGATCGTGGCGCTGGGATGTGACGGCCGCCGCGGTGGCGGCGACGCTGCTCGCAGGGGCGGTGGCGGGCCTCGCTCCGTCCCTCACCGCGGCCAGCTTGCGGCCGACGGATGCCATGCGACCCGACGCGCCTGCGGTTCCGCCGCGCATGCTGAGCCCTGTACGAGCGGGGTGCCAGCGCGTCCCGACGGGCTTCGCCATGGTGGTCCGCAACCTGCGCCGCAGGCCGGCTCGTACCGCCCTGACGGCCGTAGGCATCACCTTCGCCGTCGTCCTCGCTCTGGCTCCGGCGCTTGTGCTGAGCGAGACCGCTGCGGTCGAGTCTCGCGTTCGAGCCGTACGTGGTTACGACTTGCGCGTGACGCCGCGTGCGCCTCGCTCGGAGGCGTGGCTCGAGGATTTGCGAAGCGTTGCAGGCGTGACTCGCGCCGAGCCGCTGCTCGAAATCCCGGTCGACGCTCGCTTCGGCGAAACGGAGTTGCGGACCTACGTCGTGGCCGTCGCGCCGGACTCGACCCTGCTGCGGCTACCTGTGCCGGAGCCGGGCAGGGCTTTCCTCGCCCTCGGGCTGCCCTCCGCATCCGCGTCGGTATCGCTCCGCGGTCCGCTCGGCAGCGTCGAGCTCCCGGTCGGTCGCCGCGTGGACTATCCACTGGGACGGCCGGTACTGCTGTCCCTCGCGGACGCACGCAGACTGCTCGCCCCGCCAGCAATCCTCGGGGACGCTGTCCGTGCGGTGTTCGGCTTCGAGTTGCCTGGCCTCGACGCTCCGATCAGCGCGGCGCTGATTTCCCTCAGCCCAGACGCTGCGCCGGACACTGCCGACCTGCTCCGTGCGAGAAGCGACGTGGGGCGTGTCGACGACCGCGATTCCGAGGAAGCTGATCTGGAGCGGATCTTCTCGCTCACGCGCGCCTTCATCGGCGTGATCGAGGTGTTCGCCATCGTGCTGGGATTCGCGATCGTGTTCAACACCGTGACCGTCAACGCGCTCGAGCGGCGTCGCGAACTGGCCACGCTCCGGGTCGTTGGCTTCGATCATGATCGCGTCGCCCGCCTGTTCCGACTCGAAGCGTTGACGACGGCGCTGCTCGCCGTGCCTTTCGCCCTTCCCGTGGCGTGGTGGTTGGCGGGCGTCGCCTTGCGGGACTTTGGCGAGTTCCTGCCGACCGGAATCGCCTTGCGCGCACAACCGGTCACCCTCACGTTCGCGGGGCTCGTCGTCGTTACGCTGGCGGCATGCACCCCCGCCCTCAGGGACCTTCGTCGCACCACGCTCGCCGACGAAGTGCGTACGCGGGCATGACGGTCCGTTGGATGCCTGCGCTCGCTTCGGTAGTCGTGCTTTTTTTGCTGGCGGCGTGCGTGCCCGCGGCCGGCTCGTCGCCACTGGACACCTTCCGTTGGTCGGCGACGTTCGAGGGACCCCCTGGAGCGGTGGCTTCGTCGTTCGTCGTCGTGGCGCGTACGGCTGGCTGGCAGGTCGAGCGAGCCGGCGCCGATGGCCGCTGGAGCGCGTCGCTGCAGGTCGAACGCTGCGGTTGGCTCGGGATCGGAACCTACACCGAGACGGTGCGTGCAGAGTTGTCGTTGAGACCGACCGACGCTGCCGGCACCCAGGCCACGCTTGTGCTCGACCCTGTGCCGGAGGCGGTCGCTTTCGGAGCGTCGGTGCGGGAGACGCTCGGGGCGCGCTGGCTGTCCGAGCCTGGGGCGGGGATGGGTGGAACGAAGAACCACCCCAGCTAGCTCGCGCACCTCACAAGCGCCGATCGTGCTGGGACGTTTGTCTCATACCCACCCCCGGGGGGGTGGGTTACAGTTTCGGAGAAAGGAGGAGCCCACATGGATTCCTCGAGCCTCCACGGCTCCCACGCGAACGAGACCACGCGACTGCCCGTGACAGGGATGTCGTGCCGCTCGTGCGCGGTAACGATCGAGAAGGAGCTCTCCAGCGTGCGCGGCGTCGCGTCCGCACGTGTCGACATCGCCAGCCATGAAGCGGTCGTCGAGCACGACCCGCGCAAGGCGCCCCGCGACGCCCTCGTCGCAGCCATCGGCCACGCCGGCTACGGGGTGGCGAGCGGCGACGGTGAAGCTACGCCTGCCTCCGAGCACGCCCACCATGCCGCCACCGACTCCCCGACCGGCGACACGGCGCACGAGCGCGAGTACCGGCGCTTGATGCGCAAGTTCTGGTTGGCTGCCGTCGTCTCGGTCCCGGTGCTGCTGGTCGCCTACCCCGAGCTGTCGTGGCTGTACCTGCCGTACGCGTTCTCGGCCGAGGTGTCCGGAGCCGTCGTCCGAACGTTGTTCCTGCTCTCGGGCCTAGCCGCGCTCGGCGTGTTGGCCTACTCCGGCCGGCAGTTCTACGTCGGCGCAGTTGCCGCCTTCCGCCATCGCTCGGCCGACATGAACACGCTCATCGCGCTCGGCACCGGGGCCGCGTGGACGTACTCCTCCGTCGCCATCCTGTGGCCGAGCCTGTTCCCCGCAGGGACCGCCAATCCGTTCTACGACGTCGCGACGGTCGTCACGGCGCTCGTCGTGCTCGGTCAGGCGATCGAGGTGCGCGCCAAGGGCCGCACCAGCGAGGCGATCAAGAAGCTGATCGGCCTCCAGGCCAAGACGGCGCGTGTGCTGCGCGGAGACCAGGAGGTCGAGATCCCCGCCGAGGACGTCGAGGTCGGCGACGTGGTCGTCGTCCGCCCCGGCGAGAAGGTGCCGGTCGACGGCGTGATCGTGCACGGTTCCAGCGCCCTCGACGAGTCGATGGTCACGGGCGAGAGCCTACCGGTCGATAAGGCCGTCGGTGACGAGGTGGTCGGCGCCACCATGAACACGACCGGCAGCTTCCGGTTCCGAGCCAGCAAGGTCGGCAAGGACACCGCCCTCGCCCAGATCGTCAAGATGGTGCAGGACGCCATGGGCAGCAAGGCGCCGATCGCCCGCCTGGTCGACGTCGTTTCGAGTTACTTCGTGCCCTCCGTCATGATCCTCTCGATCGTGTCGTTCCTCGTCTGGTTCAACTTCGGGCCGTCCCCCGCCCTCGCCTTCGCCATCGTAACGGCCGTGACCGTGCTGATCATCGCCTGCCCGTGCGCGGTCGGCATGGCCGTCCCGTTGAGCCTAGTGGCCGGCGTCGGCAAGGGCGCCGAGCATGGCGTCCTCATTCGTAACGGCACGGCGCTGCAGACGTCCGCCCGCATCGACACGGTGGTGCTCGACAAGACCGGCACCATCACCAAAGGCAAGCCGGAGCTCACCGACGCTCTCCCCGCCGCCGGTTTCGATGCCGAGACGCTGCTCCGCCTTGCGGCCGCCGCCGACGCGCCCAGCGAGCACCCGCTCGCCCAAGCGATCGTGCACGGCGCGCACGGCCGAGACCTGGCCATCGCCGAGGCGACGAGCTTCGACGCCATCCCGGGACATGGCGTGGCCGCCGACATCGACGGTACGGCCGTTCTGATCGGCAACGCGAAGCTGATGCGTCGCCACGAGATCGACGTCCGCGAACTGGACGACGACGTGAAACGCCTCCAGGGCGAAGGCAAGACCGCCATGTACGTCGCGGCCGACGGCCGGGCCGCGGGCGTCGTCGCCGTCGCCGACACCATCAAGGACGACTCTGTGCAGGCCATCCGCGTGATGCGCGAGATGGGCCTCGAGGTGATCATGCTCACCGGCGACAATCAGCGAACCGCCCAGGCCATCGCCCGCCAGGTCGGCATCACTCGCGTCCTCGCCGAAGTGCTTCCCGAGGACAAGGCCAGCCAGGTCCACCAGCTCAAGCGCGAAGGCCGCAAGGTGGGAATGGTCGGTGACGGCATCAACGACGCACCCGCGCTCGTCGAAGCGGACGTCGGCTTCGCGATCGGCACCGGCACCGACGTCGCCATCGAAGCGGCCGACGTGACCCTCATGAGCGGCAGCCTCAAGGGCGTCGCCTACGCCATCGAGACCTCACGCGCCACCATGCGCAACGCCAAGCAGAGCCTGTTCGGCGCGTTCATCTACAACACCGTCGGCATTCCCATCGCAGCAGGCGTCCTCTTCCCCGTCTTCGGCATCCTGCTCTCGCCGCTCCTCGCTGGCGCCGCCATGGCCGCCTCCAGCGTCACCGTCGTCATGAACGCCAACCGCCTGCGCTTCTTCCGCGCCAAGAGCTTCGCCACGGCCCCCCACGCCACTCCCCCCCGAAAGGAGGTCCTCGCATGAGCCTCGCAGCCTGGACCGTAAACCTCCTCGCTCTCGCCGCCATCGCCTGGATCGTCTGGTACTTCTGGCTAAGCCGCACCAAAGGCGTCACCGCCCAGGAGGCGGACGGCGTCCAACATGTCGCCATCACCGTCAAAGGCGGCTACGACCCCGACACGATCGTCGTCAAGCGCGGCCATCCCGTGCGCCTGACCTTCACGCGCCGCGAGTCGAGCATGTGCAGCGAAACCGTGGTGCTCGACAAGATCGGGCAGAGCCGCACACTCCCGGAAAACGAAGCCGTCGAGGTCGAGTTCACACCCACCGAGGCGGGAGAGATTCCCTTCCAGTGCCAGATGGGCATGCTTCGCGGCGTCATCGTCGTCACGGCATGAGTCCCCGACCTCCGGTGGGGCGACCCGCCCCTCCGGAGAGCACCCCCGAAAGGACCCGCACATGAACGACCCGCAGCGCACGTGCCAGCAACGCTTCGGCGGCGACGACGACTGCCACGTCGAACCGATCGCACCCGCCCACCACCGTCACGCCGACGGGCCGCGCGAGGTCGCCTACCTCACCATTCACGGCATGGGCTGCCCCACCTGCGCCACCCGCGTCCGCAACGCGCTGCTGACCACGCCAGGCGTGATCAGCGCCGACGTGCACCTCCAGGCACAGCACGGCAGCGTGATCTACGACCCCGCCGTGACCTACCCCGAGCGACTCGAGGAGGCCATCGCCGAAATGGGCCGCGCCAGCCGGCACGCCTACCACGCCGTCACGACCGCCGTCCGAGCCATCGAGCGGCACGGCGAAAGCGACCAGCGATGACGCGCGACGACGCGAACGCCTCCGAGAAGCATCCAGCTCACGCCCTGCACCGCTCCCCGACCGAACTCGCGATCGACCCCGTCTGCGGACAGGTCGTCGACCCCACGACCGTCACCACGCACCGCCGCCGAACGAGGAGGTCGCCATGATCCGACTCCGCCCCTTGAAGAACCACCTCACCAAGGTCACCTTCACGCTGCACGCCACGCCCGAGCTTAGCCACGCCAGTGTCGTCGGCGACTTCAACGACTGGGACCCGCACGCAGTCCCGATGGAGCGCCAGAAGGACGGGCGCTTCCAGGCAAGTGTCCCTCTGCCAGCAGCCGAACGCTACGAGTTTCTCTACCTCACCAGCGACAGCCGGCACCTGCTCGACGACCGCTGCGACGGGTGCCCCAACCCCCACGGCGGGGAGAACAGCGTGCTCCACACATGACACGCCCATGCAACGCCCCGCAGCCCGAACCTCGCACGACTCGCGTGCCCCTCGACCACCCAACCGCAGCGTCGAGCGGCACGGGTGACCCGACGGTCCGGCTGCACCTCGCAAGCGACGCCCGCCTCGAGGCGACGCTCCGCCTGAAGAGCGCGCGGGGACACCTCGACGCTGTCGTCCGCATGCTCGAGAGCGACGAGCCGTACTGCATCGACGTGCTCCAGCAACTCAAAGCCGTCACCGGCGCCTTGGCCAAGGTCAACGCCAGCGTGCTGAGGTCCCACGTCCGCGAGCACGTCACGCGCCCCGCCTCCCCGCAGGACGCGGACGCCCTCATCGACGAGCTGATGGCGGCGCTGCGGTACCACAGTGACTAGCGCCGCCACGCCGCGGCAGTCCGCCCCGCGACCCCCTCGCCCCGTCCAGCAAGGAGACCACCATGCGCAACTCCGACCGACCCGCGAACACCCTCGTCGACCCCGTGTGCGGCATGACCGTCGATCCCGCCACCAGCGACCTGCGCAGCGAGTACCTCGGCAAGACGTACGCGTTCTGCAGCCCTGGCTGCAAGAAGACCTTCGACGCGGCCCCTGCTGCGCACGTCGGTCACGGCTCCGGGCACGACGGTCACGACCACCGCGGTCCGCACCACTGACCAGCCGCCGCCCCATGTCGAGCGCGCTCCGCTTCAGTACCCATGAACCGTGAAGGAGGAGGCCCACGATGCCACGATCCTCACGCTAGCTTCCGAGGGTCGCGCTCGCCCTGGCGATCGTCCTCGACCCCGCCACCGTCCTCGCCCACGGTGGCGAGGGAGAGGGCGTCGACGCCCTCGATCTCACCAACCAAGCCATCGCCTTCCTACGGGCCGAACCGCCGGACCGGACCGCGGCGACAGACCGGATCGAGGACGCCCTGCAGGCGGAGCAGGCCCCCGACGATATCGATCTGCGGCTGCTCGAGGCTGCCGGTATCGCGCTCGAGCAAGGCGCGGAGAGCGAAGCGATTCAGCTGCTCGAACGAGCCGCCGGCATCGCAGGCGAGCCGGTCGGGCCGGTCGTGACCGTCTCCCTCACGCCGGGCACGTACGTCGCCTTCGCGGTGGCCGCGCTCCTCGTCGGTCTCGGCGCGTTCGGGCTGGGGCGGCGCAACGGTCGCCGCGCACGGCCGACCGGATCCACCGGGGAAGCTCATGACTGAGCGAAGCGGCGGTGGACCCGGCCGCGGCTTCTGGCGCGCCGTCGACGAACGCGTCGGCATCAGCGCCCTGAAGTACCACGTGCCCGACCACGCCCAGGGCTCGGCTACTCGCTCGGCGCGATCACCTTGGTCTCGTTCCTCGTGCTGGTCGTCACTGCGATACATCCCGGTGGTGTCGCGCCTGGCGCGCCGGGCCGCCGTCCGGACGCTCCCCGCCGTCGGCGGCAGAGATGCGGACGTCGTGGAGGTCGGCGCGCGGACCTGATCGTGATGGGCACGCACGGCCGGACCGGGCTGGCGCACTTCCTGAACGGCAGCGTGGCCGAGCGGGTGGCGCGGCGCGCGCGTCGGCCCGTGCTGATCGGGCACGAGCCGGCCGACTAGCGGCGCGGCAGGGTGAAGCGACCCTTGTCGGGCACGCCGTCGGGATAGACGAAGCCGAGCATCCACAAGAGAAACAGCGTCAGCAGCAGCACCGCTACCGTCAGGAAGAACGAGAGCGGGATGGCGATCAGCTCGTTGCCCTCGAAGCGGTCGAATCGCGAGCCGCAGGCGGGGCAGCGCTGCCGGACGGTCGTCGTCGGCAGGCGACGCGCCGCGAGGTGCGCGTCGTCGACGGGCACCTCGCGGTAGAAGGTCTAGCGCGCAGGCTCGGGCACGGCGGAAGTCTATCGCCGTGCGGACCGGACGGCGCTTTCGGGGACGCCGGGTCGTCGGCGAGCGTCACATCGTCTTGGCGTGCGCCACCAACTGATCCAGCGCCGCGCCCCAGCCGTCGTGGAAGCCCATTTCCTCGTGCCGTTCGCGGCCGGCCGGGTCGGCGTGCCGCACCAGCGCCCGGTAGTCGGTGCCGTCGCCCCGTGGCGTCATGGTGATCACGGCGCTGAACGGCATCCCCTCCGGTCTGGCCAGCAGCGGCCGGTAGGCGGGGCCCAGCGCCGAGGTCCACGCCAGGCGGCGGTTCAGGGCCACCTCGAGGATGCAGCCGGCGCCTTCGTCGACCTCCTTGCCCTCGGGCGAGCGCATCACGGTTCGGAACTCTCCGCCGGGGCGCAGGTCGATCGTGCAACGGACGGTGCTCCAGGGGGCGGGCGTGAACCAGACCTTAAGGTGCTCCGGCTCGGTCCAGGCGCGCCAGACGAGGTGCGTCGGCACGTCGACGAAGCGCTCGAGGACGAGGTCCAGGGCGGGGTCGATGGTGGCGTCCGTGGTCATGGCCGTTCCCCCTTCATGCGCTCCAAGTGGTCGTCGAGGCGGTCCAGTCGACGCTCCCAACGCGAGCGCTGCTCGGCCATCCAGGACTCGGCCCGCTCGAGGGCCGACGGCGCGAGCGTGTACGTGCGTACCCGGCCCCGCTTGCGCGACCGCACCAGCAAGGCGTCCTCGAGGACCGCGAGGTGCTGGGTGAACGACGGCAGCGCCATGTCGAACGGCGCCGCCAGCTCGCTCACTGCGGCCGGCCCCGAGCCCAGCCGCGTCAGCACCGCCCGCCGGGTCGGATCGGCGAGGGCGCGGAACACGCGGTCGAGATCGGCAGAATACTTAGGCACGTGCCTCACCTTAGGGCGTGGTGGAGCGAGCGTCAAGGGCGACGCGGGCGATCCGGTCGGCGCGGGCGCCCGCGCCGACCTGCGCGACTGGGAGCCCCACGCGCCGCCGGACCTGATCGTCACGAGCGCCGTGCTGCAGTGGGTGCCGGACCACCTCGCGCTGCTGCGCGAGCGCTTCACGTCGGACTACCGGGCGCGGCTACGCGACGCCTACGCGCCCGGTCCCCGCGGGACGGTGCTGCCGTGCCGGCGCGTGTTCGCCGTGGGCCGCGCGACCGGCGCTTCAGGCCCGGCCGAACACCAGCGACGCATTCTGCCCGCCGAATGCGAACGAGTTCGACAGCGCGGTTCGGACCGTCTGCTCGCGCGCTTCGTTCGGCACGAAGTCGAGGTCCTGCTCCGGATCCGGGTCGTCGAGGTCGATCGTCGCTGGCACCACGCCCGAGGCGACGGCCTGGATGGTGGCGATCGCCTCGACCGCCCCGGCCGCGCCGAGCAGGTGCCCGATCATCGACTTGGTCGAGGAGATCGGCATCCGCTAGGCGTGCGCTCCGAAGACGCGCTTGAACGCCAGCACCTCCGAGAGGTCGCCGACGGGGGTGGAGGTCGCGTGCGCGTTGACGTAGCCGACCTCGTCGGGATCGATCCGCGCGCCGCGTAGGGCCGCCTCCATCGCCAGCTCGGCGAGGACCGGCGCGCCGCGGGCCCGTGCGTCCTCGAGCGTCTCGAGGACGAGCACCCCCGCGCCCTCGCCCATCACGAAGCCGTCGCGCGTGGCGCTGAACGGGCGCGACGCCGCCTCGGGCTCGTCATTTCGGGTCGAGAGCGCCTTCATCACCGGGAAGCCGCCCAGGGCCATGGGCGTCAGGATCGCCTCGGCGCCGCCAGCGACCATCACCTCGGCCTTGCCGTGCTGCAGCATGCGGAACGCCGAGCCGATCGCGTCCGATCCGGTCGAGCAGGCTGTCACGACCGTCGAGCTCGGCCCCATCAGCCCGTGCCGCATGGCGACCTGGGCGGACGCCATGTTGCTGATCATCATCGGGATGAAGAAGGGGCTCATGCGAAGGGGATGCTTGGTGACCGCGACCCGCGACTGCTTCTCCCAGGTGTCCATGCCGCCGATGCCCGACCCCAGCAGGGTGCCGATGCGGGTGCAGTCCTCGTGCTCCAGGTCGAGGCCGCTGCCGTGCAGCGCCTGCTCGGCGGCGATGATCGCGAGCTGCGCGAAGCGGTCCAGGCGCCGCGCCGGCGATACGTGTGGGGTAGGCCGAGGCGTCGAAGCGCTGGAGGGACCGGGTCGTTCCCGATCGGGGTGAGGGCGCCGAGGCCGGTGACGACTACGCGCCTCACCGTGTCGCCTCGGACCGTGTCGCCTCGGACCGTGTCGCATCGGACCGTGTCGCATCGGTCGGTGGGGTCGCTACGTCGGGATTCGGGGCATTCCGGTGCATCGTGTCTCCTCGGGGATCGTCGAGCGTCGCGGGGCGTGCCGGCCGTCGCGGCGGTGGCGTCTACGCCTCGGCGGGGTCCTGCCCCGGCAGCCGCCCCTCGAGCGCGGCCAGGTAGCGGTCGCGGCCGCGACGCACCACCTCCTTCGCGTCCGTGGGGATGCAGCGGTCCCACCAGGCGCCGTAGATCCGATTGAACGGCAGGTCCAGGACCGATCCCGCCACCCGGCGCACCGTCGCGGCCGGCAACGGGAGCTGGTTCGGATACGAGTACATGAACGACACGATCGACCGGTCGGGGACGACCTGCAGCACGTCGCCGCTCAGCAGCGCGCCGCGGCCGTCCGCCCCGCCGGGCCAGTGCGCCACCGTCGCGCCGGGGAAGTGCCCGCCCGCGCGTATCAGCGTCAGGCCGCCGAACAGCGAGAGCCGCTCGCCGGACCAGTGCGCCACCTCGGGGCCCGGGTCCATCACCCACGCCCGGTCGGCCTCGTGGAGGTGGACCGGGACGTCGAAGGCGCGCGCCCAGGCGCGCATCGACGAATAGTAGTGCGGATGGCTGATGGCGACGCCTCGGAGGCCGCCCAGCTCGCGCACCCAAGCGACCGTGCGCTCGTCGAGCAGGCTGATGCAGTCCCACAGCAGGTTGCCGTCCGGGGTGCGCACCAGCAGCGCGCGCTGACCGATCGCGAAGCTCGGGGTCGTGCCGATGCCGTACAGGTCGGGCTCGTGCCGCTCGACCCGGTTGGCGTGGCGGGAGGCGAGCTCCAGCGGATCGACCCAGCGCTGGCATCCGCCCGGAACGTACTGCCGCACGTCCTGGCAGATCGGGCAGGCGGCGGGCGGATCGCGGCGTTCGGGGTAGCGGGTGCCGCAGGCGACGCACAGGAACGTGGGCATGGGTCTCCTCCAGGGACCCGCCCGGGCTCCGGGCATGGGTCCGTCACGCGGGACTATCCCGACCTATTCATGAGCGTGGTCGTGCCGCTGGTTTCGTTGCGTCGCGTTCGGCGTTTCGAGCGGTTTCGGGTGGCGCTGTGGGGTGTTGATGCGTCGTCGCTGTTGTTGGGGGGATCTCAGCCGGTCGTGAGGGTGCCTGGCCCGCGGTCTCGGCCGTGTGGCGCGCTGACGGTTTGCCCGATCCCGTGCTTTGGGTCGGGTCGGGGGTCGCGCGGCGTGCCGCAGCGGCCGCGCTTGATTGGCGAGGAAGCGGGTGCAAAAGAGGCGGTCCATGGCGATACCGAGGTGGAGTTCCTTGAGGCGGTTCTCCATGTCGCCACGCTGCGCGTAGATGCGTTGATACACCACCTGGGGATCGGCAGTGATGTTGGTGTTCACGAGGCGGGCATTGTCCCGCGGTTCCAGGCCTGGGTAGCGGGCCACTTTACCCTTGATGACCACCCGCCGCGCGCACGACCAACTGCGAGCCTGGTCCGTGGCGTGGCCGTAGCAGCGTTCACTCTCGCCACTATCGTTGGACGCCAAGCGCGCCCGCTTCAGGAGCGGTTCGGCTAGGCGCGGCACGAGCCTCCGCAGCAGCCTGATCGCGCCCGTCCGGGCGTTGGCGTTGCCGGGCCGTAACAGGCCAGCGACGAGGTACTGATCCGCCTCCCGCCCGAACTGCAGGGTGCCGAGCAGTGGAAGGTAGCGCTGCACCCCGTAAAACCCGTTCCACAACGCGCCCTGCTGCCCGCCGTACGCCTTATCGTCGGTGCCGTCCACATCGATGGTGATGCGCTTGGCGCGACCCCTCAAGCGGCGGCGGTGCCGCCCGATGACGCGGTCCGTCAAGGCGATCGCCATCCGCAGCAACTCCCGCGCGGTCACGCTGTTCTCGAACCGAGAAAGGGTGGCTTGCGAAGCCAACTCCACCCCCGCCACCGGATCGCGACCGACGAGTAGCTTCTGCACCGGGTCGCGCCACAAGCGACTCGCGTCGTTGCCGTCCTCGTACCCGCACGCGATCGCGAAGATGCGTTGGCGCAGCAGGACCGCTCCCCCGTCACTGCTCGCATCGGGCTGGTCGAACCGCGCGATCAGCGCCTCTCGAAACAAACCGTCGAACCGAACCTCGCCCGCCGTGCCACCATCAACCACAAGAAGGCCTCCTGGCGATAGAAACGTTGTGCCGCACACACTTTCTACCACACGGGAGCCTTCCCCCACTCAGAACTCATGCACAATCCGGGTTAGGGAATCTTGACTGATCCCTACCAAGTGCGTCAGCCGGCATTCGGTGCGTGGGGGTGGGCCGCAATCGCTACCGGCCGGCCGACCGATCCGAGCCGCCATCCTACGACACCCCTTCGCTCCGCGCCGCGATCGCATCGATGTAGCCGATCCGTTTCACGCGTTCGGTGCCGCGCTTCTTGCTGGTGGCGATGAGGTAGGGGCTCGAGCCAGCGTATTCGATGCCTTCGGGAGTGACGACCTCGGTGTGTCGTTTCCCCTTCGACCGCCGTACGTAGCCGTACCGTCGGTAGTGCTCTCGTTCCTCGACGTACGCCAGCTCTAGGTCGTGCCCCACCTCCAGTGCCGCTTCGATCAGCTCCCGCTTTTTGCGGGTGCTGAGTCACGGCTGCTAGCGATGTCGCGCTCCGGGGCGTCGTCAAGACGTACGGCCACGCCACGACACGCGTTCACGCTCTATCCGGCATTGACCTCGTCGGACTGGACGACCGTGGGCGCACCCGCTTCCGCCGCGACAAGGTCGTCTTCGTGTTCCAGTTCTTCAACCTGATCCCGACGCTGACCGCAAATGGCGCTCCGGTGATGGCCCGCCGCCGACCACGCGGCCGAGTCCCGAAGTGGAAACTATGTCCCGACATACCCCACCTGGGGTGGGGTAAGGTGTCGACGATCGGGAGCTCCGCCAAGCTTCGACGACCGCCCGACCACGCTCAAGGAGACGAACATGGCCACCATTCAGCTCGGCATCGAAGGCATGACATGCGCCAGCTGCAGTGCCCGGGTCGAACGTGCGCTCGGCAAGCGGCCCGGCGTCGACAGCGCGAGCGTGAACCTCGCGACCGAGCGTGCCACTGTGATCTACGACCCCGGCGCAATCTCGCCACACCACCTGCTGGACGCGATCGACGAGGCCGGGTACCGATCCGTCACGACGGAGGCGTCGCTGGCCATCGGCGGGATGACCTGCGCGAACTGCAGCGCGCGGGTCGAGCGGGCGCTCGCAGGTACGGACGGCGTGATCGACGCGAGTGTGAACCTCGCCACCGAACGGGCCACCGTGCGCTACCTGCCCGGTAGCGTCGGGAGGGCCGAGCTGGTGCGCGTGGTCGAAGGTGCCGGCTACCAGGTGATCGAGGGCGGCGCGACGGACGACCCCGTAGAAGTCGAACGCGCGGCGCGCGAGCGTGCCCTGGCCGGACTGCGCCGCGATCTGATCGTGGCCGCGGCGTTCGCGACACCCCTCGTCCTCATCACCATGCTGCACATGTTCGTGCCCGCGGCCGACGCCTGGCTCATGAACACGGTCGGCATGCGTGGCTTCTTGCTGGCCTCGTTCGCGCTCGCGACGGTGGTGCAGTTCGGTCCCGGCCTCCGCTTCTACCGACCGGGCTGGAAGAGCCTTTTTGCGAGCAGCCCCGACATGAACAGCCTGGTGATGATCGGGACCAGCGCCGCCTACGGCTACAGCCTCGTCGCGACCTTCCTACCCGGCGTGCTACCGGCGGGCACCGTCAACGTCTACTACGAGGCCTCGGCCGCCATCATCACCCTGATCCTGCTTGGCAAGTACCTAGAAGCGGTCGCGAAGGGCCGGACCAGCGAAGCGATCAAGAAACTGATGGGCCTGCAGCCGAAGACCGCCCGCGTGATCCGCGACGGCGTGGAGGCCGAGCTTCCCGTCGCCGAGGTCCGCCCCGGCGACGCCGTGGTGGTCCGACCCGGCGAAAAGATCCCGGTCGATGGACGCGTCACCGACGGCTCTTCGTTCGTGGACGAGTCGATGATCACCGGCGAGCCCATCCCCGCTCGGAAGAGCGAAGGGGACGAGGTGGTGGGAGGAACCATCAACAAGTCGGGGGCGTTCCGCTTCGACGCCACACGCATCGGCGCGGACACGGTGCTGGCGCAGATCATCCGGATGGTCGAGGAGGCGCAGGGCAGCAAGCCCCGCATTCAGGCGCTGGCCGACCGGGTCGTGAGCCTGTTCGTGCCGGCGGTGATGGCGATCGCCGCAGCGACGTTCGCGCTGTGGATGTTCCTCGGACCCGAGCCCGCGCTGACGTTCGCGCTGGTCAACACCGTGGCCGTGCTGATCATCGCCTGCCCCTGCGCCATGGGGCTCGCCACCCCCACCAGCATCATGGTCGGGACCGGCAAGGGTGCCGAGATGGGCGTGCTGTTCCGCAAGGGCGACGCACTACAGGGCCTGCAGGAGGCCCGCGTCGTGGCGCTCGACAAGACCGGAACCCTCACCGAGGGGCGTCCGGCGCTCACCGATTTGGAGCTGGCGGGTGGCGCGCACCGCAGCGAGGTTCTGCGCCTCGTTGCTGCTGCCAAGAGGCGGAGCGAGCATCCGGTCGCCGAGGCGATCGTGCGTGCCGCGCACGATGGCGGGCTCGAGCTGCCCGAACCCGACCGGTTCGAGGCGGTCACCGGCTTCGGCATCGATGCCGTGGTCGCGGGGCGGCGCTTGCAGGTTGGCGCCGATCGGTTCATGGTCCAGCTGGGCATCGATCTGGCAGCGTTCGCCGAACGGGCCGTCGAGCTGGCCGATGCGGGCCGCACGCCCCTCTACGCCGCGGTGGACGGAGACCTCGTAGCGCTCATCGGCGTGGCGGACCCGGTCAAACCGTCCACCCCGACCGCGATCCGCCAACTGCACGAGCTGGGCCTCGAGGTGGCGATGATCACGGGCGACAACGCCCGCACGGCCCACGCCATCGCCCGTGAGTTGGGCATCGACTCGGTCGAGGCCGAAGTCCTGCCCGACGGCAAGGTCGACGCAGTGAAACGCCTGCAACGGGATGGTCGCAAGGTCGCGTTCGTAGGCGACGGCATCAACGACGCTCCTGCTCTGGCCCAGGCGGACGTCGGACTCGCGATCGGCACCGGCACCGACATCGCGATCGAAGCCGCCGACGTGGTGCTGATGGCGGGCGACCTACGCGGCGTGCCCAACGCGATTGCGCTTTCGAAGGCGACGCTCACCAACATCCGGCAAAACCTGTTCTGGGCGTTCATCTACAACGTCGTGCTGATCCCCGTCGCGGCCGGGGTGCTCTACCCCGCCTTCGGTGTTCTGCTGTCGCCGATTCTTGCGGCCGCGGCCATGGGTCTCTCCAGCGTCTTCGTGCTCAGCAACGCACTCCGCCTGCGAAGCTTCCGGCCAGCGCTGGAGGCTCGAGAAGCGACCGGCACGCCGAGCGACGCCGCCTTGGCGCCGGCCTGAGCCGTGCTTCGTCTGCGCCGCCGTCGGGCGCCGCCTCGAGGAACGCGGCGTGGCCTAGCGCGAGCGCGAAATGAGGCGTGCCCGGCGCGCCGTAGCGGATACGAAGCGTCTCGCCAGCGTGCGGATCGCGCCGGCGGCCAGGGCCGGCCGCCGAGCCGTCTCAGGCACCTTCGTGCGACGGCACCCCCGGCTCTGGGAGGCACTAAGCACTCTCGCTGGCAACGAAACAGGACGCCAGCGCGGGACTCCCCTCCGCCCGCTTTCCTCAGGGTTGGTTGCCGGAAGACGGCCGTATCGGCCAGCAAGTGCGGCTCTCGACCGACATACGCTTGGGGGACGCGGGCAGCGAGTTCTGGATCCTGTTGGAGTCGCCGCGAGCCCCTTGACGGGGCGTGGGCGGCGAGGCACCACTGCCGCAACGGCCTTGACCCCGTAGGCTACTACAGGGTCTATGCTCGGTGTCGAAGGCGGACGGCCGAGTCGCTTTCGGCCATGTGATAGGTCGCCCAGCGTTGCGGCCGGCTCGTCAGCATTCCGAAGGGTAGGAACATGAGCCACAGCACGCCCGCCGGCCAGCGATACCCGGCGTTCGGCGCCAACGATCCGGCCACCCTCGCCGAGGAGGCCGAGCCGCAGAACCTCCAGATCAAGATCGGCGGCATGTCCTGCTCGTTCTGCGCCGCCAGCATCGACAAAGCGTTCCGCCGCATGGACGGCGTCGAGGAGTCGAACGTCAACCTGGCGCACGAGGAGGCGCTGGTCCGCTACCGTCCCGATCGGGTCACGCCCGGGCGGCTGAAGGAGACGCTGCTCGACCTAGGCTACGTCGTGCGGGACGCCGGCAAGGTGCGCACGTTCGAGGAGGAGGAGGCCGAACTCCGCCGCGAGCGCGACAACCTGCTGTTCGCCGCCACGATGACGCTGCTCGCCCTGCTGGGAGCGATGAGCGGCTGGATGGGCATGCCGAACGAGGGCGTGTCGGCGACGTTGCTGATGTGGCTGATGCCGACCCTGGCGCTGGCAACGATGTTCGGCCCCGGCTGGCGGATCCTGACCATGGCCTGGGCCAGCCTGCGCCGGAGCATTCTCAACCAGCACGTGCTGCTGGAGTTCGGCGCCGGGGCCGGCCTGATCGGCGGCTTCCTGGCGTTCGCGATCCCCGTCTTCCCGATGGCGGACTTCTTCGCGGTGGCGGTGTTCGTCACCACCTACCACCTCCTCTCCGGCTTCGTCTCGCTCAGGGTCCGTACCCGCAGCTCGCAGGCGGTGCGGAAGTTGCTCGACCTGGTGCCGCCGACGGCGCTCGTGGTCCGCGACGGCCGCGAGCAAGAGGTGCCGCTGGCGGAGGTGCGCCTGGACGACCGGGTGAGGGTGCGTCCCGGCGAGTCGGTGCCGGTCGACGGAGAGGTGGTCGAGGGAGCGTCCGGCGTGGACCAGAGCCTGGTGACGGGCGAGTCCATCCCGCAAGCGAAGGGGCCGGGCGACGAGGTGATCGGCGGTTCGCTGAACCAGACCGGAACACTGCTGATCCGCGTGACCCGAGTGGGCTCGGAGAGCTTCCTGCAGCAGGTGGCGCGTCAGGTGGAGGAGGCCCGGGCACTGAAGCCTGCGATCCTGCAGCTCGTCGACGTGGTGCTGAAGTACTACGTGCCGGGAGTGCTGGCGTTCGCAGGGCTCGCGATTCTGGTGTGGACGCTGGGCGCTTGGGCGATGACCGGCGAGGCGGACCCGGTGCGGGCGGTGTTCGCGACGCTGGCGGTGCTGGTGATGGGCTACCCGTGCGCACTGGGCATGGCTACGCCGCTGGCGCTGATCCGGGGAGCCGGCGTCGCCGCCGAGAAGGGGATCCTGATGCGTTCGGGCGAAGCGTTCCAGGTGCTTCGCGAGGTTTCGAAGGTGGTGCTCGACAAGACCGGCACGGTCACGCGCGGCCGGCCGGCGGTCGTCGAGGTGGTGCCGCTCGCGGGCCACGACGAGCGGGAGGTGCTACGCCTCGCGGCGGCCGTCGAGAGCGCCTCGGAGCACCCGTTGGGGCGGGCGGTGGTGGAGCGTGCCGGAGCGCAGCGACTCGACCTCCCAAACGCCTCCGAGTTCCGGTCCACTCCCGGCAAGGGTGTGACGGCGGTGGTCGAGGGGCGAACCGTGACGATCGGCAGCCCGGACTTCGTCGGGCGAGGACTCGCACCATGCGACGGGGCACGGCCGCCGGGAGCGGGCGATGCGCTGGCGTCGGCGAGCCGCCGGATCGAAGCGCTGCGGGAGGCCGGACGGACGGTGGTGGCGCTCGCGGTGGACCGTGAGCCGGTGGCCCTGATCGCCATTGCCGACGAACTCAAGAACGACGCGGTCGAGGCGATCGAACGGATGCGCATGGCGGGTCTCGAGCCGGTGATGCTCACTGGGGACGATGCCCGCACCGCGCGGGCGATCGCCAAGACGGTTGGCATCGAGGAGTACCGGGCGCAGCTACTTCCGCACGACAAGGCGGCGGTCGTGCGCGAGTTTCAGCGCCAGGGGCTGCGGGTGGCAATGGTGGGCGACGGCGTCAACGACGCTCCCGCCCTGACGCAGGCGGACGTGGGCATGGCGATCGGAGCCGGCACCGACATCGCCATCGAGTCCGCCGATGTGGTGCTCGTCGGTGAGAGGCTCGGCGCGGTGCTCGACGCCTACCACATCGGCCGCAGTTCGTACCGCAAGACGGTGCAGAACCTGTCGCTGGCGTTCGCCTTCAACGGCATCGGGGTCCCGCTGGCCGTCACCGGCCTGGTGCATCCCGGCTGGGCAATGGTCGCGATGCTCGCCAGCGTCACCACCGTGCTGACCAACTCGTTCGCCGGCCAGCTGCTACCGAGGCGGTGGGAAGGGCAACCGGCGCAGGTCAGCTTCCACGTGGCCAACATGCGGTGCGCGAACTGCCTGCGCACCATTCGCAACGCCACCCGCGAGTTGCCGGGCGTCGACGAGGTTCGTGGCGATCTGGCCGCGAAGGTGGTGACGGTGAGCTACCGCGACGGCACCGCCACGCCCGGCAGCATCCGCGAGGCGATCGCCCTGAGCGGCTTCCGCGTCGGCCGGCCGCTCGCGTCCGCCGAACGGCCGCGAGAGACCCTAAAGGGAGAATGATCATGGAAGAGCGCGCCACCGACACGAAACGAAACCTGATCGTGACCACACTCGTGGCCCTGCTGATGGCCGGCTTCGTGCTGGGCTACACGTTGCTGGTCCCGAGCCGTGCGCAATCGGGGATGGAGGCTTCGGACGACCCGCGGATCCCCTCCGTGCGGGGTTACGTCGAGGGCGAGCAGGTCCTGTTCCTGCACACCGAAGCGTCCGATCCGGACATCGCGGGCACGCTGACCGACATGATGGGGTCGCCTGTGCTCGTGGTGCCATCGTTGGCCGACGCTCCGGAAAGCATGCTCGCCGACGTCTACGTGTTCAGCAACGGCGTCCAGGGCATGGGGCCGCTGGGGTTCCAGCCGGACGTGTTCAACGCGCCGCCGATGACCGACCGCTACAGTCCGCTCCGAGAGGTGAAGCTGGTGACGTGGCGGAACGCGGGGTCGGCACGCGAACTCACCTCCGCCACCGCGGTGCTAGACGCTGCCGATCGGGGCGACGTGACGATCGAGCGGTCCGGGGTGGTGGTCAACATGCCGATGGTGACCTGGCCCGGGGGCACAAGGTGAGCCGGGCCCCCACTGCACCGGATGCGCTCCGGATAGGGCAGGTGGCCGGCCGCGCACGCGTGGGCGTCGAGACGATCCGCTTCTACGAGCGCCAGGGCCTGCTCGACGAACCGCCACGAACCGGGTCCGGCTATCGGCAGTACCCGCACGAGGTCGTCGACCGGCTGCGCTTCATCCAGCGCGCCAAGGCGCTGGGCTTCTCGCTGAGCGAGGTCAAAGAGCTGATCTCGCTGAGGCTGGACGCGGCAATGGGTGCCGGCGAAGTAAGGTCGCGAGCCTTGGGCAAGATCACCGAGATCGAACGGAAGGTGCTGGACCTGCAGCGAATGAAGGGGGCACTGGTCGACCTGGTGGAGGCGTGCGACGGGAGTTCGTCGCCAGAGGGGTGCCCGATCCTCACCGCCCTCGAGGGGGAGGGACCGTGAGGCTGTTGCTGGAAGCCAAGCAGCGAATCCGACTGGAGCTGGTCGGCGAGGGGTTCGAGGCGGCCGAACGCGTGGCGTCGGGCAGACGCTAGCTACACGCAGCCGTCCTCGCGAAGCTCGGAGTTCGGCATGTCGAACCGGTCGGCATTCAGGCCTTGGACGGTCACGACCCGCGGCGACCGAGCGTAGAGCAACCGGTCAGCGGCTTTACGCGCGCTTGACGAAGCCAGAGTAGCCTTGCCGGGTTCGGTGAGAGGAGGTGACAAAGCAGCGCGCGGTTCTGGCGTCGCGTCGCTCTGGTGAGCCAGGTCGGGCTACGAAGCGCGTGCTGCCGGGCCCGCTCGTTCGTCCGTTCGGCGACCGGGATAGCCTTCGTCACCCCAACGCCACTTCACGAGGAGAACATCGTGCCGCAGACGTTTGACCCCCGCCGAACCCACGCCGCGTCCAACGAGGTACCCCAGTGAGCGAGCCTCGTCGCCAGCGCGCCTGGTGGCGCCGCCGCCCTGCCGAAGCGGCTGCAGCTGGGTTGGCCGTCGTTTCGCTGCTTGCCGTCGCCGCCGTGCGGATTTCGGACAGCCTTCCATCGGCGGGCTCGACCCGCGCCTCCGCGGAGGTCCTGACCCTTGGCGAAGAGCTGTACCAGACCAGCTGCGCCGCCTGCCACGGCAGCGACGGGGAGGGCTCCTCGCAGCCGACGATCCCTGCGCCCCCGCTGGACGGCAGCGCGCACTCCTGGCACCACGCAGACAGTCAGATCGTGGGGTTGATCCGGCAGGGCGGAACGAAGATGCCGGCGATCGGCGCCGCTTGGAGCGACGAACAGGTGGAGGCGGTGTTGACGTTCGTCAAGAGTCGTTGGGCGCCGTGGCAGCGCGAGCGGCAGCCGGGCACGATCGGCGAGTAGAGGCGCGTCGCCGGGTCGATCTCGAAATCGCTCTCATAACTTGCCACTGATATGAGGGTGCTGCAAACTTGACATGCGTGGGGCCGCAATCTATCTTTAGTCATGGCGAAACCCATCAATGAAGAGGTCGTCTCGTCGCCTCCTGCTCACGAGACCCCAGGAGAGCTCCACACGGCGCGCCGCGCTCTGCTGCGTAACGGCCTGATCGGCGGAGCCGGCCTGGTGGCCGCCCGCCTGTTCGCCCCACTGGCTGGCCTGGCGCAATCGACCGACCCCGCATCTACCGAATACGGAGCCAACGGACCGGCGCCGACCGGTCACGGCGCGATGGACCACGACAGCGGCATGGCAACAGTCGGAACGGTCGACGCCGAGCGGAACGGGTTCGACCCCAAAGCGATCCTCACCGACTGGGACGTCGGCAGGGTGAGTCGCACCGCCGACGGCCACACCCTGCGAGAGTACGACCTGGTGGCGGTCGATCGCGAGATCGAGATCGCTCCGGGACTGTTCTTCCCCGCCTGGACCTACAACGGTCGCGTCCCCGGTCCGACCATTCGCGCCACGGAGGGCGATCGGGTCCGTATCCGCTTCCGTAACGCGGGTTCGCACGCGCACACGATCCACTTCCACGGCATCCACAGCGCCTACATGGACGGCGTGGCCGGCCTTGGCCGTGGCGTTGTGAACCCGGGCGAGTCGTTCACCTACGAGTTCGATGCCGCACCGTTCGGTTGCCACCTCTACCACTGTCACGCAATCCCCCTGAAGCGTCACATCCACAAGGGGCTGTACGGCGCATTCATCGTCGATCCGGACCCCGAGCGTCACCCTGACCAGGTAGAGGTGGCGCGCAGCCGCCTGCTCGGCACGCCCGAGAACGCGGGGGTTCAGGAGTTCGTCATGGTGATGAACGGCTTCGACACGAACTTCGACGACGAGAACGAAGTGTACGCCGTCAACACCGTCGCCCACGCCTACATGAAGGACCCGATCCGGATCCGCCGCGACCTGCCGGTGCGCATCTACCTGATCAACGCCACCGAGTTCGACCCGATCAATTCGTTTCACTTGCACGCCAACTTCTTCGACTACTACGACCACGGCACCACCCTCACGCCGACCCTGCGGACGGTCGACACGATCATGCAGTGCCAGGCGCAACGCGGCATTCTCGAATTCGACTTCGCCGGTTTCGAGCCGGGGCAGTACATGTTCCACGCCCACCAGGCCGAGTTCGCCGAGCTCGGTTGGATGAGCCTGTTCGAGGTGACAGCGTGATGCGGTCGGGTACCACTCGGCCTGCCCGCTTCGCCTGGTGGCGCGCGCTTCCGCCTCTGGCCCTGATCGTTGCGCTGGTCTTCTGGTTCCTCGCTACCGACCCGCTGAGCGGGCTGGAAGGGAACGCTCCGCCGATCGAGGAGCTAACCATCGAACGCGCCACCCTCGACGAGGTCGGCATCAAGCTTCGCGTGCGGGCCGACGGCAGCGAACCGGTGTCGATCGCGCAAGTCCTGGTGGACGGCGCCTACTGGAGCTTCCGGCAGGATCCCGAAGGGCCGCTTGCGCGCCTGCGCACCGCCCGCATCGAGATCCCCTACCCGTGGGTCGAGGGCGAGACGCACCACATCACCCTGCTCACCCGTAACGGCCTCGCCTTCGAGCACACCATCGAGGTGGCCACCACCTCGCCGACGCCGGGCCCGAGGCGCCTGCTTGCGTTCGCCCTGCTCGGCCTGTACGTCGGGTTCGTGCCGGTCTCGCTCGGACTGCTGTTCTACCCGTACCTGCGCACGATCGGTAGGCGCGGGATGTACTTCCTGCTGGCCCTGACCGTGGGACTGCTGGCGTTCTTGTTCGTGGACACGCTCGAGGAGGCGACCGAACTGGCGATCGGAGCGGCGGGCGCGTTCCAGGCCAACGGGCTGGTGTGGCTGGGTGCGCTTCTGTCGTTCGTCACGCTGATGGCGGTCGGACGCCGTCACGGGCGACCGACCGGCGTGGCGCTCGCTTTCTTCCTCGCACTCGGTATCGGCCTGCACAACCTCGGCGAGGGTTTGGCGATCGGGGCGGCGTACGCAGCGGGCGAGGCCGCGCTCGGCTCGTTCCTCGTCGTCGGCTTCACACTGCACAACCTCAGCGAGGGGATCGGTATCGCCTCGCCGTTGACGCGCCAGTCGGTCCGCCTCCCCACCTTCATCGGACTGGCCGCGCTGGCGGGCCTGCCGACCGTCCTCGGAACCTGGACCGGAGCGTTCGCCTTCGCGCCGCACTGGGCCGCCCTGTTCCTCGGGATCGGCGCGGGCGCGATTCTTCAGGTGATGGTCGAGGTCGGTTCGCACCTCGCCGCGACCGCGCGTTCGGAGGGCGACAGCTGGGTGTCGGGCACGACCCTTGCCGGCTTCGCGGTCGGCTTGGCGGTCATGTACGCGACCGCCTTCCTGGTGACCGTCTAACCTGCGCCGGCGGCGTGGCCGCGTCGCCCATCCAGCCCTGCGAGCGCCTGCGCCACCCGTAACAACCGGCCGTCGTGCAGTGCCGGCGCGAGGAACTGCACTCCCACCGGCAAACCCGCCTGGTCGCGTCCAGCCGGCACGCTGATCGCGCCGATCCCAGCCAGGTTGGCGAGGCAGGTGTCCACGTCGCCCAGGTACATCGCCAGCGGATCGTTCGTCCGCTCGCCCTGCCGGAAGGCGGGCGTCGGCACGGTCGGGCTCAACAGCAGGTCGTGCGACGCGAAGGCGTCGCTCAACTGGTTCGACACCTTGCGGCGCACCTGCAGGGCGCGGCCGTACCAGGCGTCGACGTGACCGGCCGACAGCGCGAAGGTACCCATCAACACGCGCCGCCGTACCTCGGTCCCGAAACCGGCGCCGCGGCTGGCGGTCATGACCGCCTCCTGACCGTCGATCTCCTCGCCCACCCTCACACCGGTAATCATGCCGTCGTAACGGGCGAGGTTGCTGCTCGCTTCGGCGCTGGCGATCAGGTAGTAGCACGCCACCCCGGCGCGGGCGTCGGGCACCTCGACCTCGCTGACCTCCGCCCCCAGCTCGCGCAGGCGCCGGATAGTCTCCTCCGTGGCGTCTTGCACGGCGGGGTGGTTCCCCTCGCCCACCAGCTCGCCGATCACCCCGACGCGCAGACGGTCGAGCCCAGCGCCGCCAGGCGCCTCCAAGCCAACTCGGTACCCTCCAGGCAGCTCGAGGGTGGTCGCGTCGTAACGGTCCCGCCCGACCAGCGCGTCCAGCACCGCCGCCACGTCGCCCGCATCCCGGGCCAGCACGCCGACCTGGTCGAGAGAGCTTGCGTAGGCGATCACCCCGTGGCGCGACAGCGTGCCGTAGGTCGGCTTGAACCCGAGCACGCCGCAGAACGCGGCGGGCTGCCGAACCGACCCGCCGGTGTCGGTCCCCAGTGCGATCGGAACCACTCCTGTCGTGACCGCGACGGCAGGACCGCCGGACGAGCCGCCCGCGACCCGGTCCGGATCTAGCGGGTGGCGGACCGGGCCGTGGGCGGAGTGCTCGCTGCTGCTGCCCATGCCGAACTCGTCCATGTTGCCCATGGCGATCAGCACCGCACCGGCCGCCTCGAGCCGCGCGATGACGGTGGCGTCGTAGGGCGGGTGGAAGTCGGCGAGGATGTTCGAAGCGGCGCTGGTGGGTACGCCCTCGACGCACAGGTTGGCCTTGGCGACGAACGGCACGCCGGCCAGCGGCGGTGCGGGCCGGCCGGCGGCGCGCTCGGCGTGCAGGCGCGCGTCCAACGCATCGGCCGCAGTGCGCGCGCGCTCCGTCAGCAGGTGCGTGAACGCGTTGGTGTCGGTCTGGACCTTGGCGGCCCGCTCGAGCGCCGCATCGACGGCGGCCCTAGCGCTGGACCGGCCGGCGGCGACGTCTGCGACGATCTGCAGGGCGGTCCGGTGGTGCACAGCGCCGTCCGGCATGCCGGGGAGCATAGCACCGAGAACGTGGGCGGTTTCATGCGGTTCCAGCCGAGAACGGCGTAGGCTGACGCGTCATGGCACGAAGCGGCCCGGTCGAACAATCCGCTACGCGTGTCCGCATGGCCGGGTCCAGCCGACCGGGTCGGGTGCGGACCGTGAACCAGGACACGGTGCTGGCCGATCAGGTCGGGGGCCGGCCGCTACTGCTGGTGGCCGACGGGATGGGTGGCCACAGCACCGGCGAGGTCGCCAGCGCCCGCGCCAGCGAGACGATCCTGCGCGAACTGTCGTCCGCCCGCGCGCACCCGCCGCTTGCCCTGGCGCGCGCGTTGCAGGCCGCCAACGTCGACGTGCTCGAGCACGCTCGCTCTGATACCCGCCACAAAGGCATGGGCACCACGCTCACCACCGTGCTGATCGACGATCACGTAGCGTTGATCGCGCACGTGGGCGACTCGCGCGCCTACCTGCTGCGCGGCGGCGCTCTGCGCAACCTGACCGAGGATCACAGTTGGGTGGCCGAGCGCGTCAAGCAGGGTCTGCTCAGCCAGGACGAGGCGCGGCAGCACCGTTGGCGCAACGTGATCACCAACGCCCTGGGTGCTAACGACGCCTTCCGGCTCGACCTGGCGCACGTCCTGCTCGAGCCGGGAGATCGCCTGCTGGTCGCCAGCGACGGGGTCACGGCGATCCTGCCGGAGGCGCTGCTTAAGGAGCTGCTGGCCGAAGGCGAGCCGGAGGCGGTGGTCGAGAGGCTGCTGGACGCTGCAGACCAGCGAGGGAGCCCGGACAACGTCAGTGCGGTAGTGGCGGTGATCGACGCGGTCAACACAGCGCCACGCCGTTACGAGCTGCCGCCAGAGCTGCCCGAGGAGCTTCCTGCCGACGGGCCGTGGGCCGTGCAGATGCGTCAGACGCTGAGCGGCGTTCGGCGGGTGGAGGATCGCTACCCGGCTCGTGGCCCGATGCGCTGGCTGCGTCGGCAGGCCTGGTACCCCTACCGCCTGTGGATCCTGGCGTCGGCCTACCTGGCGTTCCTGCTAGTCCTGTTCGTGTTGCTGCGTTGAGCGGCGCGTCACGCCTGGCTGCGTTGGCTGCTAGCATCGGCCCATGAGCGAGCGACGCGTGATTCGTACCGCTGCAGCCCCGGCCGCCGTGGGTCCTTACAGCCAGGCGGTCGTGGCGGGCGACCTGCTCTTCACCGCCGGCCAGATTCCCCTCAAGCCGGACGGCGAAACGGTCGAGGGGGACATCGAGGACCAGACCCGCCAGGTTTTGACGAACCTGCGGGCGGTACTGGAGGCGGGCGGCTCGAGCCCGGCGCGGGTGGTGAAGTGCACCGTGTTCCTGCGCGATATGAACGACTTCGCCCGGGTCAACGCCGTCTACGCCGAGGTGTTCTCCGATTCTCCGCCGGCCCGCAGCGCGGTTCAGGTGGCGCGCCTGCCTTTCGACGTGGGGGTCGAGATCGAGGCGGTGGCGCTGCTTGGCGACGCCTGAAGCGCGGATGGTCAAGCGCGCGCGGTGGGCACCGACGTTCAGGCGCCGGTCGGCGTGAACAACAGCGCGACGTAGGCGACGTAACCAAGCAGCAGCACCAGACCGGCGACGCGGCCGAGGTTGCCGCGGATCGCCATGACCGGTAGTAGTGCCACGGAGAAGGCTATCGCGACGGCGAGGTCGAGAGCGATCGCGCTTGCGTCGACCGGGATGACGGTAGCGCCGGCCGAGACGCCGAGGACCGCCAGAACGTTGAAGATGTTCGAACCCGCGATGTTGCCGAGGATCATGTCGCCCTGCCGCCGCGCTGCGGCTGCCAGGGTGCTGGCCAGCTCGGGCAGGCTGGTGCCGAAAGCGACCAGGGTCAGGCCGATCACTCGTTCGGACACGCCGAGCAGGGTGGCGATCTCGACTGCGCCACGGACGACCGCGTCGGCGCCTGCGACCAGCATCGCGAGGCCGACCATTGCACCACCTAGCCGGCGCCACATCGGGCTGACGTCCGGGTCGCCGACCTCTTTGGCGATGGCGTTGCTGTCGCGCTTCATCAGGAAGGTTAGGTACCCCCCCAGCAAGACGAGTAGTACGAGCCCGTCGATCCGACCCAGCCGCCCATCCAGCGCCATCGGGTACAGCAGCGCCATGGCGAACAGTGCTACCGGCACGTCCCGTCTCAGGAACGAGGCGTTGCTGGGGATAGCGACGATCACCGCTCCGAGTCCGAGGATCAGGCCGACGTTGGCGATATTGGAGCCGAGCACGTTGCCGACGCCGATGTCGGGCGCCCCACGCAGACTGGAGGCTAGGGTGGCGGCAAGCTCGGGCGCGCTGGTGCCGAACGCGACTACCGTCAGTCCGATGACGAGGCGGCTGACGCCGAGCCGTACCGCCAGCGCCGAGGCGCTGCGCACCAGCATGTCGCCGCCGAACACCAGCAGAACCAGGCCGAGGAGGAGAAGAATCAGGCTCACCGGCGCAGCCTAGCATCGGCCGGCCGGTCGCTCGGCGGCGCGTTGGTGGCGTGCTGGTGGCGTGCTGGTGGCGTGCTGGTGGCGTACAGGTGCCTTGCGCAGGCGGGCTGCGCCTGGGATCATGCAAGGGTGAACATCGTGCCTGAGGCAGTGACGGTATGAGGGATCGAGCGATCGATCTTGCCCTGATCGTGGGCCTGGTGCTGGTGGCCAGCGCGATCGTGTGGACCCTCTTCTCGCTGGGCGGTCCGACTCCCGCCACGCCGCCCGATTCACTTCCTGGTGCTAGCGACGGTCCGGGTAGGTCCGGCGACGACTCTGGTGTCGGGTCCGGCATCGTGCCGGTCGACCCGTCCGACGGTGCTGGCGCTGGCGACGGCGCCGGTGGCGCGGCTGGAGCGGGCTCCCAACCGTCCGATGCTGCGGCGGGTGCCGTAGCTGGCGCGGCTCGGGACGCTCCTGCGGACACCGCTGCCGGGGCAGACGCGGCTTCGGACGCTGCCAGCGGCGGGGCCGGACCGCGGCGTGACCGTCCCGACCCCGAGATTCCTGCAGCCTCCGCTCCGCCCGTCCCCGAGTCCGGCACGGTCGCGTTGGGCCGGGTGGGCTTCAGTTACGTCACCGGCGGCGCGGGCGCATGCGGGATCGTGCTGGAGCCGTGGCGGCACGTTGCCGTGAGTCGTGAGTTGCTGTCCGCTTACGGTTGCGGCGCCGAGGTGACGGTGACGCTCGACGACGTGACCGACGGACGCACTACGGTCTCGGCAGTTGTGGCCGACACGATGAACGAGTCGTTCTCGCGCACGGCGAACATCTACGTCGCCGAGGACGAACCGGCGCTGCAGTACGGCCTGACAAGCGGCACGATCCGGCCCAGATGAGCGACGCGTCCGCTGCGCCGTTGTCTGCAGAGGTGCGGGCGCTGTCGCGCCATGCGGTGGCTGCGCTTTCGTTTCGTTTCGAGCATGCGGTCGCCGGCCTGCCCGCAGACGTGACGACCGAGGACCCCGTGAACATCGCCGATTTCGACGTCGGGCACGGCGTTCGGACGCCGCACGATCTCGTCGTACACATGACTCGGGTCGTATGGCTCGGCCTTGGCCTGCTCGGACCCGGGGACGCTCCCGGCCAACCGTCGTCGTGGGCGTCGTCGTGGACGCAGGCGCTCGACGACTTCCGCGCGTCGCTTCGTGCTCTGGACGACCGCCTCGCCGACGTGCGCACGACCGTCGCGAGCGGCGATTTAGAACGGCTCGTGCACGGTCCTATCTGCGACGTCGCTTCTCACATCGGCCAGCTGCTGTTGCTGCGGCGTTTGGCGGGACTGCCCGCCGAGAAGGTCAGCTACCTGCGGGCCGACGTGAGCGCCGGCCGCTTGGCGCCGAGCCCGCTCGACTAGCGCACCTTTGCCCGCTCGACAAGAGGATATCTCCGACCGCGCCACACGTCGCGAGTGGCACGATTCGGGTGTACGCACCGCCTGTCACGATGGGTGCGGAAAGGGGTCTACCATGGCCACGAGCGATTTCCAAGGCAAGGTTGCTTTCGTCACGGGCGGGGGTAGCGGCATTGGCGAAGCGACGGTGAAGATGCTGGCCGCTAGGGGCGCGAAGGTTCTGGTGGCCGACATCGACGTGAAGAACGGCCGGCGCGTGGCCGCCGAGGTCGGCAACGACGCGGCGTTCTACGAGGTCGACACCTCCAACCCTGGCCAGGTCGAGGCGATGGTGGCAGAGACCGTCGAGCGTTTCGGTGGCGTGGACGTCGCTGTGAACAACGCGGGAATCGGAGGACCGTCTGCTGCGACCGGCGAGTACCCGTTGGACGGCTGGCGCCAGGTTCTTGCGGTGAACTTGGACGGTGTTTTCTACGGCATTCGCTACGCCATCCCAAAGATGCTCGCACGCGGGGGCGGGAGCATCGTCAACGTCTCTTCGATCCTCGGCTCCGTCGCGTTCGCGAACGCTCCAGCCTACGTCGCCGCCAAGCATGGCGTGCTGGGCCTCACCAAGACGGCCGCTGTGGAGTACGCGCCCCAGGGTGTCCGCGTGAACGCGGTCGGGCCAGCCTTCATCAAGACGCCGTTGATTGAGGCGAACCTGGATGACGATATGCAGAAGCTGGTTGCGGGCATGCACCCGATCGGCCGGCTTGGACGGGCGGAAGAGGTCGCCGCCCTCATCGCCTTCCTAGCCTCAGACGCCGCCTCGTTCATAACCGGCTCGTACCACCTGGTCGACGGGGCCTACACCGCTAAGTAACCACCGCCGCGGAGGCGTCCCCGCCGTCGTTGCCCGGGGCGAAGCGGTTCGAAACCGCTTCTTCCCCATGCCTATGCCCCGGGCGCGCCTATCCGGAATCTTAGGGTAGTCGTCGCGGGCGGCCCTCAGTATCGTCACGCTGTCTTCCAATACGAACTCGATCCGATCGCCCTTTCGGAGGCCAAGGCGGCGCAGAACTTCCTGAGGGACCGCGACCTGTCCCTTGCTGGTGCTTGTGGCGCGCGCGCCCATCCTTACCGCCCCTCCTTACCTAAGGACAATATGTCGTCCTTCATGCCGGAGGCGGCAGGGTGCGCGCCAGCATCGATCCGACCGCGTCAGGCGCGGCGCCAGAGCAGCTCGCGTTTGACCTCTTCGATCGCGCGGGTGACGGGAATGTCGCGCGGGCAGGCCTCGGTGCAGTTGTAGGCGGTACGGCAGCGCCACAGGCCGTTCGCCTGGTTGAGCACCTGCATCCGCGCTTCGGTGCCCTGGTCGCGGCTGTCGAATATGAAGCGGTGCGCGTTCACGATCGCGGCCGGGCCGAGGTAGCGCTCGTTGGTCCAGAAAACCGGGCAGGAGGTGGTGCAGGCAGCACAGAGGATGCACTTGGTGGTGTCGTCGAAGATCTCGCGATCTTCGGGGCTCTGCAACCGCTCGCGCGGGGGGTCCGGCTCGTCGTTCACGAAGTACGGAAGGACCGCCTTGTACGCGTCGAAGAACGGCTCCATATCGACGATCAGGTCCTTCAGCACCGTCAGGCCACGGATCGGCTCGATAGCGATGATCTCGCCCAGGTCGCGGACCAGCAGCTTGCAGGCCAGGCGGTTGACGCCGTTGATGAGCATGGCGTCACTGCCGCAGATGCCGTGCGCGCAGCTGCGGCGGTAACTGAGGCTTCCGTCGACCTCCCACTTGATCTGATTCAACACGTCCAACACACGGTCCGTGGGTCGGACGTCGAGGGGATACTCGGCCCAGTACGGGCGCCTGTCCGCCTCGGGGTCGAAGCGCTTGATCTTGACGTTTATTCGCATCTTGTCCACTTCCGTCGCTCGCCTCCCCGCCCTCAGTAGACCCGTGGCTTCGGTTCGTACTTGCCGAGCGTCACCGGTTTCGTGTCGAGTCGCACGCCGTTACCGTCCTGGTAGATGAGCGTGTGGTGCAGCCATGCCTCATCGTCGCGCTCCTTATAGTCCTCGCGCGAGTGCGCCCCGCGCGACTCGCGTCGGTGGTGGGCGGCGTGCACCAGCTGGACGGCGTTGTCGATCAGGTATCCAAGCTCGACCGCCTCCATCAGCTCGGTGTTGAACTGCGAGCCGGTGTCTTCGACCGACACTTCGAGGAAGCGTTCCTGGATCTCGCGAAGGATCTCGATCTGGCTGGAGAGCGTTTCGCTGGTGCGGAACACCGAGGCGTTGTCCATCATAGTGTCTTGCAGGTGCTTGCGGACGTGCGAGGCGCGCTCCTTGCCGGAGGCCGCGCGGATCCGCTCCAGCTCCTCCCGCGCGCGGTCCTGCTCAGCGGCGGGAAGCTGCCCGTAATCGTTGCTAGCGGCGTACTTGGCGGCTTCGACGCCGGCGCGGCGACCGAACACGATCAGGTCGCCCAGGCTGTTGGTGCCGAGGCGGTTGGCGCCGTGCAGGCTGACGCATGCCACCTCGCCTGCGGCGTAGAGGCCGGGCACGATGGTGTCCTTTCCATCGGTAATGACGTTCGTGTCGATGGTGGTCGGCACGCCACCCATGGCGTAGTGCGCCGTCGCCTGTACCGGGACCGGCTCGTGGATCGGGTCGACGCCCAGGTAGATGCGGGCGAACTCGGTGATGTCCGGCAGGCGCTCCTCGATGATGGCAGCGTCGATGTGCGTCAGGTCGAGGAGGATGTAGTCCTTGTCGGGACCGACGCCGCGACCCTCGCGAATCTCGAGGTACATGGCGCGACTGACCATGTCGCGTGGGGCGAGGTCCTTGATGGTCGGGGCGTAACGCTCCATGAACCGTTCCCCATCGGCGTTGCGGAGGATGCCGCCCTCACCGCGCGCTCCTTCGGTCAGCAGCACCCCGATCTTGTACAGGCCGGTGGGGTGGAACTGGTAGAACTCCGGGTCCTCCATAGGGATGCCGCGCCGCCACAGGATGCTCATCAGATCGCCGGTCAGCGCGTGCGCGTTCGAGGTGACCTTGAACATGCGGCCGTTCCCGCCGGTGGCGATGATGGTGGCCTTGGCGTGGAAGGTGTGCAGCTCGCCGGTCGCCAATTCGTACGCGATCACGCCACGGGCGACGCCGTCCTCGAGGATCACGTCCAGTACGTGGAACTCGTTGAAGAAGATGACGTTGTCCTTGATCGACTGCTGGTACAGCGTCTGCAGGATCATGTGGCCGGTGCGGTCGGCGGCGTAGCAGGCGCGCTCGACCGCGCTCTTACCGAACTCGCGGGTGTGACCGCCGAACTTGCGTTGCGCAATACGGCCCTCGGGCGTGCGACTGAACGGCAGACCCATGTGCTCGAGCTCGTAGACCGCTTCGATGACTTCGTGCGCGAAGACTTCCGCCACGTCCTGGTCGGTGAGGTAATCACCGCCCTTGATCGTGTCGAAGGCGTGCCACTCGGGGTGATCTTCGCTGACGTTGCCGAGGGCGGCACCGACGCCGCCCTGCGCCGCGCCGGTGTGCGAGCGGGTCGGGTACAGCTTGCTGATGACGGCGACGGACACGCCGGGGTTCTGCGCTGCGTAGCGTGCCGCCATCATGCCGGCGCCGCCGGCGCCGACCACGATCACGTCGTATTTGTGGGCTCGTGCCACCAGGGATGCCTCCGGGATCTCAGTTCGGGAGCGCGCGGATCGCTGCGCCCATTTCCTCGTAGCTGAACGCCCACAGCGTCATGGTGCCCAGCACGAACACGATGGCGACGATGGCGAACAGGATCGTCTTGGTCCAGAAACGCCGTCCCGGCTTGGTGACGTAGTCCTCGACCGAGTAGCGCAGGCCGTTCACTCCGTGTAGAAGCGCGAAGCCCAGCAGGAAGGTGTCGTAGATCTTGACCCACGGCTGGCTGAAGCGCTCGGCGACGTAGGCGTAGTCGATCGTCGCCGCGTCGATCTGAATATTGTTGAAGAACAGGTGCCCGAAGACCAGGAACACCAGCAACAGGCCGGAGATGCGCATGAACACCCACCAGGCCAACTCGCTGTTGGTGGCGTAGCTGGCGCGCGCCTGACTCATCGTGCGGGGTGCGGTCGCCATTTCAGGCGGCTCCGAAGATTTCGGGGAGGATCTTGACGAGCACCGGCACGCCGATCACGGCAGTGGCGCCCAGCACGCCGTACCACAGCACCCGTTGGAAGCGGACGCCCCAGCCGGTGAAGTCCATGATGATGATGCGTAGGCCGTTGAACGCGTGGTAGATGACGCCGGCGATAATCAGCAGCAGGCCGATCCTGAACGGCCACTGGTGGTAGAACGCCAGGAAGGCGTTGAACGGCCCGTCCGGCCCGAACATCACCAGGCTGACGTCTATCACGTGCAGCAGCAGGAACAGCGCCAGCGCCACGCCCGACAGGCGGTGCAGCACGAACGCCCACTGACCCTCTCGACCTCGGTACATGGTCACGACCTCCTCGCTTTGGGGCGGGCGCCCACGCGCCCAGGGACACGGTGCTTGTAGCAGACGAAGGCTATCACGAGGCCGAGCCGCGTTTTCGGGACGTACTACCCCCCTTGCGGACACCGGCGCGGCGCGACGCAGTGAGGTGCGCGCTGCGACCAGCAGGCAGGTCCGGCGCGGCTACCCTGCCGCCGTGATGCAGGCCCGACGCGACGGCGTTGCCACCACACGCGCCACGATTCTCCGCGCGTGCGCCCTGGCGCTGTCGCTGCTGGTTTGGGGGCCCGCGCTGGCGCAAGCGCAGCCGGCTTCTGTCGAAGGCGAGACGGTGGCGTACCTGCCGCGAGCCGCGGTCGCACTCGCACGTTTCGGCGAAGGGGTGGCGGCGCTGCTGGACGACGGGCGGCTGGTACGCGTCACAGACGCCGGCGTGCGGACGCTGCGGCACGATCTCGACAGCGAGGTTCTCGTCGAGTGCGTTGGGGCGTTGCTGGCGGTGGACCAGCGCGGCCGGCTGGTGGTAGGGGCGTACGCGCCGGGGACCGACCGTGGGTCCGCGCGTTCGCGGGATGACCTGCCGGTCGGACCGCCGGTGTCGCTGCACTCCACCCCGCTGTGCCTGCCGGACGGCGGGGTGGTGGCGATCGATCCGAACGGGGTTTGGCTGTTGCGGCTCGACGCGGAGCTACTCGAGTCGTCGCGGGCGATGCTGCGGCCGTTGCCGGACGGCGCGCCGGTATGGCTGGGGGACGGCCTGGTGGCCCTGCCGGTCGAGGCGACGCTGCGCTACCGGCACGGCGTACTGGGCGACGAGGTCGAGGCGGCCGGGGTGGCGATCGTCGACGCTGCCGAGCTGCGACTGCTGGCGCGCTGGAGGACGCCCGGATCGCGCGTGATCGAGGATCGCCGGGTGGTGGCGTTCCCCGCCGCTGGTCGCTGGGGCGTGGTCGCCACCATGTCGGGAGGGGGGGACGGAGGCGCGCTGGTGGTGCTGGGCGCGCGAGAGGGGGCCAGTACAGCTGGCGGACCGCGTCTCGCGCCTATAGCGGTGGCGCCGGGGATCGGGCAGGAGCGGCGTTGGCGGCACACTCTCGGCGCTGCTGACGGTCGCCTGTACAGCGTGGCGACACCGCACCTTGGTGGGCCGCTGGAGCGCTGGACGCTGCCGGACCTGGACTCCGGCCAGTTGCTACTGCGACGGGAACGGTTCGAGTTGGATGTGACCAGTCACCGGATCGGCCGGCGTGAGCTGGACCTCGGCGCGCTGCTGCCGCGCGGACCGGGCGATCCGGCTGGGGTGGACCTGCTGCTGCTCGCGAGCCGCGACCTGCGCGCTTTGCGTTGGATCGTCTGCCGACCATCCGGCTGCGCAGTAGCGGCGGTGCTGGAATTGCCGACGGTGCTGGCAACCTCGCCGGTCTTCTGGCGCGACGAGGGTGGCGGCACTACCGTCTGGGTCGCCCTCGAGGACGGTGCGCTGTTGCGCGCCCGGCTTCCGGGCGACGGAATCCTGACGCAAGGGGAGTAGATTAGGGGCGATGCTTCTCGCTTTCGACCTCGACAACACCGTCGTGACCAGCGACCACCGGCTCCCGGACGAAATCGTCCAGGCGACCGATGCCGCCCGCCGAGCCGGTCACCTCGTAACGGTCCTCACCGGCCGGCCGCGCTCGTCGGCGCTGGACTTCGTTCTGCGGCTCGGGGTGACGCCCGGCCCGTACGCCGTGAACCATGGCGTGCTGGTCTTCGGTCCGGGCGGCGAGGTGCTCCGTCACCGCCGCATGCGTGGCGAGGACGTGCACGCGATCCTGTCGCCACCGCTGCTGCCGGACGGGTTGCCGTTCTCGTGCATCGTGGACGACGACCTGTTCGTCGACGATCCGAGCGACCTGCGCTGGTCGTGGGCGCACACCGCCAACCGACGGGTGGTGCGCTATGCGCCGGAGCTGGTTCGTGAAGCGGACAAGATCGTCTTCGGCAGCAACGGCGAATCCGCAGCGATTCAGGCCCGCCTGCAAGAAATGTTCTCCCTGACGACCTACCTGTGGGGCGACGGTTACCTCGAGATCACCGCCGAGGACGCCGACAAAGGCGCCGCGCTGCAACTGATCGCCGCGGCGCTGGGCGTTCCGCGTGAGGAGACGGTCGCCTTCGGAGACGGCGCGAACGACGTCTCGATGTTGGCGTGGGCCGGCCACGGCGTGGCGGTAGGTCCGCACGCGACGCCTGAGATCCTGGCGCTGGCTGACGAGCACATCGCCGCGCCTGAAGAGCTCGGCGTCGCCCGTTGGCTCGACGGCCTGCTGGGCTGAGTCCGCCCGCCTCGTGGACGGACCGCGTGAACCGATGCACCGGGCCGCCGTGCCTGGCGGCCGACCAACCCGCCGCAACGGCCAGGCCCGCTTCCTGGGCCGTTCTCGGGTGTGGGAAGCGATCGTGGTGGTGGTGGCGCTGCTCATCGCCGCCCCGATCCTGGTGGTGCTGGCGGCGGTGCTCACGCCGACCGGTGAGATCTGGCGCCACCTGGCCACTACGGTGCTACCGGAGTACATCCGCAACTCGCTCTGGCTGATGGTCGGCGTCGGCCTCGGCACCATCACTATCGGCGTGGGCGGGGCTTGGCTGGTGACGATGACACGCTTCCCGGGCAGGCGCGTGGCCGAGTGGGCGCTGCTGCTGCCGATGGCGGTCCCAGCCTACATCCTGGCGTACGCGTACACCGACTTTCTGCAGTTCTCCGGTCCGCTACAGACGGCGTTGCGGCAGGAGACCGGCTGGGGTCCGCCCGGGTACTGGATCCCGCAGATCCGCTCGCTGGGCGGTGCGATCACCATGTTGACGCTGGCGCTATATCCGTACGTGTACCTGCTGACGCGAACCGCTTTCCTGGAACAGTCCGCCTCGATCCTCGAGGCCAGTCGCAGCCTCGGCCGGAACGCCTGGAAGAGCTTTTTCCTGGTGTCGTTGCCGTTGGCGCGGCCGGCGATCGCGGCGGGAGCGGCGCTGGCGCTGATGGAGACGCTGGCGGACTTCGGAACGGTCGAGTACTTCGGTGTGATCACCTTCACCACCGGCATCTACCGCACCTGGTTCGGCCTGGGCGAGCGCGAGGCGGCCGCGCAGCTCGCGGCGCTGTTGCTGCTGTTCGTGCTGGTGCTGATCGTGCTGGAGCGCAGCATCGGGCGGCGGCCGGACGCGCAACCGCTGGGCAGCCGCTTCAAGCCGTTGGCGCGCTATTCGCTGCACGGCGTACGGGCGGCGGCCGCCGCCGGTTTCGTGTTCGTGCCGATCGTGGCGGGGTTCGTGCTACCCAGCAGCATCCTGGCGGAAATGGCGATATTCGAGCAGCAACGCTTCGACCCGTCTTTCTGGACCTACCTGCGCAATACCGTCACCGTCGCCGGGGTGACCGCCGTTTTGACGTTGGCGACGGCGCTGTTGCTGGCGTACGGGCGGCGCTTGCGACCCAGCCGGCTGGTGCGGGTGGGGACGCGCGTGGCGGCGATGGGGTACGCGGTACCCGGCTCGGTGATCGCGGTGGGGGTGCTCATGCACCTAGGTTGGTTGGACAACCAAGTCGACGCCTGGATGCGGGCGACGTTCGGGCTGCCGACCGGCCTGCTGCTGTCCGGCACGATCGCCGGGCTGGTGTTCGCCTACCTGGTGCGCTTCCTGGCGGTCGCCTACGGCGGGGTGGAGGCGAGCCTGAACAAGATCACGCCAAGCATGGACGACGCGGCCCGCAGCCTGGGAAGGCGCGGGCTCGCGACGCTGCTGCAGGTGCACGTTCCGCTGCTGCGCGGCAGCCTGTTGACGGCGGGACTGCTGGTGTTCGTCGACGTTATGAAGGAGCTGCCGGCGACCCTGATCGTGCGGCCGTTCAACTTCGACACGCTGGCGGTGCGGGTCTACCGCCTCGCGTCGGACGAGCGGCTGGCCGACGCGGCGGCGGGCGCGCTGGCGATCGCGCTGGTGGGGCTGGTGCCCGTGATCGTGCTTAGCATCGGCATCGCGCGGAGCCGCATGAGTGACCGGCGCGGTTGAGGTTCCGGCGCGGCGACGCGCCGCGCCAGGCCGTGGCTCAGCGCCAGCCGGCGCGGTCGAAGATGCGGACCGCTTCGGGGTTGTTCTCGCCGTACAGCGCTACGTTGATCTCGTCGGTCTCGAACGGGCCGAACCGCTTCGCTACGTCCGAGGCGGGCACGCCGCGAACGACGGGAAACTCGTTGTTGCCTGCGGCGAACACCTCCTGCGCCTCGTCACTGACGAGGAACTCGATGAAACGCACCGCCGCTTCGCGATGCGGCGCCGTCTCGACCACGCCGGCACCGCTGACGTTGACGTGCGCACCGCGACCGTCCTGGTTGGGGAACAGCCACTGAACCGCTTCGGCGACCTCGTTGTCGGCAGGGTCGTCGCTGGCGATCAGGCGGGCAAGGTAGTAGTGGTTGACGACGGCGACGTCGCACGCGCCGGCGGCGACGGCGCGAATCTGGTCGGTGTCGCCCCCTTGCGGCGGGCGGGCCATGTTGGCGACCACGCCGCGTGCCCACGCTTCGGCCGCGTCGGCACCGGCACTGGCGATGATCGAGGCGAGTAGCGACTGGTTGTAGATGTTCGACGAGCTGCGGATGCAGACCCGCCCTAAGAGGCTGGGGCCGGCCAGGTCCAGGTAGCTAGTGACCTCGCCCTCGGCCACCCGGTCGGGCGCGTAGACGATGCCGCGGACGCGCTGAGTGAGGCCGAACCAGAGGCCGCTGGGGTGTCGCAGGTTAGCGGGGACGCGATCGTTCAGAACGTCGGAGTCGACACTGCTGAGCAGGCCCTCCTGCTCGGCACGCCAGAGGCGACCGACGTCGACGGTGATAAAAACGTCGGCGGGGCTGTTGGCGCCTTCGCTGAGCATGCGCGAGATCAACTCGTCGGAGTCGCCTTCGATGACGTTGACGGTGACGCCGGTGGTCTCTTCAAAGCGCTGATAGAGCGTCTCGTCGCTGTCGTAATGGCGCGCGGTGTAGACGTTCACCACGCCTCTGGCGAGCGCCGTTCCCGTCAGCGTGGCGGCCAGCAGTGTGCAGGCTGCCAGCAGGGTGCGGAGGTTGCGAGGCATCGTTCGTCCTTTCCGACCGGCCGCTGTCGGCCGGTGCAACGGCAACTCGGAATCCCGAGTGCGTCAATAGGGATTGCCTACCGCCGCGAATCTACCTACCGAAAAGGGGCACGTCAATATCCGATCGTCCCGCTTGGTATTTTCAGGGCTGGGATTACCAACGCCGGGTCAACGGATCGCTTCGAAGAACTCCATGCGGGTGCGCGCGTCGACGCGGAAGGCTCCCCGCATCGCACTGGTGCGGGTGGTGGAGCCCTGCTTCTCGACGCCGCGCATCATCATGCACAGGTGGCTGGCCTCGGTCACGACCGCCACGCCGACCGGCTCGAGCACCTCTTGCAACGCCTCGGCAATCTGGGTCGTCATCCGCTCCTGGACCTGCATTCGACGGGCATACACGTCGACGACGCGGGCGAACTTGGATAGGCCGAGGATCTTGTCGTTTGGGATGTAGGCGATATGCGCGGTGCCGAAGAACGGCAGCATGTGGTGCTCGCACAGCGAGTAGAACTCGATCCCCTTCACGACGATCATCTCCGAGCCTTCAGCGGCGAAGACGGCACCGTTGATGACCTGTTCGACCGTAGCTTGGTAGCCGCTGGTGAGAAAGCGGAGCGAGCGTTCGACCCGGTGGGGCGTCTTGATCATGCCCTCGCGGCCAACGTCCTCGCCCAAGCTTTCGATGATCTGCGCGACCAGGGGTGCGAGCGTCACTTCACCGATCTCGTCGAACTCAGGATCGCCCGGGTGGGGCAGGTGCGATGTCTGTCTCAAGATGGCCTCCAGCGTAATGCTCCAGCGTCATGCTACCGGGCGGATCCTCACAGCTCGGTCGCGAGCGCCGCGCTGCAGCGTGCTAGCGTTTCCTGCGCATGCGAAGCGACCAGATCGACAGTTACCGCCGCAACCTGCAGACGCGCGTCCGTGAGCTGCGCGAGGAAGCCACGGCCGTCTGGGTCGTGCTGGAGGAGAGCGTCTTCTATCCCACCTCCGGTGGGCAGCTGCACGACACCGGACGCCTCGAGCACGCCGGCGGGACGGCCCGCGTGGTCGACGTGGTCGCAGCGCGTGACCGCGCAGGACCAACCGAGACGGCTCCAGCCGAGACCGTGCTGCACCGGATCGAGGGACCGGCACCTACCGTCGGCGACGAGGTTCGGGCCGATATCGACTGGGACCGCCGCTACCGCCACATGCAGCGGCACAGCGCCCAACACCTGCTTAGCCAAGCGTTCCTGCACGTCGGCAGCGCCTTCGAGACCCGTTCGGTCGGCCTCACCTCGCCTGACGGCACCCTGGACCTGGCCGGCGAGCCGGACGACGAGGCGCTCGAGGCGGCGTTCGAGCAGGCTCGCCGGTGGGCGTACCAAAACCTGCCGATCGAGGCGTTCGAGGTGGACGAGAGCGAGGTGGACCGCTACCCGCTGCGGCGCCCACCGAAGGTGTCCGGCAAGATCCGGCTGGTGCGCATGGGCGAGGTCGAGCTGTCCGCCTGCGGCGGCACCCACCTGCGCAGCACCGCTGAGGTCCTGCCGCTGCTGTCGCTGGGGCGGCAACGGATCCGCGGCGGCCTGACCCGAGTCACCTTCCGCGCCGGCATCGAGGCGGGCGAGCGGGCGGCGGCGACGGTCGAGCTGGCCGATCGCCTTGCGCGCACCTTCAGCGCCCGCTGGGACGAGCTTCCGGAGCGGGTCGAGGCGCTGCGCGAGGAGCGAGCCAGCGCGCAAGGTGAGGCGGTCGCGGCACGCGCCGCCTGGGCCGAAGCGCAGCTGCGTGAAGCGTTGCGCGCAGCACTGCAGGAGCCGATGAGCCTGTCCGGCGAGGGTGGCGGCACGCAGGCAGCTCCGGTGGTGCGCCTGTCGGTGAGCGACGCCGCCCAACTCGCGCCGCTGGCCGAGGCGGCGAAGACGGTCGCGCCGGAGGCGATAGCACTGCTGGCCGCGGCGGATGGTTGTGCGGACGGTGGTGCCGCCGGTGGGAAGGTCTGGTTGCTGTTCCAGGCCGGCCCGCAAGCGCCGACAGAAACCGACCTGCGGCCCGTGCTGAAGGCCGCCCTCGCCGAAGTCGACGGCCGCGGCGGCGGAAAGCCGGACCGGGTACAGGGTGCAGGCGAGCGACCGGAGCGGGTCGAGGCGGCACTGGCTGCGGCGGAAGACGTGCTGCGGCGCGCGCTTACGGAGGGTCGGGATGCTGGCGCGGAGGGTCGGGACGGCTAACGCGATGTCTCGCATATAACTCGGAGTCATTCCGAAAAGGCCGTATGATTTTGCCGGGTACGACATGCGTCCCTAGCGCCCTACCCGCCCCACCCCGCACCATGGTAATCAATGAGGAGGATTTCATGGCACGTTCCACCACCACCACCGCCCCCAGTTTCAAGACCAGAATCGACATCGAGCCTGATGCGCGCAAGGAGCTGGTAGCCCTGCTGAACCAGCAGATGGCCGACAACGCCGACCTGTACAGCCAGACCAAACAGGCGCACTGGAACGTGAAGGGACCCGACTTCATGCAGCTGCACCTGCTCTTCGACCAGGTCGCAGCGATGGTCGAGCCGTTCACCGACGAGCTGGCCGAGCGCGTCACCGCCCTGGGTGGCTACGCCACCGGCACCGTGCGCATGGCGGCCAAGGCCAGCACACTGCCTGAGTTCCCGACCGACGCACGTGACGGCAAGGCCAACCTCCAGGCGCTGTCCGATC
>Ga0326597_10000902_pt1 | contig 50214 bp, 47 predicted proteins | sample RVTome_12_FD_203789 | JGI IMG/M metagenome (GOLD analysis project Ga0326597, IMG submission 203789) | Soil microbial communities from uranium-contaminated site in the Upper Colorado River Basin, Wyoming, United States - RVT100D185 | ecosystem: Environmental > Terrestrial > Soil > Contaminated >... | reverse complement strand
TCACCTCGCGGGCAGCGCGCCTTCGATCGGCTCGACGCCGCGCTCGCCCGTTTCCTCGACGAGGTCAAACTTGCGGCCTGAACAACTTGACTCAAACACTCATACTTCTTGGGGTCAAGACCCCTAGTTTGGCACATCGCGGGCGTCAAGTGACGCGGTGGACGGAGGTCGCCTCGAGCGGCGGTGTGGAAAAGCTGTGGAAGACGCGTGGATCGCTTGTGCAAGACGCGACAGCAAAGACTTTTTCGCGTCGATTCTGGCGGGAATCGTCGCGCACGCGGACTGCGGATGCATCTTCGATCGTTCTTTCGCTTGACCCACGCGCTTATTCAACTAGAATTCTGCCTCGGCGATCTTTTTTCGTCCTCGTCCCCGATCGATCACCAACAGGCGTCGTGACGGTCCATCGCTTCGAAGAAACCATCAACGGCCGCGAGTACCTGATCGAGGTCTCGGAAGTCGGCGCAGACCGATGGCGCGCCCAGATCGTGCGCATCCCCGGCGGTTCGTCGGCGCTGATGCCTTTCTACGGCACGACTCCGATCGAGGCGGCGCAGCAGCTGAGCGCGTGGCTCGTCCGGGCTCACCGCCAGGCGGCGAATCCAGTATAGTTACGCGACGCGGCTGCAGGCTACCGGCGACAGGCCTGCGACGCTCGATCCGCGCCTCTGCACCGTCGCAATCGCTCGTTGGCCGGGCCTGGCTGCCCGCCAGCCGCATTGCCGAGAGGGCTTCGCCACCATGCGTCAGCGACTGATTCCCGCTCTCGTGCTGCTCTGCCTTGGCGTCCGGCTTGCCGGCGCCGCGGCTGCGACCGCCCAGGACCAGACGCCGCTGCCGAAGGTGCGGCTGGTGGCCACCGGCGGCACCATCTCCAACCGCACTGGCGGACGTTTGACGGCCGAAGAGCTGATCGCGTCGATGCCCGACGTCGAGCGGTACGCCCGGCCCGAGTTCGAGCAGGTGGCCAACGTCGCGAGCAGCTCCCTCACGCTCGACCAGTGGCTGCAGCTGTCGCGCCGTGTGAATCAGCTGTTCGCGAACGACCCGGAACTGGCGGGCATCGTCGTGACCAGCGGCACCGACACGCTCGAGGAGACCGCGTACTTCCTCCACCTCACCGTCCGGGACGTGCGGCCCGTCGTCGTGGTCGGGTCGATGCGCAATCCGAGCACGCTGGGCTACGAGGGCGCCGCGAACCTGCTGGAGGGCTTCCGGGTCGCGGCCGATCCCGACTCGCGCGGCAAGGGCGCGCTCGTCGTCCTCAACGACGAGATCAACTCGGCGCGCGAGGTGACCAAGACCGACGCGCTCCGGTTGCAGACGTTCCAGACGCGCGGGTACGGCGTGCTCGGCGTGGTGGACCGCGATCGCGTCGTGTACTACCGCGACGTCGTCAAGCGCCACACCGCGGACAGCGAGTTCGACCTGGCCGGCGTCAAGGAGCTTCCGCGCGTGGATGTCATCCTGACGTACCAGGGGGCGCCGGGCGACTTGATCAGGGCGGCCGCCGACCACGGCGCCCGCGGCATCGTGCTGGCAACGGCCGGCGCCGGGGCGACCAGCGGGACGCAGGGCGAGGGCATCGACTACGCCATCCAGAAGGGCGTCGTCATCGTCACCGGCACGCGCACCGGGAGCGGCCGTATCGCCGCACGGCGCGGACCGCTGCCCGACCGCGGCGGCGACCAGACGAGTACCGAGGAGGCGCGGGCGCGCTTCGCGCGCCGCATCTCGGCCGAGGACCTCGCGCCCCTCAAGGCGCGCATCCTGCTGATGCTGGCGCTGACGAAGACCGACGATCCGGCCGAGATTCAGCGGATGTTCGTGGAGTACTGAGCGACGGACGTCGTGCCCGCATCATTCCCGTTGGCGCTCGCCCTCGCGGCCCTCCTCGCGCCGGCCTCTCGCCCGGCTTCGCCGCACCGCTGGCAGGCCCCCGCGCGGGTCGAGTGTCGCGAGTGGCGCGAATGTCGCCAGCTCGCACTCGAGGCGGCGGCCCGGGGCGACTACGAGACCTTCCATGATCTGGCGTGGCGCGCCGTGCAGACCGGACCGCAGGCGGATCCGGACCTGATGTGCCTGCTGGCGCGCGCGCAGTGCCTGAGCGGCCGCCCCCACGATGCCCTGGTCATGCTCCAGCGCCTCGCCGACAGGGGTGTCGCGTCCGATGCCGCGACCGACGAGGACTTCCGTCGCGCCCGCGCGCTGCCGGGATGGCCCGTGGTCCAGGCCGCGATCGAGCGCGCCGGTGGCGACGCGACCGATGCGCCGCCGACCGCGCGTCCAACGCCCGCGCCTGCGCCGCCAGCGCCCGCACCTGCGCCGGCACCGCCTGCACCTGCACCGCCGCCGCCCGCGCCCGCGTCTGCGTCTGCTGCGCCAGCGCCTCCACCGCCGGCGGCCGCGCCGGTGGCCGCCGCGCCCTCGACCGTTGTGGCGCCGGCGACGGCGGCCGAGCCCGAAGCACCCGCCGCGATGGCCGTCGTGGACGGGCCGGTCGAGGAAGCGGCGCGGTTCTCGACCGAACCGTTCGCCCCGGGAGGTCTCGCCTACGATACGGTCTCGCGCCGGTTCGTGTTCGGCGATCTCGAGGGGCGCAAGCTCAAGATCGTGGCCGAGGGCATGCACCACACCGTCAACCTGGTCAGCGCGCCGTCCGCCGGGTTCCACGATGTGATGGCGCTCGAGATCGATCCGCGCCGTGGTGATCTGTGGGTGGTGAGCGCGGCGACCAGCGGCGGAACGGCAACGCTCCACAAGCTGCAGCTCGTCTCCGGCCGTCTGCTCGCGAGCTTCCAGGCGCCCGCGGCGATCGAACCGCTCCTGTTCATCGACGTGGCGGTGACGACGGCCGGCACGGTTCTCGTGCTCGACATGGCGGGCCGGCGGATTCTCCGCCTCGAGGCCGGCGCCGCAACGCTGGACCTGCTCATGCCGCTCGACGTCGAGGCCCCCGCGAGCCTCGCCCCGGCCGACGACCGCGTGGCGTACGTCGCGCACCGCGATGGCATCGCGCGGCTCGACCTGAGAACGCGAACGGCGCGGCCGGTCGTGGCGCCGGCCGGCATCGAGATTGGCCGATTCGAGCGGATCCGGTGGTACCGGGAGTCGCTGGTGGGCGTGCAGGCGCTTGCCGACGGATCACGCCGCGTGGTCCGCCTGACGCTCGCTCCGGGCGGCCGCGCCGTGACGGCCGGGACCGTGATCCGCTCGTCGATTCCCGCCGGCGCGGGCCCCACGTGCGCCACGATTTCGGGTGACGACCTGTACTACCTGGTGCGAGGACCGAGCGACGGGACTGCCGGGCCAGGGGCCGCGCCGGGCACGCTCGCCGAGGTCACCATCGAGCGCATCCGCCTGCGGTGAAGGGTGGAACATGGATTCAGGCGAGCTGAAACCTGGCTTGCCCAGCCGTACCGCCAACTTGATCCGATGACGCGTTGCGTGCGCTGGGCGAACTGTTCAATGTGCTGGTATTGAAAGCGAAGCGACCGGCCGCGCACGCCCGCGCAGCGATTCTCAGTTGGCGCGATGCGTATCCCGTCATGGACACCTCGTCAGCCGTCATGCTCAATGCGACGGATCTGGCAACGGATCACAACTTCCGCATCTGGGACGCCGTGGTGCTCTCGGCCTCGGCGGAGGCTGGTTGTCGACTCCTGCTCTCTGAAGATCTCCAGGAAGGGTTCACCTGGCGTGGAGTCACCGTCACAAATCCGTTCGCCGCTGCCAGACACGCACTCCTCAGTGCGATCCTCGGTGAAACTGAACGCGACGAGGATCGGCCACAAGAGTGACGGGCCCGTTGGGTTCCCGGGAGTCGCTGGTGGGCGTGCTGATGTGGTCTCATCATCAACATGAAGGCTATACAAATCACGGTCGACGATGCGCTCGATGCGGCGCAGATGCGGCACGTCTGCCGGGCCCTGGCCGTGGCGACTGGCTGCTAGCCGTGCTTGCACGACCTGAATGTGTACGAATGTGTCACGTTTCCGTGCAAGCCCGGCTTAGGCGAGGCCGCCCGCAGGCGGCCTCGCAATCTAGTAACGAAGCTGAGCCTCACTTGACCTTGTCGGTTTGAGGCGGAGCTTCGTTACTCGACGATCCGATCGATGAGCGCCCGGGCCACGGCCTGGGCTTTCGAGTGCACGTGCAGCTTCTGGTAGATGTTCCGCATGTGGAATGCCACCGTGTTGACGCTGACCCGGAGCTCCTTGGCGGCGGTCCGATAGTTGTGCCCGGCCACCAGGAGCTTCAGGAGCCGGACTTCGTGAGGGGTGAGGTCGTGCTCCACTTTCACGGTGGCGGACTGCTCGCGAAACAGGCGAATCAGCCGGCTCGCCACCTGCGGCGACACCGGCGAGCCGTTGTCGGCCGCGTCGCGCAGCCACTCGAGCAACCGCGCGGGCGGCGTCCCCTTTAGGAGGTACCCCGAAGCGCCGGCGCACAGCGCCGTGAAAATCCGCTCGTCGTCGTCGTACACCGTCAGCACCACCATCACGAGCGAGGGGTAACGCTGCTTGAGGATCTGGATGCCCTGGATGCCGGACATGCCGGGAAGCCCGAGATCGACGAGAACGACGGCGGGCAGCGGCGGGCGGATGCCGGTGAGGGCGTCCTCCATCGACGCAAATGCCCCGCGACACGCGAAGCCCGGGCTCGCGTCGATGAGCGCCACCAGCCCTTCCCGGACGTCCGGGGCGTCCTCGATGAGTGCGACGTCGAGGCGATCCATCGTTCAGGCCCTCTCCAAGCTTGGGACAGTCTCGGCGTCGCCGGGCACGATGTCACCACCTGCGCGGACGGGCACGTCGACTTCCCGCCAATCGTGGGACCGGCCTTCCGGGCGCGGGCTATAATAGGGCCATCCTGTCGCGAGGCCAAGCGTTCCCGTCACGGCGTCGATCCCTATTGGCGATCGCCGGCCTGGCCGTCCTGGCCGCCGTGCGCCCGGCCGGCGCCGAGCGCCTGCCGGTACGGCTCTTCTCCATGGCCGACGGCCTCGCCCAGAACCGCGTCAAGTGCATCGTCAGCGATTCGCGCGGGTTCCTGTGGCTGTGCACGCCGGGCGGCCTGAGTCGCTACGACGGCGGCCGGTTCGTCTCCTTCGGACCCGACGTCCTCTCGCACCGTTCGGTCAACGCGATCGTCGAAGCCTCGGACGGGACGTACTGGATCGCGACCAACGGAGGGGGGATCGTGCGATTCGACCCCGCCGGAAGGCGCGTCAGGCACTGGCCGCCGCGTCCCTCCGAGCTGGCGACGACCACGCGATTCACCGAGCTCCACGTGGGCGACTCGGCCCCGGCCAACCGCGTCAACGCCCTGCACATCGACCGCTCCGGTCGGGTCTGGGCGGGAACCGACGACGGTTTGTTCCGCTACGACGGACGGGCCGGCTTCGAACCCCTCGATCTCGACCTCCATGGATGGGGCGGCCGTGTCGCTGTCTGGGCGTTTGCCGAGGACGCCGGCGGAACCTTATGGATCGGCACGACGCACGGGTTGGTCCGGCGGCTCCAGACGGGCGAGCTGCAGCATCACGCCGTCAGCCCGGGCATCGCCGACAACATCAGAGCGCTGGCGGCGACGGCCGACGGCCGCATCTGGATCGCGCACGACACCGGGCTCTTCCGGGCGACGCAGGATGAATCCGGCGGGATGCCGGCCGTTGACATCGCGCCGGTCGAAGCGCTCCGCGACCGGCCGGGCACGAGGGCACTGTTCGCGACGGGTGACACTCTCTGGGTGGGATTCGCCGACGGAGTGCTCGTGGCGTACGACGGAGAGGTGGTCCGGCGGTACGGCGCCACCCACGGGCTGCCGCCGACGGGCATCCGCGCGATCGGCGCCGACGCGGACGGCAACCTCTGGATTGGCTACTCCGCCGCCGGTGTCGCGCGGATGGCCAAGGACGGCTTTCGCACGTACGGCAGAGACGACGGGCTGCAAGACGACAGCGGCAACGGGCTGCTCGAGACGCGCACGGGTGAGGTGTGCGTGGTGAGCGGCGCGCTCGACGGCCTGCTCCAATGCTTCGATGGCGCGACGTTCGTTCCTGTTCGTCCCAATCTCCCGGCCGTGGCGGAGGGCTGGCAGCTCGGTCGGCGCGTCCTGCAGGACCTCGAGGGAGACTGGTGGTTTGGCACGTCAGCCGGCGTCGTCCGGTTGCCGAACGTGGCCAGGCTGACCGACCTCGCGGTCGTGGCGCCGCGGGCGACCTACACGGCTGCGGGCGGAGGCACGACAGTGGAGGGTCTCTTCGAAGATTCACGGGGCGACGTGTGGATCTGGACTGGAGGCCTCAGTCGGTCGAGCTTGTCGCGCTGGGTTCGAGCCGCCGACCGTGTGGTGCCCGTCCAGGGCCTCTCGCCCTCGAGGCAGATCTGGGACGTCGAAGAAGACGCCGGCGGAAACATCTGGATCGCGTTCCGGGACGGAGGGGTCGCCCGTTGGCGCAACGGCCGCTTCGAGACATTCGGCCCCGAGGCCGGTGTGCCGCATGAGTGGACCGGCCCTCTGTACTCCAGCCGCGCGGGCCGCTTATGGATCGGCACGAGTCGCTCGGGAGTGCTCAGGGTGGATGCGCCCGGTAGCGGCCGCCCGCAGTTCCTTCTCTACACGACGGCGCAGGGGCTCACGCAGAACCAAGTAGGCTGCTTCGCGGAGGATCGGTGGCGCTACCTGTACATGTGCGTGGGCGACGGGGTGGACCGTCTCGATCCCGAACGCCAGCGCGTGAGGCACTACAGCGTCAACGATGGTCTGGCGGGCACGGAGGTGACGGCCGTCCTGGCCGACCAGGCCGGCACGTTGTGGTTCGCGACGCGAAGCGGCATCTCGCGACTCGTTCCGGAGCGCGACGACCCACATCCGCCGCGGGGTCCGCTCGTCTCCAGCCTCCGTATCGGCGGCGTCCCGTATCCGCTCTCGGCGCTGGGGGATGCGGAAGTGCCCGAGGTCACTCTGCCCGTCGCCTACGCCCACATCGACATCGAATATGCGAGCAGACAGGACGACGTGCGCTTTCAGTATCGACTCGACGGAATCGACGAGGATTGGCGGCCGCCCACGCGGGATCGGACCGTCTCGTTCGCGAACCTCGCGCCGGGAAGCTACCGGTTCCGCGTGCGCGCTCTCGGGCCGGGCGGTGCGGCGAGCGTGCGCCCCGCCGTGGTGTCGTTCACGGTCCTGCCGCCGATCTGGCTGCGCTGGTGGTTCCTGGCCACCCTGGCCATCGGCCTCGCGGGCGCCGCATACGCGGCGCATCGCGTTCGCGTGACGCGTCTGGTGGCGCTCGAACGGATTCGAACGCGCATCGCCACCGATCTGCACGACGATATCGGGGCCAGTCTCTCCCGGATCTCGATCCTCAGCGAGGTCGTCTCGCGCGAGCTTGACGGCGCGCAGCCTTCGGCGCGTGCACGACTGGCCTCGGTCGCCGAGACGGCGCGCGAGCTCGTCGACTCGATGAGCGACATCGTCTGGGCGATCAACCCGGCTCACGATCGGCTGGGCGACCTCGCCGGCCGGATGCGGCGGTTCGCCAGCGATCTGCTGGCCTCGCGCGACATCGAGCTCCGCTTCGACGCGCCGGCGGACGGCGCGACGCGGCTGCCGCCCGACGTGAGGCGCGAATTGTTCCTCGTCTTCAAGGAAGCCGTGAACAACGCCGTGCGTCACGCCGGCTGCACCGGCCTGGACGTGGCGTTGCGCTGCCAGAGAGATCGCGTCGAGCTGACCGTCGCCGACAACGGCAGGGGGTTGCCACCCGAGGAGCCGGCCGGGCACGGCTTGGCGAGCCTGCGCGCGCGGGCCACGCGCCTGGGCGGCGTGCTGGACATCGCCTCGGAGCCCGGGCGCGGCACGACGATCCACATGCGGGTCCCTCCCAGCTTCCCGACACGTCGCCGGCGCTGAGCCGCGGTCATAACCTGGGGCGTCCGCCCCGCCTTCCCGGCCCGCGCCCGGGGCTCATGTTCCTATCTGTACAGATGGCGACTGGTGCAGGCGCCGGCACGTATGGTGCGCCATCAGGAGGCTTCCATTGAGCGGAACACAACAGGGAATGACGATCGTGACGGCCGGTCTTCTCGCGCTCGTCGTGACGGCCCTCGCGCCGGCCCAGCAGGTCGATGCTGTCCGCCGGGCGGCACCGGTGCCGGTGTTCAAGGGTTCGGACGCCAGGGCCATCGCCCCGAGCCGCCCGGCGCCCGAACCGCCGCCGCCCCTGGGCACCTCGGTCAAACAGCAGGCGCTCCAGCGCGTCAGGCCCGGCCTGCGATTCAGGCCCGGGTTTTCGCTGACGCCCAATCAGCCGTATCTGCCCAACAAGGGCAAGCTCCATTTTCACCACCCGGCGAGCGTGCAGACCGGCGGGACCAAGCTGTACGAGAATTTCGCGAGGTTCGAGCCGCTCGACGTCACGAACACCCAGTTCGCGCGCTTCCTTCAAATCGGCGTCAAGGCGGCGGCGGGCGAATCGTTCGTGATCGACTGCGCCGTGAAGGGCGCGGCCACGAGCCCCAACGACCGCTACGAGCTGGAAGGGCCCGGCCAGGTGCACACGGTTCCCATCGCGCAGACACACCTGACGTTCGCGCTCGACGCCCAGATCGCGCAGTGGTTCTGGTTCAACATCGCGGCCACCGCCCCCTGGACGTTCTACGCATGCGAGGTCATGCCGGCGGGATGAGCGCTCGGCCGTGACGGCTCGGTGTCTGGCCCGGTATGCGGCCCGAAACGAGAATGTTGGACTGCGGATCATGGGACTCGAGCCCGATCCGCCAGCGAGCGAGGCATCCCGATGACGCGACGTGTCGTAAAGGCCACAACCATCGCCGGTGCTGCGGTGCTCGCGGCCGCGGCATTCGCCGCAGCCCACGCCGCCCCGCAGGGCTCGGGCCAGGCGACCGGCCCGACGGCGATTTCGGAGACTGGGCTGCTGCCGATCTACGGAGTCGATTTCAATGTCGATCCCACCTGGGTGGATCCAGAGATCTTTCCGAGCGGCTCGCCCGATTTTCCCCACGCCGGCGTTTCCGCCGCGTTCCAGGCGGCGTGGGACGCGGTCGCGCCGGCCGGGTTCAGCGTGATCCGTTACCGCGTGGACGTGCGCGATGCAGCCGCCGTTGCGACGCGCGTCGCAAACCTGTGCCTGTGGGCGAGCGAGCGGGGCGTGAAGCTCGTGCCGGTGCTGGTCGCCGAAGACGCAGGAGAGCCGCTCGGCATCGACTATGCCGGCCAGGTGTCGGCATTCGTGACGGCGCTCCTCGACGTGCTGCAGAACGCGGACCGGCTCGACCTGTACGGGCAGGTCCTCGCGTACCAGCTCGGAACGAAGCTGAACCACGCGGGTCTTCACGCGCAGATGCCTCGGGAGCTGGCGCAGCTCCGCCTGCTGCAGGCGGCCGGCGCGCGCGGGAAGGCCCAGCGCGACACGGGCGAGGCGCACGGCGTTCTGCCGACGCCGATCATGGTTGATGCGTCGTTCGACTTCGAGCTGATCACCAGCAGCCTCATGGGCCATGCCCCTCTGGACGAATCGTTGTACGTCGAGGCGTACCAGCGCCTGAGCGGCTTCCTTCGCGAGCTGGTGGCTTCTCCGGATGTCGATCTGGTTGCTGTCGAATACCTGCCGGGCAGCCTGGGGGCCGGCGACGCCGGCCGGTTCGAGCGCCTGCTGCATGACCTGACGGGCGATCTGCGCGGCAAACAGGTCGTCCTGACGACCGGCTTTTCGACCGGGTTCGCCACGCTGGACGCGCAGCGCGAGTTCTACGCGCTCACGTTTGCGAACGTGGCCGGCTATCGGGCCACCGCGGGCGCCGACGCGCCGTTCCTGGGGGTCATCTTTCGCGAGGCGTTCAGCCGGCGGGATGCGGAACGGGACGCCCGGGCGGCGACTCTGGCACCCGAGATCGCCGACTGGGACTGGACGGCCAGGGCCGGCGAGCTCACAGCCCATTGGGCAGGGAGCGAAGCGTCTGACGAAGTGCGGTCGTGGCTTGCCGTGATTGAACGCACGCTGGGCACGGTCGTCCTCGAACCGACGTCGGCGGGAGAGCCTGTCATCACGGCGCACCCGGCGCAGGAGGCGCTCCAGGCGATCGCCGCGACTGTGGACGACGCCAGCGAAACGGCGCCCGACGAGGCGATGGCCGATCCCTCGATGCTGCCGGCGGATGACCCGAGCGCCGAGTGGGACGGCTCGTCCACGCTCGCGACCGGGGCGAAGGAACGGGCGCAGCAGTTTCTGCTGGGGCTGCTCGACCGCTCGCTCGAGCAGTTGACCGGCAGGCTCTTCGAGGGGGACGCCGCGCAGGACCCGGACCATCCGGATGCCCCGCCGACCGGCGATCCGGGATTCCCGGCCGACGCTGCGGCGGTTCCGTCGATTGTCGTCACGAACGTGGAGGGGCCTGGCGGAACGCTTGCCGCGGGCGAGACGGCGACGTTCTCGGTGATGTTCCGGAACCAGGAGGGCGGCGAGGTGTCGGGGCTCGTGGCCGCGCTCGTCGACGCCGAGGGTGCGCTCGTCGGCCCGGAGAGCCTGGCGACCGATTTGACGGCATATCCGGGCTCGGACCAGGTCGTGGAGCTTTCGTGGGTGCCGGCCGTGCCCGGAACCTACGAAGTCGCCGCGACGATTGCCGACGCCAGCTACGTTCCGCTCGCGACCTCGCCGCACCGCACCGTGACGGTGGCTCCGGGTCCATCGTCGCCGCCCGAGGCCGCGACGGACCTCGCGCAGCCTGCTGGGTCTGTGCCGTACACACTGCCGGTCGGCCTGCCGATCGTGACGCAGCTGTCGGCCGGGACGGTCGCCGGCCTGGCCTCGCCGGTGGTGGTGTCGCTGACCAATCCGTTCCCCCGGGCGCTCACGCAGATCAAGGTGAGCCTGTTCGTCGACGGCCAGCTGATGCAGACGAAGACGCTGACCCACCTGGTGCCGAGGATGACGAGGTCGGTCGCGTTTCCGTCGGTGCGGGTGGCGGCGCCCGGGAGTCACGAGTTCCGCGTGGCGTTCGAGCGTCCCGGGATGACCGTTCGGCCGGCGTCGATCGTGCGACGCGTGCAGGTGACGGCGGCGCCGACCGTGCGGCCTCCGAGCCGGGCGGCCGGCGCGGTCGCACCGCGCGTGGTTCGAGCGCCGATCCCCACACGCGTCGCGGCGCAGCCCAAGTCGGCGCGCCGCGCGACCGCCGCGCCCCGGGGACTGCGCGCGCCGCCGGCCGCCCCGAAGACGAGCCCGGCCGCGCCGGCGGCCCTCGCGCGGCCGATCCCATCCAACGTGCGTGTCACGGCTGGCGACATCAGATTCGAGCCCGTCCGCTCGCGCGCGAACGCGCTCGCGTTCAGTATTCCGATCTCCAACGCCGGTCAGAGCGCGGTGAAGGACGCGCGCGTCGTGTGCGTCGCGCACCTGGACGGGCGCGAGATCGGCCGGCGCGACTTTGTCGTGACGATTGGTCCGCGGGCGACCTCGATCGTCCGCTGGCAGGTGCAGGCCCCACAGCCCGGGCAGGTGCGCCTCGAGGTCATCGTCGATCATCCCGGCGATCAGAACGCGGCCGACAACCGCGCGGTCGTGACGGTTCCCGTACGCGCGGCGGCGCCCGCGCGCGGCACCGCCGGGCCCGGCCGTGCCGCCATCGGCCGCCGGCCGCCGGCGATCGCGATGAAGACGCCGGCGCCCGATCTCGCCATCGATCCCGCTCGAGGCGTTGCCTACGCGCTGCGCACCACGCGAGGCGGGCAGATGGTCGTGGCGACGATCCGCGTCCAGAACCTGGGCGGCGGGACCGCACACAATGCGCGCGTCGCGTGTGTCCTCGTCTCGGACGGCCGGCCCGGCGTCCAGCAGGCGTTCGCGGTCACCGTCCCCCCGGGCGAGACGCGCGGGGGCGAGTGCACGCTGCCGATGCCGAAGGCCCGGCAGCATCGGCTCGAGGTGACGGCGTCGGTGCCCGGGGACAGCCACGCGGGCAACGAGCGGGTGAGCGTGGCGATCAGGGGAGCGGCCCGGCGCCTCCGGCGCTGAGCCGCTGTCATGACCCGGGCCCCGCCTCCCCGGCCCGCCCGGGCTCATGTTCCTACCTGTACAGATGGGGACCCGCGCGGGCGCCGGCAGGTATAGTGCGCCATCCGCCATCAGGAGGCTTCCATGCGCTCGGGCGCCGCCGTCTGCACCCTCGCCGTGCTCACCGTGGCAACACTCGCCGGCGCGACGCGAGAGCCACAGAATCGCGATCGGCAGGTCAAGCCGGGTGTCCTGAAGGGCGTCCGGCCCGACGCCGTCCTCAACCCGACCACGCTGGCCGTCAGGGAAGGCAGCGGCGACTTCACCAACTGGGTGTCGCAGGGCGGGATTGAGCCAACCGCCCTCGTCAAGCAGTTTCGCTGGAGCACGCGGGTGGCCGGGGCCGCGGGCGCGCGATACGAGATCGCGCTGGGCGCGTTCCCGCAGCTTCCGGCGTCGGTCAACCCGGTGAACCTGAAGAAAGTCGAGCACCTGACGCTGCCTGCCGTCTCGGGCTGGTTCGCCGTGTTCAGCGTCGACTTCACACCGCTGCTGCAGGACATCTTCGCGACGGCGTCGCCGCCGGAGCCGGCCACCTTCCACGTCAGAATCGTGCCGCTCGACAGCCAGGGCCAGCCGCTGCCGCCGTCCTACCCGGTGCAGGTTGTCTACGCGCCGCCGGCCGCGGGCACGCTGTTTACCGGGGCCACGATGACGGTGCGCCTCATGACGATCCGGTGCGTGGAAGTCACCGATGGGCTCGGGGCAGACGAGCTGCGGGTGACGGTCATCGGACGCCCGCGGAAGCACGGGGCCGCGGCGGAGACGCTCTACGCGAAAACCCAGGCGATGAACAACGGGCAGCAGGCGCATCCCTCGGCGTCGCTGTGGACGTTCACGGGGCTCTCGTTCGTGAGGGACGCCGACCTGCTCGTCCTGCTCCAGGAGGTGGACGACTTCGGGTTCAGCGCCGGGGAGCTGCCGTACAACGACGGCCAGTTCCTCGCCAAGCTGACAAAGCAGGAGTGCGCCGGCGACGACGACTGTCTGGGCGATCCCCAGGAGCTGCCGCTGGCCAACGCCGACTGGCACAAGGTCACGGTCGAGAAGCAGACGGTGGCGCGCACGATGACTTTCAAGGGGCACGGGGGCCACTACATCCTCACCTTCCACCTGTCGCCCAAGTAAGGGGCAAACGTCATGAAGAGCGCAGCTGTGACACGCCTGGTGAACGTGCTCGTCGCGCTGGCCCTCTGTGCGGTGTCCGTGCCGGCCGCCCGGGCGGCCGGTCCGCAGGTCAATCGCGACATCCTGAAGATCAAGAAGCCACACCCGGAGCTGATGCGTCCGATCCTGGAGGTCAGGGAGGGCAGCGGCGACCTCACCAAGTGGACGCGGAAGGGGGGCATCGACACCGATCTGGTCAAGGAGTTCCGCTGGCGCACGGCGATCAGCCAGGCGGCATTCATGAGGTACGAGGTGGCGCTCGAGCCGTTTCCGGACACGGCGACGCCCCTTCCGGCCAAGAATGTCCTCACCTGGAACCTGCTCAAGATGCCGGCGACCAAGGGCGCTCAGTCCGTGTTCGCCATCAACTTCAAGCAGGCCCTGCAGAACGCGTTCGGCACCGTCAAGCCTGGCAAGAGCGCGACGTTCTACGTCCGACTCGTGGCCTTCGACAGCCAGGCCAATCCCCTCTTGCCCGTGTCGCTGCCCGTGGTGCTCAGCTACGCGCCGCCGGCCGCCGGCACCTCCTTCGGCCACTCGATGTTCGTCCGGCTGAAGGGCCTCAAGTGCGTGAAGGCCACGAGCGGCCTCGGCGACGACGAGATCCGCATCGACATCCGGGGCGCGAGTCCCACGGCCGGCGGGCTCGCCCATCCGTTGTACTCGACCGAGCAGTCGATGAACGATGGGAAGTACTTCGGGTTCAGCAAGCAGATCTGGGAATTCAACGGTCTGGGCTTCGACCGGGATGTGCTGATCGTCGCGGCGCTGCGCGAATACGACGATCAGGGCCTGGCCTTCTCGTACCACCCCTCGGGAACCGGGCTCGAGAACGCCGGCACCAACATCCAGGCGCTGCTGTCGAACTTCGAGGAGGTCGTGTGCGATGACGACGATTGCGTCGGCTGGCCACAGTACCTCGCGATCACCGAGGCCGACTGGCAGAACGTGGCGTTGCAGAAACAGACGCTGACCAAGATTCTCACCTTCAAGGGTCTTGGCGGCCATTACGAGCTGATCTTCGAGCTCCGCCCGAAGTGACGAAGCTTTGCCTCAAACCGACCAGTGAAGGGCGCCGAGAACGACCGCGAAGTTTCGTTACTAGGCCGACCGAAACGAGGCTTCCATGAGACACCGACCCATCCTCGTTGCCGCTGCCATGATCGTCCTCTCGTCCGCAGCGCTCATCCCGCTGGCGGGCCAGCAGATCAAGCCCGGCGTTCTGAAGAAGCCGCCGGTGACGTTCGCGCCGCCCTACGATCCAGCCGACAACCGCGCGCTGCTCTTCGGATGGACCGGGACCGCCGAGACGACGCTGACGTTCGACCGGTTCTTCGACGGCGATCACACGCTGATGGGCTGGTTCATGCCGCAATACACGCGCGCGTACACCGGGCCGATCTTCGCCAATGGCGGCAGCGGCACGTACGTCGTCGGCCACGGGTCCTACTATCTCGGCACCGGCTTCCATGCCGGCAGCGACGGCGAGTCGAAGTACGGTGCCGGGTACGGCTCGGGCCATCCCGTGCTGTACGTCCGGATCGGTGGTTTCAAGGCGGTGTACCTGGCGCCCTCGTATGCCGCCGGCGTCTGGCACCACCTGGCCGTCGTGCGCAACGGCGGTGTGATCCGCCTGTTTCTCGACGGCAAGCGGCTCACGCCGGTCACGATTGCGAAGGGCACCGGGCGCGACGGCCGCGTAATCAAGAGGGCGTCTCCTGCGCCCGAGATCAAGCTGTCGGCAACCTTTACAGGCAAACCGCAAGGACGCCTGCGGTTCGGGCGGACGGGCAGCCTCGCCGGCGCGCAGGCGTACGGCATGATCGACGACGTGGCCGTGTTTTCACGCGCCCTGACGGCCGCCGAGATCGCGGCGGCCCGCGACCAGCGCCGCTTCACCGGCCAGGAGACAGACCTGCTGGCGTCGTGGAGCTTCGACCGGGCGCCCTCCGGGCGCGCGTCTGACGCCGCAGAGATCCAGCAGAAAGGGCGCCTGTTCGTGGTGCCGGTGAAGGCGACCGCCGCGGACGCCTGGGCGATGGCGAGCACCTTCTTCCTGGGATCGACCGACGCCGCCGACCCGCGCGTGCCCTTTCCCGTCAACGAGCCCTGGCGCGTCGCGCAGGGCGCGGACTCGCCGACGCCCAGCCATCACGACGCATCGGCGTTCTCCTACGATTTCGTGCGGGCCACCACGGGTTCGGTCGGCGCCACCATCCTGTGCGCGGCAACGGGCAGGGTCTCGATGTACAAGCCGATCAAGACAGGCGACGAAGGCAACGTCGTGCTCGAGATCGCCGATGGCATTCACGTCACGTACGGACATCTTGGCTCGCTCAACGCGAAGATCAAGGGGGGCACCGCCAAGGACTTCGGCAGCAAGACGCGGTACGTCTTCGCGCCGGGGCAGGGTCCGCTGATCAAGGCGGGAGAAGTGATCGGCACGGTCGGCGCGACGAGCAAGCACCTGCACATCGACGGCAACGCCGGCAACGCCGTCGGCGTCACCATCCCGTTGGCGTTCTTCAACTACCAGGCATCCGACGACCAGGGCAAGACGTGGAAGCCCGTCGTCAAGGGGACGCCCAGCAAAGGCCAGTGGATCCGGCGCGTGCAGTGAGTTCGCGCGCCCGCGCCGGCGCGTCGATCTTGTCGGCGTTCCCCGACTTCCTGCTGTCCGCGACGTTTCTGATCACCTGGATCGAGCCGGCCTGGTTCGGCGACGGGACCGTTCGGGCGCTCGTGCTGCTGATCGTGCTCGAGTTCTTCGTCATGCACTCCTCCGCCGCCATGGCGTTCGGCGTGCTGGCGCAGCCCACGAGAGCCAGGCGGATTGTCGCGACGACGGCCTTCAGTGCCTTCTACATGCTGTTCGCCGGCGCTCTGGCGGTCGCCTTCACCACCGTCTGGCCGCTTGCCGCGTTCGCCGGCCTCACGTTCAACCGCCTCCTGCCGATCCTCGTCGGACCGGTGCCGACCGACCGCGAGCAGGTGCTGGTCCAGGAGGGTTGGCTCTTCTCGTTTGTGGCGTACATGCTGGCGGTCGGCCTGACGGGTCTCCTGCCGGTTCCCGCCCTCGGCATCACCGAAACCGTGGTCCAGTATGAGGCGCTCCCAGGCACCGGATCCTCGGTCGAGCAGCCGCAGCGAGCCATCGCGTGCGGGTTTCTGTACTTCGGGGCGATTGGAGCGGCTCAGTTGTTCCTGGATCGTTGGTTGGATGGTCCCGATCCCGATGCGGGTCCACCAGTCGTGGCTTGATTCCACCGCAGTTGCCTCGATGACCGCGACAGCGGGGGAAAGGTTCGAAAGATGTGTGTCCCAGTCAGCGAACGTCTTCCGTCGATTCAATCAGCGCGTTCGCGACCGCTTCCTCGGCTTGACGGCGACTAAAGTAGAGCGGCGACCGCTTGCCGTCGATGATGATGCAGTAAGCTGGAGGCACGTCTCCGCTGTCACCAATGGGCTTGAGGATCAGCTCCTCGACGACCACACTCTTGCTCATTGTTCCTTCCTCTCGGGCCGCCAATAGATTTCGGAATACTGGTTGTCCAGCTCGTAGGTCCAGGCCTTCGTGCCCGCCTCGGCCGCCAGGCGACCGGCGATTTCCAACGCCCGAATCCGATCCTCTTCGTCGGCGACTCGCTCACACGCCGCGCCGGGCTGATCCGTCTTCTTCGAGATGGGTGAAGCCGGGGAAGGCGGGTTGCACGAGGAAATCAGCGGACTGCGGGGCCTTCTCGGGGGGAACCCTGGGACGTCTCATCGGCACCAAGCTATCAGAACCTGCTGGAAAATGCACCGAAACGAGCCTCGAAGTTTTCGCCCGCAATTTGGTAACGCGTATGTTACCATTGGATGACGTGATCACGCTCAAGGAGTACCTCGATCAGAAGGGTCAGAGCCCATTCGGGCGCTGGTTAGAGGGCCTTGACGCAGTGGCCGCGGCAATGGTGACGACCGCTCTCACGCGGATCGAGCAAGGGAATTTCTCGAACGTGAAGGGCGTCGGAGCCGGCGTGTTCGAATGTCGAATCGATTTCGGCCCTGGCTACCGCGTGTACTTCGGGAAGGACGGTGACACGCTGGTGATTCTTGTCGGCGGCGGAACCAAGAAGGATCAGCAGCGCGACATCGTGTCAGCGCACGAGCGCTGGCAGGATTATAAGCGCAGAAAGAAACAGGAGAAGTGATCGTGCCTCTGACCCGAGATTTCAAAGAGACGGTGCAAGCGCGGATCGCGCGCGATCCCGTGTACCGCAAGGAACTCCTGCGAGAAGGCGTGGAATGTCTGCTGTCCGGGGATCTCGACACGGGCAAGGCACTCCTCCGCGACTACATCAACGCGACCATCGGGTTCGAGGCGCTGGGCAAGGTCACGCACAAGTCCACGAAGAGCCTGATGCGGATGCTCGGGCCGAAAGGCAATCCGCAGGCGCGCAACCTGTTGGACGTCATCGCCCATCTGCAACGCGCCGAACGCCTCCATTTTCAGGTTTTGCTCAAGAGCGCGTAGCGGTTGGGCGCTCTACCGCGCGATAGGGGAGCCTGAGAGCCGCTACCGCTGTCCGGTGCCCGCGCGGTGTGCCGCCGAGCGGCTCATGCGCCTCGATGCGGTGCTCCCGATCCCAGATCTCGACTGGCTCCCGACGAGGTCTCAGAAGCTTGCGTACCTGGCGGCCAGGACCGCTCCCGAGTCACCTGAACCCTCCGTGGAGACAGCCGTTCCAGACCGGCCGGACCTCTTTCCTGGAACGTTCCCGGCGTTCGTGTTCGACCGCACGATCGACATCGACACCTACGACCGGCTCAAGGAGCGCCTGCGCCAGGAGCTCAGGCTGGCGCGGATCGACCGGCACGCCACGGAGCTGGAAGAAATCGACGTAGAGAGCATCCTGGCGTTCGCTGAGCGCGTTTTACCGCGAGCCGCGGACCTATGGGTGCAGGCCTCGCTTGAACAGCGCCAGCGCCTTCAGCAGCTCTTTTTCCCGGAAGGGATTGCGTTCGACGGAAAAAAGTTTGTTCGAACCGCCGTAACCGCGCCTGCCTTCAATTGGTTACAGCCGGCAGAACTTTCGAAAACAAGTTTGGTGGACCAGACGGGAGTCGAACCCGTGACCTCGTGAATGCCATTCACGCGCGCTCCCAACTGCGCCACTGGCCCACTGCGCGAACGCTCGAATCACTGATTCTAGCTCAACTCGACCCCGCAACTCCACCACATGGCAACGCCCGGCCAAACGCCCGTTCGTAGTCGGCGGGTGTGTCGATGTCCTGAAACGCGCCGTCGTCGTCGATCGCGACATCGATCGCCTGTCCGGCGTGCGCCCGCACGACGCCCCTCGCCCCCACCGCTGGATCCGCGTGGCGGAGCGCGTCGAACAGCGCGCGGTCGAAGATGACGGGGTGGCCGTGGCGGCCGCCGCGGACCGGCCGGACGATCGGGGCGCGCGTCTCCCGGTAGGCCGCCAGCAGCGCACGGACCGTCCCTTGGGACACGCGCGGCACGTCGATGAGCGCCACGAGCATCGCCGACACCCCGGGCCGATCGACGACGGCCAGACCCGTCTGCAGCGAGGACAGTTGCCCGCGGGACGGATCCGGATTCAGCACGGGCCTCACGCAGGCAGGGAGCCCGGCGACGACCTGCTCGAGCGCCTCGCGCTCCGCCGCCGGCGCATCCGCGAGGACCAGGACCACGTCGTCGAGCCCGCCGGCCAGCAGGGTGGCCGCCAGGCGGGACAGGAAGGTCTCGCCCGCCAGGTCGGTCGGCAGCAGCGCTTTCGGCCGCCCCATGCGCCGGGACTCCCCGGCCGCCAGGATCACACCAGGGACCATCGTGGCTGATTGTACGCCGGTACGCGCCTTGGACTAGAATCCCTGCATGGCCGACGCGGAACTCCGAATCCGGTGCCAGCGGTGCGGGACGCAAATGGAGATGCGGGATCCGGCGCCCGGCGCCCCCTGGCTGCCCGACCAGTTCTGGGTCTGCCCGCAGTGCGGGCGCCACTTCTGGACGACCTACCCGCCCCCCAAGAAGGAGGAGCCCAAGCCGACCGCCGCGACCGCCGGCGCCAGCTAAACCTCGGGCTCGGCCGCAGCGATCCTGGCGGCGATGGGCGCGCCCCTAACTTGCGCCACTGGCTTGACTTCGGTGCTTGACTTCGGTGTTGGAAGTCCCTACACTGCGGCTAATTCCTGACGCCTGCGGCGTCCGTGGTCGTTTTGTCGGCACGCGTCGGCGTTCAGGAGTATCCACCGAGACGGCTCGATCGGAGGGGGGGCAGCCCGGTGGGACACGGCTCGACCGGCCGGTGACGGTGTTTCCGCCGTCGCCCAGCCGCTTGAGGCTGACTCGGGTTCCGGGCAAGAACGCGGAAGGTCGTCGGCGTCTCGTTCTCTTCTCGAAAACGGGGCCGCGAGCCTGCCGGCCCTGTCCTCAACCCTGAGCCTCAAAGTCCCTCGGGATGCGCCTGGGGGCGTTCGCTGAGCAGAGGAGACGGGTATGGCAACCGGAACAATCGCGCGGCTCCTGATCGACAAGGGATTCGGATTCATCCGCGACGAGGGCGGGATCGAGCACTTTTTCCACCGCAGCTCGGTGCGCGGGGCGGTCTTCGAGTTACTCCGCGAGGGTCAGCGAGTCGATTTCACGACGGAGGAGTCGACCAAGGGTCCCCGCGCCGGCGAAGTGCGCCTGATCGAAGGCTGAGTCCACCCGGATTCACGCCAGCTGGTTCCGGAGGGCGGCCCCAGCCGCCCTGCCCGGTCCCGTCGCGGTCGAATTTCCCATCGACTTCACCTTGCGCTTCCTCGTTTCCTGCGCGGTCACTCAGCGCTCGCGCGCGTGACGCCGGAATCGGCGCATAATGGTCGTTCGGCGGCCATCTCGCGGAAGCGAACGGGGCCCGGTGGCCCTCCCGGTCTTCAAAATCGGTCGCTCCCCGCTCTGCGGGGGGGCTGGGTTCGACTCCCAGGCGCTTCCGCCAACTCAGGCTGCAGGCTACGGACCACAGGCTTCAGGCGATGGCTCGTGCACCGCTTGCACCTCCTGCACCTCTTGCACCTCCTGCACCCTTTGCACCTTGTGCACCCTGTCGTTCAAATCCCAAGCGCCGCGAGGACGGCGGGCGTGTCGCTCAGGTCCTCGAAGACGACGTGAGCGCCGCTGGCCATCAGCGTCGAGACGTCGGAGCCACCGGTCGCCACGCCGACGGCCCGCACGCCCGCCGCCAGCGCGCACGCGACGTCGAGCGGCGTGTCGCCGACGACGAATACGCGTTCGGGCGGCACGGCGCCCGCGCCGAGCGCGTCGGCCCTGGCGCGGGCGATCGGCACGAGCGCCCGGCGGTCGTGATGGTCGTCACCGAACGCGCCGCAGCGGAAGTACGACCACAGGCCGAAATGCTCGAGCTTCACCCGGGCGCCCTCCGCGAAATTGCCGGTCAGCAGCGCCAGGAAGACATCGGCGCTCGACGCGAGCCTGTCCAGCAGCGCGCGCACGCCGGGCATCACCCTCTTCCCCGCCGCCGGCCGGACGATCTCCTCGCGCAGCCGCCGGCAGTAGGCGTCGCGGAACCGCTCGAGCACGGCCGCGTCGGCGGGCTGCCCGATCCGGGCGAGCGCCTCGGCCAGGATCGCCGGGTCGGTCCGCCCCGCCATGGGAATGCCGGCGAAGGCGTCGGGGGTTCCGAAGAGCTCTTCGAACGCCGAGGCCATGGCGCGGCCGCCGGCGCCGCCGGTCAGCGCGAGCGTCGCGTCGACGTCGAACAACATGAGGTGCAGCATCAGGGGATTTCCGGGCCCGCGACGCGCCGCGTCCGGCGACTGGCCCCGGCGCCACGGGACAGTATAAGATGGCCGGCACAGGAGGCATCGATGCGGAAGACCAATCTGTACGCGGCGGGTGTCGTGTCTGCGGTCGCTGTGGCCGCCGGCGCCGGCATCGCGACGGCGCCGGTCGCAGCCCAGAGCTCGACGCTGCGCGCGCGTGCCGAGATCGTGGGAGAGGGCATATCGGGCGTGGCGGAGTTCCGCGAGATTGCGTCCGAATCAGCGGGCGCGACTGATCCCCGATATCCGGTCGGCACGATCGCCGTCGAGATCTCGGTCAGGGTGAAGGGCCTTACCGCGGGCGCCCACGGTGTCCACGTCCACGAGATCGGCGCCTGCGAGCCGGCGTTCACGGCCGCCGGCGGCCACTTCGACCCGGGCCCGCACGGCATGAGCGATCCCGACGCGAACCACCCGTTCCACATGGGTGACCTGCCCAACCTGATCGTCAACACCGGCGGTGAGGGCGGCTTCACCGTGCGGACGACACGGGTGACGCTGTCACCGGGACCGACGTCGATCCTCGACCAGGACGGAACGGCCATCATCATCCACGGCAACCCCGACCAGGGCATCACCGGAGAGCCGAAGTCCGGCGTCAGCGGCGGCCCCAGGGTCGCCTGCGGCGTCGTCCGCAAGATCGGCTAGCGCCAGCCGCTCCACCATCTCGGCCACCGGTGCGGTTCGGTCAGCGCACCGCTGGCCGGATCGAGCGCCAGACGGCGGCCGGCCACGATCCCGGCAAAGCGCGCGTCCTCGGTGACCGCGAGGAGGGCGAAGGCGCGCGCCTCCGCGACCCTCGCGAGATCCATCCCGAAGGCCGGCGTCGCCTCGGGGGGCAGCATCGCCGTGGGGTGCTCCAGCAGCAGCACCCGGGGACCGGACGCGAGCGCCCGTGCCAGGTGGACGCGCACGCGCGCCTGCGGCGGCGCAGCACCGGCCGGCACGTCGAGCTGGTCGGGCGGCAGCCCGACCTCTTCTGCCAGCGCGCGGACCTGCGCCATGACCACCGTCGGGACCGGATCGATCTCCAGCGTAAAGGGGATGGCGAGGTTCTGGGCGAGCGTCGAGCCGCTCAGCAACACGGCGCGCAGACTGACCACGCCGATGCGATCGAGCGACGCGAGCCACGCCTCTTCGTCGGCGATGGCCGCGGTCGACTCGCCGAGCACGCGGATGTCCCCTTCGTCGGGCAGCGAGGCGCCGGTCAGCAGGCTGATCAGCATTTCGGCCGCGGCGGCGTCGAAGCCCGACATCGCCACGCGCTCGCCCTCGCGCACTTCGAGATCGTTGATACGCAGGGGGCGCAGGCCGCCGTAGTGCTTGCGGACCTCCTGCAGCTCGAGGACGGGCGGGGACGCTCGGCCCATCACGACGTCGACGCGCTCCGTCCCGCGCGTGCGCACAGCCGCCGGTAGTCCTCATCAGGCAGCGTGACCGATCCCAGCGTCGCGTGCCGGTGGCTCTCATCTCCATGGAAATCGGAGCCCCCGGAGATGGTCAGGCCGTGTTCGGCGGCAAGCGCCAGATAGCGAGCCCTGGCCGCCTCGTCGTGGTCGCTGTGGTAGACCTCGAGAGCGGCGAGACCGGCCGCCGCCAGGTCCGGCACGAGGTCGTCCCGGCGCAGCAGGCCGGGGTGGGCGAGCGACGCGACGCCGCCGGCGCGGCCGATGACCGCGATGACCTCGAGCGGCGACGCGCCCTGTCGCGGGACGTAGGCCGGCCGGCCTTCGGCGATGAGCCGGTCGAACGCCTCGCGCGTGTTCGCGACGTGGCCGGCGCGGACGAGCGCCGCCGCGATCTTCGGTCGCGCGACGACCTCGCCGTCGCGCGCGTGTACGACGAGCGCGTCGACGTCGATCGGGCAGCCGAGCGCGCGCAGCTTGTCGCCGATGGCGCGTGCGCGGCGCACGCGATCCGCCCGCTGGGCCGCGAGGAACTCGGCGAGCGGCGCCGAGACGGGATCGACGAAGTAGCCGAGGACGTGCACGTCCCGCTCGTCCACGACCGCGGTCACCTCGATGCCCGGCACGACGGTCAGACCGTAGGCCGACGCGGCCGCGGTGGCCGCGGCGAGGCTCGCGGTGGTGTCGTGATCGGTCACGCTGAGCACGGTGAGGCCTGCCAGCCACGCCCGGCGCACGAGCTCCGCCGGTTCGCAGTGGCCGTCCGAGGCCGTCGTGTGCGTGTGGAGGTCGATCAAGGTCAGCGCCGGGCCCTACCGGCGTCCCGCCGGCGTGCGGCCCGCCCGGGCGGCGTCGGCCGTTTCTTCCTGGTCCTGGACACGAGCGCGCGATACTCGCGGATCAGCAGCTCCAGGTGATCGCGCTCCTCGTCGGCGAACTCGAGGAAGATCTGCTTGCCCTCGGAGTCCTCGAACCGCTCGCCGTAGCGCTTGAAGAACCGGTGGGACCCGCGCTCGCACCGGATCCCGATCAGCAGGGCCTGGCGGGCGTTCACGCCGCGGCGCAGCTCCTCCGCCCCGGCCGCGAACAGCCCGTTCGCCGCGCCTTTGAAGAAGAGGAACGTGGGGCGCGATTCCAGCTCGGGATCCTGCTGCAGCAGCCGCTGGTACCGCTGCTCGAGCGTCGACAGGTGCTTGCGCTCCTCGGCGGCCAGCTTCTCGAACACGCGCCGGCCGCGGGCGTCCTTCGTGATGCGCGCGGCGTGGGTGTAGAACTCGAGGCCGCTCCGTTCGGTCGCAATCGCAATCCGGAGCGCGTCGCGCGCGAACACCACGTCGGTCGTCGCGGGCTTGCCCGTCGGCGGTCGCCCCGTCCGGCACGCCTCGCATGTGCCGTAGATCTGGAGCACGCTCTGGCGAGCCGCGAAGTTGCGGGCGGCCGCCACCTCCTCGAGCAGCGCCTCGATGTCCGAGCTGAGGAACTCGAACGACGTGTTGCAGCTCTTGCAGATCAGGTGGAAGTGCCGCGGGTGCCGGTACGAATGCTCGAATCGAAACCGGCCCTCGCCGAAATCCACCTTGCGCGCGATCCCCGCGTCCACCATCCACTGCAGCGCGCGGTAGACCGTCGCCCGGCCGATCTTCTGATCCTCGCGGCGGATCAGCTCGACCAGATCATCGGCGCTCAAGTGCCCCTCCCGACGAAGGAACACGTTGACGATCAGATCGCGCTTGCCGGAGCGCTTGCCGCCGGCGGGCCGCAGGCGTTCGAGGTAGGCGGCGGTGGATTCCATGGAACGGGCGCCCGGCGGCGCCCGACGGCGCCGCGGGGCCCTTGACCGTGCGCGGGTCTAGACGCTGAACGACGAGCCGCAGCCGCAGGTGGACTTGGCGTTCGGGTTCTTGATCGTGAACCCGCCGCCGCTGACGTTGTCGACAAAGTCCACCTCGGCGCCCTGCAAGTAGCGAGCGCTGATCGGATCGACGAGGAGCCGGACGCCGTTGATGTCGAAGACCTGATCGGCCGAGGCATCGCCCTCGCCTTCGTCGATCATCAGGCCGTATTGAAAGCCCGAACAGCCGCCGCCCTGGACGAACACCCGGAGCCCCGCCCCCGGCTTGCTCTCCTCGGCCAGCAGCGCGTTGATTTTCGAGGCTGCGGTTTCGGTCACGTGAATCATGGTTGGACGCTCCCAGACTGTGGTACCGGTGTCCCTTGATTATAGCTGCCGGGCCGGCAGCGCTTCAACGCAGGCCACCCGGACCGGCCCGGGCCGCGCCCCCAACTCGTTGAGGGCGCTCGACTTGACCTGTCCCCCGCGACGGCGATTATCCCCGCAGACCCGCCAGCGCCCGGCCCGAGGCCTCCTCGACGACCTGGTGCAGGCTGTGCCCGGCGGCATCCATCGTCACGATGGCCGGGAAGTCCTTCACCTCGAAGTGCCACATCGCTTCGGGCGTGCCGAACTCCATCAGCGACACGCCGTCGACGCGCTCGATGCAGCGCGCGTAGAACTGCGCGGCGCCGCCGATCGCGTTGAGGTACACGCCGCCGTGCTCCTTCATCGCGGCGAGCGTCTTCGCGCCCATGCCGCCCTTGCCGATCACCGCGCGGACGCCGTAGCGCTTGAGGATCTCTCCCTGATACGGCTCCTCGCGGATGCTGGTCGTCGGCCCCGCCGCGACGACTTTCCAGGCGTCGCCCTCTTTCAGCATGACCGGACCGCAGTGATAGAGGACCGACCCCTTCAGGTCGACCGGCGGATCGTGCTTCATCAGATGCGCGTGCACCGCGTCCCGTCCGGTGAACATCGGGCCCGAGATCAGGACGACGTCGCCCACCTTGAGCGACCGGATCGTCGCCTCGTCGATCGGCGCGCGCAGCGCCACCTCGCGCCCGGTGCACGGAAACCCGGCGTCGGCGCCGCCCGCCGCGAGCATCGGCTGCGACGTCCCGGCGGTCCGGTACATCCACTCGCGGATCGCGCCGGTCGCCGGGTCCAGCTTCACGCCGAGCCGGCGAAACGCCCAGCAGTCGTACGCGACCGACACGAAGAAGCTCGCCGGCAGGCGGTTGAGCGCGCCGATCTTGCAGCCGATGAGCGAGACCTCGCCGCCGAAGCCCATCGGGCCGACGCCGAGGCCGTTCACCGTGGCCATGATCTGCGCCTCGAGCTCGGCCAACCGCGGGTCCGTGTTCACATCGTCCAGCGTCCTGAACAGCTGCTCCTTGGCGTGGAGGTAGCCTGCTGTCCGGTCGCCACCCACGCAGACACCGATCGCGCCGGGGCTGCAGCCCTTGCCCTGGGCCTGCCACACGGCGTGCAGGATGCACTTGCGCACGCCTTCGAGCGTGCGGTCGGCCCGCCCCAGATGCGGCAGCTCGCACGGCACCGCGTACTGGGCGTTGGTGTTCTCGCAGCCGCCCCCCTTCAGGATCAACCGCACCTCGATGTCGTCCTGCTCCCACTGCTCGAAGTGGATGATCGGCGTGCCGGGCCCGAGGTTGTCGCCGGAGTTCTTGCCGGTGATCGAGTCGACCGAGTTCGGGCGGAGCTTGCCGCGCCGCGTCGCTTCCGCGATCGCCTCGCGAATCCGCGCCTTCATCCAGATTTGATTGAGGCCCACCGGCACCTTGAGCTCGAAGGTCGGCATCCCGGTGTCCTGACAGATCGGCCCTTCGCAGGACTCGGCCTGGTCGATGTTCTGGGCAATGACCGTCAGCGCCTGGCTCGCACGCGTGCCGCCAGGCTCGGCGTCCATCGCGGCCCGCATCGCCGCCCGGACGTCCGGCGGCAGATCGGTGGAGGTCGCGGTGATGAGGTCGACGACGCTATCGAAGAATGCTGGTAGCATAATGAGGAAAGTATACCTCCGCTGAACACGCGCCTTACGCGCCGACCGACGCCCCGATGACACGCGCGCGCAGACCACTCGTCGCGTTCCTGACCCTGGCCCTGCTCGAGGGACCGGCCGGCGGGGCGGCCGCCCAGCAGCCTCCCCACGGACGGCTGTTCCCGCCGCACGAGCTGGGCCTGCTCGAGGGCCCGGACCGGGACGCCTGGCAGAAGCCCGAACAGATCATGGACGCGCTGGCGATCGCCGACGGCAGCACCGTCGCCGACCTCGGGGCCGGAGGCGGCTGGTTCACCATCCGCCTCGCCCGCCGCGTCGGCCCGAACGGCCGGGTGTACGCCGAGGACATCCAGCCGCAGATGATCGAGGCGATCTCCCGCCGGGTACAGCGCGAGGGTCTGCCCAACGTCACCACCATCCTGGGCACGCCGAACGACCCCCGCCTGCCCGAAGGCCAGGTCGACGCGGTGCTCATCGTGGACACGTACCACGAGATGGAGGACCCCGTCACGCTGCTCCGCAACGTGCTCCGCTCGCTATCGCCGAAGGGTCGCGTGGGCATCGTGGACTTCACGATGGAGGGGGGCGGGCCGGGGCCGCCGATGGACGAGCGCGTCGAGCCGGAACGCATCGTCCGCGACGCGGAGGCGGCCGGTCTCCGACTGCTCCGGCGCGTGACGTTCCTCCGCTACCAGTACCTCCTGGTCTTCAGCCGATGACGCCCAACGGAGCCGCACCGGCGCTGCCGGTGTTCTTCGCCCAGTACCAGACCGACGTCACGGCCCGCCTCGAAGCGCTCGCGGCCGCGCCGGCGGAGGTGGACGACGTCGTGCGCCGCGCCATGCGCTACACACTGCTCGCCCCGTCGAAGCAGGTGCGGGCGGTGCTGACGCTGCTCTGCGCGGAGCTGGCCGGGGATCGAGACCGGGCGCTGCCGATCGCGGCCGCCGTCGAGGTGATCCACGCCGCGTCGCTGATCCTCGACGACCTGCCGTCGATGGACGATGCGCCGCTCAGGCGCGGCCGGCCGGCCAACCACTGGGAGTTCGGCGACGCCGTGGCGATCCTCGCGGCGTTCGGCCTGCTGAGCCTGGCGTTCGGGTCGATCGCCGCCTCCTACGACCCGTCGATGGCCAGCCGCCTGACGGTGCTGCTGGCAGATGCGATCGGCCCCGACGGCTTGATCGCGGGGCAGGCCGAAGATCTGCGATCGACCGACCAGGACATCACGTTCGACGCGCTCGAGCGCATCCACCGGCGCAAGACCGGCGCGCTCTTCAGCGCGGCGGCGACCGCCGGGGCGCTCACCGCCGGCGCGACGGCCGAGACCGTGGCCGCGCTCGCGGCCTACGCCAAGAACCTGGGACTCGCCTTCCAGATCGTGGACGACCTGCTCGACGTGACTGGGCGCCCCGAGGACACCGGCAAGGCCGTGCGGGCCGACGCCAAGAAGACCACGTTCGTGTCGTTCAGCGGGATCGAGGGCGCGCGCCAGCTCGCGGTGGAGCTGTGCCAGACCGCCGACGCCGCGCTCGCGCCCTTCGGCCGCCGCGCGGATCGCCTGCGCGAGCTCTCCGTGTTCGTGGCGGCGCGCCGCCTGTAGCCCGAGGCCCGAGGTCCGTATGCCCTCTCCTCCCCGGCCCGGCGTCGACGAGCTTCGCGAACGGCTGAGGGCGCTGGGCTATCTCGACGCAGGCGTGGACCGCTTCGTGCTCGCCCCCGCGCGCGGCGGGCGCAGCGCGTCGGCGATCGCCCTCGGATCCAGCCTGCGGATCGGTCTGCTCGCCGGCCTCCTGCTCGGCCCGGCGGCGGCGGTCGGCCTCGGCCTGCGGCTCCCCGGGTTGGTCACGGGCCCTCGCGACGCGATCGTCATCGCGCTCTATCTCGCCGTGCTCTTCGGCGTGACCGTGTCGGCCGCGGCCTTCGCGGCCGCCGAGATCGCGTGCCGCCTGACGGCACGGGCCAGCCGCGCGGCGAGGGTGACCGGACTGCTGGTCGGTGCGCTCTGCCTCGTCTACCTCACGCTCTGGTGGCGCACGGCGAGCGCCGGGTTCGGCTGGGACGCCCCGGGCTGGACCGCCTTCGCGCTCGCGGTGGCCGTCGCGATCAGCCTGTTGCTCGGCCACGCCGTGTCGCTCACGACGCTGGCGCTCGTCGCGCGGTCGAGCGACGGCGCGTCGATCGAGCCGCGCGCGCGCCGTTCGTTCTGGTCGCTCACCGCGCCACTCGGGCTGGTGGCGTTCGCGGGCGCCGCGGTGCTGCTGCTCTCCACCGCACCTGGCGGGGGCGCGCCGGCCGCGCCCGGGTTCGCGATCGTGCCGACTGGGCTGCGTGTCACGGTCGTGGCGATCGACGGGTTCGATACGGCGCTCTTCGACGAGCTGGCGGCCGCCGGGGACATGCCGAACCTGGCGCCGATGACGCGCGGCGCCCACCGACGTCTCGCGCCGCAGGACGACTCGGATCCGGCGCCGGTGTGGACGACGATCGCGACCGGCCATCCGCCCGACGTGCACGGGGTGACCGGGCTCGAGACGCGGCGCGTGGCGGGCGTGCAGGGCGCCCTGGCGACCAGCCGAGCGCCGCTGGCCGCGGCGCTCGCAGCGGCCACCGATCTCGTCCGCTTGACGCGTCCGTCGATCGCGAGCGCCGACCAGCGCCGCGAGAAGACGTTCTGGGAGGTCGCGGCCGAGCACGGACTGCGCACCGCGGTCGTCAACTGGTGGGCCACCTGGCCCGCTCCACCCGGTGCCGGCATCGTCCTGAGCGATCGCGCGGTGCTCCGGCTCGAACGCGGTGGCGCGCTCGATGCCGAGATCGCGCCCGCGGATCTCTACGCCGCCCTCGAGTCGGAGTGGCCCGCGCTCGGCGGCGCCGCGCGCGATCGCGCGGCCACGGCGTTCGCCGACGTGGCCGGCGAGACCCTGCGTGCGGTGCTCCGCCGATCCGCGGAACTCGACGCGCTGGTGGTGGCCATGGCGACGAGCGAGACGCTCGGGCCGCTCGACCTGCTCGTCGGGTACCTGCCGGGCCTCGACATCGCCCAGCACGCGTTGCTCGTGGGACCCGACGCCTCCGCGCTGCCGCCGTCGTCGCTGGCCGAGCGGGTGGACGCGCTGAAGTCGTACTATCGATTCGTGGACGGCCTGGTCGGTCCCTGGCTGCGGCGCGACGCGGACGACGCGTCGCTGGCGGTCCTCGTCACGCAACCCGGACGCGTGGCGGGCGGGGGCGTGGGACTGCTCGCGACGAACGGCCGCGCGGCGGGACCCGCCGGACAGGACGCCCCCGTCGGTCGATCCGCCGGCCGATCGCTCGGCGCACGCGCGGTGGACGTCGCGCCGACCCTGCTCTATGCGCTCGGGCTGCCGGCCAGCCGGGCGCTCGCCGGTCGGCCCTTGCTCGGGTTATTCGCGGAGCCGTTCGTTGAACGGTATCCGGCCAGGGAGGTCGCGACGTACGGGCCCCGCGCCACGCCGACGGCGCCGCGACGAGGTCAGGCGCTGGATGAGGAAGCGATCGAGCGGCTGAGGAGCCTGGGCTACGTACGGTGACGCCCGGTGAGTCGCCAGACCGAGGGCATCACCGCCGCCGCCACGAAGATCTTCAGGAGATCGGCCGGGAGGAACGGCACGAGGCCAGTCGCGATCGCGGCGCCGAAGCCGGCCGCGCCCGGGGTCAGCCAGGCGAGCCACGCGACGCCGCCCGTGAACACCAGGCCGAGCCCGGTGGCCATGGCCAGGACCGATCCGAGGTAATGCCGGTCCAGGCCGCGCTCGGCGAGCCAGCCGGCGACGAAGGCGGCGAGCGGATAGGCCATCAGATAGCCGCCCGTCGGACCGAACAGGCGCGCGGCGCCCTGCGGCAGTACCGGGGAGGCGGCGAACACCGGCAGGCCGGCGATGCCCGCGGCGAGATACAGCACCTGGGCCGACAGCCCGAGCCGCGAGCCGAGCGCCGCGCCGCCGAGCAGCACGATCATCGGCTGAAGCGTGAACGGCACGGGGGTGAAGGGCAGCGGGATGCTGACCTGCGCGGCCGCCGCGGTGAGGGCGGCGATGAACAGGACGGCCGCGCCACGAACGGCCGTCGAATAATCGGAACGGCCGGCGAACACGCTCACCAACGTCGCCGCCGGCCTCGGCAGGCTCTCACCGCTCGTCATGGTCCAAGGATTCTACTGCATGCACACCGCACTGACAATCGCCGGCAGCGACTCGGGCGGCGGCGCGGGCATCCAGGCCGACCTGAAGACCTTTGCCGCCCACGGCGTGTTCGGCACGAGCGCGATCACCGCCGTCACGGCGCAGAACACCGTCGGCGTCACCGTCGTCAAGGCGCTCCCGGCCGATCTGGTGACGGCGCAGATCGAAGCGGTCGTCAGCGACATCGGCACGCACGCCGTGAAGACGGGGATGCTCGCCAACGCCGCCATCGTCGAGGCGGTCGCCGCGGCCATCGCCAGCCTCGACCTGCCCTACGTGGTCGTCGATCCGGTCATGTTCGCGAAGAGCGGCGATGCGCTGCTCGAGCCGGAGGCGGTGGCGGCGCTTCGGACCGAGCTCCTGCCGCGCGCGTTCGTGGTCACCCCGAACGTGCCGGAGGCCGAGGCACTGGCCGACATGACGATCCCCACCGTCAAGGAGGCGCGCCGCGCCGCGCGGCGCATCCGCGAGCTGGGCCCGCAGGCGGTGGTCATCAAGGGCGGCCACCTCGACGGCGACGACATCGTGGACGTGTTCTGGGACGGCCGCGAGTTGGTCGAGCTGCGCGGGCCGCGCGTGCAGAGCGCGAGCACGCACGGCACCGGCTGCACGTTCGCCTCGGCGATCGCGGCGAACCTGGCGCTCGGCGTGCCGCTCGTCACGGCGGTCGAGGCGGCCAAGGCGTACGTCGCCGGCGCCATCCGCAACGCGCCGAAGCTCGGCCGGGGGCACGGCCCGCTGCACCACTTCTGGCAGTACGGGGCGCCGCCGGTCGGGTCCCGCTGAGCGCTGGGCTATACTGAAGTGATGTCCACCCCGCGGTTCAGCGTCACGAGCGACCCGCTCGAACTGGGTCCGCTCGTCGAGGCGGTTGCTCGGCCCGGTGGCGGCGGGCGGCAGCCCGGCGCGGTCGCGACGTTTCTCGGGCTGGTGCGCGACCAGAACGTGGGCCGGCGCGTCACGCACCTCGAGTACGAGGCGCACCCGCCGCTGGCGGTGAAGGCCTTCGAACGGATCGATACGGAGATCCGCGAGCGCTGGCCGGCGGTGAGGCTCGCGCTGCACCACCGGGTCGGGCGCCTCGACGTTGGCGAGGCGAGCGTGGCGATTGCCGCCGCCGCGCCACACCGGGCCGAGGCGTTCGCGGCCTGCCGGTACGCGATCGAGCGCGTCAAACAGATCGCCCCCATCTGGAAGCACGAGTTCTTCGAGGGCGGCGACGTCTGGATCGAAGGCGCGATCGCGGATCCGGATGACGATGCGGCGCGCGCGGAGGCCATGCAGAAGGCATGCGCGTGACGATCCGCCTGTTCGCACGGCTGCGGGAACTGACTCGGGACGACGAGTTGGCACGCGAGGTGCCGGCCGGCGCGACCGTGGCCGACGTCTGGGCGGCGCTGGCGCGGGAATTCCCCGCGCTGGCGCCGTACGGCACGACGGTGTCCGCGGCGGTGAACGACGACTACGCGCCCATGCGCCGCCCGGTCCAGGACGGCGACGAGGTGGCCTTCCTGCCCCCGGTGTCCGGCGGCGCGCGGTGACTCTGCATGATTGACAAGCTGACCGCGGTCGAGGCGCGCTACGAGCAGCTCATGACGGCCGTCTCGGAGTCGTCCGTACAGAACGACGCGAACGCCTACCGCACCAACGCCAAGGCCCTGGCCGAGCTGCAGCCGCTCGTCGAGCGGTTCCGCGAGTACAAGGCCGCCGTCGCCGAGATCGAGCAGGCGAAGGAGCTCGCGTCGAGCGACGACGCGGAGATGAAGGCGCTGGCGCTCGAAGAGCTGAAGACGCTCGAGGCGAAGCGTGATCGGTTGCTCGACGAGATCAACATCCTGCTCGTGCCCAAGGATCCACACGACGAGAAGAACGTCATGCTCGAGATCCGCGCCGGCACGGGCGGCGACGAGGCGGCGCTCTTTGCGGGCGAACTGTTCCGGATGTACACGCGGTTCGCCGAGCGGCAGGGCTGGCGCATCGACATGATGTCGCTCAGCGAGACGAGCGGCGGCGGCATCAAGGAAGCCGTCGCGATGATCGAAGGGCGCCAGGTGTACAGTCGCCTGAAGTACGAGAGCGGCGTGCACCGCGTGCAGCGCGTCCCCGAGACCGAGGCGAGCGGCCGGATCCACACCTCGACCGCCACGGTGGCGGTGCTGCCTGAAGCGGAAGAGGTGGACATCCAGATCGATCCGAAGGATCTCCGCATCGACACGTTCTGCTCGAGCGGCCCCGGCGGCCAGAGCGTCAACACGACTTACTCGGCCGTCCGCATCACGCACATCCCGACCGGCCTCGTGGTGTCACAACAGGACGAAAAGTCGCAGATCAAGAACCGCGCAAAGGCGCTCAAGGTCCTGCGATCGCGTCTCTACGAGATCGAGATGCAGAAGCAGCACGAGGCGATGGCGAAGGACCGCCGCAGCCAGGTGGGGACGGGCGAGCGCTCGGAGAAGATCCGAACCTACAACTTCCCCCAGAACCGGATCACGGACCACCGGATCACCTTTACGACGCACCGGCTGGCCGAGGTGCTCAACGGTGACCTGACCGAGCTGGTCGAGCAGGTCGTCACGCACTTCAACTCGGAGAAGCTGAAACAGGCGACCGAGTCGGGCCAGGCGTAATCAGGCTTCAGGCTCCAGGCTCCAGGCGACATGACGATCCTCGACCACGTGAGGCGGGCGGCGGGAGAGCTGGCGGACGCCGGCATCGGCGCCGACCGCGCGGCGTTCGACGCCGAGGTGCTGGCGCGCCACGTGCTGGGTTGGGACCGCGCGCGGTACCTGGCCGAGCGCCGCCTCGACGAGGCGCCGGCCGGCTTCGCCGTCAGCTTCGGCGACCTGATCGGACGCCGCCGCGGCCGCGAGCCGGTCGCCTACATCACCGGCACGCGCGAGTTCTGGGGGCTGGAGCTCGAGGTCACACGGGACGTGCTCATCCCGCGACCCGAAAGCGAGCTGATCGTCGAGGAGACGCTGGCGGCGTGTGCGGGTGCGCCGCCGCGGGCGATCGTGGACGTCGGCACCGGCAGCGGCTGCCTGGCCGTCGCGCTCGCCCACGAGTTCCAGGACGCGCACGTGACGGCGACCGACGTGTCGCTGACCGCGCTTGTCGTGGCCCGGCGGAACGCCGTGCGGCACGGCGTCGCCGGGCGTGTGCGCTTCGTGCAGACCGACCTGCTCGAAGGTCTGGCGCTCGAGGCCGACGTGATCGTGTCGAACCCGCCCTACGTGGCCAGTCTCGCGGCGCCGGCGCTCGCCCCCGACGTGCGGGACCACGAGCCGGCGGTCGCGCTCTACGGCGGCCCGACGGGCCTCGACACGATCAGCCGGCTGCTGGCGCAGGCGGCGCGATGCCTGCGACCGGGCGGCCTGCTCGCCTGGGAGTTCGGCTACGACCACGAAGACGACGTCCGGGCGCTCATCGCGCGCGGTGGATGGCGTCTCGAGCGAATCGGGGAAGACCTGCTGGGCATCCCGCGCGTCGCCGTCGTCCGGCGCGAACGGTGATAGCCTGAAGTTCGTCAGTTTTCAGTGACCACTGAGAACTTCGGAATCTCTCAACACCATGAGCGACTCCTGCCTCTTCTGCCGCATCATCAACGGCGAGCGCCCGGCGCGCTTCGTCCACCAGGACGAGCGCGTCGTCGCGATCGAAGACGTCAACCCGCAGGCGCCCGTGCACGTCCTCGTGATCCCGCGGCGCCACATCGCCACGCTCAACGACCTGATGCCGGAGGACGAGGGGCTGGTCGGCGAGCTGATCCGGCGCGCGGCGCTCATCGCGAAGGACCGGGGCATCGAGCAGTCCGGATACCGCACCGTCTTCAACTGCAACCGCGGCGCCGGGCAGTCGGTCTTCCACATCCACCTGCACCTGCTGGGCGGCCGCCGGCTCGGCTGGCCGCCGGGGTGAAAAGGGAAATGCCCACGGAATGAGCGGGCGGACAGATCGCCCTACGCCATCTCGGCGTCGTCGGCGTGGGCGAGCAGGTAGCGGCCCGCGCGCGATCGGTTGTCGAGGAAGAAGTCCACCGCGCGATACCCGCGCGCGAAGTAGCGCGTGAAGATCTCGCGCGTCGCGAGGCGCCAGCGCTGCGCCAACTCCGGCTCGCGCGTCAGCATCTCGCCAAAACCCGCTGGAATCTCGACGAGCAGACGTCGCTGCGTCCGTTCGAGATCGTGGCCTGCCGGGAGCAGCCACTCCCCTTGCCGCGTCACCTCGTTGACCTGCGGCGAATCCAGCACGCCGTTCGTCCTCGCCGGCGGCCCGGTTTTGCCCGCGATCCGACGCTCGACGTGGGCCTTGCGCAACCACCACTGGGCCACGAACCGATCGGTGGGGTTGCCGCGGTGCAGTGTGCTGCTCGACTCGCCGTAGATGTTCTCCTCGTATTCCGAGACGACGACCCCCAGTTTGGCGAAGTTGAGGTGCGCGTTGAGGGCCTGGAGCGGATCGTAGGTCCACTCCACCAGATCGATCCCCAACGCCAGCGCGCGGCGCCGCTGCGCCAGCTTGAGCGTCGCGCCGAGGCCGGTGTCGCGCGCCTCGGGCAGCACGCCCAGCATGTGCGACCACTGCATGGGCCTGCCGTCCTTCAACCCGGGCAGCGAGTACACGAACCCGACCATCGCGCCGCGGTCGTCGAAGGCGCCCAGCAAAATGCCTCCGCGCTTGATGGTCACGACCAGGATCGGCACCCCGACCACGTCGTCGCTGTCGGTGTACCCCCAGATGGTCTTTTCGAGCTCGACGACGCGCCGGCACTCGTCGAGCGTGGTCAGGTCGCGGATCTGCATGATCGTCACAAAGTGGGCTCGGGGCTTGAGGCCTGGGGCTTGGGGTCTGGGGCTCGGGACCTGTCACCCTGTCACGCCGGGTCGGGCCTCGCGCCTCCAGCCCCCAGCCTCACGCCGGTGTCACAGCAACGCCTCCAGCTCGCGGAGCGAGCGTATCACCGGCACGCCGTCGACGGGCGCCTCGACGAGGCCGGACCGGGCCACGAGCACGCCGCGCATGCCGAGTCGCCGGGCACCCTCGATGTCCTGTGCCAGGCTGTCACCCACCATCATCGCCTCGGGCGGCGAGACGTCAACGACCTTCAGCGCGGCCTCGAAGATGCTCGGGTGCGGCTTCATGTAGCCGTGCTCCGCCGACGAGATGGCCGCCGAGATGAGGCCCTCCAGCTCGAAGTGGCTCTGGAACGACGCCAGACAGCGATGCGAGTTGGAGATCAGCCCGATGCGCAGGCCGGCGCGCCGCAGGCTCGCGAGCACGTCCGGCACCTCGTCGTACAGGAAGAAGTGCTGGTTCCCGGCCCATTCGTCGTACATCTCCTGCGCGCACGCCCGGATGGTCGGCCCTGATCCGCCCATCCCCTCGATCACGCGACTCGTGTAGTCGATGAAGATCTGCGGGTCGTAGGCGTGATCCTGCGCTTCGTCGAGCACCACCGACGCCGCGGCGACGGCCTCGTCGAAGCGCGCCGGATCCGCCGCCAGACCGTGCCTGGCACAGAACGCCCGGTACCCCTCGGCCTGGAAGGTCGGGCCGGGGTAGATCAGCGTGAAATCGACGTCGAAGAACACGGCCCTGATCGACGTCATGTCGTGCCTGCGCTGTACGGTCCGGCGATGGCAATCGACGCGCGCGCGGGATTCAGTCGCGCGGCCGCCGCGTGCACGTCGCCGCGCGTGACGGATTCGAGAAGCGACGGCAGGCGCACATCGTAGTCCATCCCGAGCCCGAACGCTTCGGCGGTCTGCAGAAAGGTCGCGATGCCGGCGTTCGTCTCGAGCAGCCGCGGCATCGACAGCGACAGAAACCGCTTCGTGTCGGCCAGCTCTGTGTCCGACACGCCGTCGCGGGCCAGGGCCGTAACCTCCTCGTCGATCGCGGCGATCGTGCGATCCACGTTCGCGGCGTCCACGCCGGCGCGCACGAGCAGCGGGCCCTCGATCATCGCCGGGTCGAACGAGCTGTACACGTAGTACGCCATCCCCTTCCGCTCGCGGATGTGGTCGCCCAGGCGTCCGCCGAGGCCGTACTGGCCGAGCACGGTGTTCATGATCCAGAACGCGTAGTACACGGGGTCGGATCGGCGGATCGTGCTGAACCCGTACGCCACGTCCGCCTGCGCCTTGTTCATCATCGGCACGACGCGGCGCCGGCGATCGCGCGCCGCCTCGACCGGCGGCAGCGCGACATCCGGCCCGGGCTCGCCTGGCCAGTCCTCCAGCAGCCGTCCGGCCATGCCGATGGCGCGCGCCGGCTCCATGTCGCCCGCCATGACGAGCGTCAGTCCCGCCGGCGTCACCCGGCGCCCGTGGAACGCCGCCAACTGGTCCCGGCCGAGCCGCAGGACATCGGCAATCGTGCCCTTCGGCCGACGTCCGTACGCGTGACGCTCGCCGTACAGCATTCCGAGCAGCGTCTGGACCGCCTGGATGGCAGGGTTGTCCAGATCCTGCCCGAGCGCGGTGACGATCTCCTGGCGTCGCCGGTCCACGCGCTCCCGGGGAAACACCGGCCTGCGGACGATGTCGACGATCAGATCCAGCAGGTCTCCGGCGTCCTCGGCCAAGCACGTGCAGGCGAGCGTCAGGTTGTGTCGGTTCATGGCCACCGCGAGCGCGACGCCACGCCCGTCGAGATCTTCCGCAATCTGATCGGCCGTCCGCCGTGCGGTGCCGCAATCGATCGTCTGCGACAGCAGGTGGGCGAGGCCGGGCTGGTCGTCAGGCTCGTGGAGGACGCCCGCGCGCAGCGACACGTTGAAGGAGACGGCGGGCGTGGCGGCGGATCGCGTGGCGATCAGCGTAGCGCCGTTGGCCAGCACGTGCCGGAGGGGCGCCAGTCCGGCGTGGGTCGGGCGGTTCATGGAGCGGCGCCGGCAGACACGCCGGACGAAGGAAGGGGCGTGAACCGCCCGACGGTTCGCCGGGCGGGCGCCAGACGCTCGCGCGCGACCGCCTCGACGTCGGCCCGCGTGACGGCCGCCAGGCGGGCCGGCATCGCCATGAACGTCTCGACCGTCGAGACCGTCTCGAACAGCCCGATCTGGTGCGCGATGTCGGTCACGCTCTCGTTTTCGAACACGAAACGCGCCGCCAGTTGGCGCCGCGCCCGCTCGACCTCGTGGTCTTCGAGCCCGTTCGCGGGCACCTGGTCGATGGCCACGGTCGCCGCCCGCTCGGCATCGGCGGCGTCGACGCCCTCGTTGACCGTGATGGAGATCGTGTAGAGAAACGGCTGCTCGGTCGAGATCAGGGCGCCGCTGACCGCCGAAGCGAGTCCGCGTTCGACCAGCGCCTGGTACAGCCGCGAGCGCCGCTGCGGCGGTGTCCCGCGGAAGCTGGACCAGACGTTCAGGCCCTTCGCGCCGGTCAGCACGGCGTCGAGAACGAGCATCGGTACGAACGTCGGATCGTCCACCGCCGGCGCGTGCCATCCGAGCTTCACGTACGCGGTCGTGCCCTCCCGCTCCACGGTGACACGCCGCTCGCCGAGCGGCGCCGGCTCGACGGTCCGCGTACGGGGCGGCGCCGCCACCGGCGCCAGGGCGCCGAAGTGGTGCTCGGCCCGCCGGCACACGTCATCGGCGTCGACGTCGCCGACGACGACGAGCGCCGCGTTGTTCGGGGTGTAGTAGCGACGGTAGTGGTCGTAGAGATCGTCGCGGCTCATCGTCTGCACGTCCGACAGCCAGCCGATCGTCGGGTGGCCGTACGGATGCGCCTTGAACGCCGCCGCGGTCAGCTCGATCTCGAGCAACTGGTCGGGATCGTTCTCGCCGCCCTTGAGCTCCGAGATGATCACCGTGCGCTCGGCCTCGCAGTCCTCCGGCGCATACAGGCAATGGCCCATGCGCTCGGCCTCGATGAAGAGCATACGGTCGAGGGCATCGCGGGAGGCCGTCTCGAAATAGGCGGTCTGGTCGACCCAGGTATAGCCGTTCCATGTGCCGCCGAACCGCTCGACGAGCCCCTTCATCTGATCGCGCGGGATGTTCGTCGAGCCCTTGAAGTTCATGTGCTCGACGAAGTGCGACGCGCCGGTCAGGCCGGGCCCCTCGTCCTTCGAGCCAACCCGGTACCAGCACCAGACCGATGCGAGCGGCGCCGTCCGCAGCTCGCGCACGAGGACGGTGAGGCCGTTCCCGAGCGTCGCGCGGCGGATCGCCGGCGCGCCGGTCGTGGGGGCGGACATGCGGACATTATACAGGCCGGGATCCCGCCGCCCGGGCACGCCGATGAGCGGATCCCGGAGGTTCACCACGGAGCACACGGAACGGGATTCCGGGCGGCCACGTCGGCGCCTCGGGCTGGGTTGCCCTCCGCGGCCACCCGCGTCCTTCGTGGTCATCACCTCCGTGGGCTCCACTCGGCGCCGCCTGCACTAGAATAAGAGGATCGAGCCAACAGCATCATGCGCGACTGGAAAGCGACGCTGAACCTCCCTCGAACGGACTTCCCGATGAAGGCGAACCTGCAGGCCACCGAGCCGCAGACCATCGCCCGCTGGGAGGCCATGGATCTGTACGGCCGGATCCGCCAGGCGCGCGCCGGGCGACCCCGCTTCGTGCTGCACGACGGCCCGCCCTATGCCAACGGGGAGATCCACAACGGACACGCGCTGAACAAGATCCTCAAGGACATCGTCGTCAAGTCCCGGTCGCTCGCCGGCTACGACGCGCCCTACGTGCCCGGCTGGGACTGCCATGGATTGCCCATCGAGTTGAAGGTGGACCGCGAGCTCGGGCCGAAGAAGCGCGAGATGAGCATCGCGGACTTCCGGCGCGCATGCCAGCGTTACGCCGAGAAGTACGTCGAGATCCAGCGGGCCGACTTCAAGCGCCTCGCGGTGTTCGGCGACTGGGCCCAGCCCTACCTCACGATGAGCCACGAGTATCAGTCGGCCATCGTGCGCGCGCTCGGCCGCTTCGTCGAGCGCAACCTGGTCTACAAGGGCAAGAAGCCGGTGCACTGGTGCATCCACTGCCGCACGGCGCTCGCCGAAGCCGAGGTCGAATACGAGCCGCACGCCTCGCCGTCGATCGACGTCGAGTTCCCGCTGGCGCCCGACAGCGCCGCCGCGCTCGCGGCGCGCGTCCCGGCGCTGGCCGGCCGCGCCGTCTCGGTGCTGATCTGGACGACGACGCCCTGGACGATCCCGTCGAACCTGGCCATCGCCTTCCACCCGGAATTCGACTACGGCGCCTACGACGCGAAGGACACGACCGTCATCGTCGCCGAGGGGCTGGCCGCGCAGGTCGCGGCACGGACGGGCGTGTCGCTCGACCGGCCGGTCGCGCGGCTGAAGGGCCGCGCGCTCGAGGGGCTGAAGTTCCGGCATCCGATCTACGATCGCGAGTCGCTCGCGGTCCTCGCCGACTACGTGACCCTCGAGGCGGGCACCGGCGCGGTCCACACCGCGCCCGGTCACGGCTCCGACGACTTCGCGACCGGCGTCGCGTACGGCCTCGAGATCTACGCGCCGGTCGGCCCGGCCGGACATTTCGCCGAGGAGGTCGGCCTGTTCGGGGGCCTGCGCGTGTTCGACGCCAATCCGACGATCGAAGAGGCGCTCGCCGCGCGTGGCCGGCTCTGGCACCGCGAGACCTTCGAGCACGCCTACCCGCACTGCTGGCGCTGCCACAACCCGGTGATCTTCCTCGCGACGTCGCAGTGGTTCATCCGGATGGACGCCGGTGATGGCGCAGGCACGCTGCGCCAGATGGCCCTGGACGCCACCGAGCGCGTCGCGTGGCACCCGGCGTGGGGCGCCGAGCGCATGCGCAACATGTTCACCGGCCGGCCCGACTGGTGCATCTCCCGCCAGCGCTCCTGGGGCGTGCCCATCCCGGCGGTGACCTGCACCGGGTGCCGCGCGCCGCTGCTCACCGCGGGGCTCACCGACCGCGCGGCGGAGGTGTTCAGCCGGCACGGCGCCGACGCCTGGTACGAGCGCCCGATCGAGGAGTTCCTCCCGCCTGACCTGGCCTGCCCGTCGTGCGGCGGCCGCGCGTTCGAGCGCGAGCGCGACATCCTCGACGTCTGGTTCGACTCGGGATCGAGCCACCTGGCCGTGCTCGAGCGGCGACCGGAGCTGGCGTGGCCGGCCGACCTCTACCTCGAGGGATCGGACCAGTACCGGGGATGGTTCCAGAGTTCGCTGCTGGTCGGCCTCGGCGCCCGGGGACGCGAGCCGTACCGGCAGGTCGTGACGCACGGGTTCGTCCTCGACGAGCAGGGCCGGAAGATGTCGAAGTCGCTCGGCAACGTGATCCCGCCACAGGACACGATCGCGCGGAGCGGCGCGGAGATCCTGCGCCTGTGGGTCGCAATGGTGGACCACCGCGAGGACATGCGGCTGGGCAGAGAGGTGCTCGCCCGCGCGATCGAGGCCTACCGGAAGATCCGCAACACGTTCCGCTTCCTCGCGGCCAACCTGTACGACTTCGACGCGACGGCCGACGTGGTGCCGCTCGCGGAAATGCAGCCGGTGGACCGCTACGCGCTCGCCCGGTACGGCGATGCCGCGTCGAAGATGATCGAGGCATACGAGCAGTACGATTTCCAGACGATCTTCTTCACGCTGAACACGCTCATGACGGTCGACCTCAGCGCGTTCTACCTCGACGTGTCGAAGGACGTCCTCTACACGTTCGCGCCACGATCGCGCGAGCGGCGCTCGGCGCAGACCGCCATCTTCCGGATCGCTGACGGGCTCGCGCGGCTGATCGCGCCGATCCTGCCGATCACGACGGACGAGGTGTGGCGGCACCTGCCGGGTGCCCGCCCGGAGTCGGTGCACCTGGCGGAGTTCCCCGACCAGCTGGACGCCCTGCGGGACCAGGCGCTCGTCGAGGAGTGGACGCGCCTGATCCGGCTGCGCGAGGCGGTCAACGCGGCGACCGAGAAGCTGCGGCAGCAGAAGACCGTCGGCACGTCGCTCGAGGCACGCGTGGACATCCGCGCGAGCGGGCGGGTCGCCGACCTGCTGGAGCGCCACGCCGTGGATCTGCCGGCGCTGTTCATCGTGTCGGACGTGACGGTCGCCCGCGACGAGCAGGCCGGCACACCGACGGCCGCCGGCGACCTGGTCGACCTCGAGGGCGGCGTGGCTCGCATCAACGTCGGCCGCGCGGCCGGCGTGAAGTGCCGGCGGTGCTGGCGCTGGGTGCCTGCCGTGTCCAGTGCCGCCGAGACCGCCGGACTCTGCGACCGCTGCACGGGCGCGGTCGCCGACATCGCGAGCGCCGCGGACCACGCGTCATGAGCGATCCCGTCCGGCCGGACCTCGCGCCCCCCCTGCCGCCGGCCAGCCGCGGCCTGCCCCGGTGGTGGTTCACCGGCAGCGTCGCGGGCCTGATCGTGCTGGCCGACCAGACCGCGAAGGCGCTGGTCCGCTGGCAGCTGCCCCTGCACGACAGCGTGCCGATCATCCCGGGCCTGCTCAACCTCACCCACGTCCGGAACACCGGCGCGGCGTTCGGCATCCTCAACGCGGCCGACTTCCCGTTCAAGTCAGCGGTCATGCTCGCCGTGGCCGTCGCCGCGTTCGCCGCCATCGCGTACTACGCGACCCAGCTGCCCGCGCGCGAGACGCTGGCGCGGCTCGGCCTCACGTTCGTCCTGGGCGGCGCGGTGGGCAACCTCATCGACCGGGCGGCCACCGGCTACGTCCTCGATTTCGTCGACGTGTACTGGGGCGGCTGGCACTTCTGGGCCTTCAACGTCGCCGACGCCACGATCACGGTGGGGGCCGGCCTGGTAGTGCTCGACCTGATCGGAGCCCGACGGCATGCACCCGATCCTGTTTGAGATCCGGGGATTCCCCCTCCACAGCTACGGCGTCCTCCTGGCGACAGCCTATCTGCTCGGTCTCGCCCTGGCCCTGCGGCGCGCCCGGCGGCACGGCCTCGACGCCGCGAAGGTGATGGACCTCGGCATCGCCGTGATCGTCGCCGCGCTCGTCGGCGCCAAGCTGCTGTTGCTCATCGTCGAATTCCGGCACTACGCGAGCAACCCGGGCGAACTGGTCACGCTGCTGCGGTCGGGCGGCATCTTCTACGGGGGTCTGCTCCTGGCCGTTCCGGTGGCGTTCTGGTACATGCGGCGGCTCGGGCTGCCGGTCTGGACGACGGCGGACCTGTTCGCGCCCGGGATCGCGCTGGGCCACGCCGTCGGGCGGCTGGGATGCGTGATGGCCGGCTGCTGCTTTGGCCGGCCGACGAACCTGCCCTGGGCGATCACGTTCACGAGCGTCTACGCGACCGAGAACGTCGGCACCCCGCTCGACGTCGGCCTGCACCCGACGCAGCTGTATGAGACCGGCGCCGAGCTGGCGATCCTGGCCGCGCTGCTCGCGACCGAGAGGAAGGCGCGGCCGTTCCCGGGGCGGACGCTCTGGATCTACGTGCTGCTCTACGCGGTGGCACGATTCGTCATCGAGTTCTTCCGCGGCGACCCCCGCGGCATGATCGGCCCGCTCTCGACGTCACAGTTCGTCTCGGTCGTGCTCGCGCCGCTCGCCGTCGTGATGCTCATCCGCCTCTCCGGGCGACCGCAGGCGCCTGCGCCAAAGGCCGCCGCGCGGCGGGGGCGCCGGAAGTGACCGGGTCGTCCCTGGCGCCCAGCGTCAGTCGCGGCGCCACCTCGCCCGTGGCACCATGCACGTGGCCCGGTGCACCTCGGATCGCCGATCGGGCATGAGCATCGAAACACGGCCGAACGGCGGCCCGGCTGTCGAGACCCTGAGCCTCGACATCCCCCCCGAGCACGACGGCGCTCGGCTCGATTGCTTTCTCGCGGCCGTGCTGCCGGATCGTTCGCGCTCGCAGATCCAACGGCTCATCAAGGACGGTCTCGTGACCATCGGGGAACGGTCGTGCCGCGTCAGCACGCCCGTGCGGGCCGGTCGGCAGGTGGTCGTCCGGATCCCGGCGACGCGGCCCGCCGCGCCGCTCGCCGAGCCGCTGCCGGTCGTCATCCTCCACGACGACGCCGATCTCGTCGTCGTGGACAAGCCGGCCGGGATGGTCGTGCATCCGGCCGCCGGCCACGCATCCGGCACGCTGGTCAACGCCCTGCTGCACCACGTCGACGGGCTGAGCGGGATCGGCGGCGAGGAGCGGCCCGGCATCGTGCACCGTCTCGACCGCGGCACGTCGGGCGTGATGGTCGTGGCCAAGCACGACCGCGCACACGCCGAGCTGGCGCGACAGTTCCACGACCGGGAAGTCGAGAAGCGCTACGTGGGGCTGGTGTGGGGCGTCGTGCTGGCCGGCCGGCGAATCGACCTGCCGATCGGCCGAGACCCGAACGATCGAAAGAAGATGTCGGCGCGGGCCAGGCGGGCGCGTACGGCGGTGACGCGGGTGGTCAGGGCGGAGCACCTGCGCGGCGTCTCGCTCGTCGAGGTGGCGATCGCCACGGGACGCACGCACCAGATTCGCGTGCACTTGAGCGCCATCGGCCATCCGATCGTCGGCGACGCCACGTATGGCGGCATCCGCCGCCGGCTGCCCGCGCACCTCAAGGCCGTGGGCCGGCTCGAGCGGCCATTCCTGCACGCCGCGCGGCTCACGTTCACCCATCCGGCCGACGGCCGGCGTTTGACAGTCGAGTCGCCGCTGCCAGACGACCTGCAGGCCGTCCTGGACGCGCTCCGCGCGAACGCGGAGGGCGTCTCGCACGCGGCGTCGCGACGAGAGAGCACACCATGAGCAGCGAACGGGCGGAGGTGATATCGCGCCGGCTGGTGCACGAGGGGCGGATCTTTTCGGTGAGCGTGGACCGTGTGGTGCTGCCCAACGGCCGGGTAGTCGACCTGGAGATCGTGCGCCACGCGCGGTCGGTCGTGCTGCTGCCGATGCCGGACCCGGAACACGTCGTCCTCATCCGGCAGTACCGCTACGCCATCGATCGCTGGATCTGGGAGCTGCCCGCCGGCAGCGTCGACCCCGGCGAGGCTCCGGAGGCGGCGGCGCGGCGCGAGTGTCACGAGGAGATCGGCCAGCTGCCGTCGCGGGTCGAGCTCGTCGCCGCCTTCTTCCCGACGCCGGGCTTCTGCGACGAGGAGATGCTCTTCTATCGGCTCGACGGGCTGACGGAGCCGGCCGCGGCGGCCGAGCGGGACGAGGACGAGCAGATCGAGCCGCGCACGTGCTCGCTGGCCGAGGCCCGTCAGATGGTGGCGCGCCGGGAAATCGTGGACATGAAGACCGCAGTGGGGTTGACGCTCGTGTGACATGACTGCGGTCCCGGGGGCCGGTCACGCGGGCGCGCGACCCCGGCACCGAACGCCGAGCGTGGGCTCACGCATGCACGCGCGCGCGTGCGAGCGCCTCGATCACCGTGGCCGTGTGGATCGTGACGGTGTCCTCGACGCGCCGCGCGTATCCCCCCGCCAGCACGATCGCCACCGGGATCCCGGCCGTGGCCCGCAGCACCAGCCGGTCTCGGTGCCGGAGCCCCTCCAGCGTCAGCGCGAGCCCACCGAGCTGGTCCTGCTCGAACGGGTCCGCTCCCGCCAGGTAGATGACCAGGTCCGGCGCCGACGCCAGCACCTCCGGCAACGCCCGCTCCAGATCGTGGAGGTAGGTCTCGTCGCGCACGCCGTCGGCCAGGCCGATGTCCAGATCGGACCGTGGCTTGAACAGCGGGTAGTTGTGCTGCTGGTGGATCGAGCAGGTGAACACGGACGGGTCGCCGTCGAAGATCATCGCGGTGCCGTTGCCTTGGTGGACGTCGCAATCGACGACGGCCGCCCGCGCGATGCGGCCGTGACGCTGCAGCCGCCGGATCGACACGGCGACGTCGTTGAACAGGCAGAAGCCCTCGCCGTGGCCGGCGAACGCGTGGTGCAGTCCGCCGCCCAGATGCACGGCGATCCGGTGCTCGAGCGCCAGCTCCGCCGCCCGGCAGGTTCCGCCCGTCATCAGCCGGAACCCATCGGCGATGGCCGGCGACATCGGCAACTCGAGCCGCTCGACGTCGGCGCGCGACAGCGTGCCGGTCCGGGTTTTCCGGAGATAGTCGGCCGTGTGGACGAGCGCAAGATCCTCCCAGGACGCGGGCTCGGGCTCGACGAAGGCGTCGGTGCCGACGAGCGCCTCGGCGAGGAGGCACTCGCGGATCCGGTCGTACTTGGCGGTCGGCCAGACGTGCGGGCCGATGTCGAGGTGGTAGTGCGGCGACCAGACGAGCTTCACCGCAGCGTTTCCTGCATCTCCGTGTGTGCGTCGCCCTGTGGTCCGGCGAGCGGCGGACCGAGCGCGATCGCCAGGACCTCGTCGATCGTGGACACGAGCCGTACCGTCATGTCGCGGCGCAGCTCGTCACTCAGATCCTCTTTCACGTTCTTCTCGTTCTGCTTCGGCAGCACGACTTCGTAGATGCCATGCCGGCGCGCGGCGAGGATCTTCTCCTTGACGCCGCCGACCGGCAGGATGTGGCCCGACAGCGTGATCTCCCCCGTCATGGCGACGTCGCCCCGCACCGGGCGGCCGGTCAGCTCGGAGAGCAGCGCGACGGCCATCGTAACGCCGGCAGACGGGCCGTCCTTCGGAATCGCGCCGGACGGCACGTGGAGGTGCACCTCCGCGTCGCGGTAGAAGGACGGGTCCACGCCGTAGCGCGACCCGTGGGCCCGGATCCACGACAGCGCGGCGCGCGCCGACTCTTTCATGACGTCGCCAAGGTGCCCGGTGAGGGTCAGCGATCCGGAGCCCTGCATGCGAATGGCCTCGACGAACAGGACCTCGCCGCCGGTGGGCGTCCAAGCGAGGCCGACGGCCACGCCCGGGGCCTTGGTCCGCTGCTCGACCTCCTCGTCGAGGAACTTCGGGGCGCCGAGCAGCTCCACCACCAGCTCGGGCGTGATGGACACCGGTGTCTCGTCGCCTTCCGCCCGGCGCCGGGCGACCTTGCGGCAGAGCGCGCTGATCTCGCGCTCGAGGTTACGGACACCCGCCTCGCGCGTGTAGCCGCGAATCACCGCTCGCACGGCCTCGTCGGTGAACGACATGTGCTCGGGCGCGAGCCCGTGGTTGGCCACCTGCTTCGCAATGAGGTGCTCGTGCGCGATCTTCGCCTTCTCCTCCTCGGTGTACCCCGGCAGCTCGAGTACCTCCATGCGATCGCGCAGCGCCGGCGGCACCGGATCGAGCACGTTGGCCGTCGTGATGAAGAGGACTTCCGACAGATCGAACGGCACGTCGAGATAGTGATCGCGGAAGGTCCCGTTCTGCTCCGGGTCGAGGACCTCCAGCAGCGCGGAGGCCGGATCCCCGCGGAAGTCGGAGCCGAGCTTGTCGATCTCGTCGAGGATGAAGACCGGGTTCTTCGACTCGGCCCGCCGCAGGCCCTGGATGACCTGCCCGGGCAGCGCGCCGATGTAGGTCCGGCGGTGGCCGCGAATTTCCGCCTCGTCGCGCATGCCGCCGAGCGAGATCCGGACGAACTTGCGGTCGAGCGACGAGGCGATCGACTTGGCGAGCGACGTCTTGCCCACCCCGGGCGGCCCGACGAAGCAGAGGATCGGACCCCGGACGCCCGGGTTCAGCTTGCGGACCGCGAGGTACTCGAGGATGCGGTCTTTGGCCTTTTCCAGGTCCGAGTGGTCCGCGTCGAGGACCGCCTTCGTGTGCTTGAGGTCGATCTTCTCCTCGGTCCGCCGGTCCCACGGCAGCGCGACCAGCCAGTCGAGATAGGTTCGCGCGACGGTGTACTCGGCGGCGGCGACCGGCATCTTCGACAGCCGGTCCAGCTCGCGCATGGCTTCCTTGCGGACGCCGTCGGGCATGGCGGCCGCGTCGATCTTCTCGCGCAGCTCCTCGATCTCACGCGCCTGGTCGTCCCCTTCGCCCAGTTCCTTCTGGATCGCCTTCATCTGCTCGCGCAGGAGGTACTCGCGCTGGTTCTTCCCGACCTCCGACTGGACCTGCGACTGGATGCGCGAGCCGAGCTCCAGCACCTCCAGCTCCTTGATCAGGAGCCGATTGAGCGTGTCCATCCGCTGGCGCAGGTCCAGGCTCTCGAGCACTTCCTGCTTCGCCGTCGTGTTGAGCGTGCTGAGGCTGGAGGCGATGAAATCGGCGAGCTTGGCCGGGTCCGTGATGTTGGCCGCAAGCGCCTGCAGGTCGTCCGACAGGAGCGGCGACAGCGAGACGACCTGCTGGAAGTTCGTCTTGATGTTGCGCTGCAGCGCGTCGATCTCGAGCCGGTCCTCGTCGCGCAGCGTCTCGGGCGCCTCAAAGACGCGGGCCCGCAGGAACGGACGCGTGGCCAGGACCTCGTCGAGGCGCAAGCGCGCGAGCCCCTGCACGATGAGCCGCAGGCTGCCGTCCGGCAGCTTGAACATCTTGTGGATGTGCGTGGCGACGCCGATCGGGTACAGATCCGCGATCCCCGGCTCCTCGACGCCGGGATCGCGCTGCGTGAAGACGCCGATCAGCTTGCCCGTCGACACCGCATCGTCGACCAGTCGGACGGAGCTCTCGCGCGCCACGGCCAGCGGCATGAACGAGTTCGGAAACAGGACCGTGTCCCGGAGCGGCAGAATCGACAGCTCGGACGGAATCGAGAGCGGCCGATCGCCGCCCGAGCTGTCCTCCGACGAGAGGCGCTCGTAGCGATCGCGCATGCGATCCTCCTCGTTGAGCCGCCGATGGGAAAGGGTTGCAGGCCCCGCCCACCGGCGGAGCCTGCCAGCAGGCATGATACGCCGGGTCAGTGCGGAAGGTCGAAGAAGAGCGAAGCCGCGCCGCGACGCTGCGCGAGCACCCGCTCGCGCTGCTGCGCCACCTCCCGCGCCTCTTCGCAGTCCTTGCACCGGACCGCGAAGGGCAGCGCCCGCAGACGCCGCTCCGAAATCTCCTCGCCGCACTCGAAGCAGTAGCCGTAACTGCCCTCTTCCAGCCGGGACAACGCCTCGTCGATCTTCTGGAGCGTCTCGGCCTTCATCTGAATGAGGGCGAACTCGATGTCCTCCTGGATATCGGCCTCGGAGCTCTCGACCGCGTCGAGGACCCCCTGGAGGTTCGTCGGCCCCTCGATGCGGACGTCGCGCATTTTCTCATGGACTTCGCTGAGAATCTCACGACGCCGCTCTTCCAGGATCTTCTTCAATTCGAGATACCGGTCTTCCGGCATCTCGTGCGTGTCGAGTTTGTCGTTCGCCATGGTGCCGCGACTCCTTTCCGACGTGTCGCAACTTCGCGGTCGTCCCGTGCTATGCAAAAATACCGCCAACTGTGGCCGTTGCCCTCGCGGCCTGGTCGGCCAGAGACTTGGGGTGCAGCGACCTGAAAAGCGGGGGTGGACTCGAGGAGGGACTCGGGCGGGACTCGATTCGGGCTCGAGCCCTACGACCCTCGCCAGTCCTCCGCTCGATCTCGCATCTCTCTCATTTCGAAGAACTTAACAACTAGACATGGCCGGTATCTCCTGGGCCTGCCGACCCAAACCGCTCCTTTAGACGCCCAGCGGACCAGAACGGTTCGGCCAATCCTCTGGAATCGGATGTCCCTTCGCGTGGACGGTCCTGACTCCCGTCACGGGACTCGTCGTCTCTCTCCGACCGGGCCGCAGTGTATGAAAAACAGACGCGGAGTGTGGCGGTCGTGCAGGGCCGCGCGTGACTAGCGGCCTGTCCGCGTCGATAGTCAACAGGTTCACGGTCACGGGTGCCGGTCGAACGGCAGCACCCGCGCCAGCCCGCCAGGTGGGTCGTCTGGCCGCGTGTGCTCGTCGAGCAGCCGGCGGAACCTGCGGCCGTACAGGATGTCGTAGGTCTCTTCCCGGCCCGGAAACAACTCGAGGATGCTCCTGCGGGCGAAGGCCACCAGCGCCTCCCCCTCGGACCGCGACGGGCGTCCCTGGGCCAGCAGGCTCGTGGCCACCTGCACGATCGCCTGTACGCGTCGAACGCGGCGCGCTTCCTCGCGGATGTCCTCGGAGGTCGGTCTCTCGGCCATGCGTCAGTTTGACGCCTCCCGGCCCCTATGGGAAGCTGAGGCGTGCCGCGGCCCGAGCGCCGGGCGGCGGGTCCATCAAGGCCCCTGAATGAGAAAAGACACCTGCCCGGCGTGCGGCCAGCGACGGGCGCGGCGCGCCTGCCCCGCGCTCGGACGGCAGATCTGCGCGGTCTGTTGCGGCACCAAGCGCCAAGTCGAGATCGCCTGCCCGCCGGACTGCAGCTACCTCTCCAGCGCCAGGCAGCACCCGGCGGCCGTCGTGCAGCGACGCCACGAGCGCGAGGCACGATTCCTGGCCGGCGTAGTCGACGGCCTGAGCGAGAGCCAGTATCGCCTGTTCCTTTTTCTGCAGATGGCCATCACCGGCTACGCACCCCAGTCGATCCCGGCGCTGGTCGATCGGGACGTCGCCGAAGCTGCCCGCGCGATGGCCGACACGACGGAGACCGCCGCCCGCGGCATCATCTACGAGCATCAGGCGGCCTCGCTCCCTGCGCAGCGCTTGCTGACGGAGCTGAAGACCGCGCTCGAGACGCTGCGGCAGAACGGACGGGGGCCACGCGAGGGCGACCTCGCGCTGGCGCTCAGGTGCGCGGAACGCGCGGCCAGCGGCGCCGAGGCCGCGCTCGGCGGCGGGCGGGCCTACCTGGACCTGCTCGCCAGCCTCTTTCGACCCGCG
>Ga0326597_10000901_pt1 | contig 50232 bp, 36 predicted proteins | sample RVTome_12_FD_203789 | JGI IMG/M metagenome (GOLD analysis project Ga0326597, IMG submission 203789) | Soil microbial communities from uranium-contaminated site in the Upper Colorado River Basin, Wyoming, United States - RVT100D185 | ecosystem: Environmental > Terrestrial > Soil > Contaminated >... | reverse complement strand
CACGGTCGACCAGCAGGGGAACTTCTACACGGCGGAAGTGTTCGGCGGCCGCGTGGCGAAGTTCGCGCCGAAGCCTGGCGCGCCGGCGATGAAGCTCATCGGGCAGGAAGTCCGTCCGAAGTCGTAGTCAGACCGCACGAATCCCCGGGGGCGGAGACAACGTCTCCGCCCCCGGGGGATTCTCTCTCGCCTTCCTCTCTTCTCTTTGCCTCGCCCCCCAGGACGCTCTCGCGTTCAACTGCTGCGGTCCATGACCGCCGAGTCAGACCAGGGACTCGAGCGCCAGGGCGCCGCTTGCCTTGTTCTCACCCGTGATCGTCCGTCGCAGGTAGCCCACCTGACCGAGGTGAGAGGCGGCATGCGTGCTCCGCTCCAAGCCGCGCAGTTCCCGCTGGGGGCTGTCCTTTCGCGCCACAGACTACCCCCCTGGCATTGCCGGCGAACGATGACGCCGAGGGCGGGGCCGGTGTTATGGGTACAAGGGACTTTCGAAGGGGGGACGGACAGGGGAGAGAACGCCGCTGGCTGCCCGTGGGCAGCCAGCGGCGGGCAAGCCGCTAGTTGGAGCTCGAGCCCCCGAAGCCCTGCTGGCGCGGGATGATGAGCGACCGGTCGACGCCGGCGCGCGGGCGGAACTTCTGCGCGCGGCCGATGTGGACGTCGGCGGTGTAGAGGTTGCCCTCGGCGTCGGTGCTGAACTGGTGCACGCCGTGGAAGCCTCCCGGCATCGCCCCGTACGTGCCCCACGAGAAGAGGAGCTGGCCCGTCGGGCTGAAGCGCGTGAACTTCTGGGTCGCGCCGTCGGACACCCACAGGTGCTGGTCGGCGGCCATGAAGATGTAGTACGGACGGGTGATATTCGGCCAGGACTCAATGTACTTCCCGTTCTCGTCGAAGATCTGGACGCGAGAGTTCGACCGGTCGGCGACGAACACGCGGCGCTTAGCGTCGACCGCGATCGAATGAACGGTGTTCATGTAGCCGGGCCGGGTGTCGTTCGGCGGGGTGCCGCGCTGGCCCCACGTCGTGACGTACTTGCCGCTCGGATCGAACTTGACGACGCGGGTGTTCACGTAGCCGTCGCTGACGAAGAACGTGCCGTCAGGCAGCCACGCGATGTCGGTCGGCCGCGCGAAGTGGGTCTGGTCGTTGCCCCGCACCTTCCACTCGCCCCACTGCTGCACGATCTTGCTGCCGTCGTTTGTGAACTTCCAGAACATCTGCGCGCCATCGTCCACGATCCAGACGTGCCGCTGCGGATCGTACGGACTGATGAGCACCTTGTGCGGACGGACCATCAGCTTGCTGTGCTGGTCCCAGCTCCCAGTCATCTTGCCGTCGCGGTTGACGATGACGATCGTCTTGTCCCATCGCGGATGCCGCGCGGGATCCTTCTGGGAGAGATCGAAGCCCGACATGTTGCGTTCCGGGGTCATGGTGGTCGGCCCCCAGACCTCGTCCTTGAGCCGCTCGACGCAGCCGCGGTAGTAGATGAACACCTTGTCGGGGTTCTCGGCGAAGATGCCGGCCGTCGATCCGGGCATGTAGCCCGGGCCGCAGATGTCCCCCGGCCAGTTCGGCACCAGCTCGTAGGGGCCCGTGACGTCGTTGCCACCCTTCTGCTGCGAGAGCAGCGTGGTGGTAGTGCCGGCAGCCAGCAACAGGGCCGCTGCCAGGACGAGACCGCCGCCTTTTCTTCTCATCGTTCGCTCCTTCATGTGGTTCACTCCTTCAACACCTAAGTACGAGTCCTTGCACCTATCTCAGACACCGTTTGCGCGGGGATGGGGTCAGCGGATGGCGGGTGAGGCCGGCAGAGCGGACCTCGGAAGGAACTGCGCATCTCATTGCCTCAGGAACGGCATGACCGCTGCCGTCCAGATCCGGTAGCCCTTGGGGGACAGGTGCAGGCCGTCCGGCACGAAAATCTCCGGGTCGGGCTGTCCGTTCGGGCCGAGCATCTGCTGCTCGATGTCGATGAACCTGAGCTTGTCGTCCTCGAGGTCGATCTCCTTCAGCTTGAAGTTGACCGCCAGGAAGCTCTTCACGAGATCCCACCGTGCGATGCTCGGCTTGAGCGCGATGAGCCCGACCTCGGCGTCCGGCACCCTGGTATGGATGACCTGGAGCAGTGCCTTGAAGTCGGCGACCACCTCGTCGGGCGTCTTGCCGCGGGCCAGGTCGTTGTCGCCCGAGTAGATGACGATCTTCGTCGGCTTGTACGGGACGACGATGCGGTCGATGTACGGCGTGAGGTCGGCGAAGGTCGAGCCGCCGTAGCCACGGTTCAGGACGGGGAGTCCCGGAAAGTCTTCCGCCATGGTGGTCCACCGAACGATTGAGGACGCCCCGATGAAGACCATCGACCCGTCCGGCGGCCGACGCTGACGGTCGGCCTCCTCGAATTTCCGGACATTCGGCTCCCAGCGCTCCGGCCCTGCGGGCTGTTGAGCTTGTGCCTGGGCCAGCGCCAAGATCGGCACCGACAGCACGCCGACCAGAGCCGCCGCCGCAGTACGGGCTGGTTTCATTCGCGAATTTCCCCAGGATGTTCGACCAGGCACGCTCGGCTCACGCCGACAGGCCCAATAACCGGGCGACTATAGCACAAACTGGTCGGACCAGCCCCCAATGACGCCCCCTGCGATCTAGAAGCGAAGCAGACGGTTGACCTTGACGACGAGCCCGCGATTCTGGAGCTCGGTTCCCCGCGCCGGAAACGTCGATCGCCCTTCGCTGTACACCACGAACAGCTCGCTCCCGGGGAGGTACTCCCACCGGAATCGGAGGTTCGTCGAGACTGCGGTGTTAGCTGAGTCGTACTGCACGAGGGCGGCCACGAACATCCGCGGAGAGACCGTAAACGTCGTCCTCGCGCCGAGCACGGTCGTGTCGGCGTTGCCCTCGGGAAGGTCGATCCAGTTGATCGAGATGTTGGGTTCCACGCCGAGCCTCGATGACAGCTCCACGCGGCCCGAAAACGACGCCGTGGTCTTGTTTCCGCTGTAGAACCCGCCCACCTCGAGCGAGGTGTTGCCCGACAGGCGGTGCTGCTGACCGGCCCGGTAGCTGACGACCACGTTGTTGAAGTCGTAGCCGCCGACTGGAAGGACCACGTCATCCGCGATCTCGAACGCTTCGGGCAGGAACTCGTGCAGCCGCTGGTACTGGACATCCAGCGTATCGACGTTCTGAAAGTCAAGGCCGAACTGGCCGGAAATCTCGCGGGACTCCAGGCGGCCGGAGGTGTCCGCGAGGTGATTGAAGGTCCCCTGATAGCTCCACTTCCGGACGAGAGGGTGGTCGGGCGTACGCGGGCTGAAGCGGGCCTGCGCGTAGTGTCGAATGAAGTCCCGACGCGGGGCGAATCCAATCTCGGGGTTGAAGTTCTCTTCGACGACGATGCGGTCGAGCGCCAGGCCGTAGCGGTCGGCGTTGTAGCTGAACTGGGTGCGATAGCTCAGATCGTCGCCCTCGAGGCCCTCGGTCCGGGACTGCGCCAGGAAGCCGTTGAAGGACACGTTCCGGAAGAACGAGAAGTTGCTGTCGAACCCCCACACGTCATTGGCGCCCTGGGCCACCGTGGACCGGGAGCGGCGGGTGTAGATCGCGCCGATGACGCTGCGCCTCAGGACGTTCCGTCGCACCCGGAGCACCGTGAAGTTCGTCTGCTCGATGCTCGCATTCTCAACGGCGTCGGTTGCCATGCTGAGGCCGCCGATGCTCCAGAGCCCCGCCTTGCCGCTCACGCGCCCGCCGGCAATCACGGGCACGGCGGTCGAGGCGCTCAGTCCGATGCGCCGGCTATAGAAGACGTTCGGTGCCCCTCCGCCGCCTCTGGCGGTGCCGCCGGGCGTCTGGCCGAACAGGAAGATGCCCTGTCCCTCGAGGAAGAACTCGCGCTTCTCCGGGAATGACTGGCTGAACCTGGTGAGGTTCACCTGCGCCTCGTCGGCTTCCACCTGCGCAAAGTCGGTGTTGTAGGAGAAGTCGGCCGTCAGGCTCTTGGTGAGGGCGTACTTCACGTCCACGCCGACGTCCGAGTCGAGCTCGTTCCGAATGGCCGGCGTGCGCACGGCGTCGGTCGTCAGGCGGCTGATGGCGTACGGCTTCACGTCGAAGAGGCGCGAGGCGGCCGGGGGCTCGAGGCCGACGAGGATCGCCGCGTCCGCCGCGCGGTTGATCGCGCCACTGGCGAGCGCCGGATCGAGCTGTGTGAGGTGCGCCCGCTCGTTCCGCCCGGGAATCGCCCGCCGGAGCTGAATGCCCCACGTTTCCTGCGGGCCGTACCGCAGCGTCTTGAAGGGGATGGCCATCTCCAGGGTCCACCCGCCGTCGAACCGGCCGACGCGCCCGTCCCAGACACCGTTCCAGTTGATATTGGCGCGGCCGTCGGTGTTTTCGGCATCACGCATGGCGCCGACGGGCGTCGTGTAGAACATGAAACCGTTCCGCCTGTCGTGGAACGTGTCGAACTGGACGGCGAAGTGATCGTGCGCGCTCAGGTTCGAGCTGTCACGCCGCATGTCGTTGGCGACGATCTTCGAGGGGTCGGCGTCCCAGCATCGGCAGGTGACGTAGATGTTCGTGTCGTCGTACAGCACCCACGCTTCGGTCTTCTGCGAGATCCAGGCGCCGAAGTCGGGCTCCTGCTGCAGGAACTCCGTGACGGCCGGCACTTCCGCGTAGGCCGCCTCGTCGAGCTCGCCGTCGACGCGGATGGGCTCGGTGATGCGAGTTGCGCGCAGGGTCACGCGCCCGTCTTCGTGGCGAATCAGGATCGGCAGCGGTCCGCGGATGACCGTCTCGTCGGACGTGGGTCCGCTCGTCTGCGCCACGGCCGGGTGCACGGCGAGGAGGGACAGAAGGCAGACGACGACCGCGCCCGAGCGCCGGAAGACGTCGGCGAAACCTCGATTCATGTGGACTTCAAAACTATACTACGGCTCATCCGATCGGAACGTTTCGCCGGCGCGGGCTGATCAGCTCGCCGGTTCGCATCTCTTCACCTTCTCTTCATCCTCATTCATCAACAGCTCCCACGGTCGCGCCGGCAGGCGTCACCCGAGTCGAGCCACGCCCCCGCGCGGTATCATCACCAAGGGGCGCCCCGAGCCGCGCGAGTCCACCGCCTCGGCCGTACCAGACATCGTGACACCGCGAAGCCGCGTGCTGTCGTCGAGAAGGCTCGGACTCGGGCTGATCGCGCTCGCAGCGCTGGCCGTGGCGCTCGGCGGCCTGGCGCACACGCCGCCGGTTCGGGCCTTCGCGCTCCGCGCGATCACGACATACCTTCGCGACCTCGGCGTTGACGTGCGCGCGGAGGCATTCCGCTACAACCTACTCTCGCTGACGGCAGAACTCACTCGCGTCGAAGTGGCCGCTGTCGCGACCCCTGCCGACCCTGTCTTCGCCGCACAGCGCATCGTCATCGACCTTCCCTGGCGCAGCGTGTTCGGGAGAGAGCCCGTCGTCCAGGCGATCGAGATGAGCGGCGCGCACGTCGCCATTCACCGTCGGACCGACGGTTCCTTCAATCTGCCGGTGATGACTGGGGCGGAGGACGCCGCTCCCGCGTTCGCGGGGCCCTTCAACCTCGAACGGCTCGTCATCATCGATCTGACGGGGATGTACTCCGACGAGGTGCGCGACGTCGATGTTGAAGTCGCCGGGTTCGGTCTCGCGCTCGAATCGCCGCCGGGTCGCCTGCCGATGGCGACTGGCCGGTTCTCGGCCGATGGCGGCGTGCGCGTGCGCGTCGGAGAGCACGCCACCGCGATCCGCCGGCTGGACGGCGCGCTGGCGTTCGACGGAGCCACGCTCGCGCTGGATGACGTGGTGGCCGAAGCGCCCGAGGGTTCGGTCCGTGCCAAGGGACGTCTCGACCTGCTGACGGCGCAGCCCGCAATCGACGTCGCGCTCGAAGGCGACGTCAGCCTCGAGGACGCCACGCGCTGGGTTGCCAGCGGCGAGGTGCCCCGTGGACGAATCCGCTTCAGCGGCCGCGCCTTCGGGATGCGCGGCGATCCGCAGATCGCGCTGGACGCGTCCGGCGATGGTCTCGCGTGGCGGCACGTCGAGGGCGTCTCTCTCCGCCTGTCCGGTGGGGGCGGTTCTTCCGCCGTGACCCTCGACAGCCTCGTCCTGCGGGCAGCCGCGGGGACTGTGGAGGGGCGAGGCACCGCTCGCCTTGGCGCGCATGGCGCCTTCGACGGGGGAGCAGCCACGATCGAGTGGCGAGACGTGGACCCGGGGCTCGTCATGACGGCGCTCACCGGCGACCGGGCGCCGCGTCTCTCGACGCGTGTGGACGGTTCGCTGACGGCGGCGCTCGCTGGCCGCGACATCGAGGCGCTGACCGCTGATGTCCGGTTGACCTCGCGCCAGGGTTCCACCGCCGGGGCACCGGTATCTGGGCGCGCGGCCCTGCGAGTCGCGGCTGGTGTCTGGACGCTGACGCACGACCATCGGGTGGGCTCGATCCGGCTGGCTGGCTCGAACCGGGGCCGGCTGAATGCCGGCAATCCCGGCGCCTCGACCGTGAGCGGGCACGTGTCGGTCGCCGTGGACGATCTCGCGCGAGCGGCCCGGGATCTCGGCACGGCTGGCATGGCAGTTCCGGCTGACCTGGCTGAAGGGCTCCGCGGCCGGCTCCTGGCAGAGGCCGACCTTGACGGGACTCTTGCCGGGCCTGTGGCCCGCGTCGGGCTGAGCGTGACCGACATGACCGCATGGGCAGCCGGCCCGGGTGCCGTAACCGCGCAGGGGACCCTGGCACCAGACCACGGCGAACTCACCACGTTCGAAGTGACGCTCGGGCCGAACCGGGCTCACGGCTCCGCCAGCGTGCGATGGCGGGATGGCGTGCTCGACGGGAACCTCGCCGTGGATGCACCGGCTATCGAGATGCTGGCGGCTGGTGTACCGGCCGGGTGGCGTCCGGCCGGGGGGATGGCGATAGCCGCGGTGCTTGGAGGCACGACGGGCGAGCCCCGCGTGGCCGGTACGCTCGTCGGTGGTCCACTTTCGATTGCCGGACAGAGGGTCGAACGAGTCACGTCGAGCTTCAGCGCGTCCGGGACGGTGCTCGCCATCGAGGACATCGCCCTGGCGCAGGATGAGGGGCGCGCCTCGGCGGTTGTTCGCTACGACCTGGCAACCGGGCGCTACGCGGCCCGGGCGGCGCTCGAGGACTGGCCGGTCGTGTCCGCCGGCGACAGCGAGTCCGGTATTCCGGTGGAGGGGCGGTTCACCGGTCGCTTCGAGGGCGACGGCTCGCTCGCCGCCCCGTCCGGCCACGTCGATGTCGCGGTCAGCGGCTTGCGGTACGAGGCGTATCCGATTGGCTCAGGCCGGTTGGACATCAGCGTGGGCGAGGGACGGGGCTCTGTCACCGGCATCTTCCCGGACCTGCTGGCGGGCGTCACCGGGTCGGTCGAGCTAACCGCGCCGTATCCGTTTCTCGGAACGCTCGCCATCGATCGCGTCGATCTGTCGAGACTCGCCGGTGCCGTGCCCGGCGAAGGAACGGCGCCCGAGACGATGGCCGAAGCCCTGAGTGGAACGCTCGCACTATCCGCTGAGATCTCAGGTGTGCTCGAGCGCCCCGGCGAATCGGTCGCCGACCTGCGGATCGAGCTCTTCGACGCAGCGATCGGCGGGATGCCCATGACGCTGGCACGCCCGGCCAGGTTCCGCTACCGGCGCGAAGACTTCGGCGCCGACCACGTGGATCTGCAGATTGGCGGCAGCCACGTGACGCTCGACGGTCGGGTCGGGCGGCAGGCTCACGACGGTCAATTGCGCGCGTCGGTTGACGCGCGCCTCGACAACCTGCTCGAGATCGCGCGGCTCGTCGTGCCCGACGCCGGCCTGGGCGGCGATGGCTCGATTACGGCGCAGTTCTCCGCGCGCGGCCCGCTCACCGCTCCGCAGGTCACGGCCCGGTTGTCGACCGAGGCCCAAGCACTGACGTATCGGGATCTGCCGGCCGTCCGCCATCTCTTCGTGGACGCGATCTACGACGAGGGACTGCTGCGGCTGTCTCGGGCGGATGCCGCGTGGCAGGGCACGTCGGTCACGGCCAACGCTGAGATCCCGGCCGCCCTTTTCGCCGACTATCTGCCATCGTCGTATCTGCAGACACTGCCGGCGGTCACGGCGCCAGCCTGGGTTACCGCCGATGTCGAGTCGGCAGGCCGCGAGGTTCTGGCGCCGTTTCTGGATGCGTCAACCCTCTCCAGCATCGAGGCGCAGGTGTCCGGCAGCCTTGACGTGCGGGCGAGTAGTCTCGATCTGGCAGCCGTCGACGGATGGATCGAACTCGATCGCGCCGACTTCCTGGTGGCCCGCGTCCCCTTCCGCCAGCTCGCGCCGACTCGCCTGACGTGGAGCAGCGGCAACCTTCGCGTCGAACGCTTTCACTGGGGAGGAGAGGGCAATCAACTCATCCTCACCGGTGGCGTGGCGTTCGGAGCCGGACCTGCCGATCTCGACCTCGACCTGCAGGGGGTCCTCGACCTGCGAATGCTGAGCGCGTTCGTTCCCGACGTGGCCACCGACGGGACGGCGCGCGTCCAGCTCGCCGCGCGCGGCACGTCGGCCGCGCCCGACGTCCAGGGCCAGATCGCGCTCGCGGACGTGGACGTTACGGTTCGTGAGCCTCGGCTGGCCATCACCGGTCTCGCGGGCACCATTCGAGCGACCGGAGACCGCCTGACGGCCTCCGCGCTCTCGGGAGGCGCCAATGGCGGAACGGTCACCTTCGGGGGAGCCATCACCTTTCCGGGGCTGACGCTTGGCGAGGGTGCCATCACGGTCGAAGCCCGTCAGGTGGCGATGGCCCTCGCGAACGGTGCGCAAGCCGAGATCGACGCCGATCTCACGCTGGCCCTCGACGCGTCGGTCGACCCGATTCTCGGCGGCCGTGTCACCCTGCTGCGAGGCGCCTACCGGGATCCGATCAGCCTCACGGATCTGGCGCTCGGCCGGGACTCGGCCGGAGTCGATACCGTAGGTCTGGCGGAAGACACGCTGATCGACCGGCTCAGGCTGGACGTCGCGGTCGCGACGGCCGAGGACCTCCGGATCGACAACAACTACGGCCGGGCGGATGTCGGCGCGAACCTCCGCGTGCTCGGGACCGTCGCCCAGCCGGGCCTCAGCGGCCGTGCCACGATTCGCGAGGGTGGCCAGGTCTTCCTGGGCGGCAACACGTACCTCGTCGAGCAGAGCACGATCGACTTCTCCAATCCGACGCGCATCGAGCCCGAGCTGAATCTTCGCGCCCGCACGCGTATCGGGAACTACGGCATCACGTTCGGCGTGTCGGGCACGCTCGATCGTCTCGAGCACGATCTCCAGTCGGACCCGCCCCTCCCGGAAAGCGACATCGTGTCGGTGCTCGTGACCGGCCGCACGTTGAGCGAAGCGGGCAGCGCCCAGACCGAAGTGGCCCGGGATCAGGTGCTCGGCTACCTGAGCGGCGATCTGCTGGGGTTCGCCGGGAGAGCCGTGGGGCTCGACGCGGTGCGGATCGAACGCGGCGTGTCAGCCGATACGCTGCCGACCGATCTCGCGCTCTTTGCCGGCGACGAAGACCCGGCGTCCCGGCTGACTCTCTCGAAGTATCTGCGCCGCGACGTCGAGATCGTGCTGTCCCAGAACCTGCGCGAGAGCGGTGGCCTCACCTGGATCGCCATGTACCGCCCGTTCACTCCCGTCGAACTGCGGACCATCTCGCGCGACGACGACACACGGGCGTACGAGTTTCGCCACACCCTGCAGTTCGGCGGCGGTGTGCGAAGCGGCGGGCCGGGTGCGACGGCCCCATCGCGCCGGCCGCCGCGGGTCGCGGCCGTGCGGTTCGCCGGCGATACCGGTCCGGACAGCGACCGGCTCCAGTCCACGATCGATCTTCGGCCGGGCGACCGGTTCGACTTCTTCACATGGCAGCGCGATCGCGACGCGCTTCGGGCGTTCCTTCACGAGCGCGGGTACCTGGAGGCGCGGGTCGGGGCTTCGCGTGAATCGGCGGGGCCGGCCGGCGACCGCGAGGACGACCTGCTGCTCACGTACACGATTGAGCGAGGTCCCGCGACGGCGATTCGCGTCGAAGGGCTCGCCCTGCCCGCGCGGCTCCTGGACCGCCTGCGTGATGCGTGGAGTCGGGCCGTGTTCGACGGATTTCTGCTGGACGATGTCCGCGAGACCGTGCGTCGTCACCTCGTGGAGGAAGGATACTTCCAGGCCGTCATCGAAGCCGGGATCGTGATGCCTGATGCCACCACGAAGCAGCTCGTGGTCAGTATCGTGCCGGGGACCCGCGTGACCGGCAGGACGCTCGACTTCGCCGGCAATCGGGCGATGCCCACCGACCGCCTGCTGACCGCGCTCGGGCCGGTCGACGTTCGGCAGGTCGCATGGGTCGATCCCGATGCGGTGGCCGCTGCCCTCGAGCGCTTCTACCGATCCGAAGGGTTTCTCGCCGCCGTCGTCACCATCGGCGCCCCGGAGATCGAGGGTGTTCGCGCCCGCCTTGGTGTGACGATCGAGGAAGGCCCGAGGTTCGTGCTTGCCCGGCTGGTTGTCACCGGGGCCGAGACCCTGGGCGAGGAGACCGTGCGCACGATCGCGGACCTGGCGGAAGGCGAATCGTATTCGGCCACCGGGGCCGACGACGCGCGAAGACGGGTCGAGCGCGACTACCGGCGCCGCGGCTTCAACGGCGTCCAGGCGACGGCGACCGCGGCGGTCGATGCGCCGGCTGCCGGAGTGACGCTGACGCTGGCGATTGCCGAGGGCCCGCAGCAGGTCCTGACGGAGGTTGCCATCACCGGCGCCGAAACGACGCGCCCCGGCGTCGTTGCTGACAACCTGGCGCTCGAGACGGGCGGCGCCGTCGATCTCGCGGCGTGGTACGAGGCGCGCCGCCGGCTGTACGACATGAACGTCTTCCGCAGCGTCGAGCTGGACGTCGAGGTCATTGATGGGCCGGTGGCATCGGGAGACGCGCAGGCCATTCGCGCGCGGGTGACGCTTGAGGAGTGGCCGCGGTACCGCGTCCGCTATGGATTTCAGCTCAACGACGAGCCGGGCCCTCTCGCAGAGCGCGGACGGGAACTGGGCCCGGGACTCGTCGCCGATATCCAGGATCGCAACCTGCTCGGCCGCGCGGCGACGACGGGACTGGCCGTCCGGCTCCAGGACGACTTCCGCATCGCGCGCGCCTTTTTCAGCGCTCCGGCATTTGTCGGCCTGCCGATTCGCTCCAGCGTCTTCCTCACCCGCTCCAGGCAGCATGTCGATGAGGAGGGGCCCTTCCCGTACATCGAGGACACGACCGGACTGTCGCTCGAGCAGCGATTCCGGCTGCGGTCCGTCGTGGACCTGGCGTACAGCTACCGGCTCGAGCAGAAGCGGCTGTTCGATCCGGACCCGGATCCGTTTGACTTCTTTCCGCTCGACGAGCGGATCCGCATCGGACGGCTGGCAGGGGCGCTCGTCGCCGAGCGGAGGGACGATCCCTTCGACGCGACGCGCGGCTGGTTCCATGCGTCGACGATCGAGTACGGCCCGGAATTCCTCGGATCGGAGCTCCGGTTCGTCAAGTACCTGGGCCAGGCGTACTACTTCCGATCCTTGGGCGCCGCCGATCGACCGACGGTCCTGGCCTCGGCCGTGCGGTTCGGCGCTGGTCGCGGGTTTGGACAGGACCTTATCGGGAGCGAGAAGTTCCGGCTGGGCGGGGCCAACAGCGTTCGCGGTTATCCGGAGGACTCGCTGGGAGACCTGGACTTCCAGGGGCATTCCCTCGGCGGCAACGGCCTGCTGCTCCTCAACCAGGAAGTGCGCTTCCCGGTGTTCCGGTGGATTCAAGGCGTCGCGTTCCTGGACGCTGGCAACGTCTTTCGAGGCCTGGGGAGCGTGTCGCTGACGGGTCTCGATGTGGGCATGGGCCTCGGCCTTCGGATCCGCACGCCGTTCGCGCTCCTGCGCCTCGATCACGGGACGGCCGTGTCGCCGCGGCCGGGGGAACGCGCGAACCGCTGGTACCTCTCGATCGGCCAGGCCTTCTAGCGTCCCACCCGCCCCGTCTAACCCACCAGACCTACCCGACCTACCCGACCTACCCGACCCACCCGACCTACCCGCCCCTGATCGTTCGCATGATCGACTCGACCGCTCCACGTTCCGGGGCCTCGGGGGCAAGCCTGAGGAACGCCTCGAGATGCGACGCAACGCGGTCGATCTGCTTGAGTCGCGAGTAGGCCATTCCGGCGTAGTAGTGCGCGTACGCGAAGTCCGGGTCGGCCGCCGTCGCTTTCTCGAAGGCGTCGGCGGCGGCGGGCATGTCCTGGCGCTGACTGTGCACCGCCCCAAGCTGGTACAACGCATAGGCCGCTGCAGGCGCCGGCGGCGCCTGCGCGACGGCTGCCTGTGCGAGGGTGAGGGCCTCATCGAGGTTCTGATCGAGACGGGCCCGTTCGGCACGCGCCACGAGCGCCCACGGATCCGTCTCGCCGCGTTGCGCGAGCCGGCCGAGGGCCTGCCGGGCCCCGTCTCCGTTCTGCAGCTTCAAGTACGCCTGTGCGGCGAGGTAGTCGTCGAGGGGGTCGGCGGCGGATTCGCCCTGAGCCGACCGCCGATCGATGATGTCCTGGTATCTGCCCGACTCGAACAACTGCTTGAGGGACGGCGGGCTCTCCTGCCACGCGTTTCCGGCCGGCGCCGCACCGAGGACTGCGGTGGCGACGAGCAGCAGGATCATGAGCGAGATGAACCCTCTGTTGAGCTTCATGGACTGCGCCTCCCGCGCTAATCCGATCTTACCTCCGGGTCTTGCCTCCGGGCGTTTCAGAAGCGCAACAGGCGGGTCAGCTTGATCGTGAAGCTGCGCTTCTGGAGTTCGCGCAGACCCGGGATCGAGGTGTCCCGTCCCTCGTTGAACACGACGAAGAAGTCGCTGCCGGGCCGGTACTCCCAGTGATACCGGACGTTGACCGCCACGGTGTCGGTCCTGGAGTTGTATTGGGCGAGGGCGCTCAGGGCCATCCGTGGGGTGAACGTGACGCTGGCGCGCGTGGTGATGAGCCGGGTCGTGAAGGTGCCCTCGTCGAGGTCGACCCAGTTGACCGAGACATTGGGCTCGAGGGTGAGCCGCGGGCTCAACTCGATCCGGCCCGTGTATCCCGCGTCCGTCCGGTGGCCGCTGTAGAAGCCGCCACGGCTGGCTGTGATGGTGCCCGACAAGGGACGCTGCGGGCCGAGCGTGAGCGACGCCGAGACGCCTTGGAAGCCGTAGTCGCCGACCGGCACCACCACGCCGTCCTGCAGTTCGAACGCGTCCGGGATGAACTCGAGGGTCCGGGTGAACTCGACCGACGCGGAATCGCCTGCGTGGAAGTCAGACTGGAAGAGCGCCTTCGTCTCCCGCGTTTCGAGCCGCCCTTCCGTATTGGTGATGTGGTCGAAGCTGCCCTGAAACGTGAGCTTGCGGATGAACTCGCTGCCGCGCGGCCGCGGGCTGAAGCGGACCTGCGCGAAGTTCTTGCGGAAGTCCTGGCGGCGCACGAATCCGACCTCGGGGTTGAAATTCCGCCCCACGGTGAGGTGTTCCACCTGCAAGCCGTACCGATCCGCCGGATAAGCGAACTGCGTACGATAACTCGCCTCGCCACCCGACCGCCCGGGCGTGCGTGACGCGGCATAGTAGCCGTGGATCGTCATCTCCCGGTGGAGAGGCAGCATCGCGTCCAGACCCACGACCTGGTTCGATCCGGTGCCCGACGTCGACACCGAGCGGTTCGTGGCAATCAGGCCCACGGTGCTGCGCCGCAGGATGTCCCGCCGGATACGCAGAACGGTGAAGTTCGTATCCACCGCGCCGATGCGCTCATCGTCGGCAGTCTGGATGTTGATGGCGCCGATCGTGTACGCGCCGGCACGGCCGTTGAGGCGCAGGCCCACCGGAATGGGTACCGGCTGTCCGCCGGTCAGGCCGATCCGCCGGCTGAAGAAGAGCATCGGAGTGTCCTGGCCGCCCAGGTTGCGCCCGGTCGTCCGCGCGCCGCCGAAGGCATAAAGCCCCTGTCCCTCGAGGAAGAACTCGCGCCGCTCCGGAAAGAACTGGCTGAACCTCGTCAGGTTGACCTGCTGTTCGTCGTCCTCGGCCTGCGCGAAGTCGGTGTTGTGCGTGACGTCGAGGGTCAGCCCGCGCGTGAGGTTGTACTTCAGGTCGAAGCCGACGTCGCCAGCCGGATCGTTCGACGTGGGCGGCGCGGCCGTGCGATCGGTCGTGAGACTCGACAGGGCGTAGGGCTTGATCTCGAGGCCGACGCCCGTCCCCGACGCCTGCAGGCCGACGAGGGTGGCCGCGAGCGACACGCGCATGACTCCGGGGTTCCCGTACGAGGCCGGCACGGGCGCAAGCGTTGCGAGTTCGTTCCTGCCGATGATGATCCGCCGGAAGTTGACGCCCCAGACCTGATCGCGCCCCGGCAAGTAGCGCAACGATCGGAAGGGAATGGCCATCTCGACGGTCCAACCGCCGCCAAACCGGGCGGTCCTGCCGTTCCAGACAGTGTTCCACTCGCGGTTGTTCTGACCTTCATCGGTCACGAGCCCGTCGAACAGTCCGCCGGCGGCCGACATGTAGAAGAGAAACCCGCTCCGGCGATCCCGGAACGTGTCGAAGATCACCGCGAAGTTGTCGTTGCGCGTCAGATTCTGGTTGTCCTTGCGCATCTCCGTGCCGACGATGGTCGCGGGGTCCTGCCAGAGCCGGGCCGAGACGTACACGTGGTCGTCGTCGAAGAGCAGCCAGATCTCGGTCCGCTCGCTGGCCGGTCGTCCTTCCTCGGGCTCCTGTTGAGTGAACCCGCTGATGGCCGGAATCTGCTCGTAGACTTCCTCGTTGAGGACGCCGTCAAGATCGGGCGGGCGCTCGACCCGGACGGCCCGGAGCGTCATTCGGCCCGTGGCGTCCCGGCTCATGACCGCCGGGGGTGACGGCGGCGGGGGCACGACCTCGCTCCAAAGAGGCGCCGACTCGTTGACGGCGTCGGGTGCCTGCGCGCGGACGGTCGCCGGTGCGGTCAGGGTCGTCAGGGTCAGGACCGCGACCGCGAGCACAAGGCCGGCGTCGGCTCTGTTGGACACGTCGGCCAGTATAACAAGCGAGATTTCAGGCCAGGGGGATCTCGGACCTGACGTGATAGACGGGACCGCGGTCGGTCAGCTCGCTGGCGACCAGGTGCACGCAGGCGATCCAATCCTCGAACGCCTGCATCTCGAGATCGGCCAGCGCACGCGACACGGTTCGCGCATCACGTCCCTTCGCGTGCTTCCGGAATCGCGCGAGCGTGACGTGCGGCGTCCGGCTCCCGCTCCATGCGAGATCCGGACACGCGACCCGCAGTGACGACCCGATCGCGTCCGACAGGGCCTGAACCTGCGCGCTGCCGAGGATGGCTTCTGCGCAGACGAGGCGAGGCCTGGACCGTGCGGAGGCGACCTGCGGACGCCCCAGTCGCACGAGAAACGGGCGGTGGCCTGCAATGGGCGCGGCCACGGCGTGGGCAATTGCGTCCAACCGGGTCTCGGCGACCGATGCGCAGAATGCGTACGTGACGTGGGCGGATCGGGCCGGAACGCCACGCAACACCGGACGGTGCTCGAGGACGAGGGAGGTGACCACGCGGTCGCACTGCGCCTGGCTGGCTGCGCCGAGCAGCGTGCCCACGAACAGGCGCATCAGAGACCTCAACCCTACGGGGCGGGAGGCGCCTCGGGTACCAGCGTGACGACGGTGAGGCGGTCGAGGGGGAAGTAGCGCACGAACGCGTCCCGGACGACCTCCGGCGTGAGGCGATCGATGCGGGCCTCCCGGGTCAGGATGTCGGCCGGGCTGCCCCCGAGCAGGTGGATCGTCTGCAGCCGTCGCATCCAGTACGCGTTCTGGCGGCGCGACGTCTCGTCGCTCCTCCGCGCGGTCTCCCTCGCACGCGCCGTGAGATCGGCGGACGGCCCTTCGTCCCTGAGCCGCCGGACCTCGGCCAGCACTCGATCGGCCATCGACGCGATGTTCTCCGGCGCGGCGCCGAAGCGGATCTGGATGTGTCCGCCGCCCTGTTGCGGAAGCGCCTGCGAGAGGCCGACCGAGACGCTGTAGGTCTGCCCGAGGTCTTCGCGCAGCACGTCCCGCATGGTCATCTCGAGGATCGTGATCGCGGCCGCCACGCGTTCCTGCTCCATGGCATCGGCCGGTGGGTCGGCGAAGAAGCTGACGACCGTGCTGGCCCGCGGCTCGCGTCCCTTGGCCACCACCTCGCGCTGCACGGCCGACGGGAAATGGATCCCGAGATCCCGGAACGCCGATCGCGGAGCGCCGGATGAGGGGAGCGCGCCGACGTACCGCGACAGCAGGGGCAACACAGCGCGCGGCTCGAACGTGCCGACCATGAAGAAGGTGAAATCCGCTGCGTTCGAGAAGCGCTCGCGGTAGAAGGCCAGCATGCGGGCCGGATCGAGCACGAGGAGGTCGTCGGCGGTCAGAGGCTGGGCCGTGTAGTGCCCGGCGGCGTTGACGAGCGCGAGACGCTCCCCGAACACCTGGCCCGGGCTCTGTCCCCGATTGGCGAGCATCGAGCCGAACTGGCGCTTGAGCAGCGCGAAGGCTTCCGGGTCGTCGCCCGGCGCGGTCACGTACTGGTAGAGGAGCTGAAGGGCGGTCTCGATCTCCGTCGGTGCCGCCGCCCCCGACACCCCGTGCGTCGACAGCGAGATGAACGGCGAGGCAGACGCCCGCCTGCCGGCGAGCAGGCGCTGCAGGTCGAGCGCGGACCGGCCGCCGGCTCCCGACAAGCCCACGAGGGAGGACGCGAGCGACGCGTTCAGGTACCCCGAAGGAGGCGCGAGAGAGGCGCCACCCATCGCGTACATCGTGAAGACCACCTGATCGTTCTTGAAATCGGTCGGCTTCAGCCAGGCCTCAACGCCGTTGGCGAACCTGACGATCGTGACGCCCAGATCGTCGAGCCGGCGCTCCGAGACGATGGCGCCGGGGTCCGGAGGGCGGTCGACAATCGCGGTCGCCGTGGGGGCTTCGTTCCACGGCGTGATCGCGGCGACGGTCGCTCCTGACACGGCCCCGCGCAGATCGACCGCAGCCGGCACGGCGAGGCCGGGCCGCTCGGGCGACACGGCCAGCAGGACCGGGCTCCCGTGCTCCAGCCGCGCGCGCCCGAGTACCGCCACTTCCTCGAGATCGACGCCGGGCAGCAGTTCGCCGACGAGCCGGTACTCGTACGCGATCCCGGGGCTCGGTTCCTCGGTCAGGAAATGGCTGACGTACTCCCGGGCATAGACGCCGCTGTCAGTCTTGTCCCGCTCGTTGTAGGCTCGCTCGTAGAAGGAGACGATCGCGCGCTTCGCGCGATCCAGCTCGGACTGGTGGAAGCCGAACGTGCTGGCGCGCCTCGTCTCGACGAGCAGGGCGGTGAGCCCCTCGACGAGCGAACCGTCGGGGACGCGGGCGCTCAAGGAGAACGAGTCGACGTCAGGACCAAGGGAGCCGCCGCCGACACCGGCGCCGAGGAACGGCGCGTCGGGCCTCCGTGCGATCTCGTCGAAGCGCTCGTTGAGCATCCGGGCAAACAACTGCCAGACGAGCTGGCGCCGGTAGTCGCCTTCGAACTCCTGTCCCTGGCTGGGATGCTTCCGCAGGAGCTGGACGCTCGACCGCGTGACCTCCGGATCGGCGGAGACGCTCGTCAGCAGATCGTCGTGCAGCGGGATGGTGGCATCCGGTGGCGGCGCCGCCGCGGCCCGCGCTGAGAGGGAACCGAAGGCTGCGCGGAGGCCGGCCTCGAGTGTGTCGGGGTCGAGATCGCCCACGGCCACGACGGCCATTCGCCCGGGTTGGTACCACGTGTCGTAGAAGTCGCGGAGCCGGGCGGCCGGCGCGTCACGGATGATGTCGGGCTTCCCGATCGGCAGGCGCGCCGCGTAGCGGGACTCGTGATAGAGGACGGGGACCTGCTGATCCGAGATCCGTGAGCCGGCGCCGAGGCGCCCCCGCCATTCCTCGATGACGACGCCGCGCTCCCGCTCCACCTGATCGGGGTCGAACGTCAACCCGCCGGCGAAGTCGGCGAGCGCCGTGAAGCTCTTCGCCACGACCTCAGGCGAGTCGGCCGGGACGTCGAGCATGTAGACCGTTTCGCGAAAGCTCGTGTACGCGTTCACGTGCGGGCCGAGGCGCGTACCGGTCGACTCGAAGTACGAGAGCAGTTCGCCGGGTGCAAAGTGCGTGGTTCCGTTGAAGGCCATGTGCTCGATGAAATGCGCGAGACCCTGCTCGGCATCGGCCTCGTCGAGCGAACCGGCCCTGACGGCGAGGCGGAGCACGAGCCGGTTGTCCGGCTGTCCGTTCCGCCTGATGTAGTAGCGCAGCCCGTTCGGGAGCGCGCCGGTGCGCACGGCCTGGTCGAACGGGATGGGGCGATCGCCGGCGGGAGCCGGCGTCGGCGCGGGAAGCCGCTGCGCGGCCGCGTTTCCGCTTCCGGCGCCGATCGCGGCCAGCAGGCTGGCGGCGATGACACTTGCGCCGACGGCACGGGCGCTCGGCCTCACCACCCGATTATACGGGCCCATCCGGGATCATTGGGTTGACACCTGTCGGAGCAATCAGGTACAACCGAGCCTTCGATGGCCGTCCGGACTGCCGCCTGCGCGTGTTGTTGTCGAGCCGTGGCCCATGCCGCCCTCGCGCCGGTGTCCCGTGCGTGTGATCGACTGACGACCTAGTTCAGTATCTCGCAGGAACATCCAGGGCCCGGAGGCGGCACGCCACCGGGCCTTTTTCTTTTGTACGGGTCCGAACGGATACATCGGGGCAAGGTCAGCGACAGGTCTCATGACGATCTCCCAGGAAGCCGCGCTCGGCGCCATCACCCTGTTCGCCGCCGTCGTCAACGGCGCGCTCGGGTATGGGTTCTCGTCGATCACCGTCCCGCTCGCGCTGCTGTTCCTCTCGAACCGGGTGCTCAATCCAGCCCTCGTCCTCATCGAGGTGCCGCTCAACGCCTACGTCCTCTGGGTGAATCGCGGAGCTCTGCCGAACGTCTGGCGCCGCGTCCTGCCGATCGTGATCGGCCTCGTGCCGGGGGTCGTCGTTGGCACGGCCATCGTGTCGCAGGTCAGTCCGGGATGGCTGAAGATTGCCACCTACATCGTCCTGCTGCCGCTCATCCTGCTGCAGGCGGCCGGCTTCCGGCGGCCCATCAAGTCCGAGCGGTCCGTCGGGCTCGTGTTTGGCGGCGGCATCGGCGTGCTGTACTCGGTCACGACCATCTCGGGCCCACCGCTGGCCGTGCTGCTGAGCAACCAGGGACTCACGAAAAAGGACTTCCGGGCCGCGCTTGGTCTTGTGCGCCTGGCCGAGTCGGGTATGACCGCCGCCGCCTATCTGTACGTCGGGTTGTACTCGGCCACGAGCCTGGCGCTCGTGCCATGGATCCTGCCCACGATTCTCATCGGCGTCCCGATTGGCGCGCGGATCATCCAGCGGGTCGAGCCGGAGACGTTCAGGCGCGTCTGCATGAGCTTCGACGCCTGGATCGTGGGGTTCGGGCTGTCGACCGTGGTGCGCGAAGTACGCGTGATCGAGGGGTACGCCGCGTATTCGATTCTCGCGGCGGTGGCGGTCGTCGACACGTGGCTCCTGTTTCGGTTCTTCCGGCGGCCGCCGGCGCGCACGGCGGTCGCCGCGGCATTCGAAGCCGTCGAGGAGACCTTCACGCCGGCGGCCGCGGCGCCTGCCAAGTCTTCGCCAGGCGACGGCTGACCCGTTCGTCGCGGTCGGGCTCCCCGCCGAGGGCGCCTGATCCGGCGCCCGCCGGGGCCGCGTTTGCCTCCCTCCTCAGGGTTGGTGCACAATGGGGGAGCGACGATGTTTGCAGCCGCCTGCCGATGCGCCTGTTGTTGTCCCAGGACCACCACGGTCCCCGCGCTATTGGTCTAGCCGCTCGAGCAGCATCCATCACGACTCGCTGAACTCGCGAAGAGGCCGACAAAGCCCGGGGATCACCCGGGCTTTTGTGTTTTGGGAAGAGGACCGCGGGGACCCAGGATCCATGCCGATGGCAGCCACGATAAACGACGACGTCGCGACTTCTTCGACCGGGACGGTCGCGGCGAGCACCGACCACCTGCGGTGGCTCGAGGCCGAGAGCATCCACATCATGCGGGAGGTGGTGGCGGAGTTCGAGCGGCCGGTGATGCTCTATTCCATCGGCAAGGACTCGTCCGTACTCCTGCGCCTGGCTCAGAAAGCCTTCCACCCGGGCCCCATTCCGTTCCCGCTGCTCCACATCGACACGACGTACAAGTTTCGCGAGATGATCGAGTTCCGGGATCACTACCCGGCGTCGATCGGCGCGCGTCTCGTCGTGCACACGAACACCGAGGCGATTGCCGAGGGCACGCAGCCGTTTCTCGTCGGGACGCAGCGGTGCTGCGGCGCCCTCAAGACGAAGGCGCTCCTCGACGCGCTCGCCGCCGGAGGCTACGACGCGGCCTTCGGCGGCGCCCGGCGCGACGAGGAGCGATCGCGCGCGAAAGAGCGGATCTTCTCGCTGCGGGACGAGAGCGGCCAATGGGATCCCAAGCGCCAGCGTCCCGAGCTGTGGCAACTGCTGAACAGCCGCATCCAGAAGGGCGAGAGCATCCGCGTGTTTCCGCTGTCGAACTGGACCGAGGTCGACGTCTGGAGCTACATCCACGTCGAGCAGATCCCGGTCGTGCCGATGTACTTCGCGAAAGAGCGCGACGTGGTCGTCCGCGGCGACTCCCTGATCACGCTCGAGCAGCCGTTCGTGCCGCTTCTCCCCGGCGAGCGTCCGCAGCGCATCATGTGCCGCATGCGGTCGCTCGGCTGCTCGCCGTGCACGGGCGCGGTCCGGTCGACCGCCGACACGGTGCCAAAGATCATCGAGGAGCTGGTGGCCACGAAGCACTCCGAGCGGCAGCTGCGCGTCATCGACCACGACCAGGACGGGTCCATGGAGCTCAAGAAGCGCGAGGGCTATTTCTGATGTCCGGCCTGCTCCGCATCTGCACGGCCGGGAGCGTCGACGATGGGAAGAGCACGCTCATCGGGCGCCTGCTGTATGACTCACGGTCGGTCTACGAGGATCAGCTGCACTCGGTCGAGAAGGCGTCCAGGAACCGATCGGCCGGGCCGATTGATTTCTCGCTCTTCACCGACGGCTTGAAGGCGGAGCGCGAGCAGGGCATCACGATTGACGTGGCGTACCGCTACTTTGCGACCGCCAGGCGGAAGTTCATCCTGGCGGACACGCCAGGGCACGAACAGTACACGCGGAACATGGCGACCGGGGCGTCGACCGCCGAGGTGGCGATCCTCCTCGTCGACGCCCGGCACGGCGTACGGGTTCAATCGCGGCGGCACGCACAGATCGCCCGGCTGCTCGGGATCAACGACTTCGTCGTCGCGATCAACAAGATGGACCTCGTCGGATTCGATCGCGGCGTGTACGACGAGATCAGCGACGAGTTTGCGAAGATTCTCGAGGGCGCGCGGCTGCACCCGATTCCCCTGAGCGCCCTGCACGGTGACAACGTGATCGGGCGGAGCGATCACACCCCGTGGTTCGAGGGCGCCTCGCTGCTCGAGTACCTCGAGACGGTCCAGGTCGATCGGGATGCGGCGCGGCGCCCGTTCCGGTTTCCGGTGCAGCTCGTGCTCAGGCCGAGCCACGATTTCCGCGGGTACGCCGGGCAGATCGTGTCGGGCACCGTCCGGCCCGGCGACACCCTGACGATCTGGCCGTCCGGCCGATCGTCGCGCGTGAAGCGGATCGTCACCTGGGACGGCGACCTCGACGTGGCCACCTCGCCGATGTCGGTGACCCTCACGCTCGAGGACGAGGTGGACGTGAGCCGGGGCGATCTGATGTCGACCGGCGAGCCGCAGGTCGGCCAGCAGTTCCGGGCCGATGTCGTCTGGATGGACGAGCGGCCGCTCGACCCGACGCGGGTGTATCTCCTCAAGCACACGACACGCACGGTGACCGCCGAGGTCGATCGCGCCCTCGTGCTCAATCAGATCGGATCGGTCACCGTCTCGACGACGCGCCCCATCATCTTCGACCGCTATGCCGACAACCGCGGCACCGGGAGCTTCGTCCTGATCGATCCAGCGACCAATTTCACGGCGGGAGCGGGGATGATCGGCGACGCGATTCACGAGCGCGGTGCGCTCGGACGCCCGAGCGCCGCGGAGCGCCTCGCGCGCCTCGCGCGGAACGCGCCGAACGACGGAGAGGCGATCGAGGCCGTGCGGCGCGCGCTGGAGGACCTGCTGACATGACACCGGCCGAACAGGCCATCGAGGATGCGCTCGGAGCGGGGGAGCGGCCCTGCATCACGTCCAGCTTTCAGGCCGAGGACGTGGTCGTGCTGCACATGCTGCGCGAGCGGCGGCCCGACGTGCCCGTGCTGTTCCTCGATACCTTCCACCACTTCGCCGAGACGCTCGCGTATCGCGACGACCTGGCGGACCGCTGGAAGCTGAACCTGGTGAACCTGCGCGCGCCTGAGCCGAAGGTCGGCCTCTGGCAGACGAGCACCGACGACTGCTGCGCGCGCCACAAAGTCGGGCCCCTGTTCTCGGCGCTCGAGGGCTACGACGTCTGGTTCACCGGCCTCCGGCGCGAGCAGTCGCCGAGCCGGGTGAACCTTCTCGAGACCGAGGAGTTCCGCCTGCCGAGCGGCCGGGTTCTGCGGAAGGTCAGTCCCCTGGCGAGGTGGACGACGAAGGAGGTGTGGGCGTACGCGAAGGCCCACGCCATTCCGCTCCTGCCGCTCTATGACGTCGGCTATTCGAGCATCGGGTGCGAGCCCTGCACCTCTCTCCCAGACGACCCGTCGAACCCGCGCTCCGGCCGGTGGGCCGGCAAGAAGCTCGAGTGCGGTATCCACATCGAGCCTCCCAGCCGTTGAGCACCGGGACAGGCGTCATTCTCTGGTTCACCGGCCTGCCGAGCGCCGGGAAGAGCACGCTCGCGCATGCCGTCGGCGCGATCGTGCAGGCGACGCGGGCCGTCGAGATCCTGGACGGCGACGAGGTTCGCACGCACCTGTCCAAGGGCCTGGGCTTCTCGCGGGCGGATCGCGACACGAACGTGCTCCGCATCGGGTTTGTGGCCCGGCTCCTCGCACGGCATGGCGTCTTCGTCATCACGGCGGCCATTTCACCCTACGCGGCGGCGCGGGCCGAGGTGCGCCGGGAGGCCGTGGCGCAGGGCGTCTCGTTCATCGAGGTGTTCGTACACGCCGGGATCGAGACGGTGGTCGCACGTGACGTCAAGGGACTCTACCGGCGCGCGCTGGCCGGGGAGATCCCGAGCTTCACCGGCATCTCCGATCCGTACGAGCCGCCGGTCGATCCGGAGATCGTCGTCCACACCGACCGCGAGTCCGTCGACGAGAGCGTCGGGACGATCGTGCGCGCCCTCGTCGCCCGCGGCCTCCTGCCGCCCGCCGCGATCGGCTGAGCGGCGACCGTTCGGCGCGGATCTGCGTGCTAGACTACGGCGCAGAACGTTGTCCACGCGAGCCATTCACGTCGACGAGTTCGAGCACGGCGGCGCCAGGCTGGTCGACGAAGTGCTCGGTACGTCCGCGGCCCCGCACATCGTCTTCCTGCACGGCTGGGGTGGCAGCCGCGAGAGTCTTCGCGGAGTCGGCGTCCTCTTCGAACACACGCATCGCGTGCACCTGCTCGACCTGCCAGGGTTCGGCGCCACGCCGGCCCCGCCCGACGACTGGGACACCGCCCAGTACGCGGACCTCGTCGAGCGTTACATCCTCGAGCGGTTGCCCGGAGTCGTCGTGCTCGTCGGCCATTCCTTCGGCGGACGCATCGCGGTGAGACTGGCGGCCCGCCGCCTGCCGCAGGTTCAACGGGTCGTCCTGATGGCCGTGCCCGGACTGCCCGTGCCGGGATCTTCGTGGCCTCGGCTGAAACGTCGAGGGATCCGAAGTCTCCGCTCGATCCTGAGAGCCGTCCGCCCGGTGACCGGGCCGGCCGCCCTCGACTGGCACACGCGCACGTTCGGGTCGAAGGACTACCTGGCCGCCGGAGCCCTGCGTCCCGTCTTCGTGCGCGTCGTCAACGAGGACCTGACGGAACATGCACGAGCCATCGATTGTCCCGTGCTGCTCCTCTGGGGCGCGGACGACCGGGAAGCGTCCCCCGCGGTCGGGAGCGAGTACGTGCGCATCCTCGGGCGCCGGGCGGCCCTCCACGTGTTCCCGCACAAGGACCATCACCTGTACACCGGCACTGGCGCACACCTCTGCGCGTTCAAGATCCGTTCGTGGCTGGCGGCTGATGCAGGGTCTTAGCGCGTCGATCGCCCTGCTGCTCGTGCTCGCGGCGTCGGCGGCGCTCGGCTGGCGTCGCGCTCTCGCGTACCTTCGCTACTTCCAGCAGGAGGGCTACGACCGCGCCAGGTTCCTGCGATGGGTCCACGTGCGCCCGCTCGTCGATCCGGCCCTGTGGCTGGCTGTGGGCGCCGTCTGGCTGGCCCTGCGATCCCCGCGGCCCGCGGCCCTGGCCTTTGCAGCCGGTGCGGCCGGCCTGGCGTTCATTCAGCCCGATCCGCGACGGTCGGGCAAGATTCCGCTCAGGCTCACCTGGCGTGCCACGCGCGTGCTGAGCGTCGCGCTGGTGGTGATGGCCCTCGCGTGGGTCATCATCGTGTGGGCTGTTCCCGGCACCTCCGGCATCGATACCGTGATCGCGTCGGCCCTGGTCGTTCTCACCGTGCCGGTCGCGCTTGTGGCCGCCAACGCGTCGCTCGCGCCTTACGAGCGGCGCGTGCAGGAGGCGTACGAAGCCGATGCCGTGGTCCGCGTCCAGGACGTCGCGCCGTTCATCGTCGGCATCACGGGAAGCTACGGCAAGAGCAGCAGCAAGGCGATGCTCGCGCACATCCTGCAGTTCAAGGCGCCGACGCTCGCGGCCTCGGGCAGCATCAACACGTTGATGGGGGTGACACGGCACATCAGAGAGCATCTGGTGCCCGGTCACCGCTTCATGGTGGTCGAAATGGGCGCCTTCCAGGTGGGGTCGATCCGCCGGTTGTGCCGGTTGACGCCGCCGTCGGCGGGCCTCGTGACGGCCGTCGGCGACATGCACCTCGAGCGGTTCGGATCCACCGATGCGATCGTGCTGGCCAAGAGCGAACTCGCCCAGGCGATTCCGCTGCGGGGACTCCTGGTGGTGAACGCCGACTCGCCGGGTGCCCTTCGCATCGCCCGCGAAGCTTCACATGCACGCGCGCTGTTGTACGGTGAAACGTCCGGCGAGCGCCTCGACACGCGGCTCGGCGACGTGCAGTTCTCGCCGAAGGGCACCTCGTTCGCGCTGAAGACGAAGGACCGGACCTACCAATGCTTCACCCCGCTCTTCGGCCGACCGATCGCGCTGAACATTGCGGGCGTCTTCACGATGGCCACGGCGCTCGGGGTCGACCCGGAGGTGGCGGTGGCGGCCATTCGGACCCTCAAGCCCGTGACCAACCGCCTCGAGGTCGTCGAGGAGCGCGGCATCACCTGGATTCGTGATGCCTACAATTCCAACCCGGTGGGCTTCCGCGCGGCGCTCGAGGTGGCTGCGGCGCTCCCTGCGGCCCGGCGGTTCCTCGTCACGCCGGGCGTGATCGAGTTGGGGCCCGATCAGGCGGAGGTCAACCGCGCCCTCTCACGCGAGGCCGCCGCCCTGTGCGACACGACGCTCATCGTCGCCGGTGCGAATCGCGAGGCGTTCGCCGCCGGCCATCGGGACGCCGGGCGCGACAGCCGCCTCGTTCCCGTGGCGGGGCGCACGGAGGCGTTCCGCTGGCTGGACGACACGCTGCAGGCGGGCGATCTCGTGATCCTCGAGAACGACCTGCCGGATCTCTACGAGCGGACCGGCGTGTTTCTGCCGCGGTGGCGGAGGAGGCGGTGAGCCGGGCATGCACGGATGCGGGGGCGTAGCAACGTGACGAGACGACGCACGGTGGCAGTGCTTTTTGGGGGGCGATCGCTCGAGCACGACGTGTCGGTCGTCAGCGGGCTGCAGGTGCTGCACGCCCTCGATCCGGACACGTGCGAGGCGCTGCCCGTCTACGTCGATCACGCGACCCGGTGGTGGACCGGCGAGAGCCTCTGGCAGCGCGAGGCTTTCTCGGGCGGCGGACCGGATCGATCGAGATTGACCGAGGTCTCGCTCGAGCCCGGGTTCGGGTCTTCGACGCTCGTACCGGTGTCCGGCGACCTCTTCGCCACCGTGGTCTCGTCCCTGTCCGGTCGACGCGCCATCCATGTCGACGTGTTCCTGCCGATTCTGCACGGCACCTTCGGCGAAGACGGATGCCTGCAGGGGCTGCTCGAGCTTGGCGGCTGCGCGTACGTTGGGAGCGGTGTGCTGGCGTCGGCGACGGGGATGAACAAACGGGTGACGAAGGTCCTTGCCGCGCAGGCCGGTGTGCCCGTCGTGCCCTGGCTCTCGTGCGAGCGATCGGTCCTCGACCGCGATCTCGCCTGGATGCATCAGCTCCCGGCGAAGGTGGCGCGCCACTTCGGCTGGCCGGCCATCGTGAAGCCGTGTAGCCTCGGATCGAGCGCTGGGGTGTCGGTGGCCGGATCGCCGGACGAGCTGGTCTCGGGTGTGCTGCGGGTGTTCGAGTACGACATGGAGGCGATCATCGAGCCGTTCATCAAGAACCGGCTCGAGCTGAACGTCGCGGTCGTCGGACTCGACCAGCCGGTCGCGTCGATTACCGAGCTGCCGGTCACGCACCAGGAATCGCCGCTCACCTTCGGGGAGAAGTACAAGCAGCAGGGCAGAAAGAGCGTCGGTTCGAGCGAGGGCATGGCCGGCGCCCTGCGCGTGCTCGACCCCGAACAGCTGCCCGAAGCTACGCGCACCCGGGCGCAGCAGTTCGCGACGACGGTCTTCACGGCCCTCGGGTGCGAGGGCATCGCGCGCGCGGACTTCCTCATCGACGTCGACACGAGCGAGCTCTCCTTCAACGAGATGAACACGCTCCCCGGTTCGCTCGCTTTCTACTTGTGGTCGGCAGCGCCGCACTACTGGACCATCACGGAGCTGATCGAGCGGCTCATGGATCGGGCCGAGCGGCTCCGCGCCGTCCGCCTGGGCCTGCAGCAGAGCCCTCCGCCTGAACTGCGATTGCTCACGTAGGGGCAGGTGGGCCTGGCGAGGCTGGTGGCCGGGGCAGGGCTGGTAGGCCAGGTAGGGCTGGTGGGGCTGGTGGGCCAGGTGGGCCAGGTGGGCCAGTGTAGAGGCGGGCCTTTCAGGCCCGCCTCCGCGATCTGTCCACCACCGCGCTCTACGCTATCCGAGGAACTGACGCCAGATCGTCGCCGTCAGGAAGGTGACGAGGAAGGCGACGGCGAGGGGCATGAGGGCGCTGAGCGTCGCCCATTTCACGCTCAGCGTCTCCTTGTAGATCGTGATGATCGTCGTGGCGCACGGATTGTGCAGCAGGGCGAAGAGCATGAGGTTCACGGCCGTCAGCAGCGTCCAGCCGTGCCCGTCGACGAGCAGCGTCTGCAGCTCCTGCATCGAGTCGATTTCCGTCATCATGCCGACGCCCATGTAGACCATGAGCATCGTCGGGACGACGATCTCGTTGGCCGGGATCGCGATGACGTAGGCGAGGAGGATCACGCCGTCCAGGCCGATGGCGTGCCCCAGCGGGGCAAGCGCCTCGGCCGACCGCGTGGCCAGACTGACCTCGTTCACGTTGATGTTGCCGAGCAGCCAGATCACGGCGCCGGCCGGCGCCGCGGTTAGTATTGCGCGCCACAGCACGAACAGCGTCCGGTCGATGAGCGACGTGTAGACGATGCGCGCGACGCTCGGTCGCCGGTAGGGCGGAAGCTCCAGCGTGAAGGCCGACGCCTCGCCCCTCAGGACGGTCCGCGACAGCACCCACGACATGAGCAGCGTGAAGAAGACGCCGAGGACGACCACGCCGACCACGGCGCCCGCGGCGGCGAGCGAGGCCACGACGGGCGGCACCGCGGCTCCGACGAAGATCGTGGCCACCATGATGAGCGTCGGGAAGCGGCCATTGCACGGCACGAAGTTGTTCGTCAGGATGGCGACGAGGCGCTCGCGCGGCGAGTCGATGACACGCGTGGCGATGACGCCCGCGGCGTTGCACCCGAACCCCATCGCCATCGTGAGCGCCTGCTTGCCGTGCGCTCCTGCGCGGCGGAACAGGAAGTCGAGGTTGAACGCCACGCGCGGCAGGTAGCCCAGGTCCTCGAGGATGGTGAAGAGCGGGAAGAAGATCGCCATGGGAGGGAGCATCACGCTCACCACCCACGCGAGGCCCCGATAGACGCCGTGCCAGAGAAATCCCGTCAGCCACCACGGCGAGCCGAGGCGCTCGAACAGGCTGGCGCCATGCCCCTCGATCCAGAAGAAGAGGTCCGCGAGCATCGCGGACGGCACATTGGCGCCCGCGATGGTCAGCCAGAAGACCACGGCGAGAATCACCAGCATGAGCGGCAGGCCGAAGATCGGGGAGGTGAGCAGGCGGTCGATCCGCTGATCCCAATCGACGCCCCGTTCTCCGAGCCGCCGCACGGAGCGGTGCGTGACCCGCTCCGCTTCGGCGTACAGAGAGCTCACGGCTTCGTCGCGAAACGCGCTCGTCAACCCCCGGCGGAGCTCTTCGGCCCGGCGGATGACGGACTCCGGCGTCGGGCCTGAGGCCGTGCGCGTGCCCGCTCCCGCTGCCGCGAGACCTGGAATCGGCAGGGCGTCCGAGCGCGTCGTCATTGCTGGCCCTGCAGCGCGATCTGACGGCTGAAGCGCTGATCCGGGCGTTGCTGGCGCTCGACCATGGTCGCCAGTTCACCGGTGTTGAGCGCCTGCTCGACCCGATCGTCGCCATCGAGCAGGCGAATGGCGATCCAGCGGGCATTGGGGACACCCGGTGCTACCGCTTCGATCATCGGCACGAGCTCGGCAATGGCCGCGGTGAACTCCGGCGTGCCTCCCGCGCGCGTCGGCGCCGTCGGGATCTCGCCGCTAATGACACCCTCGACCGACGCGAGCAGCGCATGGAGGCCCTCGCCGGTCCTCGCGACGACGGGAACCGCCGGCACGCCCAGGTCGCGGGCGAGGCTGCGCACGTCGACCTCGAGGCCCTTGCGGCGGGCCTCGTCCATGAGGTTCACGGCGATCACCGTGCGACCCGTGATCTCGAGCACCTGCAGCACGAGATTTAGGTTGCGTTCGAGGGCCGTCGCATCGACGACGACGATGGTGCAGTCCGGGGTGCCGAAGAGCAGGAAATCGCGCGCGATCTCTTCGTCCTGGGAGGCCGAGAGCAGAGAGTACGTGCCGGGGAGATCCACGAGCTTGTACCGCACGCCACCGAACTGGAATCCGCCCTCGGCGCGGGACACCGTCTTGCCGGGCCAGTTCCCGGTGTGCTGCTTGAGGCCGGTCAGGGCGTTGAACAGCGTTGACTTCCCGGTGTTCGGATTGCCGGCGAGCGCAACCACACGATCGAACGCATCGACCTTGAGGCCCATCTGGGCGAGATGGGCGTGCGCCGGACACGTGTCGCAGTTGTGCGTGCTCATCGCGCCGCCTCCACGGCCCCGGCCGCTGTTGCCAGCGGCCGGACCAGCACCTGTCGGGCTTGATCCTGTCGCAGGGCCACGAGCGTGCCCCGGATGCGATACGCACGAGGATCGCCAGCGAATGTGTCGAGGGCGGGCTCGATCCCGGCCCCGGTCGTGAATCCCAGGTCCATCAGCCGGCGGCGGCTGAAGCCCTGGCAGGCGCGATCGAGTTCCACAACCTCGGCTGCCTGCCCGTGCGGCAGGTCGGCGAGCGAGATCGCGCCGGGCGCCGCCAGGTTGTCGGCCGGGGCCACGAACACGTTTGCGGCCACTGCGGGAGCGAGCCGGTATTCGTTCTCGCCGTCGCTCAGCACAAGGCGTTCGCTCGTCGATTCGACGATGCGCACCACCTGTCCCACGCGCAGACCCTCTGCGAGAATCTGGGCGTAGGCGAGCGGTGGTTCGTCTTCGAGATGCGTCACGCGGCCGATGCGGTCGGCGGGCCACGCCGTGACCGGGGTATCTTCGGGCGGTGAAATCTGGCCGTCGCGATCGGGAATCGGGTCGCCGTGCGGATCGAGGCGGGGATGTCCGAGCGAAGCGGCGAGGGCGTCCACCTGCCCCGGCGTCAGCGTGTGCTCCTGACGCTCGGCGACGCCGTGGATGGCCCCGAGCGGGAGCCGCGCCTCGTCCGCGAAATACCGCTCGAGCAGGCGATGCGCACGCACCACCTGCCGAGCCACGCGTTCACCGTCGGGCGTGAGCCGGAACTCCTGGCCGGCGGCGACCACGAGGCCCTGCTCCTGGAGACGGGCGAGCAGTCGAATCAGGGTCCGGTCGCTCAGCCGCAGGGCTCCGCCGAGGGAGGCAAAGGAGCCCCGCCGTCCCCGGTACTCGAGGTCGAAGAGGTGCTTCAGGGCATCTTCGGTCTGCGCACGGATCCGGGCAGACTCGCCCGGGATCCCGCGCCAGAGGAACAGCCCCGCCGCGCCGAGGGCCGAGATTGCGATCAGCAGCCAGAACGCGATCATGTCGAGGCGAATATCCTCATGTCAAACTCAGAATTTTTATGGCTCAAAACTCCTGCCGTGATGATAGGCGATCTCGGCAACCACCCGCAAGTCCCTAGTAGCGCCCTAGTAGCGCCGCTTCTGCTGGCGGACGATGTCGAACTTGGCCGTCTCGGCGATGGCCATGACGGCCATGACGCCGGCTTGGACCGGATCGGACACGACGAGGTCGGCGACGTCAGGCACGCTTCCAGCCTGGTTGAGGGAGATGACAATCAGCCCCTTCTGCTGGACTTCTTCGACGGCCCTGGCGATGTCGCCTCCCATGAGGGATCCGGCGAGGACGAGCAGCCGGACGCGAGGCAGCCGGACGACCGCACGGACGGCACTCGCGAGCGCCTCCTCGCCGACCAGTGGAATCGTGTCAACCGAGATGCGTTCACCCCGGATGTTGTGGCGGTCGGCCTCGGCGATGGCGCCGAGAGCGACCTGGCCAACCTGGGCCCCGCCACCCATGATGATGATCCGCTTCCCGTAGATCTTCGAGAAGGACGGCAGGGCCTCGACCCTGGCCACACCCGGCACCTGCCTGAAGCCCGCGGCGATCGGATCGAGGTCCGCGTCGACCGAGAACTCGAGGTAGATTTCAGCCTCCCGATCGGGGTGATCGATGATGTCGACGTAGGTGATGTTCGCGTCGTGGTCGGCGAGCACCCTGGTCAGCCCGAACAGGATGCCCGGCTGATTCGACACGGTCGTCAGGACGGCATAGGCGGCCATGAAGGGTGAATGTACCACGGCGGGTCAGGCCAGGTGGGTCGGGTGGGTCGGGTAGGGCAGGTGGGCCCGGGTAGGGCGGGTGAGCCGGATAGGGCAGGTGGGGCGGGTAGGGTGGGTCAGTAACCGCGCGCGGCTCGAATCTCGATCGGGATGATGGCCGGCGCCGAACCTGAGCGATCGATGCGGAACGTGACCGTGACCCGTGACGAGGGGCAGCACAGAGCGTCCGTCTGCTCGTAGCGCGCATACTCCGCCGCGACGGCATCGGCGGAGAGGATGCGGATCGCGCCGGACACGCCGTCGGTGCGCGAGTCCATGTTCACCGGAGAGAGGGTGCCGGCGAAACGGCCGCCGACGAAGACGAACACGTTGAACCCGGTCGGCCGGCACATGCCGTCGCTGCCGGTCAGCCCGCCGACGATTTCGACGTCATCCTCGCGGAGCTGCCGGTCGAAATAACGAAACGGCATCCAGCCGGCTGCGGCCAGCGCGTGCTCGGCATCGGTCATCGCCGCCAGGGCCAGGTCGCAGCGCTCGATGAGGCCGGCGCGCGATTCGCCAGTTCCGGCCGGCGGGGCGGGAATCCGCGTGCCGCGCTCGGCCGAGCCGGTCAGCGGGCGATCGAGCCAGCTCTGCACGGCCGCCTGCCCGAGGACTGGCCATGGAGACACGGCAACAAGCGTGATCGCCAGCGTGATTCCCCGCCAGCCGATTCGCCGGTGCTCGCGTGTGGTCATCGTGCGTCCTGAGGAAGACCATCGACCATCGGCACGAAGCGCACGGGGATCGTCTCGGTCCGGGCGACGCCGCGCTCGGTCTTCCTGATGATGGTCATGTGCTGCCACGTCGTGCCGACGGGCACGACCATCGTGCCGCCGATCGCGAGCTGCTCCACGAGCGCCGGCGGAATCGCCGGTGGCGCCGCCGTCACGATGATCCGATCGAAGGGCGCACGTTCGGGCCATCCTCCGTAGCCGTTGCCCGTCCTGACCCGCACGTTGTCATAGCCGGCCGACGTCAACGTGCGGCGCGCCCGGTCCGCCAGCTCCGGGACGATTTCGATGGTGTAGACCTCGCCCGCCAGCTCGGCCAGGACTGCCGCCTGGTAGCCCGATCCGGTCCCAATCTCGAGGACCGCGTGCGCCCGGGACAGGTCGAGCGCGTCGGTCATGTACGCAACGATGTAGGGCTGCGAGATGGTCTGGCCAAACCCAATCGGCAGCGGCCGGTCTTCGTACGCGGAGCGCTGCTCGGAAGGCGGCACGAACAGGTGGCGGGGAACCCGGGCCATCGCGTCGAGCACGGCCGCGTCCGAGATCCCGCGCGCGCGAATTTGCTGCTCGACCATGCGGCCGCGTTCGTCCGCGCGGCTGTCGGTCGTGCCCTGGGCGCACGCGGCCTGCGGTTCGCCTGCCGTCAACGCGCCGCCGAGCGCAAGGGCCAGCCACCGCCGCGTCACGGGTTACGTGCTCGGACTGGGAGTGAGCGCCGGGCCCGGCGCCTTCGGAATGATGAGCCACGCTACCAGGTACACGAGGACACCCCCGACGATGGCGCCTGGCAGGATGCTCAGGAGGAGCCACAGGAGCCGCAGAGGAGTGGCGTCCACGCCGAAGTACTCGGCGAGTCCCCCGCACACGCCTGCGATCCGGCGGTTGGCCGTGGACCGGGTCAGCCGCGCGCGCGGCTCAGGTCCGGCCGCAGACGTCGCGGCGCCTGCGGGCATCACCAGCCAAGCCAGTACGTAGGCCAGCAGGCCGCCCACGATCACGCCGGGCACGACGGAGAGCACGACCCAGAGAACCCTGACGAGCGTGGCGTCCACGTTGAAGTACTCGGCGAGGCCCCCGCAGACGCCCCCGATTTTTGCGTTGGTCCACGATCGTGTCAGGCGACGCGTGCCTCCGGGTGTGCCCGGCATCGCGCCTTGGTAGGCCCCGCACGAGGCGCAGTAGCTCGCGCTCTCGGGGATGTCACGCCGGCACGCCACACAGACCATGGCGCCTCCTGTCGTCGCGCCTCAGTTAGTCGGAGAGGCGCCGCGGTTCAACTGGATGAGGTTCGGCGCGCCGATCGTCGAAGCGACTCGGGCCGGGGGTTGGAGATTCGGCATCGGCTCTGCCGTGAACAGGCGCTGACACGGCTTGATCATCAGGCGGGTCCACTTCGCTGCCCGCCCGACGCGCGCGCTGTCAGTCGCGATGCCCGTGTTCGCGTACATCTGCCGGTAGATCTTCGAGATGAGCATGAAGGCGAGACGTGCCTTGAGGGACTTCACGCAGTGCGATCGCCTCCAGACCTCGGGCAGGCTGTAAAACTCGTCCCACGTCCGCTGGGTCCGCTGGCGGATCTCGTCGGCCGACATGGTTGGGTGCGGGATGTAGACCTTGGGCCGCTCAGCCTGCGGGATGAGCCAGTGCCGCGTGAGCGGAACGCCGGCAATCCGCGTGGGGTTGCTCTCCATCGACTTCTCCCACTCGGCGAAGTCGAGCGTCCCGGGAAACGGCGTGAGCATCACGAACTGGGCGAAGGTGATGTTGGCGCGCTTGGCGACATCGAGCGTCGCGTCGAAGGTGGCCGGCCGATCGCTTGGCAGGCCGAAGATGAACGAGCCGAGGACGTGGACGCCGCGTTCGTTGAAGGCGCGCAGGCGGTTCACGAGGTCTTCGCCGGTCTCGTTGAAGTCCTTGTAGATGTCCTTCAGTCCCTCGGGCGTCACGGCCTCGACCCCGACGAGGGCCCCCTTGATGCGGGCGCGCCGCATGGCGTCGAGGAACTCCGGGTCCTCGGCGGCCTCCATCGTGATCTGCGTGAAGAGCACCATGTCGTCGGGGAGCTGCGCGAGCTGCTCCATCAGCGTGAAGCGCTCGGCGCGCAGCGCCAGCAGGTTCTCGAGTCGCGATCGGTCGTGGCGGCGCTCGGCCTGTCGCAGGTCCTCGAGCGTCACCGGGTAGAAGTTGTCGTCGGCCAGGGCGATAAACCGGAAGCCCCGGCGCCTCAGCTCCACGATCTCGTCGATCACGCTGTACGCGCCGCGCTGACGCGGCCGCTGCCCGTCGGTGCGCCAGACCGAGCAGAAGGAGCAGTGCTTGGGGCACCCCCGCACCGTCTGGACCGAGCCCCACATGTACTGGCCGGGCTTCAGGAGGTCCCACCTGGCGGGCACGAACTGCTCCGGCTCGATGCGACCGCCTTCGTACACGGGCTTCAGTTCGCCGCGGGCGCAGTCGGCGAGCGCGGTCGGCCAGGCGACCTCGCCGTCGCCTTTGATGATCGCGTGCGCCGCGCCGAGGTCGCGTGCTTCGTCCGGGTACAGCGTCGTGTGGATGCCGCCGTAGATCACGGTCGCGCCTGCCGCGCGCGCCAGCCGGCCGACCTCGTAGCCCCGCAGGACATTGCCCGAGTGAATCCCGACGCCAACCACGTCACCCGGCTGGATCACCCTGGGATCGATTTGCTCGAGCGTCTCGTCGGTGAGCAGCGGCGTCCCGTATTCCTCGGGCGTCGCGCCGGCCAGCACGAAGAGCCAGCGCGGCGTGATCACCCCCGTGCCGAAGGAAATATGACTGGGGTTGACGAGATGAATCCGTCCGAGGCCGGTCTGACCCGCTTGAATTGAGCTGCTCATCAGCATAAGGATACCTCATGACCGAATCGCAGGCCGCCAACGAGCCGAATATTGATCCGGTCTGCGGCATGACCGTCACGCCGGAGACGGCCGCCGGATCGCTCGAGTATAAGGGCACCCGGTACTACTTTTGTGCCAGAAGTTGCCTCGCGCGCTTCGAGGCCGATCCCGATCGGTACCTGAAGCATGCGCCCGGCGCGCCTCCGCCGGCCGCCCCGGTTGCGGGTTCCGCGATCTACGTGTGCCCGATGCACCCTGAGGTGCGGCAGGATCGTCCGGGCGCCTGCCCCAAATGCGGCATGGCCCTCGAGCCGGAGACGATCACCCTCGACGAGTCGCCCAATCCAGAACTGGACGACATGACGCGGCGCTTCCGGGTGTCAGCGCTCGTTGGCGCGCCGGCCTTCCTGCTCGCGATGACCGAGATGGTCCTGGGCATGGGGATCGGTGGCCGGATCTCCCCGCAGGCGACGAACTGGATCGGACTCGTGTCCGCGACGCCCGTGGTGCTGTGGGCCGGCCTTCCCTTCTTCGAGCGGGGCTGGGCGTCGATCGTCCACCGCAGCCCGAACATGTTCACGTTGATCGCGATGGGCGTCGGCGCCGCGTACCTGTTCAGCGTCGCGGCCACACTCGCCCCGGGCGTCTTTCCGGCCGGGTTCCGCATGCACGGCGCCGTCGAGACGTACTTCGACACGGCGGTCGTCATCACCGTGCTCGTCCTGCTCGGCCAGGTCCTCGAACTTCGCGCGCGCGGCCGCACGGGCGCAGCCATTCGGCATCTCCTCGGGCTGGCGCCGAAAACCGCGCGGGTGATCCGACGCGGACTCGACCGCGACGTGCCCCTCGAGGCCGTGATGGTGGGGGACATGCTGCGCGTGCGCCCGGGCGAGCGCGTGCCCGTCGACGGCGTGGTGCTCGAGGGCCGGAGTCTCGTCGACGAGTCAATGGTGACCGGCGAGCCCACGCCCGTCGAAAAGCAGGCCGGTGCGCGTGTGACGGGCGCCACGATCAACGGGACCGGGAGCTTCGTCATGCGGGCAGAGCGCGTCGGGGCGGACACGCTGCTCGCGCAGATCGTGCGCATGGTCGGCGAGGCCCAGCGCACCCGCGCGCCGATCCAGCATCTGGCGGACCGCGTGTCCGCGTACTTCGTGCCGGCAGTGGTCCTCGTCGCGGCGGCGGCGTTTGTCGTCTGGAGCTTCTGGGGTCCGGAGCCGCGGCTCGCCCACGGGCTCGTGGCGGGCGTGGCGGTCCTCATCATCGCGTGCCCGTGCGCGCTCGGCCTGGCGACGCCGATGGCAATCATGGTCGGCACGGGCCGCGGCGCGATGGCCGGCGTGCTCGTCAGGCACGCCGAGGCCCTCGAGCGGCTGGAACGCGTGGACACGCTCGTCTTCGACAAGACGGGGACCCTGACGGAAGGCCGGCCCCGGGTGACGCGCGTCGTCGCGACGCCGGGTGTCACGGAGCGGGAGGTGCTCGCCCTGGCGGCTGCGGTCGAGCGGGGCAGCGAACACCCGCTCGCGAGCGCGGTCATCGCGGCCGCCGCCGAGCGCGGCACGGAACTGCCGGCGGTGGCGTCGTTCGAGGCGGTGACTGGACGAGGTCTCCGGGCCGTCGTGAACGGCCGGAACGTCCTGCTCGGAAGCGCCGCGCTGCTCGCCGAGCATCAGATCGATCCCGGGCCGCTCGCCGGCGATGCGGAAGCGTTGAGATCCGATGCGCAGACGGTCATCTTTCTCGCCGCCGACGGCCGGCCGCTCGGGCTGATGGCCGTCGCCGACCCGATCAAGGCGTCGACGCCGGAGGCGATCGCGCTCTTGCGACAAGCCGGCCTGCGACTCGTGATGATCACGGGCGACACGGCCACGACGGCGCAGGCCGTCGCGCGCACGCTGGGGATGGACGACGTGAGGGCCGACGTGCTGCCCGAACGCAAGCGGGATCTCGTGCACCGGCTTCAGCAGGAGGGACGCGTGGTGGCGATGGCCGGCGACGGCATCAACGACGCTCCGGCGCTGGCCCAGGCGGACGTCGGCATCGCGATGGGCACGGGCACCGACGTCGCGATGGAAAGCGCCGGCATCACGCTCGTGAAGGGCGACCTGCGCGCGATCGCACGGGCGCGCCGCCTGAGCCAGGCCACGATGCGGAACATCCGCCAGAATCTCTTCCTGGCCTTCGCCTACAATGCGGTGGGCGTACCCGTCGCCGCCGGTGTGTTGTATCCGTTCCTCAGTCTGCTCATTAGCCCGATCTGGGCGAGCGCGGCGATGACCCTGAGTTCGGTGTCGGTCATCGGCAACGCGCTCCGGCTTCGCCGCATCAGGCTGTGACGATCGGTTGTCGGTTCCCGCTTTGAAAGAGAACGGTGTCATGACGCGCGCGCGAATGATCTGCACCGCGGCAGCCGCCGCAGCCGGCTGTGTCGCAGGAGGGGCCATATACGAGGGACGCGCGGCCGCGCAGGTTCAGGCGCAGGCGCCGCAGTTCGAAGTGGACGCACGGTGGCCGAGGCCACTGCCGAATCGCTGGCTCGTCGGGGCCATTGCCGGCGTTGCCGTGGACGCACGGGACCACGTCTGGATCGTGCACCGGCCGGGCACGCTGCAGCCGAACGAGACACGGTCGATCTGGCGCGCCGCGCCGCCGGTCATCGAGTTCGACGAGGACGGCAACGTGGTGTCGACGTGGGGTGGGCCCGGCGACGGATACGAATGGCCCGACCTCGAGCACGGCATTCTCGTCGACGAGAACGAGCATGTGTGGCTGGGCGGCGGCGGCCCGAAGGATGCGCACATCCTGAAGTTCACGCGCGACGGCCGGTTCCTGCTGCAGATCGGACGCAAGGGCCAGGGCCAGGGGAGCAACGACACGGCCAACCTCGGGTCTCCGGCGAACATGGCGGTGGATCGCGCGGCGAACGAACTGTACGTTGCCGACGGCTACACCAATCACCGGGTCATCGTCTTCGACCGGACGACCGGCGCGTACAAGCGGCATTGGGGCGCCTACGGCAAGCGGCCCGATGACAGCTACTTCGAGCAGGCGGGCGAGCACCTGCCGGCGCCCTTCAGCGGTGCCGTCCAGCACGAGAACGCGCCAAGCCAGTACGATCCGGATGGTCCGCCGGCGCCGCAGTTCCGGATCGTGCACGCCGTCCGCATCTCGAACGACGGCTTGGTTTACGTGTGCGATCGCACCAACGACCGCCTCCAGGTGTTCCGCAAGGACGGCACATTCCTGAAGGAAGTGGTCATCGCGAAGCAGACGCTCGGCAGCGGCTCGGTGTGGGACGTGGCCTTCTCGCCCGATCCGGCACAGACCTTCCTCATCATCAACGACGGGACCAACCAGCAGATCTGGCTGCTCCGGCGTGACACGCTCGAGATCGTCGGCGCGTTCGGGCAGGCGGGCCGGTGGGCCGGACAGTTCTACGGCGCGCACAACCTTGCCACCGACTCGAAAGGCAACCTGTACGTCGGGGAGACGTACGAGGGCAAGCGCGTGCAGAAGTTCGTCTACAAGGGCCTCGGCCCGGCGCCGACGCCGATCATCCGATAGGCGGATCAGTCGCTCGCATTGCGCGACGATTCAATCAGGACGAGGCCGGAGGCCGCACCGGGGACCTTGATCAGATCGCCGAGCGATCCGAGGTTGAAGCCTTCGCGGATTCGACCCTTGGCTTTCACGCGCGCACCCTTTCGCGGCGTGCCGCGCTCCGCGACGACCCAGAGCTGGCCGGTGCGGTCGTCGAGGAGATAGGCGCCGCGATCGACCACGCCGAAGCTTTCGATGACGGTGCCCTCCACGGTGACCTCGCGATCCCGGTAGCGCGCCGGGTCGGCCAGCACGCTGTTGATCGACTTGGTGGCGCACGCGGTCGAGACGACGGCGCTCACGGCGAACATCGTCAGACCCGCGAACCGCAGCCAGGGCAGGTGTCGCATCAGCTTCCTCCTTGATTGTCGTGATCCATCCTACCGCAGGTAGTAAGCGATGCCGACCGAGAGGTAGTGCACGGAGTCGTCGTTCAAGGCGAGCCCGACTTCAGCGACGAAGTCAATCTCCGGACTGATCGCGTACTCGATGCCCGGGACGAGGTGGGCGGTCGTGAAGGTCACATCGGCATCGCTGACCGAGTTCCGCGAGACGTCGAGTCCGCCGTACAACTCCAGGCGCGGCGCGACAAGGCCGCTCCCGAGGACCGTGAAGTCGAAGGCAGTTGTGTCGAAGCCATCGCTCCGTCCGGCGTGGAACCCGCCGATGACCGAGACATCCACGGGCTCGTCCTGCAGCAGCCAGTACTCCGCATCCGCTCCGAAGAAGGTGACGTCGTCGAAGATGGCGACTTTCCCTTCGACGTCGAAGCGATCGGTCATGCCGTACCCGGCGACCAGTCCCACGCCCAGGTCGTTATCGGCATTCCCCTCGCCAAAGACGACGATGGGATTGGCCATCAGCTTGAAGTTGCCGCGGTTGATCGTCTCAGCCGAGTTCATGATGCCGAAGTCCTGCGCCGCAACGACGGGCGGGACGGCCAGACCGAATATGGCCATCGCGGTGATGAATCGAAATCGCACAACGAACCTCCCTTGCTCATCCGCTAGAACGAAGTCGGTGCAACACGTGTTCCAGCGACTGTCTGGATGCTAGCGCGGCGGTGCTTGAGCTGGCTGTGCTGTCTTGGACACGGGTCCGCGGCCAGGCTGCGGTCAGGATGTGGAGGGATGGGTTTCTGACGGCCGTCTGGCCGTCCGGTACAGCAGGCCGAGGACCAGCAGAAAGAGGACGACACCCGGCCAGGGACTCGTGAATCGGCCCCAGGGCGCGAGGACGTCCGCATCGCCCGCGAGCACGATCGGCACTGCCAGGACGACACCGACGAGGGCCTCGCCGGTGATCAGGCCGGCGGCAAACAGCAGGCCGTTGTGACGCGCGTGGGCCTGACCCGCCGCCCACGCGATGAGGCCGCCGAGGAAGATCGCGACGGACAGTTCGAGAGGAAGGTAGATGCCCACGGCCACGGCCAGCACCGGCGTTCGGAACGCTGCCTTCCGCTGTTCAAGCCAGACGTCGAGGGCAATGATCGCGAGGGCCGTCACGGCGCCCCAAGCCACCATGCCCCACGGCAATCCCCCGTGGAAGACGCCACCGGCCACCGCGGCCATGAGCGTGGCCTGCGGCGCGGGCAGGGGGTTTAGGTGCGCGGGCGTCGGCGTGCCGATGCCGTAGGCGGCAAGGAGCAGGTTGAGCACGGGTGCCATGACGAAGGCAGCCGAGCCGACGCCGACGATCTGCATGATCTGCTGCTTGACCGGCGTCGAACCCAGGAGGCGTCCCGCCTTGAGATCCTGCAGGTTGTCGCCTGCGTTCGCGGCGGCACAGGCGACGACCGCCCCGATGAGTACCGCCGCGGCCGGTCCGATCGCGCTGTCGGTGCCGATCAGGAGGACGAGCAGCAGGGCGGAGGTCAGAATGGTGGCGATGGTCACGCCGGAAATGGGGTTGTTCGACGACCCGACGAGCCCGGCCATGTAGCCGGCCACCGCCGAGAAGAGAAAGCCGGCGGTGAGCATGGCGATGGCCATGAACAGCGCGACGCCGGGGCTTCCAGTGATGTGGTCGAAGACGAGGTAGAGCGGGACGGTCGAGGCGGCGACCGCCGCCCCGACCCAGGGCATCGGCGCATCGCGCTCGGTGCGCGGCACGTTCGGCGCGCCGACCCCGCGGGAGCGCCGGTACGCCTGCAGGCCGGAGCGGATCCCGGCCACCAGGTTCCGGCGCACGTTCACGAGCGTCCACAGTCCGCCCACGATCATCGACCCGACGCCGATGTACCGCGTCCGGGTCGACCAGAGCAGGCCGGCGGCGTCCGCAGCCGAACCGACACCGTCCGGTACGCCCGAGGTCCAGACGACAAGGGGGATGGCGACCCACCAGTTGAGCGCACCCCCAAGGAACACGAGGATCGCGATGTTCAGCCCGATGATGTAGCCAACGCCGACGAGCGCGGGCGAGAGGTTCGTCCCGACGTACACGACGGTGCCGCCGGCGAAGCGCGCCCACTCGAACACCTCGCCCCAGAGCTTGATGCCGGTCGATCCGAGCTTGAAGAGCGCTCCGATTGCGCCCGCAGTCGCCAGGTGCCGCAGGCCGGTGCCGCGTCGTTCTCCGGCCATCAGGACCTCGGCTGTCGCGACCCCTTCGGGAAAGGTCAGCGGATCCTCGATGATGAGCGCGCGGCGCAGGGGGATCGTGAACATCACACCGATCACGCCGCCAAGCCCGCCGATGAGCGTGATCTCCCAGTAGTGGAAGTCGGTCCAGGCGCCGAGGATCACCATCGCCGGCACGGTGAAGATGATGCCCGCCGCGAGGCTCTCGCCCGCGGACGCCGCCGTCTGCACGATGTTGTTCTCGAGGATGTTCGATCCACGGAAGGCGCGCAGGACGGCCATCGACACCACCGCCGCGGGGATCGAGGCCGACACGGTCATGCCCGCAAACAGCCCGAGATAGGCATTGGCCGCGGCCAGGACGACCGAGAGCACCACGGCGAGCACGACGGCCCGGACGGTGATCTCGGGCAGCGTCACCGACGCGGGCACGTGCGGGGCACCCTGGTCGCTCATGGCTCCGGCTTCAGGCGTGGGGTGGCGGCGCCGGCGTCACGAGGACCCGATCGACGCGGTTGCCGTCCATGTCGACCACTTCGAACCGGTGACCCGCGTGGTCGAAGAAGTCGCCCGTCTTCGGGACGCGTCCGAGCGCGAACATGACCAGCCCGCCGAGGGTGTGATAGTGGCGGCGGTCGTCCTCGTTGAGCAGGTCGGTCTCGAGCTCCTGCTCGAGCTGGTCGATTTCGAGCGCGCCCTCGACCAGGAGCGAGCCGTCCTGACGACGGACGATCGCAGGCTCTTCGTTCGGGCTGACAGGCAGTTCGCCCACGATCGCCGCCGTCACATCAGCCAGACTGACGAGCCCCGCGACGCCTCCGAACTCGTCGACGACAAGGGCCACGGGCAGGTGCGTGCGCCGGAACTGCTCGAGCAGGGCCATCAGCGTGACGGTCCTCGGCACGAAGAGCGGCTGGGAGGCAAGAGCAACGAGATCCACGCCTTCGCCCTCGAGGACGCGCGTCAGGATGTCGATCGACCGCACGAACCCGATGACATCGTCCAGGCTGCCGCGGCAGAGCGGGAGGACCGTGTGCGGGGTGTGGCTGAGCGTGACGCGGTTCGCCTCGAAGGGGAGGTCGACGTCGAGGAACACCACGTCCGAGCGCGGGGTCAGGATGGCGCCCACCTGCCGCTCGTCCAGGTTCAGGACGTTCGTGACGAGCTTCTGCTCGGCCTCCTCGAACACGCCTTCCTCGGTGCCCTGCTGCATGAGCACCTTGATCTCCTCGAGCGAAATGGCCGGCTGCCTGGTCTGCGGGAAGCGCAGGAGCCGGACCAGCGTGTCGGTCGATTTGCTCAGCAGGAACACGACGGGCCGCCCGGCCGCCGCCAGCGCGTACATCGGCCCGGCCACGAGCGACGCGATCCGTTCCGGGTGCGTGAGCCCGAGGCGCTTGGGCACGAGCTCGCCCACGATGAGCGAGAAGTAGGTGAGGACGATCACCATGAGCGCCAGCGAGAGGGGCTCTGCGTAGGGCGCGAGGAGCGGCAGCGCCTCGACGCTGACCTGGATCCGGTCGGCAATCGCGGCCTCGCCCACGGCGCCGCTCAGGATGCCGATGCTCGTGATGCCCACCTGCACGGTCGAGAGGAAGCGGGTCGGCTCAGACGCGAGTTCCAGGGCGCGCGCCGCCCCGCCGTGCCCTTCCTCGACCAGTTGGGTGAGTCGGGCGCGGCGGGAGCTGACCACGGCGATCTCGGACATCGCGAACACGCCGTTCAGCAGGATCAACGCCGACAGCAGCAGGACATCCGTGAGCATGAGGGTATCCAGTGCCCGACAGTGTACAGCTCTGCCACGGGGCTGTGCCGGGGGCTGCGGAGGGACTGGCGGGAGGCTGGACGGGGGAAATGCGCCCGTCCAGCCTGGCGGCGAAGGCGGAGTTCCTGTGTGAACCCCGCTCCTGCGGGGGACCCGGGTCAGACGCGGAGCGTCTTCCTGTGCCTAGTCTCGAGACGGCGCCTCGTCAGGCCTGGGCTGCGCATCGGGCGCCGCCTGAGGCGCCGCTACCGGCTTGGGCTGGACCTCGATGCGCGTCGCGGTCCTCGTCTTCTTCGCCGCGTCCTCGCTGAAGTGCACGGCGACCTGGACGTTCTTCATCGTGGCGAGTCCCGCCACGCCGTCCCTGGCTCCCGACACCTGTGTCGCGTCGTTGTAGATGAACTGGACCTTGCTGCCCGACGCCGTCATGACCGACAGCGTCTTGCGCTCGGCGTCGACGTCGATCAGTTCGCCTCGAATCGGCGCCACGGCGTCCGGCTTCTCCTGCTCCGCCGCAGCCGCAGGCGGCTGCACGGACGGGGCCGGTTCGGCGGTCTGGGCAGCGAGCGGGACGCCGCCGGCGAGCAGCAGGGCGAGGGCGCAGGCGGCCGGTCGCGATGAGAGCGAGTTGAATGCACGCATGGTGTGAGCCTCCCTTTCTGGAGGGAGAGTCAGCAAGTGCCGTGCCCGCGTTTGCGCCCTTCCCGGGGCACGGCCGAGTCGCGATTGACTACACCGGCGGTTTCGCTGGGTGGTATCTTTACGCGCCGCGCACACGTGAAGCTGGGCAGTACCTCGCGCACGCGTGCGGGCCCCGAAGCTCGTCGTTATGATAGGCGCTCGCGTGGGTGATGAGGTCGTGTTCGAGGATGTAACCAGGGACGCGGCCGTTCACGCGCTGCTCGCGCTCGCCGCCAGACCCCGCGTCCCGGCGGAGCTGCTGCCTGAGGGGCGCTGGCCCGGATGCTCGTCGAGCGGGCGGCGTATCACCTCAGCGATCGGAGCGTTGGCGGGCTGCTGCTCCACGCCGCTGCCGTGAGCCACGGTGGCCGTTGCGTCCTGCTGCCGGGGAAGACGAGCGCGGGTAAGTCGACCCTGACGGCCTGGCTCGTCGCCCGCGAGTGCCGGTACTTGACGGACGAACTCGTCTACATTCCAGCCGGCACGACCACCGCCGTGCCGTTCACGCGGCCGCTGAACATCCGGGCCTCAGGACTTGCGGCTCTCGAGGCAAAGGGGGTTGATGTCAGCGCCTCTGGCGCCGAGGTTCTACACGCCCCGAGCCTGGCGCTGGTCCGTCCCCCAGTGTCAGCCAGCGGGATCGACCAGCCGCCGCCGGAGATCGCCTTCATTGCCTTCCCCCGGTACGAGGCGGACGCGTCATTCAGCGCCACGGCGATGTCGAAGGCGGAAGCCGGTCTCAACCTCATGGCGTGCCTGATCAACGCGCGGAACCTCGCGGACCACGGGCATCCGGAAGTGGCGCGCCTGGCGCGTGAAGTGCCGGCGTTTCGGGTGACGTACAGCGATGTCGGCCTGGCAGAGGAGTGGATGGCGGCCCTGGGGCGGGGACACCGGCCACAGCGGGCGCGTGACATCCGTGTGCGTCGCGGGCGTGTGTTAGCCTCAGACGAGTTCCGTGCTGCACGGTGACACCATCGCGACCCTGCGGGCCTGGGAAGCGCAGTTCCCGGTGCTGACGTGGACCGTTCGTGGCCTTCACGTGTGGCCGCTTGTACGCACGCGCATGGCCTCCCGGCTGCTGGCCGCCGGCGCACCGCCCGCGCCGCGGCCTACCCTCTCGCCACCCCCCGCCGTCACGGGTAGCGTATCCGGATCCTCCAGGCGATCGGGTGAGCGCGCCGCGGTCACCACGCGCCAGGCCGCTGCAATCTTCCTGGGACGACCGGCGAACCGTCAGCAGCTCGAAGGGCGCTGGTACGATCGAATCTTCGACCCGATTGCCGACATCCTCGAGGCCGATGGCCTGCGGAGCCTCCACCTCGAGTACCGGCCGACCGGGACGCGTCATCTCACGCCGCGGTACCGGCCTGCGCTTGCCGTACGCCGCGCCGTCACGCGGCGAAACGTCGTTGCCGCGCTGAGGTCGATCCGGCCTGCGCGCCTCGACGGCTACGAGGCGTTCGTGCGGCTGGTCAGAGAGACACACCCGGACGTGTCCCCGGTGTCCCCGCTCTGGGTGGCCCGGCAGGCCCGATCGGTCGACCTGGTCGCACGGTACTTCGAGCGCCTCATGCGGACCTCGGGCGCCCGCGTCGCGTGCTGTTCGGTGTACTACACACTTGTCGGCATGGCGTTCTGCCTCGCCGCCCGCCGAGCCGGGATTCACGCCGTGGACGTGCAGCACGGCGTGACGGCTGGCAATCCCGCATACGACGGGTGGTCGCGAGTGCCTGACGAGGGATTCGAGGTCCTCCCGTCACGGTTCTGGTGCTGGAGCGAGACAGACGCCCGACCCGTTCGCGGCTGGCCTGCCGCGGCCGAACGGCACCACCGCGCGTTCGTCGGCGGTCACCCGTGGCTGGCGCTTTGGCAATCGGACCATCCGCTCGCCGCGGGCCTGCGCGCACGTGTTCCCGATCGCAAGGGCTCGTCGCGTGCGGTGCTCGTCACGTTGAACTGGAGCTCGGGGTTCTCCGATCGGCTCATGGCCCTCATGCGTTCGGCGCCGGACGACTGGGTCTGGTGGATTCGCCTCCATCCGCTGATGGCCCGTGAGCGCGAGGCGATTCGGTCGTGGTGCGCGTCGCAGATGCCGGGCCGCGCCGAGGTGGATGCCCCGAGCGACCTGCCGCTGCCGCTACTCATCGAAGCGGCCGACGTGCACGTCACGCACAACTCGACCGTGATTCAGGAGGCTGCGCGACTCGGGACACCGTCAGTGGTCATCGACGCCCGCGCGCTCGATGTCTACGCCGACGAGCTGGCGTCGGGCTGGGCCATGTTCGCCGACGAGGTGCCGGCCATCGTCGCGGCCGTCCGCGCGCAGCACCGACGCCGCGCGTCGCTCGCCCCTCTTTCGCCGTATCCGTCCTGGACCGACATGACGCGCGTCGTGCGCGATCTCATCGCCGAATCCGGTTCATGCTTCACTACTGTACCCGCTGCGTCCTCCCCGACACCCGCCCGGGTGTGAAGCTCGACGCACAGGGCGTGTGCCTGGGCTGCCGGAACGCCGAGGCGAAACGCCTGATCGACTGGAACGTCCGCCGGTCGGCGTTCGGCGACATCGTGGCCGCGGCGCGACAGCGGGGAAGCGCTCACGACTGCGTCATCCCGGTGAGCGGCGGCAAGGACAGCTTCTGGCAGGTGACGACGTGCCTCGAACACGGCTTGCGGCCGCTGTGCGTGACGTACGTCTATCCGGGCCGGACGCCGCTCGGCGAGCGCAACCTGCGCACGCTCGTCGGCCTCGGCGTGGACCATCTCGAACTGCGGCTCGACCCCGGGATCGAACGCGCCTTCGTCGACAAGGCCTTTCGAGCGACGGGCATCAGCGGGCTCGTGAGTCACATGGCGATCTACTCCTGGCCGATTCAGCTGGCCGTGCGGGAGGGCATCCCTCTGGTTGTGTACGGCGAGAACTCCGCGTTCGAATACGGCACCGACGATGAGCGCCTGATCGGTGGGCGCGTCGATCGGCCGTGGCTTCGCAGGTTCGGCGTGACGGGCGGGACGACGGTCGAGGACTGGTACGACGGGACGCTGACGCCCGACGAACTGGCGCCGCTCGTGCTGCCGAGCGACGAGCAGCTCGCGGAGCGGGACGTTCGAGCGATCTTCCTCGGGCACTACTTCCCGTGGGACCCGGAGCGCTCGCGGGACATCGCCCTCCGTCACGGGTTCGACGTCCGCGCTGGAGGCGCCCGGGTGGGACACTACGATTTCGTCAATATCGACGACGACATGATCGGCGTGCATCATCACCCGAAGTGGCACAAGTTCGGGATCACCCGTTCCTGGGACACGCTGTCCATGGAGATCCGCGCGGGCCGCATGACGCGCGACGAGGCGATCGCGTTTCTCGAGCGGCGGGGCGACGAGACGCCGTGGGATGACATCCGCGTCTTCTGCGCGTACCTGGGCATCGGCGAGCGCGAGTATTTCGCCATTCTCGAGCGCTTCCGCAACCGGACAATCTGGAACCGGCGTGACGAGCGGTGGCGCATCGAGGGATTCCTGATCTCCGACTTTCCGTGGCCGGCCGATCCGGTACCCTCGTGAGCCACGCGCGCCTGGCCCTTGGCACCGCGCAGCTCGGCCTCGACTACGGGGTGGCCAACCCCGACGGCAGGCCGTCGGCGGACGAGGTCGATCGTATTCTCCGCACGGCCCTCGACCTCGGCCTCGAGTACATCGACACGGCATCGGCGTACGGCGATGCCGAGGTCGCGGTCGGGCGGTTCCTCAGGACGGCGGGCTCTCGGCGCCACGTCCGGATCGGGACCAAGACGCCACGTTTCGCAGCGGGCCTGTCGGCGGCGGATCTTGTGCGCGACCTCGCACAATCGGTCGACCGGTCGCGTACACGACTCGGCAGGGACACGCTCGACGACCTCCTGATTCACGCGGCCGACAACCTCCGGGAGTACGGGCAGACCCTCGTGGATTTCCTCGTGGAGCACCAGCAGGCAGGGCGCGTACGACGCATCGGCATCTCGATCTACGACGCCGCCGACGCCCGGCTGGCGATCGCCTGTCCGTCCCTCGGTGCGACCCAGTTCCCCTTCAGCGTGCTGCATCGTGAGCTGGCCGAGCACGGGCTGGTTGACGACCTTCGTCGTGCCGGACACGAGACGTTCGCGCGCAGCGCGCTCCAGCAGGGGCTGTTGACGCTCGAGCCGGCACAGGGGGAACGCGCCGTGCCGGGTTCCGGCGTGTGGCTGGCCCGGTTCCGCGAGGTGTGCTCGCAGCAGGGCGTCGAGCCGCTGACTGCAGCGCTGGCCTACGCGGCGTCGTGGAGCCGCGCGGATTTCGTGGTCGTCGGCGTCGAGTCCGCCGAACAGCTCCGGCGGCTGTCTGGTGCTCTGTCCTGCCACCTGCCGGCCGGCTTCGCGGACCGGATCGCCACGCGAATCGCGGGCGTCCCGCCGGCCGTCCGGGACCCGCGCCTGTGGGCCGGGCGCGCGTGATGACGGCGAACGACGTCGCGATCGTCGTGCAGGCGCGCATGAGCAGCACGCGGCTGCCGGGAAAGGTCCTGGCACCGCTTGGGGGCGAGCCGGCGATCGTCCGCATGATGGAACGCGTGCGCCGCGTCACTCGAGCGGCGCATCATGTCGTGGCGACCTCCGACCAGCCGAGCGACGACCCGCTGGCCGCCGTGTGCGCCCGCCACGGCCTGTCGTGCGTGCGCGGCCCCCTCGACGATGTGCTGGGGAGAGTCGTGAAGGCCGTCCCATCCGCGTGTTCCGTTGTCGTGCGCTTGACGGGCGACTGCCCTCTCGTCGATCCGGCCCTGGTGGATCGACACATCGATCGATTCATCGCCGGGCAGCCCGCCACGGAATACGTGACGAACGCAATGGTCCGAACGTACCCGGACGGACTCGACGTCGAGGTCATGAGCCGGCGGTCGCTCGTCGAAGCCGATCGAGCGGCGTCGGATGCGTTCGATCGCGAGCACGTCACGCCCTGGATTCAGCGGCACGTGCGGGTCGTTGCCGTCACGCAGCCGGTCGATCTCTCGGCCCTGCGGTGGGTGCTCGACACGCCGGCCGACTATGAGGCAATCGCCGCGATCTACGCGGAGCTGCTGCCCGTCGATTCGGCGTTCGACAGCCGCGCGGTGTATCGTCTGCTCACCAGGCGTCCCGATCTCATCCGGGTGGCGGGCGACTTGCCGGTTGACGACATGGTGACGCGCATTCGGGCCCTGCTCGCCGCGGAGCCCGCGGGATGACGATCACGGGGGACCTCTACGCGCGGGCCGCGACGCGCATTCCCGGCGGCACGCAGCTCCTGAGCAAGCGGCCCGAACTGTTTCTGCCCGGGGGATGGCCGGCCTACTTCCGCTGCGCCCGCGGCGTCGAGATCGAGGACATGGATGGCCGTGTCTTCATCGACGTCTCGCTCCATGCCGTAGGGGCGTGCCCGCTCGGCTACGCCGATCCTGAAGTCGACCGCGCGGTCGTGGCCGCGATCGAGGCCGGCAGCATGTCGACGCTGAACTGCCCGGAGGACGTCGAGCTGGCCGACCTCCTGTGTGAGCTGCATCCCTGGGCCGACATGGTGCGGTACGCGCGGAGCGGGGGAGAGGCCATGGCGATCGCCGTGCGGATCGCGCGTGCGGCGACGGGCCGCGACCGCGTGGCGGTGGCCGGGTATCACGGGTGGCACGACTGGTACCTGGCCGCGAACCTGGATGGGGACGCGTTGCACGATCTGCTCCTGCCGCACGTGCCCGCAGCGGGCGTGCCGCGCGCGCTGGCGAAGACGGTGGTGACGCTGCCCTTCGGCGACGCGGCGGCTCTCGATGCGCTGGCCGATCGGGACGGCGGATCGCTCGCCGCAATCGTGGTCGAGCCGGCGCGCTACGCGCTGGCGACCGCCGAGTACCTGGCGCAGGTGTGCGCGGTCGCCCGCCGCATCGGGGCGGTGGTCGTTTTCGACGAGATCACGAGCGGCTTCCGGATGGCGGTCGGCGGCGCGCATCTGCTCACCGGCGTGGCCCCGGACGTGGCCGTGTTCGCGAAGGGCATGAGCAACGGCTATCCCATGGCGGCCGTCATCGGCCGGCAGCCCGTGATGGCCGCGGTCGAGCGGACGTTCATCAGCAGCACGAACTGGACCGAGCGCATCGGCCCGGTGGCCGCGCTCGCGACAATCCGTCGGATTCGCGACCTGCAGGTGCCGGCGCACCTGGCGGCCATGGGCGATCGTATGCGGGCGGGCTGGGTGACTGGCGCGGCGCGCCACGGGATCGCCGTCACGGTGCGGGGCGTGCGGCCACTGCCGTCCTTTGTCTTCGAGTACGGGGATGAGTCGGCCGCGATCCGGACGCTCTACACCCAGTGCATGCTCGACGAGGGGTTTCTCGCCGGTGGCGCGTTCTATCCCTCGCTGGCCCACCAGCCGTATCACGTGGATGCCGCGCTCGCGGCGACCGACCGGGCATTCGGCGTGCTGCGGGCGGCGATCGCGGACGGCACCGTGCGGACG
>Ga0326597_10000900_pt1 | contig 50271 bp, 52 predicted proteins | sample RVTome_12_FD_203789 | JGI IMG/M metagenome (GOLD analysis project Ga0326597, IMG submission 203789) | Soil microbial communities from uranium-contaminated site in the Upper Colorado River Basin, Wyoming, United States - RVT100D185 | ecosystem: Environmental > Terrestrial > Soil > Contaminated >... | reverse complement strand
CCCTGGTGGCGTAGCGAGCGTGACAACAACCCGATCGGCAGGCCCGGACTGTAGCTTAATTTACCCGCATACCTGTCCAACGAATGGGGAGTAGCTCAGTTAAACATGAATAAGAAAAATCGAAGGGACAGAAGGAATACAAATAGATAGGCGGCAAATACGTAAATCGTACCTTTTTTGGCAAACCAATCGTCAATTACAGGAACGGCGTTGCTCATAGTCCAAGCAACAAAAACAATTCCCACGATCATTAATATAATGTCGTAAGTCCCTTCGCTATGAATCCAAATGCGCTTTTCCTTTTTTCGGGTTTCGAAGAAATTATCGATTCGAGATTTAGCGGCGTGAACCCAGTTCGAGTTTTCCCCTGACACGGTAAACTGGCTATCATTGGGGGTCGCTTGAGCTGGCTGCACGGTGATGCCAGTCGCACCGTATTTTCTGAAGTCTAGTAATAGGAAAACACGGTGCTTAGGCTCCGCCTTTATCTTGTTTAACCAGGTAAATCCCGTATCAAATTCCACTCTCGATATGTTTTCGGGGAAGTCTGTGCTGGAGAAGATTTTTTCACTGCTTTGGGACCAAACGTCTTTTTTCTCAGTTTCAATTTGGACAAAGACTCGAAAAAGCTTTTTCCCGTTCTCTATCTGTTGTTGAAGCTGTTCCTCTGTTTGATTTTCCATCAGCGTAAAGGTAGCTACTTCCATTTCTCCAGCTTCATCAGCCAAGTCCTGTAGCAGACGATAAAGTTTATTCAGATCGTCCTTCGACACCGCGTAACCTCGCAACGGTGTAAACCGGCGTAATGATGGACTAGTCTGCAAAAAATCGACGTTCATTTATGTACCTTGGCCTAACAATTAAGTGCCTTAGCGCCTCCGCTGAATTAAGACCTACTATTAGCTGAGTTGGTAACATACTTCGCGTAGTCTTACGAGCGACTGCCGATAGTTTCTGACTTTTCCCAGGAGTTCCCCGACGGCGTCCCGCTATCTTTTCGCCGGCGGCTTCCGCTGGGCCTTTTGCGGCGGCGGGGCCGCCGCGGCCGGCGGCGCCGCCTGGGCGGCATTCCGGCAATCCAGCACCCAGACGTCGTAGACCGGATGCTCCATCGCCGACAGCGCCGGGCTGGAGGCGAACATCCAGCCGCGGAACAGGCTGATCGCCGCCTCGCCCTCGCGCACCTCCCAGATGTCGAGGAACGCGGCGCTTTCCGGCGTCTCCTCCGGCGGCCGCTTGTCGCATTGGCGGGCGATGATCTCGAGGCCGCCGAACTTCACCACCTCGCCGACCGGCGCCTCGATGGTGGAGACCCGCGCCGTCACCTTGTCGAGCCCCTGCAGCACCGCGATGTCGTAGGGGGTCGCCCGCGCCGGGGTCGCGGCGGCGATCGCCAGGAGCGGCCAAATAACCGCGATGATCGCTGACTTCGGCAACGCGCTTCGGTCTCCTTCGGCGTGTGGTCGGGGATCGGCCGCCCAGCGGCGCCGATGCGCCGTCGCTAACGCGCGGCCTTTCCGGAACCGCCGGTGGCGAGGAAGATGATCTCGCCGACCTGGTCCTCGAGCGACCGGAAGTCCTTGACCTTGGTCAGCCTGCCGCCGTCGGCGACGTAGGTGGCGGCGGCGCCGGGGTCGAGCCGCACGTATTTGCCGCCGAGGATGCCCTCGCTGGCGATCGAGGCGACGGTGTCGGTCGGCAATTTCACTTCCGGCGTGATCGACATCGTCACCCGCGCGTCGTAGGTCTTGGGATCGAGCCGGTGATCGAGCACGGTGCCGACCTTGATGCCGTTGATGCGCACGTCGGCGCCCTTGGCCAGGCCGCCGATCTTGTAGAACGCGGCGGTAACCTGGTAGCCGGAGACCGCCTTCACCTCGGCCGCCGTGTAGGCGAAGTAGGCGAAGATGCCGGCCACCGCCAACACCACCGCGCCCAGCACCGTCTCGACTGCGTTCCTGCCCATGACCCTGCCCTTTCGTGCCGCGTTCTCTATAACCTATTGTTTCGCCTTGTTTTTTCCTGCCTTGTCGGGGTCGCGTTGACGCGCCGCCAGGGCGGCGCGGCCCTCGGCGATGATCAGCTCGAGGAGGTCGCTGACGACCATCGAGTCCTGGGTGTAGGTGATCTCGCCGCCGGATTTCAGCAGCTTCTCGTCGCCGCCCGGCTCCAGCACCATGAACTTCGAGCCGAACAGGCCGTCGGTGTGAATCGCCGCCGAGGTGTCGGCCGGCAGCGGCACGTCGCCGAAGACCTTCATCCGGACGACGGCGCGATAGTGGTCGTCGAGCGTCATCTTGCCGATGGTGCCGACGCGGATGCCGCCGAGCATCACGTCGTCGCCCTCGACCAGGCCGTCGACGCGGTTGAACTTGGCGATCACCGTCTTGTGGCCGCTGGTGCCGGCGCTGACGCGCGCCTCGCGCCAGTCGCGGCCGGCGTAAAGATACGCCAGCACCAGCAACAAGCACCCGAAGGCGCCGGCGCCGATCAGGATTTCGCGGCTCTCGCTGGCCATCATGCGCGTCCCGGCCGGGCGCGTCAGCTCGGCGTCCACGGCTCGTAGTCGCCGGTCGCCGCCGCCCGCTTGCCGCCCCGGTAGGCGTGGCCGCGCGGCCGGTAGGCGCCGGCGGTGCCGGTCTGGTTGGGCAGATGTTCCTTCTGCCACGGCTTCGATTCGGCGGCCTGCTCGCTGAGCGGCGCCTCGGTGGTGTGGTGCAGCCAGGCGTGCCATTCCGGCGGCACCCGCGAGGCTTCCGGCCTGCCCTTGAACAGCACCCAGCGCCGCTGGCGGCCGTGCAGGCGATCGCGGCGCGCGCGGTAGTAGCGGTTGCCGAACTCGTCGGTACCGACCAGCGTGCCGTGAATCCAGGTGTAGATGAGGGTGCCGATGTGCATCTCGAGTCCGTTTCCGCCGAAGCCGGCGACCGCCGGCCGATTGGCGCGGCCAAATATGGCACTTGCCGCCGCGAGCGTCCAGGTGCGGCCCCGGTTCGGCCCGCGCTCGTTCCTGGCCGACGCCGGGTGCTACGGCTGCCGCCCGCGGCCCCGGCCGCGTCGCCCGGCCGCGCGGCCGCCGGCGCGGCCGCGAGACGGCGGCGACGGCGCGGCGGCGGGATTCTATGCCTGAAATCGGGCGCCGCCGCGCGCTTCACACCATATACGGTATATTAACGTATTTTTATTATCCTGAAACCACAACATCTGGCAATTTTCCTATTGCCGGTACAAAAATGTTGGGCTACAGATTGTATCGTTGCACCTGGGCAACCACGACATTTTGTATTCGTGCGTAGAGGCGGGGGGGAACCCGTCACAGGGTCGCAACGGGGGACCGAACCGAAAGGTCCGAAAAAATCGGCGTTAGCCCGAGACCTTTTGTTGGGGGAACAATGAGAATAACGCGCCTGTTCACGAAGCACCACGATTCGCCGTACGCATCCATCGAATTCCGCAACACCGCAAGCGAGATCAAGAATCCGGACGGCTCGGTGGTGTTCCGCCTTGCCGACTTCGAAGTGCCGGCGCGCTGGTCGCAGGTCGCGTGCGACGTCCTGGCGCAGAAGTACTTCCGCAAGGCCGGCGTCCCCAAGTGCCTGAAAAAGTTCGAGGAAAACGACGTCCCGAGCTGGTTGTGGCGGCGCATCCCGGACGCTTCGGCGCTCGCCCAGCTGCCGGAGAGCGAGCGCACCATCGGCGAGGTCTCGGCCAAGCAGGTGTTCGACCGCCTGGCCGGCACCTGGACTTATTGGGGCTGGAAGGGCGGCTACTTCGATTCGGAAGACGACGCCCGCGCCTACCACGACGAGATGCGCTACATGCTGGCGGCGCAGACCGGCGCGCCGAACTCGCCGCAGTGGTTCAACACCGGGTTGTATTGGGCTTACGGCATCGACGGCCCGGCGCAGGGCCATTCCTACGTCGACTATCGCAACGGCGAGCTGGTCCGCTCGCGCTCGGCCTACGAGCGGCCGCAGCCGCACGCCTGCTTCATCCAGAGCATCGCCGACGATCTCGTCAACGAAGGCGGCATCATGGATTTGTGGGTGCGCGAGGCGCGCCTGTTCAAGTACGGCTCCGGCACCGGCACCAATTATTCGGCGTTGCGGTCCGAGAGCGAGGGCCTGAGCGGCGGCGGCAAGTCGTCGGGGCTGATGAGCTTCCTCAAGATCGGCGACCGCGCCGCCGGCGCGATCAAGTCCGGCGGCACCACCCGGCGCGCCGCGAAGATGGTGGTGGTCGACATCGACCACCCCGACATTGAGCAGTTCATAACCTGGAAAGTCGAGGAAGAACAAAAGGTTGCGGCGATGGTCGCGGGTTCGCGCCTGGCCCGCAAGACGCTCGGCGCGGTGATGGCGGCGTGCGCCCAGGGTGCCGGCGAGGACCGCTTCGATGCGAAGAAGAACCCGGCCCTCAAGCAGGCGATCCTCGGCAGCCGCCGCGCCATGATCCCCGAGATCTTCGTGCAGCGGGTGATCCAGTTCGCGCGCCAGGGCTACACCGAGATCGACTTCCCGGAATTCAACACCGACTGGGATTCGGAAGCCTATCTCACGGTGTCGGGCCAGAACTCCAACAATTCGGTGCGCGTCTGCAACGCGTTCCTGCAGAAGGTGCTCGACGACGGCGAGTGGCAGTTGATCCGCCGCACCGACGGCAAGGTGTCGGAGACCGTGCGCGCCCGCGACCTATGGGAGAAGATCGGCTATTCCGCGTGGGCCTGCGCCGACCCCGGCCTGCAGTTCGACACCACCATCAACGACTGGCACACCTGCCCGATCAGCGGCCGCATCAACGCCTCCAATCCGTGCTCGGAATACATGTTCCTCGACGACACGGCGTGCAACCTGGCGTCGCTCAACCTGATGGCGTTCCGCATCGGCGACGGCCGCTTCGACGTGGCGGCGTTCGAGCACGCGGTGCGGCTGTGGACGATCACGCTCGAGGTCTCGGTGATGATGGCGCAGTTCCCGTCCGACCGGATCGCCGAGCTGAGCTACGATTTCCGCACCCTCGGCCTCGGCTTCGCCAACATCGGCGGCTATCTGATGGCCGCCGCCATCCCTTACGATTCCAAGGCCGGGCGGGCGATCTGCGCCGCCATTTCGGCGCTGATGACCGGCCAGTCCTACGAGACCTCCGCCGAGATGGCGGCCGAGATGGGCGCGTTCCCGCGCTATCGCGAGAACCGCGACGCCATGCTGCGGGTCATTCGCAACCACCGCCGCGCCGCGCACGGCGCCGAGGCCGGCTACGAGAGCCTGGCGGTGCCGCCGGTGCCGCTGGTGGCGGCCGACTGTCCCGACCGCGACCTTGCCCGCGCCGCCCGCGACGCCTGGGACCGCGCGCTCGAGCTCGGCGAGGCCAACGGCTACCGCAACGCGCAGACGACGGTGATCGCGCCGACCGGCACCATCGGCCTGGTGATGGACTGCGACACCACCGGCATCGAGCCCGACTTCGCGCTGGTCAAGTTCAAGAAGCTGGCCGGCGGCGGCTATTTCAAGATCATCAACCGCATGGTGCCGAAGGCGCTCGCCGTGCTCGGCTACGGCGAGGCCGAGATTGCCGACATGATCGCCTACGCGGTCGGCCACGGCACGCTGAAGGACGCGTTCGGCATCAATCACGCGGCGCTGCGGCAGCGCAAATTCACCGAAGCGGCGATCGCCGCGGTCGAGAAATCGCTGGCCGAGGCGTTCGACATCCGCTTCGTTTTCAACAAATGGGCGCTGGGCGAGGCATTCTGCACCGAGACGCTGGGATTCCCGGCCGAGCGGCTTAACGATCCGTCGTTCGACATGCTCACCGCGCTCGGCTTCTCGAGGGACCAGATCGAGACGGCCAACATCCACGTCTGCGGGGCGATGACGCTCGAAGGCGCGCCGCACCTGAAGGACGAACACTTGCCGGTGTTCGACTGCGCCAGCGCCTGCGGACGGACCGGCCAGCGCACGCTGTCGGTGGAAAGCCACATCCGGATGATGGCGGCAAGCCAGCCGTTCATCTCCGGCGCGATCTCGAAGACCATCAACATGCCGAATAGCGCCAGCGTCGCGGACTGCAAAGAGGCCTACATGCTGTCGTGGCGGCTGGGGCTGAAGGCCAATGCGCTTTACCGCGACGGCTCGAAGCTGTCGCAGCCGTTGTCGTCGTCGCTGTTGGCCGACGTCGACGCCGAGGAAGGCGAGGACCTGGTGCAGCAGATCGTCGCGGCGCCGGCCGCCGCGCGCGCCGAGATCGTCGCCGAGCGCATCGTCGAGCGCGTCATCGCCGACCGCCGCCGCCCGCCGCACCGCCGCAAGGGCTACACCCAGAAGGCGATCGTCGGCGGCCACAAGGTTTACCTGCGCACCGGCGAGTACGAGGACGGCAGGCTGGCCGAGATCTTCATCGACATGCACAAGGAGGGCGCAGCCTTCCGGTCGCTGATGAACAACTTCGCCATCGCCATCTCGATCGCGCTGCAGTACGGGGTGCCGCTGGAGGAATTCGTCGACTCCTTCACCTTCACCCGGTTCGAGCCGTCGGGCATCGTCACCGGCAATGACTCGATCAAGATGGCGACGTCGATCCTCGATTACATGTTCCGCGAGCTCGCCGTCAGCTACCTGGGCCGCCACGACCTCGCCCATGTGGCGCCGGACGACCTCGCCCCGGACTCGATCGGCATCGGCGCCAAGGAAGGCAACCCGCTGGCCGGCGCCGACCCGGCGATGGAGCCGGCGATGGCGGTGGTGCGCAGCGTCGCCAGCCAGGGCTACGTGCGCGGCAACTTCCTGGTCATCAGGGGCAACAAGGGCAACGGCGAGGCAGTGGCCAGCGCCGGCGGCCAGCAGACCGTGCAGCCGATGACGCAGACGGCCATTTCCGCCGGCGCGGTCGCCGTCTCGACCATGGTCGCCGAAGTCGCCGAGGCGCGCCTCGACCATGTGCGCGAGGCGAAGATGAAGGGTTACGAAGGCGACCCCTGCGGCGAGTGCGGCAACTTCACATTGGTCAGGAACGGCACCTGCATGAAGTGCCAGACCTGCGGCTCCACGAGCGGATGTTCGTGATGAGCGGATTTTCGACGGGATCCTCCCTGGGAAACTTGGGGCACGTGCTGGGGGCCCTCCCCGGCGCGTGCCCCGCTCTTTTTCCGGGACACCCCGCACGCTAAACCCCGGCCCGGCCGGGGCCCGAGGCCGCCCGTCGGCGCCGCCGCGCGGGAATGTCGGCGGCGGGCGTGGTTTGTGTGCATATGCACCCAATAATTATCGACAACCGCCGCCGCCGCCCTTAGTCTGAGGCGGTCGAACCGGCGGAGACCGGTCGGCGGACGCCGCGGGCGGCTCACACCGCGCCGGCGCCGGGGATGTGCCCATATCGTGTCCTTGGGGGAAAATACACGACATTGTCGTGCGGCGGTTTTTTCGGGAGCCTCGAATGGCCAGGAAGAAGAAGTTGAGCTTTTACCTCGTCGACGACGATCCGATCGTCCTCGATGTGATGGCGAAGCTGCTGAAGGACGCGGGCCACGCGGTGACCACCAGCCGCAAGAGCGCCGGCATCATCGGCGACATCGTCCGCAAAAAGCCGGACTGCGTGATCACCGATCTGATGATGCCCGAGGTCGACGGCCTGCAACTGTGCGCCGCGGTACGCGGCCACAAGGCCTTGAAGCAGACCAAGATCGTCATGGTCTCGGCCAAGGCGTACGACTTCGACCAGAGACGGTCGTACGATTTCGGGGCGCACGGCTTCATTCGCAAGCCGGTGAATTCGGAGACCTTTGTCGACAAGATCCACCGCATCTTCGACGACCACATCGACATGCGATTCTGGGGCGTGCGCGGCACGCTGCCGGTGTCGGGGCCGAAGTCGCTCAAATACGGCGGCAACACGTCGTGCGTGACGCTGGAATTCCCGCGCCAGCAGTTTTTCGTCTTCGATTGCGGCAGCGGCATCAAGAACCTCGGCGACTGGCTGAAGGCGCAGCACCGCAAGCGGATGAGCTTCAAGATCTTCATATCCCACCCCCATTGGGACCATATCAACGCCTTCCCGTTCTTCGGCCCGCTGTACAAGCAGGGCAACGAGGTCGAGGTGCTGGGCGCCAACCAGGGCGACATCTCGATGCGCAAGATCGTCTCGGCGCAGATGGAAGGCGTCTATTTCCCGATCACGCTCAGCGAGTTCGCCTCGCGGGTCTATTTCCACGACCTAGAGGAGGAGACGCTTGAGGTCGACGGCATCACGGTGAAGACCAAGCTGCTGAGCCATCCGGGCAAGGCGCTCGGCTACCGCGTCGACTACAACGGCCGGGCCATCTGCTACATCACCGACAACGAGATGTTCGTCGAGACCAGCGACTTCTACGACCCGCACTACGAGAAGCGGCTGGCCGAGTTCGTCGCCGGCGCCGATGCGCTGATCACCGACACCACCTATACCGACGAGGAATACCAGACCAAGGAGGGCTGGGGCCATTCATGCGTCAGCAAGGTGGTCAACCTCGCCGACATGGCCGGGGTGAAGACGCTTTATTTGTTCCACCACGATCCGGACCAGTTCGACGACGAGATCGACCGCAAGTACGAAACCGCGGTGGCGATGCTGAAGAAGCGCCGCTCCAAGACCAAATGCCTGGCGCCGCGCGAGGGCCAGGCGTTCAAGATTTGACTACCGCCCGGCCGCGTCCGCGCCGACGCCCGGGACTTCGACCAGGAACCCCGCCATGCCCGCCACCATCGACGCCCGCCTCAAGCAACTCGGCATCGCACTGCCCGAGCCGCCGAAGCCCGCCGCCAACTATGTGCCGTTCGTGACCTCGGGCGCGTTGGTGTTCTGCGCCGGCCAGGTGCCGGTGTGGAACGGCGAATTGCGCTTCAAGGGCCGTGTCGGCGGCGGCCTCAGCGTCGACGACGGCTACCAGGCGGCGCGGCTGTGCGGCCTCAACCTGATCGCCCAGGCCAAGGCGGCGGCCGGCGGCGACCTCGACCGCGTGCGCCGGGTGGTCAAGCTCGGCGGCTTCGTCAATTGCACGGCCGATTTCACCGATCACCCGAAGGTGCTGAACGGCGCCTCGGACCTGATGGCCGAGGTGTTCGGCGATGCCGGCAAACACGCCCGCTTCGCCGTCGGCGCGCCGTCGCTGCCGCTCGGAGTCGCCGTCGAGGTCGATGGAATCTTCGAACTTTCGTGATCGACCGCCCGGCCAGCGGGAAACGCGTCGTCTCGCTGCTGCCGAGCGCCACCGAGATCGTCGCCGCGCTCGGCTGCGGCGACCGTCTCGTCGGCCGTTCGCACGAATGCGATTACCCGCCCGGCGTCGAGGCGCTGCCGGTGTGCACCCGGCCGCGGATCGACGTCGCCGGATCGAGCGCCGCCATCGACGCGGCGGTGCGCGGCGCCGTCGAGGCGGCGCTTTCCGTCTACGCGGTGCTCGATGACCAGCTCCGGCGCCTGGCGCCCGACGTCATCGTCACCCAGGACCAGTGCGAAGTGTGCGCGGTCAGCCTCGCCGACGTCGAGGCCTGCGTCGCGGCGTGGAGCGGCCGGCCGGTCAAGCTGGTGTCACTGAAGGCGCAAACGGTCGCCGGCGTCGACACCGACATCCGCGCCGTCGCCGCGGCGCTCGGCACCGGCGACGCCGGCCGGGCGCTGGTCGCCGCCCTCGCCCGCCGCCGCGACGCCATCGCCGACGCCGCGCGGGCGCTGAAGGCGCGGCCCACCGTCGCCTGCATCGAGTGGACGGCGCCGCTGATGGCGGCCGGCAACTGGGTGCCGGAGATGGTCGCGATGGCCGGCGGCCGCGACCTGTTCGGCGACGCCGGGGCGCATGCGCCGGCGCTCACGTGGCAGGCGCTCGCGGCGGCCGACCCGCAGGTCATCGTATTCATGCCGTGCGGCTTCGGGCTCGCGCGCACTCGCGCCGAGGCGGCGGCACTGGCCGAGGCGACGCCGGGCTGGGACGGGCTGGCGGCGGTCAAGGCGGGCCGCGTCTACGCCACCGACGCCAACAGCTTCTTCAACCGGCCCGGGCCGCGGCTGGCCGAAAGCCTGGAGATCATGGCCGAAATGCTGCACCCGCAGGCCTTCGACTTCGGTCACGAGGGGCGGGCGTGGGTGGAGATTTAGCAACCGACCGCCCCCCGGCTATTCCCGCCCCCCTTGCCTCCCTGCCCCCGCCGCCCCCACACTGGCCGATGCCCGACGGACGCGAGCCGACGAGGGTCGACGTGCTGGCCGCCATCGACGAGGTGGACCCGGCCGAATGGGACGCGTGCGCCGGCCTTGGCGCCGGCGATCTCTCCGCCGCCGGCACGGGTAACCCGTTCACCGCGCACGGCTTCCTCTCCGCCCTCGAGGACTCGGGCTCCGCCGCCGCCGACACCGGCTGGCTGCCGCGGCACCTGGTGGTGCGCGACGACGGCGGGCGGCTGGTCGCCGCGGCGCCGCTGTACTTGAAGTCGCACTCCTACGGCGAGTACGTGTTCGACTGGGGCTGGGCCGAGGCCTACCAGCGGGCCGGCGGCCGTTACTATCCGAAGCTAGTTTGCACGGTGCCGTTCACGCCGGTCACCGGCCGGCGGCTGCTGGTGCGGCCCGACGCGGCGGCGCCGCTGGCCGGCGAGCTCGCCGACGCGCTGGCCGACGCCATGGCGACGCTGGCCGAGCGTCTTGGCGCCTCGTCGGTGCACGTCAACTTTTCGACCGAGCCCGAGTGGCGGCGGCTCGGCGAGCGCGGCTATCTCAGGCGCCAGGGCCAGCAGTTCCACTGGCGCAACGACGGCTACCGCGATTTCGACGATTTCCTGTCGCGGCTCGCGTCGCGCAAGCGCAAGGCGATCAGGAAGGAGCGTCGCGTCGTCGCCGCCTACGGCCTCGACATCCGCGCGCTCTCCGGCGTCGACATCACCGAGGACCACTGGGACGCGTTCTACCGCTTCTACCGCGCCACCTCGGACAATAAATGGGGGCCGAGCTACCTGACCCGCGATTTCTTCTCGCTGCTCGGCGAGCGCCTGGGTCCGCGCGTGGTGCTGGTGTTCGCCCGCGACGCCGCCGGCGAGCCGATCGCCGGCGCCCTCAACCTGGTCGGCGGCGACGTGCTCTACGGCCGCAACTGGGGCACCAGCAAGGGCGCCGCGGCGCGCTACGAATTCCTGCACTTCGAAGCGTGCTACTACCAAGCCATCGACTACGCCATCGCCCACGGCCTGAAGCGCGTCGAGGCCGGCGCCCAGGGCCCGCACAAGCTGCAACGCGGCTACCTGCCGACCGCGACCCACTCGGCGCATTGGATCGCCGATCCGGCGTTACGCGCGGCGATCGAGCGGTTCCTCGCGAGCGAGCGTCGCGACGTCGCCTTCGAGATGCAACTGCACGCCGCCCACTCCCCATTCCGCCATCCACAAGCCGCTGAAATTGAAGAAGAATAACAACCGGCGAAAAGCCCAGACCGGTGACCTTCCGTTAACCTTTCCGGTCTAGCCTGGGAACGGGTAAAGGGACGTGGTTCGGGTGCATCGGAATTTCGACCATATTCACGGCTGGGCGCGGCTGGCATGGCCGGCGCTGATCCTGGCCGCCGCGCTGACGGCGCTGGCGCCGAAGACCGCGCACGGCGCCGTCACCCAGTGCACCATGATCGTGCCGGAAGGCCCGCGCGAGGTGATGATCAACACCTGCAACGCCTGCCGCACCATCGACATCCTGCGCAAGCGCCCCGGCAACGACGTACCGGTGCAACGCACCTTCACGCTGCCGCCCGGGACGCGCCTGCAGGTGCCGTTCCTCGGACCCGGCCGGTCGCGCATCACCTCGGAGCTGCCGTGTCCGGGCGAGCCCGGCGCGGCCGAGAACCTGGTCGAGCCGCCGAAGGCGACCAAGAAGAAGGCCGCCGAGACTTGCGTCAGCCTCGAGCGCGCCGCCGCCGGCGTGGCGCTGATCAACCGCTGCGGCGGCTGCCGGGCGGCGCTGATCGAGCGCGTCAACGGCCCCGACGGCGGCAACGACCGCGAAGCCTTCAAGCTCGGGCCGCGCTCGTCGGTTCCGGTGCCGGCGAATGGCTTCGCCCAGGTCGGGCTGGTCGGCGACGTCGACTGCCCATGACGCGGTGAGCGACGCCGCGAGCGCGGCGCCGAGGCGCGGCTAACCCCACATCTTCAACGCTGCCGCGACGTCGATGTCGCGCGCCGGCGGCCTGGGCGGCGGCGCGCCGCCGTCGACGAAGGCAGCGAACAGCACCTCGGTCCACGCCCGGCCGTCCGCCCCGCCCTCGCGGATCAGCCCGCGCGCCCGGGCGTGGCCGTCGGCTGCCGCCTCGTTGTAGTCGAGCACCGCGTGGTAGCAGCAATCGACGTGCTTCAGGGTCGCCTCCCAGTGGGCCAGCGGCTTGGCGGCGAACACGGCCGCCACCTCGGCGATCAGCTTCGATTGCGGCATCGCCTCGTGCTGGCGCGCCGTCCACTCGGAATGGCCGAGGGCGTCGCAGAAATTGCGCCAGAAGTGCGCTTCGAGCGCGCCCAAGGTGACGAAGCGGCCATCGTGGGTTTCGTAAATCTGGTAGCAGGCGGCGCCGCCGTTGAGCAGGTTTTCGCCGCGCTTCGGCGCCCGCCCGGCGTTGGCCGCCGTCATTCCCCACGCCTGCCAGGCGAGCATCGATTCGGCCAGACTCACGTCGAGGAAACAGCCCTTGCCGTCGCGTCCGCGCCGGACCAGGGCGCCGGCCACGGCGAGCGCCGCCTGCAGCGCGCTGGCGTAGTCGGCGGCCGGCGGCCACGCCATCGCCGGGCGCCCGGCCGGCCCCGAGGCGGCATAGGCGCCGGTCGCGGCGATGTAGTTCACGTCGTGGCCGGCGCGCAGCCGGTTGGGGCCGCTCTGGCCGTAGCCGGAAAGCGCACAGTGGACCAGCGCCGGATTGAGCGCCTTCAGCCGGTCGCGGCCGAAGCCGAGGCGGTCGAGTACCCCCGGCCGGTAGGATTCGAGCAGCACGTCGGCGGCGACGAGCAGCGTTTCGAAGGCCCGCTTGCCGGCGTCGGACTTGAGATCGAGGGCGAGCACGCTCTTGCCGGCGTTGATGGCGTCGTAATAAGGGGTGCGCGCGCCGGCGGGCTGCGCCCGCCCGGTCATCATGTCCATGCGGCGCAGCGGATCGCCGGCGGGCGGCTCGATCTTGAGCACGCTGGCGCCCATGTCGGCGAGCAACTGGGTGGCGAACGGACCGGGGAGGAACTGGCTGAGATCCAGGACGCGGACGCCGGCGAGGAAGTCCCTCAGCATGCCGGCGCTATTCGACCAGCGCCGGTTCTTTGCCCTTGCGGCGTTTCAGCAGCTCCTCGGCGCTGGCCGGATCCGGATACTCGAACGCGGGCTTGTTGTCCTTGATCTTCACCAGCACTACGCCGCCCTTCGCCAGCCTGCCGAACAGCAGCTCCTCGGCCAGCGGCTTCTTGATGTTCTCCTGGATGACGCGGGCCAGCGGCCGGGCGCCGAACTTCTCGTCGTAGCCGCGCTTGGCCAGCCACTCGCGCGCCGGCTTGGTCAGCTCGATGACGACGTCGCGGTCGCTGAGCTGGACCTCGAGCTCGAGCACGAACTTGTCGACCACCTGCGACACCACCTCCGGCGGCAGCGCCTTGAAGGTGATGATGGCGTCGAGCCGGTTGCGGAACTCGGGCGTAAACATGCGCTCGATGGCGTCCATGTCCTCGCCGACGCGGGTCTCGCGCTCGAAGCCGATCGCCGGCTTGGCCAGCTCGGCGGCGCCGGCGTTGGTGGTCATGATCAGGATCACGTTGCGGAAGTCGACGCTCTTGCCGTTGTGGTCGGTCAGCTTGCCGTGGTCCATCACCTGCAGCAGGATGTTGAACAGGTCCGGGTGCGCCTTCTCGATCTCGTCCAGCAGCAGCACCGAGTGCGGCTGGTGGTCGATGGCGTCGGTGAGGAGCCCGCCCTGGTCGAAGCCGACGTAGCCCGGCGGCGCGCCGATCAGCCGCGACACCGAGTGACGCTCCATGTATTCCGACATGTCGAAGCGCACCAGTTGGACGCCCAGCGTGCGGGCGAGCTGGCGGGCGACCTCGGTCTTGCCGACGCCGGTCGGGCCGCAGAACAGATACGCCCCGATCGGCTTCTCCGGCTCGCGCAGGCCGGCGCGGGCGAGCTTGATGGCGCTGGTGAGCGCGTCGATCGCCTGATCCTGGCCGAACACCATGGTCTTGAGGTCGCGCTTCAGGGTCTTCAGCGCCTTGCGGTCGTCGAGCGACACGCTCTTCGGCGGGATGCGCGCGATCTTGGCGACCACCGCCTCTACGTCCTTCACTGTGACGGTCTTGCGGCGCCGGTTGGCCGGCAGCAGCATCCGCGACGCGCCGACCTCGTCGATGACGTCGAGCGCCTTGTCGGGCAGCTTGCGGTCGTTGATGTAGCGCGACGACAGCTCGACCGCCGAGCGCAGCGCCTCGGCCGTGTAGCGGACCCGGTGGTGGCGCTCGAAATAGGGCTTCAGGCCGCGCAGGATCTTGACGGTATCCTCGATACTGGGCTCGTAGATGTCGATCTTCTGGAACCGCCGGGCGAGCGCGCGGTCTTTCTCGAAGTAGCTGCGGTACTCCTTGTAGGTGGTCGAGCCCATGCAGCGCAGCATCCCGGACGCCAGCGACGGCTTCAGGATGTTGGAGGCGTCCATCGAGCCGCCGGAAGTGGCGCCGGCGCCGATGACGGTGTGGATCTCGTCGATGAACAAGATCGATCCCGGCATGTTCTCGAGCTCGCTCATCACGCTCTTCAGCCGTTCCTCGAAGTCGCCGCGGTAGCGGGTGCCGGCCAGCAGCGCCCCCATGTCGAGGGCGTAGATGGTGGCGTTGGCAAGGACCTCGGGCACCTCGCCCTCGACGATGCGCTTGGCCAGGCCCTCGGCGATGGCGGTCTTGCCGACGCCGGAATCGCCGACGTACAGCGGGTTGTTCTTGTTGCGCCGGCAGAGGATCTGGATGGTGCGGTCGATCTCGTCCTGACGGCCGATCAGCGGGTCGATGCGTCCCTTCGCCGCCTTGCGGTTGAGATTCACGCAGTAGGCGTCGAGCGCCTCCTCGCCCTTGCGCACCACCTTGTCCTCTTGCGCGTCCTCGTCGGCGCCGTGGACGGTCTGCGGCCGCGCCTCGCCGGCCACCTTGGCGATGCCGTGCGAGATGTAGTTGACCGCGTCCAGCCGCGTCATGTCGTGGACCTGCAGGAAATAGACGGCGTGCGATTCGCGCTCCGAGAACAGCGCCACCAGCACGTTGGCGCCGGTCACCTCCTCGCGCCCCGACGACTGAACGTGGATCACCGCGCGCTGCACGACGCGCTGGAAGCCGGCGGTCGGCTTCGGCTCGCCGCCGCGGGCGCGGCCGATGTCGGTGAGCTCGTTGTCGAGGAAGTCGATCAGCTCGTGGTGCAGGCGCTCCAGATCGACGCCGCAGGCGCGCAGAACGGCGACCGAATCCTGGTCCTCCGTCAGCGACAGCAGCAGGTGTTCGAGGGTCGCGTATTCGTGGTTGCGCTCGGTGGCGTAGGCAAGTGCCCGGTGCAGGGTCTGTTCGAGGTTGCGTGACAGCATGTTGTTGTTTTTCTCCGTTCCGCCGTTACCTGTTTCAAGACCTATTCGCCGTCGTCATCCTTCTCGATGGTGCATTGCAGGGGATGCTGATGCTGGCGGGCGAAATCCATCACTTGGCTGACCTTCGTTTCGGCGACTTCGTAGGTGAACACGCCGCACACGCCGACGCCGCGTTGATGCACGTGCAGCATGATCCGCGTCGCTTCCGGGTGCGGCTTGTGGAAGAAACGCTCAAGCACGTGGACGACGAACTCCATCGGCGTGTAGTCGTCGTTCAGCATCAGCACCTTGTACATCGCCGGCCGCTTGGTCTTGGCGCGCGACTTGACGGCAATGCCGGTCGCCGGGCCGTCGTCGTCGACGTCCACGGGCGGCTTTTTCGGCAGCTTCGGATCGGCCATGGTCGGCGCCGCTTCCTTTCGCTCAACGCGATCGTCGGTGGCTCGGCTTAATAATATAGGTGAATACTGCGACGGCGCAAAACGCCAGGCCCGCCGCGGTACCGCGCGGCCGCGGCGACGGCGGCGCCGCGCCGACGGCTCGGCGGCGGTCGCGCGTCGGTCCACCCGGATTCCCTTAAGCGCCTGATTCCGTTGCTTTTATCCCGCAGTCGCCGGCGACCGGCCGCGGCCCGCCCGATGCCCGCCGCGACGGCGCCGGCGCGGCTTATGGTTAACGCCGGTGCCGGCGTGCGACGCGGCGCCGCCGGCGCGGGCGAATCGCCGCCGCTCAGGCGTCGGCGAGCCCGCGGGTCGCCGGGTGGAACAACTCGTCGACGGTGAGCCGTCGCGGCGCCAGGTTCTGTTCCTGGGAATAGCGGCAGGCCGCCTCCAGCTCCTTGAGGTTGGCGGCGACGCCATAGGTCCACGGGTTGTCGCCCATCAGCGCGCGGGTCGCCTCCCACTCGGCGGCGAGCCATGGCAGCGTCACCCGGTTGGCCGACCCTTCCGCCGTCACCTTCAATTCCGCGAGCGCGATGTCGCGGGCCCGCACGAAGGCGCGGAACAAATCGGCGGCGAGATCGGGATGCTTGTCGGCGATGGTGCGGCGCACGCCGACCACGTGCATGATCGGGAACATGCCGGTCTTGCGGTAATACGCCCGCTCCGCCGTCACCGGGTCGGCGAACAGGCGGCGCACGTCGGCGTCGCCGGCCAGGAACGACCGCGGCGTCGCCGGCGCCACCACGGCGTCGAGCTTGCCCGCCACCAGCAGTCCGTCGAGCGTGTCGGCGGCGTCGATCGGCTCGACATCCATTGCCGCCGGCAGCTCGAGCGCCAGGCGCTCCTTCTGGCCGGCGCGGTGCAGGCCGCCGGTGCGCCAATGGATTTTGCGGAAATCGACGCCGTGTTCATCCTGCAGGATGCCGCGCACCCACATCGCCATGGTCATCTGGTACTCGGGCACGCCGACCAGTCGGCCCTCCAGGTCCTTCGGGGTCTCGATGCCGCGATCGCCGCGCACGAAGATGCCGCCGTGGCGGAAGGCGCGCGACAGGAACGCCGGAATCGCCACGTAGGCGCATTTTCCCGTTGCAACCTGCAGCATGTAGCTCGACAGCGACAGCTCGGAAACGTCGAACGGCGCCTCGGTAAAGGCGCGGGCGAAAATCTCGCTCGGCGGCAGCACGGTCGGTTTCAAGGCGAAGCCGTCGACCGCGACGCGGCCGTCGAGCATCGCCCTGACCCGGTCGTAGTCCCAGCAGCCGAGGCTGAGCGTGGTCGCCATGGATTTTCACCCTCCCCGTCTTTCGTTTGGCCCGCGTCTCGGCGCGCGGGCGACACTTCACTCCGGCCGCCGCCGCTTGGCAACCGGATTTATCGGCCTTCGCCTGAGCGCGTCATCAAAATGTCAAACACCGGCGACCCGGGCCAAGCTATAACCGGTGGCGAAGGGGGTCGGCAATCATGGCCAACCCGGTGAAGAGCGTGCTGTTCCTGTGCACCGGCAACTCGTGCCGGAGCATCATCGCCGAGGCGCTGCTGAACCACCTCGGCCGCGGCCGCTACCGCGCCTACAGCGCCGGCAGCCACCCGGTCGGCCGGGTCAGCCTGAAGACCCTGGCGGCGCTGGCGCGGCGGCGAATCCCCGTCCCGGAGGCGCGCTCCAAGAGCTGGGACGAGTTCGCCGAGGCCGCCGCGCCGGCGATGGATTTCATCATCACCGTCTGCGACAACGCCGCCGGCGAGGTCTGTCCGGTGTGGCCGGGCCGCCCGGCGACGGGCCACTGGGGCATCGCCGACCCCGGCGCGATGGAAGGCAAGCCTGGGGAAACGGCGGCGTTCGACGTGACCGTACGCACCCTGGAGGCGCGCATCCGGGCGTTCCTGGCGCTGCCGCCGGCGGCGCTCGCCGGCCCGGACGCAAAGCGGCGGTTGGCCGAGATCGGAACCATTGGCGGCGGCTGACGGCCGCCGGAATCGAGAATCCCGTCAGGGTTTCCCGATCGACACCTGTGCGGCACGCTGGACGGCGCGGCCGCGCTCGTACCATCCCCGGGTGGCGTTGACGATCCGCACCACCGACAACATTACCGGCACCTCGACCAGGACACCGACGACGGTGGCGAGGGCAGCGCCGGAATCAATGCCGAACAGGCTGATCGCTGCGGCCACGGCCAGTTCGAAGAAGTTGCTGGCGCCGATCAACGCCGACGGCGCGGCAACGCAATGCGCCTCGCCGAGCTGACGGTTCAGCAAATAGGCGAGACCGGAGTTGAAATAGACCTGAATGAGTATTGGAACGGCAAGTATGGCGATGACGAGCGGCTGTTCGACGATCTGCTCTCCTTGGAACCCGAACAAGAGCACAAGCGTGGTCAGCAACGCGGCCAGGGATACCGGCTGCAACACCGCGAGCAGCCGGTCGAAGCCCGCCTGACCATAGCCCGTCAGCACGTAGCGGCGTAAAATCTGGGCGGCGACGACAGGCACCACGATATAGAGGACCACGGACAGCAGCAGCGTTTCCCACGGAACGGTTATCGCGGACAGCCCCAGCAAAAGCCCGACGATCGGCGCGAACGCGAATACCATGATCACGTCGTTGAGCGCCACTTGGCTCAGCGTGAAATGCGGCTCGCCGTCCGACAAGTTGCTCCATACGAACACCATGGCCGTGCAGGGAGCGGCGGCGAGAATGATCAGGCCGGCGATATAGCTATCGATCTGGTCGGCCGGCAAATACGGCCTGAACAGATAACCGAGGAACAGCCATCCCAAGGCCGCCATCGTGAATGGCTTCGTCGCCCAATTGACGAAGAGCGTTATCCCGATGCCGCGCCAGTGTTCCTTGACCTGGCGCAGGGCGCCGAAATCGATCTTCACCAGCATCGGCACGATCATCAGCCAGATCAGCGCGGCGACCGGCAGGTTGACCTGCGCGATTTCCATCGCGCCGACCGCCTGAAAGACACCGCTAAAAAAATGGCCGAGGATGATGCCGACAACGATGCACAGCGCCACCCAAACCGAAAGATAACGCTCAAAATTGGTCATTGAGGCCGGCCTTGACTTGGGAAACGTGCGCGAATGCCGGGCCGATCTTAGGCGCGGACGCCTTGACGCGGAAGGACGAAATGCCGGTCGTTCGCCATTGCCGTCGCCGCGACGGCGCCTCGGACTAGGCGGCATCCGTCCGGAACTTGAATAGGAAATCGCCCGGCGGCGGGGGGCGCCACCGGGCGATCACATGCTGCCTAATTGGGATTTGGGAGGGTTAGGCAGCGAGCGGCTTGCTGAACTTCTCGACCGTGACGTTGACCCGCTTGGTGATCGGCTGGGTCACTTCCTCCGCCAGCTTCACCGACAGGTCGGTGATCTTGCGGCTGTCGTCGAGCGCCTTGGCGTAGCTGGTGCGGGCGAGGTTGGCCTGCGCCTCCATCACGTCCTTGAGGGTCTTGCAGCCGAAAAGCTTCTTGGTCGCGGCGACCTGCTCTTCGAGCTGGGCCTGGGCGATGCCGAACAGCACGTTGTGGATGTCCTGGAAGCCCTTCACCAGGATGGCGTTCGACTTGACGACGGCGTCGACGTTGTCCTTGCCGAAGGAAACGATGTCTTCGTAGCTCTTGAACGCCTCGGTGCCGGCCTTCACGGCGGCGGTGACGTGCTCGCGGCTCATCGCGACGGCGCGCTCGACGCCCTTGGAAGCGGCTTCGGCGCCCGCCTTGACGACGGTCTCGATGGTCTCTTTGCCGGCGGCCAGCGCGGCTTCGACCGGCTGGTGGGCGGCTTTCACGGTGATGGTTTTCTTGGCGGTGCTCATGGTCCTACTCCGTTGATCTCGAATGGCTGGTTCAGGGTCTCGCGGGGCGGCGTAGCGGGTCGTTTTCGCCTGTTATCCGGTGGCCTGCCCGACGTGGCTATCCTTTGCTGCGATGCAACATAAGGGCCTTTATAAAACCGCCTGCCAGCCCCTGTCAACAGTTTTTTTGTGCAGTGCAATAAATCGGTCATTTTATATAACATATTGTTAATACGAATGTTTTTCTTACATCGGGCGGAGCGCCCGGAAAAATCTCGCATTTGCGTGAAAAAATTCGGGTTATCGCCGGCGCCGCCCGCCGGCCGGCCGACGGCCGCCGCTTTAACCATTTGTTATCGACGCCCGCGCTAGAAGCACTTGATTCGACTACAAAATACCTTGTGCCGGGGACGGGTTTCAGGGGTACAATTCGACCGCCGGCTTGGGAAACCGCGCGGCGCGATCTGTACGAGGGGGCTCTTGAGTGCTGGGGACTGAATCTCGGAATCTGCATCTTGCCGGACGCCGGTCCGGCCGCCCGGGCCGTCGCGGCAGGGACTGGCTGACGGCCATCGCCGTCGTCGCCGCGCTCGCGCTGGCGCATCCGGCCGAGGCCAAGTACGCGTCGTTCGTGATGGACGCCGATTCCGGCCGGGTGATCCACGAAATCAACGCCGACACCCGCAACTACCCCGCCTCGCTGACCAAGATGATGACCCTCTATCTGGTGTTCGAGGCGCTGCAGACCGAGCTTTGGAAGATGGACACGCGATTGCGCATCTCGGCGCGCGCGGCCCAGCAGCCGTCGTCGCGGCTCGGGCTCAATCGCGGCGACCGCATCCAGGTCAAGGACGCGATCCTGGCGCTGGTCACCAAGTCGGCCAACGACGTCGCCACCGTAGTCGCCGAGAACATGTCCGGCAGCGAGGCCGCGTTCGCCCTGAAGATGACCGCCCGGGCGCGTGAGCTCGGCATGAGCCAGACCACGTTCCGCAACGCCTCGGGGCTGCCGCACCGGGCGCAGATGAGCACGGCGCGCGACATGGGCCTATTGGCGCGCGCCCTGATCCGCGATTTCCCCAAATATTACCGCTTCTTCTCGACCACCGAATTCCGTTACGAAGGCGTCACCTACGCCAACCACAACAAGCTGTTGAACACCTATGACGGCGTTGACGGCATCAAGACCGGCTACATCAACGCGTCGGGCTTCAACCTGGTCGCCTCGGCGCACCGCGACGGCCATCGCGTGATCGCGGTGATCTTCGGCGGCAACTCGCCAAATTCCCGCAACGCGCTGATGGCGCGGCTGCTCAATCTCGGGTTCAAGGCGATCGACAACGGCCCGGTAATGGCTTCGGCGGCGGCCGCCGCCAACCCCGAGCCGGCGACCCGGGCCGACGCCGCGCCGCCCCCGGCGCCGCCGCACGCCATCGCCGGCCGCGAGGACGCCGAAGCCGCGGCGCTGCCGAAGAACCTGCGCTGGGGCGTGCAGGTCGGCGTCTATTCGCGCCATGCCCAGGCGCTCGACGCCGCCCGCCAGGCGATCGAGGTGGCGCCCGAGCAACTGAGCCTCGGCGCGCTGAAGGTGGCGCCGCTGAAGAAGAGGAACGGCAAGGTGCTGCACCACGCCCGCATCGAAGGCCTCACCAAGAAGCAGGCCTACGCCGCCTGCAAGTCGCTGAAGCGCCGCAAGATGGGGTGCCTGGAGATGAAGCTGCCCGACGGCTACCGCGTCGCCGCCAACGACGGCTGAACGCGCATCCCCGCGCCGCGCCGTCCGTCCGCTCCCCGCCGCCCTAGAAGCCGAGCCGACTCAGGTACGCCCGCTTGTGGCGTCGCCGCCAGATTTCCGGGTCCCAGTCGTCGTCGGTGGCGGGCACGCCGGCCGTCGGCATAAAGCACTCGGCGTCGGCGGTGCGCCCCTTGGCCAGCCGCACGGTCAGCCGCTGCAGGTGGAACTGCCGGCCCTCGAAGCGTGTCAGTCGCGTCACCGCCTGGGCGCCGAGGCCGGTGATCAGCCGGCCCTCGACGGTGGCCCCTTCGGCGGCGATCAGAATCGGAAAGTAGCTTCCCTTCACGTAGACCCGCCGGTACCCATCGACGAACGCGGCGCCGATGCGCCCCGGCGGCACCGGCCGGCCGACGACGCGGTTGAGCACGTCCGCGTCCATCAATGTGCCGTAAACGAACAGGTCCATGGCCCTAGGCGCCCGGAAAGGCGACGCCGCTGTTCGCCAACTCGGCCTCGAGCTCGGCCTTGAGCCGCTTAAGCCCGGCGGCGGTCGTCGACTCGCAGCGCGCCACCAGCACCGCTTGGGTGTTCGAGGCGCGCAGCAGCCACCAGCCGTCGTCGGTCTCGACGCGCACCCCGTCGATGTCGTGGACGGCGGCGTCGGTGCGTCCGGCGAGACGCTTCTTCACTTCGTCGATCACCTTGAACTTGCGGTCCTCGGCGCAGTCGAAGCGCAGCTCCGGCGTGTTGACCAGCTTCGGCAGCCGGTCGTGGACTTGCGCCAGGCTCTCGCCCAGGCGGTCGAGGGCGGCGAGCAGCCGCACCGCGGCATAGAGCGCGTCGTCGTAGCCGTAGTAGCGGTGCTTGAAGAAGATGTGCGCGCTCATCTCGCCGGCCAGCGGCGCCCCGGTCTCGGCCATCTTGTTCTTGATGTGGGAATGGCCGGCCTTCCACATCAGCGGCTTGCCGCCCATGCGCCGGATCTCGTCGAAGAACACGCGGCTCGCCTTGACGTCGGCGATCACCGTGGCGCCGGGGTTTTCCGCCAGCACCTCGGCGGCGAGGATCACCAGCAACTGGTCGCCCCACAGCACGCGCCCCTCGCCGTCGACCACGCCGATGCGGTCGCCGTCGCCGTCGAAGGCGATGCCGAGATCGCACTTCTGCTTGGCGACCGCGGCCTTCAACTGCTCGAGGTTGGCTTCCACCGTCGGGTCCGGATGGTGGGCCGGGAACGTGCCGTCGATCGCCTCGTTCAGCAGCACGTGGCGGCCGGGCAGGCCCTTCACCAGCCGCGTCAACGCCTCGCCGGTGGCGCCGTTGCCGGCGTCCCAGGCGACCGCCGGCGGCGCTCCGCCGGGCCGGTAGTCCCGCAGCAGCCGGGCGACGTAGGCGTCGAGCACGGATTTTTCCGCCACCGTGCCCCGGCCTTCGGCGAAGTCGCCCTTGGCGGCGCGGGCGCCGAGGCGCTGGATGTCGGCGGCGAAGAACGGCTTGCCGCCGAGCACCAGCTTGATGCCGTTGTAGTCGGGCGGGTTGTGCGAGCCGGTGACCATCAGCCCGGCGTCGGCATCGAGCGTGTGGGCGGCGAAATACAGCATCGGCGTCGGGCCGCGGCCAATCCGCGTCACGTCGATGCCGGCGGCCGCCAGGCCCTCGACCAGCGCCGCTTCGATCATCGGCGAGCTCAGCCGTCCGTCGTAGCCGACGACGGCGGTGCCGCCGCCGGCTTCGCGGACGATGGTGCCGAAGGCGCGGCCGATGACGCGGGCGTCGTCGGCGTCGAGCGTCGCCGGCACGGTGCCGCGGATGTCGTATTCGCGGAGGATGGTCGGGTCGAGCCGGCGGCCGGGCGGCATCGGCATGCGATCCCCTAAACCGGCGGGCGGCTGGTCATTTGCGCGTCACCGGCGCGCGGCCGACGCTGACGTAGTGGAAGCCGGCGGCGGCCATCTCGTCGCGTCGGTAGACGTTGCGCAAATCGACGATCACCGGCGCCTTCATCAGCCGCTTCAGCCGCTCCAGGTCGAGCGCACGGAACTCGTTCCACTCGGTGACGATGGCAAGCGCGTGCGCGCCGTCGGCGGCGTCGTAGGCGTCCTTGCACCAACTCACGCCCTTCAGCAGCGCCCGCGCCTCCTTCATGCCCTCAGGGTCGAAGACGCGGATCATGGCGCCGGCCTTTTTCAATCCGGCGACGATGTCGAGGCTGGGGGCTTCGCGCATGTCGTCGGTGTTGGGCTTGAAGGTGAGGCCGAGCAGCGCGATCGACTTGCCCTTCACCTTGCCGCCGGCGGCGGCGATGATCTTGGCCGCCATCTTCTTCTTGCGCGCGTCGTTGACCTTGGCGACCGCCTCGACGATGCGCAGGGGACGGCCCGCCTCCTTTGCCGAGCGCGTCAGCGCGAGCGTGTCCTTCGGGAAGCACGAGCCGCCATAGCCCGGCCCGGCGTGCAGGAACTTCGAGCCGATGCGGCCGTCGAGGCCGATGCCCTTGGCGACATCCTGGACGTTGGCGTCCACCGCCTCGCACAGGTCGGCGACCTCGTTGATGAAGGTGACCTTGGTGGCGAGGAAGGCGTTTGCGGCGTACTTCACCAGCTCCGCCGTCTGGCGGGTGGTGAACAGCATCGGCGTCTCGAGCAGATAGAGCGGCCGGTAGAGCCGCTGCATCACCTTGCGGGCGCGCTCGCTTTGCGTGCCGATGACCACCCGGTCGGGGCGCATGAAGTCCTCGATCGCCGAGCCTTCGCGCAGGAATTCCGGATTCGAGACGACGTCGAAGTGGGCCTTCGGGTTTGCCTTGCGGATGATCCTCTCGACCGCGCGGCCGGTGCCGACCGGCACCGTCGACTTGGTCACCACCACGGTGTAGCCGTTGAGCGCCTTGGCGATCGACTTCGCCGCCGCGTAGACGTAGGAAAGGTCCGCGTGACCGTCGCCGCGACGGCTCGGCGTGCCGACGGCGATGAACACCGCGTCGGCGGTCTTTACCGCCCGCTTGATGTCGGTGGCGAAGCCGAGCCGCCCGGCCGCGACGTTGTCGGCGACCAGCTCCTGCAGGCCCGGCTCGTAGATCGGCACCTTGCCGGCCTTCAGGGCCTTGATCTTGGCGGCGTTGCGATCGACGCAGACGACGTCGTGGCCGAACTCCGAGAAGCAGGCGCCCGACACCAGGCCGACGTAGCCGGTTCCGATCATCGCGATGTGCATGCGGACCTCTTTGCGTCCTTAGGGGATCGATCGCAACAACTTTTTGACGTCGCCGCCGAGATCGTCGCGCTTAAGCGCGAAGGCGACGTTGGCCTCGATGAAGCCCAGCTTGCTGCCGCAATCGAACCGCCGGCCGTCGATGCGGAGCCCGTGCAACGGCACGGTCGCCATCGTCGCCGCCAGTGCGTCGGTGAGCTGGATCTCGCCGCCGGCGCCGGTCTGCTTCTTCGCCAGGTGATCGAACACCTCCGGCTGCAGGATGTAGCGGCCGATGACGGCGAGCCGCGACGGCGCCTCCGCAGGCGCCGGTTTCTCGACCACGGCGCGGGCGCGCGCCAGAGTGCCGTCGTCCGCGGCGACGTCGAGGATGCCATAGCGGCCGACGCGGTCCTCGGGGACCTCCTCCACCGCCACCAGGTTGCCGCCGGTCTTCGCGTAGGCGTCGACCATCTGCCTGAGGCAGCCGGGCGTCGCCATCATCAGGTCGTCGGCGAGCACCACCGCGAACGCCTCGCGGCCGACCAGGTCGCGGGCGCACCACACCGCGTGGCCAAGGCCGAGCGGCTGGTCCTGGCGCGCGAACGCGACGCGCCGGGGCGCCGGAAAACCGTCGCGGACCGATTTCAACTCGGCGGTCTTGCCGCGCGCCGCGAGGTGCGCCTCCAGCTTCGCGGCCGGCGCGAAATGGTCCTCGAGCAGGCTCCTGCCGGGCGCGGCGACGAAGATCATGTCCTCGATGCCGGCGTCGAGCGCCTCCTCGACGGCATACTGGATCAGCGGCTTGTCGACCACCGGCAGCATCTCCTTCGCCAGCGCCTTGGTCGCCGGCAGGAACCGGGTCCCCAGGCCGGCGACCGGAAACACGGCCTTGGTCACGGGCTTGATCATGGCACGATCCCGTAAAAGTCTGTGGCGGCGGCGAAAATCGGCATTATGCCGCTTGCGGGCGGGGTCTTTTTGCCACACGGCCGCGGCGCCCGCAACCCGGCCGTTGGCCGGCGTCAGGGGCCGAGCAGCACGTCGCGGGCCTGGTTGATCTTGGCCGCCAGATAAGTCGAGCCGCCGTGGTCCGGATGCAGGCCGGCGATCAGCCGGTGATGGGCGTCCTTGATCTCGGCCTCGGTCGCGCCGTCGTTGAGGCCGAGCACATCGAGCGCCTCGGCGCGGCTCATGGCGCCGCCGCGCGCCGCCGCTCCGGCGCCGGCGCCGCCGTTGCCGGTGCCAGCCCGGGCGCGCTCGCGCCAGTCCGGATGCACCCGGTTGAGATAGGCCTCCAGCACCTGCGCCGACTGCTGATCCTCGGTCCAGCATGCGCGCAACAGCTGGACCAGCTCGTCGACGCCGAGGCTTTCGATGCGGCGGCCGGCGAACGCGCCCTCCTTGACCTCGCCCGACATCGCGCCGGTGTCGTGGTCGAGGGTCATGCGCAGGAACCGGGTGTCGACATCGGAGGTCTGGCCGGTGGCGGCGTCGCCGCCGGCGGCACCGTGCATGCGCGAAAAGGTCTTGAAGGCGCGGTGCGCGCCGCGGGCGCGCACGAACCACGGCAGCAGCGCCGGCAGCGCGTACAACGCCCACGCCAGCCGACCGGTGACGACGAAGAACACGATGACCGCGCCGATGACGCCGAACAACAGCCACTTCAGTGCTTTGATCAGGGTCTTGGGGTCGGTGGAGACGAACCAGCGGCCGGCCAGCAGCAGGCCGGCGAGCAGCGCGATGCCGAGGATCAGATACGGGAACACCGGCTCAGCCGCCCTTCACCTGGTGGGCGATCTTGCGCACCTCGCCGCCGCGCTTCCTGGCCAGATCCTCGAGCGCCGGGCGGCCGCCGGCGGCGTAGACGGCAACCGCCGACAGCAGTTCGCGGAGCGTTTGCGCGCTCGACGCATCGAACTGGCAATAGGCGCCGTTGGTGAGTCTCGCCACCTGTTGGAAGGCGAAGCCGGCGAGTGCGTCGCCGCCCTCGTGGAACATGAATGCCGGCACGCCGAGCAGCCCGAGCTCGCCCGCCAGCTTGCCGACGGCGTCGATGTCTTCCTCGAAGGCGTCGCCGACGAATACCACGGCGTTCACCTTTCGCTCCTTGGTGGCGTTGGCGGCGTGCTGCAGCACCTTGCCGATCTGCGTCTGGCCGGCGAGGCAACGGACGGCGGCCATCAGCTTCAGCAGCGACTTCGCGTCGGCGGCCCAGGCGCTGGCCTTGAACTCGCCGAAGCCGCGATAGAACGCGAGCTGAATGTCGAGCCCGCCGAGCGCCGCCGTTTCCGTGAACATCTCGCCCTGGATCTGGGCGGCGATGTCCCACGTCGGCTCGCGACTGGCGGTGGCGTCCATGGCAAAGATCAGCCGCCCGCGCGCGCCCGGCGACTTGACCGCGGACATCGTGCGGACTTTGTCGACGAAAGCGTCGATCTGCGCCTGGGACGAGCGCGTGGCGGGAACCTTGCTGTCGCCGGCTTTCGCCATGCCAAACTCACCTCCCGGCAAGCTTAACGCGTCTCAGGAACCGGCGCGAGCCTCGGCCGCCGCCGCTTTCGCGGGCGCCGCGGGCAGCCGCATGGCGGCGACCAGCTCCAGCACTTCGGCGCGTGCGGCGCGGTGCGAGGCGGAAAGCGCTTGCGGGCCGACCGCGTCCTTGAGATCGAGGATGGTGAGGCCGGCCAAAAACAGCTCGCGGAAGATCACCCGCTCGCTCAGTCCCGACACGACGCGAAGGCCGATCCGCTTCGCCAGCTCGTCGAGCACCCCGGTCATCTTGCGGGTGTTGTGGGAATCCAGGCTGGCCAGCCGATTGCGCATGACGATCCAATCGATCGAACCGCCGTCGCGGGCGGCGCGCGCCTTCTTTTGCGCCCACACCATCTCGGCGTAGTGGCTGGGGCCCATCACCGCCAGGCGCCGGGCGTCGACGTGGGCGATCACGTCGAGATCGACGAAGCTGTCATTGATCGGCGTGATCAGGGTGTCGGCGTAGGCGTGCGCCAGCGCCGACAACGGGCTGACGCTGCCCGGCGTGTCCATCACCACCACGTCGTGGTTGATCGTCGCGCCCTCGATCAGCAGCCGCAGCTTTTCCGCCGCGGCGTCGTCGCTGCCGTCCCGTTCGAGCGCGTAGTCGGCGGGCATCACGACATGATCGGCGCCGGCGGCCTTGACGAAGGTGCGCCGGTTGGCGAGATAACGTCCCATCGTGCGCTGCCGGGTGTCGACGTCGAGGCAGGCGACCGAACGACCCTCTAGCATCAGCGCCACGGCGATGTGGACGGCGGTGGTCGACTTGCCGCTGCCGCCCTTCTCGTTGCCGACGACGACGACGTGGGCGCCCTTTGCGCCCTTGGCGTCCCCGGCGCTCACGCCTCCGCCCTCAGCCACACCGCGGTGTCGTGGAACACCGCGCCGCCGCCGGGCGGCGCCGCGTCGGCGCTGACCAGGGCGTTGATGCCGAGCCCCTCCTCGAAGGCGGCGTTGGGCCAGATGCTCTCGACCACGACGACGCCGGGCTGCAGTCCGTCGAACGGGCGCGCGTGGACGACGACGCTGGCGAGATCATTGCCGATGCGCACGCGGTCGCCGTCGTTGACGCCGAGCTTGCGGCAGTCGTCGGGATGGATCAGCGCCGTCGGGCGGCCTTCCTTCTGCCGCGACGTCGGCGTTTCGGTGAAGGTGGTGTTGAGGAAGCGCCTGGCCGGCGCCGCCACCAGCCGGAACGGTCGTTCGTCGCTCGCGTCGTCGATAACGGTCATGTGGTCGGGCAGCGCCGGCATGGCGGCGTGCGCCGGGCCAAGCTTCGCCCAGTCGGGGGCGAAATGGAACCTGCCGTCCGGGTGCTTGAAGCCGGAGAGAAAATGCATGTCGTCGAACGGCTTGGCGCAGTCGATGCCGCCCATTTCATAAACCTCGTCGGCGCCGGGGTGGCCGGCGGCGCGCAACGAGTGGTCGATCAGCTCCCACGCGGTCATGCGGAAGCCCGGGTGGTCGCTGCCCAGCCGGCGGCCGAGGGCGCAGATCACGTCGTGGTTGGAGCGGCACTCGGCGAACGGCTCGACGATCTTCCTGGTCACCGTGAGGTAGACGTGGCCGCCGCCGCGGTACATGTCGTCGTGCTCGAGGAACATCGTCGCCGGCAGCACCACGTCGGCCAGCTCGGCGGTCTCGGTCATGAACTGTTCGTGCACGCAGACGAATAGATCCTCGCGCTTCAGCCCGGCGATCACCTTGCGGGTGTCCGGCGCCACCACCGCCGGGTTCTGGTTCTGCACCAGCATCGCCGTCACCGGCGGGCCGCCCTTCAGCGCGTCCTTGTCGCCGCTGAGCACGGCGCCGATGCGCGACATGTCGAGGATGCGAGTCTTCGGGTCCATCACGTCGAGGCCCTTGATCAGGGTCTGGTCCCAGGCGTAGATGCCGCCGTTGGCGTGCATGGCGCCGCCGCCCTTGTGCCGCCAGGCGCCGGTGATGGTCGGCAGGCAGGCGACCGCGTGCATGTTGGCGGCGCCGTTACGGCTGCGCGAAAAGCCGTAGCCGGCGCGGATGAAGCTGCGTTGCGTCTGCCCGTAAAGGCGCGCGAAGGCGACGATGGCGGCCTTGGGGATGCCGGTGATTTTTTCCGCCCACGCCGGCGTGCGCGACGCCAGGTGCGCCTGCAGCCGGTCGGCGTCCCTGGCGTAGCGCGCCATGTAGTCGCGGTCGGCGTAGCCCTCCTTGAACAGCACGTGCATGACGCCGACGGCGAGCGCGCCGTCGGTGCCCGGCCGCACCGGCAGATGCACGTCGGCGGCCTCGGCGGTGCCGGTGCGGTACGGATCGATGCACACCACCTTGGCGCCGCGCGCCTTGCGGGCGCGGCTGACGTGAGTCATCACGTTGACCTGGGTGTTGACCGGGTTGCCGCCCCAGATGACGATCAGGTCCGATTCCGCCATCTCGCGCGGGTCCGACCCCCACAGCGCGCCGGTGCCGGCGATCCAGCCGTTCTTGGCGATGGTGACGCAGATGGTGTCGTCGAGGCGGGAGTATTTCATCGCGTGGCGCAGCCGGTGGATGCAATCGCGCTGCACCAGCCCCATGGTGCCGGCGAAATAATACGGCCACACCGCCTCGGCGCCGTATTTGGCGGTCGCCTTGTTGAACGCGTCGACGACCTCGTCGAGCGCCTCGTCCCACGAGACGGCCGCGAACTTGCCCGAGCCCTTCGGGCCGACGCGGCGCAGCGGCCGCCCCAGCCGGTCCGGGTGGTGGATGCGCTCCCTGTAGCGCGCGACTTTTTCGCAGATGACGCCGAGGGTGTAGTCGTTGGCGGCGTCGCCGCGCACCCGGCCGATGGTGCGCGCGTCCATCACCTCGACCTCGAGCGCGCAGGTCGAGGGACAGTCGTGGGGGCAGGTCGACCGCAAGAACGCCGTGGCCATATCGGTTCGCATCGCGTGGTTGCCGGAATCGCCCGACTGTATAGCGCCGCGGCGGCCGCGGCAACCGCCGCACCCGACCCGTGCGCCGGCTAGTCCAGGTGGATGGCGCGGCCGGGGTAAAAGGCGTGATAGACGAAGGCGAAGGTGACGTCGTAGACGACGTCGACGGCGCGTCCGCCGGTCACGCGCTGGATGACGACGTTGCCGACGTCGCGGCCGTCCCGGATGCGGGCGGTGTCGAGCGCCGAGTTCTGGCCCGCCTGCCAGCGCAGCACCAGCTCGCCCTTGGCGATGGTGCCCTTTACCCGGAGCAGCGGCATGCTCCACGCCTCGCCGTCGACGACGATGACGCGCGCCATCGGCTCGATGTCCTTCGGCAGATCGCCGGCAAACAGGAATGGATAAGGCGTCGAATCGTAGCCGCGATAGGGATTGCGGCCGTAGGCGCGCATCGCCCGGTCGTCGGGCACCAGGACCTTTCCGGCCGGCGCGCGTTTTTTGAAGTTTGCAAACGATTCGAGGCGCGCCGGAATCGGCTTCAGCCGCTTGCCGGTCATGGCGCCGACGATGCCCTCGCCGAGGAACTGCTGCCACCAGCTTTCTGTCTGGCGATCGTACATCACCATGTCGGAATGACGCAGCTTGCCGGTGGTGCCGAAATCGAGCACGCGGCCGTCAATCCGGCGGTCGAAGGCGATTGCCGAGTTGCACAGCGGGCAATAGGTGACGGCAACCGGCACGCCTGCGATCTCGTCGTTGACGATCTCGTGCCAGGTGAGGATACGCAGCGGGTAGGCCCGCGCCTCGCCGTCGATGACCAACCCGATCACCGGCTCGCTGTCGGCCATTTCGTGTTCGGCCGCCGCCGCCACGAAGGTCGGCTTGTCGATCGACGGAATGCCATCCTTCGGCGGGCCGCCGGAGATGATCTCCTTGAAGTCGACCGACGACTTGGAGAAATCGGTGTGTGGCCACTCGGCGGCCCAACGCATTGGGTCGGCCGTCGCCGCGTAGGACGCGAGCACGATCCCCGCCACCGCCGCGCTGGCGAGGATTTTCCGTGACGCCGGGTTCATCACCCGACAGTGCCGCCAACGCCGATCGCCGGCAAGGCGTTCGGTTTCACATCCTGGTGAAGTCGGCGCCAACCCGCCGGCGCCGCCGGGGCGACGGCTAAGAAGACGTTAACCTATTGCTGCTAGGGTCAAAATCCTGTGCCGGTCCGGCGATCGCGCCTTGCAAAAAAGCGCGGCGCAACCGGACGCGGCCGCGTGAGTGGAGCGAAACGGCGATGGCGCGCCCGGCGACACCCTTGGCGTCGAGACTCGTGGCGTGGACGCTGCTCGGGATCATGCTGATGATCCCGGCGGCGGCTGTCGCGCAGTCCGCCGGCGATTACCGCGGCGGCACCGCCTACAAACTCAAACGCGGCGACTGGCAGGGCGCCTACGCCAAGCAGGCGGCGCAACGCGACGACACGGCCAACGGCGTGCCCGCCGCCGGCGGCGGGTCGAATTCCCCCGAACAGGCGCAGGCTCAGGCCCAAAACCAGGCTCAAACGCCGGCAACGCCACAGGGCCGGGTGCGCATTCAGGGCCGCGACGGTCCGGCGGCGCCGGCGGCGGTGCCGCCGCCGACCGGACTGTCGGTCGAACCGCGCGAACAGATGCGCAAGTTCGTGCAGTCGATCTCCACCTTCGCGCGCCGGCAGAGCCGCAACTTCATGGTCGTTACCGACGGCGGGCTGGACCTGCTGGTCAAGCGCGATCCGGTCGAGGAAAACAAGGTCGCGCCCGCGCGCGGCTACATGCACGCCATCGACGGGGTGATGGTCGAAGGCCTCTACTTCGACAAGCGGGTGTTCGGCGAGCCGACCTCCGAGGTGCGCCGGCGGCGACTGCTGGCGCTGACCGATACGGCGCGCCAGAATGGCCTCAAGGTGCTGGTGGTCGATTACGCGAACGAGCAGAAGACGATCGAGGAATCCTACGTGCGCAACCGGCAGCAAGGCAACGTCTCCTACGCCGCGCCGGCGCCGTTGATCGGGCTCAACAAGCTGGCGACGTTTCCGCCGCGACCGTTCGGCGAGAATCCCGACAGCATCGTGTCGTTGAGCGACATCCGCAACTTCGTCTACATCGGCGATTCGGCCGCGCTGGGGCGCATGGAGGAATACGCGCTCGCGATGCACGCCACTAACTACGACATGATCGTCACCAACGTCTTTCACGGCCGCGACGCGCTCAGCCGGCGCGCCGTCGATACCCTGAAGTACAAGCAGATCGGCGCCCGCCGGCTGGTGTTCGCCAGCGTCGACATCGGCTCGGCGGCCAGCTACCGCTATTACTGGAAGCCGAACTGGCGCGAGGGCTCGCCGTCGTTCATCGGCGCGCCGTTCCCCGACGACCCCGACCGTTACCACGTCGAATACTGGCGCCCCGAGTGGCAGCGCCTGGTCGCCGGCGACAACCAGTCCTACCTTTACGGCGTCATCGCCCAAGGCTTCGACGGCGTCGTGCTCGGCGGCATCGACGCGGCGTTCCGGTTCTACGAGGGCAGCGAGGAACAGTTGCAGCAGGAAGAAGAGGAGGAGCGCCAGCGGCTGTTGCGCCAGCAGCAGTCCGCCGGCCAGGCGCCCGGCGCGCCCTCGCCGGCCGGCGCCCCCGCGGCGGCCGCGCCCGCCGCCCCGGCGACGGCTCCGGCGACGACCGCGGCGCCCGCCACGCCGGGCGCGCCGACGCGGCTGACGCCGGCCGCCCCGGCCCAGCCGGCGGCACCGCGGCAATAACGCCGTTCGCGTCCGTCGCTATTTCTTCTTCGGCCTGAGGCTTTCCCAGTCGGCGTCCGACAGCATCGAGGCGAAGCTGAACTGGCCGGCGCCGGCCAGCCAGGCGCCGCCGTCGATGGTCACCACCTCGCCGTTGATGAATCCCGAGCCGTCGCTCACCAGATAGGCGGCGAGATCGGCGAGCTCGCGGTGGTCGCCGGTGCGTCCCAACGGGTTGCGCTTCTCGTAGGCCGCAGCCATGTCGGCGCGCGGCAGCAGCCGCGACCACGCGCCCTCGGTCGGGAACGCGCCGGGCGCGATGGCGTTGAGGCGGATTCCCTTCGGCCCCCACTCCACCGCCAGGCTCTGGGTCATCGCCAGCACGCCCGCCTTGCCCATCGCCGACGGCACCACGTAGGCCGAGCCGGTCCAGGCGTAGGTGGTGACGATGCTGAGCACGTTGCCGGGGCGCTTCGCCGCGATCCAGCGTTTGCCGCAGGCCAGCGTCATGTAGGCCGAACCGTGCAGCACGATGCCGACCACCGCGTCGACGGCGCGGTGCGACAGATCCTCGGTGCGGGCGATGAAGTTGCCGGCGGCATTGTTGACCAGCACGTCGAACGGGCGTTCGGCCCAAATGTCGCCGACCACGGCCTCGACCATCTCCGGGTCGCGGACGTCGAGGCGTTTCCACGACGCCCGGCCGCCGGTGGACGCCGTCATCTCCTTGACGGCGTCCCGCAGCACGGCCTCGCGGCGGCCGCAAATGACGACGTCGGCGCCGAGCTCCATGAAGCGGCCGGCCATGCTTTTGCCGAGGCCGCTGCCGCCGCCGGTGATCAGGATGCGTTTTTGCTTGAGCAGGTCGGGGAGATACATGGGCGTGTCCCGGGGCGTATCCGCGCTGATCGGCCGGGCCGCCGTCGCGGCCCCGGCCAATATACCGCGTCCGCCCTGTCCCGGGCGTCGGAAATTGCTATGATCGCCGGTGCGGCCCGAGGCGCCGCCGAGGAAACCCGCCGCCAACCATGCTCAAGGAAGCCGATACTTACGACGCCGTCTGCCGGGCGCTGGTGTGGAATGTGCCGGCGACCCTCAACATGGGGGTCGAGGTTTGCGACCGCCACGCCGACGCCGACCCGGCGCGGACGGCGCTGATCTACGAGAACGAGGCCGGCGACGTCGCGCAATACAGCTTCCTGGCCTTGAAGCGCCTCTCCAGCAAGCTCGCCAACCTGCTAACCGCGCGTGGGCTCGAGCGCGGCGACCGGGTCGGCATCCTGCTGCCGCAATCGGTGGAGACGGCGATCGCCCACGTCGCCTGCTGGAAGGCCGGGCTGGTGTCGGTGCCGCTGTTCACGCTGTTCGGCGAGGACGCACTGAAATTCCGGCTCGCCGACAGCGGCGCCAAGGCGCTGATCACCGACGGCGAGAACCTGGCAAAAATCGCGACGATCCGGGACGCGCTGCCGGCGCTGGCGCGGCTGCTGGTGGCCGGCGCCGGCAAGGACGGCAAGGGTTTCGACGACCTGTGGCGCGGTCTCGACGCCGCCAGCGACAGGTTCGCGCCGGTGGCGACCGCCGCCGAGGATCCCGCCTTCATCAGCTACACGTCCGGCACCACCGGCAACCCGAAGGGCGCGTTGCAGGCGCACCGCACCATGCTCGGCCATCTGCCGGGGGTCGAGTTCCCGCACGAGTTCCTGCCGCAGCCGGGCGACCTGATGTGGACGCCGGCCGACTGGGCATGGATCGGCGGGTTGATGAACGCGCTGATGTGCTCGTGGTACCACGGCGTGCCGGTGCTGGCGCATCGCGCCCGCAAGTACGACCCGGAACAGGCGGCGCGCCTGATGGCCCGCCACGGGGTGCGCAACACCTTCATGCCGCCGACGGCGCTGAAACTGATGCGCCAGGTGGACAGCCCGGCGCAGCGCCTCGGCGTGCGCCTGCGCACGGTCGCGGTGGCCGGCGAGCCGATGGGCGCTGAACTGCTGGAATGGGGCCGCCAGGCGCTCGGCGTCACCTGCAACGAGTTCTACGGCCAGACCGAGTGCAACCTGGTGACCGCCAACTGCGCCCGCGTGATGGAGGTGCGCCCCGGTTCGATGGGCCGCGCCGTGCCCGGCCACGTGGTCGAGGTGATCGACGACGACGGCAACCCGCTCGGCGCCGAGCGCGAGGGACACATCGCGGTGAAGCGCCCCGACCCGGTGATGTTCCTCGGATACTGGAACAACCCGAAGGCGAGCAAGGCCAAGTTCCTCGGAGACTGGCTGCTCACCGGCGACCGCGGCAGCAAGGACGCCGACGGTTACTTCTGGTTCCTCGGGCGCGAAGACGACGTCATCACCTCGGCCGGCTACCGCATCGGCCCGGGCGAGATCGAGGACTGCCTGGTCAAGCACCCGGCGGTGTCGCTGGCCGCCGCCATCGGCGTTCCCGACCCGCTGCGCACCGAGCGCATCAAGGCGTTCGTCATGCTCAGGCCGGGCCACAACGGCGATCCGGCCCTGGAGAAGGATTTGCGCGATTTCGTCGACAGGCGGCTGTCGCCGCACGAGCGGCCGCGGCTGATTGAGTTCGTCGATTCGCTGCCGATGACCGCGACCGGCAAGATCAAGCGCAAGGAGCTGCGCGATAAGGAGCTCGCCAAGCGGGCCGGCAAGGGCTGACGGTTCCCTTAGGATCGAATCGGGTCAGGCCGTCGTCGGCGTCACGGCGGTGATGACGAACCCGTCATCGGGAGGAAACCGCGCCTCAATCAGGCGCCGGGCCTCCGCTTCGTCGCGGGCGACAACGTCGCGCACGCGGACGTCGGCCCAGTGATCGTCGAAATAATGGTGGCTCTGGTTGTCGCGAACCACCGAGCGAACTTCCTTGTTGTAGATGGAGACTTCGAAAACGCGTTGGTCGGCGAGCGATCGTGGCAACATTATCAGCCCCGTATCCGGTGGTCCCGATGCTTCCGGTCTCCCATGGAGCCCGCCTCTCTTTAGGAACGCCTCAATTGTCGTCAAGGCGCCGCTCGATGGTGAGAGGCGATTATTGCGCGCAATTGTTAACATAACGTTGCGCGAAGTCCACACCGGAATTTTCCGGTGGCGGTTTTTTCCAAACGAACGACGCCGTCGGTGGCGGCCGGCGGCGGCGGGGATGGGCGATTCCGATTCGCGGATGGCGGATTAATTCGCCCCCGGGCACGATGGCGGGCGCGGCGGCGGCGTTATTCGTAGTCGAGCGACGGGTTTTTCTGGATGCTGTCGATGACGAATCCCTGCGACTTCGGGTAGCGTGCCTCGGCGCGCGTCCGCGCCTGGGTTTCGCTGTCGGCGTTGATCTCGATGTAATGGAAATCCGCCCAGTCGTCGGTGAAACGGCTGTGGTGCTCGCCTTCCCGCACCTTCTGGCGGACTTCCTGGTTGTAGACCGTGACTTCGAACTTTGCCATTACGACGGCGTCCTTCCTGGGCTCGCGCGCCAACCGGTCGATCCCGGCTGCCAGCGCGCCGGTATCATAAGGGATTCGTCCGGTCCGGTACAACACCCCCCCGACTGAATAATTTTGCCGTGCCGGCGGCGTCATTCGGATGTCGTGGATGGCCGCAACGGTGTCGAAAAAATGGCAATGCGGGGAAGCTTGCCGACCCCGCCGAGCCGCCCGACGCGGTCGGCGCGTCGATCGACCGCCAGCGGAACCGATAAAAACCGATTGCCGCCGCCGCGGCAGTGTCCCGCGCCCGCGCCTTGTGCTAGGATCCAGGCTCCTCAGCGGTGGCGCGACGCCCCGGTCCGGGCCGGGAAACGCCCATTGCCTTAACGCCTCGTTAAGGTCCGCCTGGGAAGATGAACCCCGGTCAAGGTTGGGGATTGATCGATGGCCGACACAGAACGCCCGCAACAACAAGCGCAGTCCAAAAGGCCGACCACCGAGATGGAAGCCTTGATGGACGTCGAGGTCGAAATCACCGCCGTGCTCGGCACGGCGGAAATGCCCATTTCCCAAATCCTCAAGCTCGGTCGCGGCGCGGTGGTGGAATTGAACCGCACCGTCGGCGAAGACATTGAGGTCCACGCCAACAACCGTCTGGTCGCCAAGGGCGAGGTGATCGTCGTCGACGACCGGTTGGGCGTGACCATGACCGAAATCCTCAAAACTTCCTGAGAGTTTCCCATGGGTACCGAATCAGAGATCTATCGCACCGCCAACCTGCTGATACAGGAATACGGCGAGATGGCGCCGCCGGCCGCGTTCATCCGCGCCGACCAGCTGGCCGAAAAGGGCGACCTGCCCGGCCGCCGGGTGTGGCTGCGCATCGCCCGCGTCGCCGAGGACCTGCTGTCCGATAAACGCCCGGCGAACGCGCGCCTGCACTGACCGCCGTCGCATCGCGCCGGCTGTTGCCGCCGGCCGTCGTTAGGGATTAGTCACTACTGGACTTACGCGCCGAAGCGTGGTCCGATTCCGCCATGCCCGCCCCGGTACCCAGCGCGCGGCTTCTCGGCCTCGCCACGGCGGTGCCCGCTTACGCGCTCGGCCAGAACGACATCAAGGCGTGGGCGCGCAAGCTGTTCAACGGCCGCACCGCCGACATCGACCGCCTGTTGCCCGCTTTCGACAATGCCGGAATCGAAACGCGCTATTCGTGCGTGCCGCTCGGCTGGCACGGCGATGGCCACGGCTGGCTGGAGCGCAACCGGCTCTACCTCGACAACGCCGTCGAGTTGCTGGCGCGGGCGGCGACCGAATGCCTGGAGGCCGCCGGACTGGCGCCCGCCGACGTCGACGCCGTGGTGGCGGTCTCGACGTCCGGATTCGCCACGCCGAGCCTGGACGCGCTGGTCATCGAGCGCCTCAAGTTGCGGCGCGACGTGGCGCGGCTGCCGGTGTTCGGACTCGGCTGCGCCGGCGGCGTCGTCGGACTGGCGCGGGCGGCCGAGATGGCGCGCGCGGTGCCCGGCCGCCGGGTGCTGTTCCTGGTCGCCGAGTTGTGCGGGCTGACCTTCCGCGACCACGACTCGTCGAAGAGCAACGTCATCGCCACGGTGCTGTTCGGCGACGGCGCAGCGGCGGCGCTGCTCGCCACCGACGGCGGCGACAACGGCGGCGTCACTGCCCAGGCGCCGCGGCTGTCGCGCGCCGGCGAGCACACCTGGCCGGATTCCCTCGACGTGATGGGCTGGAACATCGCCGACGACGGCTTCGGCGTTCTGTTCTCCCAGGATATTCCATCGCTGGTGACGCGCGAGATGCCGGCCGTACTCGACGCCTATCTCGCCGTCCAGGGGCTCAGCTTGAGCGACTACGACGGCTTCGTCTGCCACCCCGGCGGCGCCAAGGTGGTGGCGGCGCTCGAGCAGGTGTTCGGGCTCACCCCCGGCGGCCTCGAACACCCGCGCGGCGTGCTGCGCGACTACGGCAACATGTCGGCGGCGACGGTGATGTTCGTGCTCCGCCGCTGCATAGCCGACTGCCGCCCCGGCCGTTACCTGATGTCGGCGCTGGGGCCCGGATTCAGCGTCGGCTTCCTGACCCTGGACGTTCCGTGACCGCGCTGTGGCTGGTGGTCGGGCTGGTCGCGGTGCAGCGCCTGGCCGAGCTGGTCCATGGCCGGCGCAACGAGCGGCGGCTGTTGGCCGAAGGCGGGGTCGAACACGGCGCCGGCCACTATCCGCTGATCGCCGGCCTGCACGTGGCGTGGCTGGCGTCGATGCTGCTGCAGGTGCCGGCCGACGAGCCGGTGCGCTGGCCCTACCTGATCGCCTACTTGGGCGTGCTCGGGGCACGGGCGTGGGTGATGGCGAGCCTGGGCGCCTACTGGACCACCCGCATCATTGTCGTGCCCGGGCGGCCGCCGGTGCGGCGCGGCCCCTACCGCTATCTCAGGCACCCGAACTACCTGGTGGTGGCGGGCGAGATCGCGCTGTTGCCGCTCGCCTTCGGCGCGTGGCGGATCGCGGTGGTGTATTCGCTGCTCAACGCCGTCGTGCTGGCGCACCGGATCCGGGTCGAGAGCCGGGCGCGTGCGGCGCCTAGCGGCGCAGCACCAGGGTATCGCGGCTGACCTGGTAGCCGGAAAGCCGGCCGAGGAAGCTCATCCCCAACAGCGAATTCTGCATCGGCGCGCCGTTGACGGTGGCGCGCACGTCGGCGACTGCGACCGGGCCGATGGCGACGCGCCCCAGCCGCACCGGCGCGCCGACGACCATGCCGTTGGCGGTCTCGAAGCGGCGGGTGTAGTCGAGCTTCTTGAGGTCGAAGCCGAGGCGCTCGGCGTCGGCCGGGCTCAGCACTACGTCGCTGGCGCCGGTGTCGACCAGGAAGCGGACGTCGACGCCGTCGACGGTCGCCTCGACGACGAAATGGCCGCTCCGGTCGGCGCGGAAGCTGACGGCGCCCGGCGACACCTCGACGCCGGCGTGCGGCAGCAGTTCGGCAAGCATCTGGTCCTTGATCGCCAGCAGCTCGAACCGGTAGCTGTAGCCGGCGAACAGCGCCACCGCGATCCCCGTCCACAGGCCGACGTTGCGCAGGAAATGGCCCGGCGGCGCGCCGCGATGCAGCGCCGCGCTGCCGAGCAGCAACGCCAGCAACGCCATGCCCTGGATCAACTGGCCCTTGGCCTCGTGGCCGTAGAGCGCCTCCGGATAGCGCACCGCCAGATAGGCGATCAGTAGCACCGGCACGGCGGCCGCCAGCAGCCATAGCCATAAGGTCCGTCGCTTCGCCATTCACGCCCCGCCGGCGGCGCCGCTCACGGCGCGCCGTCCTTGGATGCGTCGTCGCCGGCCGCCTTGCCGGACGGCGGCTTGCCGGGAGCGGCGTTATCGCTCCAAGCGTAAAGCGCCTGGAAGCCCTTGCCGACCACCCACAGCACGGCCAGGATCGCCGCCGCCAGCACACCCACCTTCAGGTAGGCCAGCAACAGGCCCTCGGCGAAGCTCATGGCTTGGCCGGCGCCTTGTCGGCGCCGGCGCCGCCGTCGATGCAGCTATAGACGCTGACCCGCTTGCGGATGCCGATGCCATAGGTGTCCTGGGGACCGATCTGCACCAGCTTCGCCTGCTTGCCGAACTTGGCGCAGTGCTGCTCGGCGAGCAGCGTGGCGACGCCCGGATATGCCGCGAAATACTCGATCGTGATCTCGCCCGGGTCCGATGCCACCGTGCAGCCGGCAAGCGTGGCCGCGGTCACGGCAGCCAGCAGCGCCGCCGACGCCGGGCGGCGCCGGCGCGCAAGGCGCGGGATCGACGATTGCCGGCGCATGTTGCCTCGCCCATGGATGGATATCGCGTCCGCCGACCGTACACCAAGCACGGTGGCGACGCAAAAGCCGCGCCCCGGCGGCGCGGTCGGACTTCAGCGCAGCGCGTACGGCCTGAAACGGATCACGGTCGCCGGTCGAAAGCGCGACCGTATCCCGGCGGCGCGGGCAAGCGCGCGCAACAGCGTCCACATCATCGGCGTTCGATTCGGGCGGGCCGGCGGCGATGCCGGCCCGAGACGCCCGCTAGGCGCCGACCCAGGCGAAGATCTTGCCGAAATCGGTCCAGAAAAACAGCAGGGCGGCGACGCTGTACAGCGCCACCGTCGACCACAGCAGTGGGCTTTCCCACAGCTCGTGTTTCTCTCTTTTCCTCATAACCCTGGTCATCGCGTCCATTGTTATTCTCCCGCGTTCTGTCGGTTGGTTATGAGAAACGCTAGGCCGTCGACTCTTTATGAATCGTTAACGGCGCCCGGCCGGCGCCGTCGAATGACGATTAATCCTTGCATTTCAGGCAGTTGCAGTCGCGCGCGGGGCCTATTCGCCGTGCTGGCGGGCCTTCATCGAATCGTAGGCGATCTTGCCGCCGGCATACAGCGCATCCTCGACCTGGCGGGCGGTACAGGCTGCGGCCAGGGCCGCCGCCAGCGCCGTCGCCAGGGCCAACGCCGCCAGCCCGCGCGCCGCCGCCCGTTGCCGGGCCGCCGGCGGCCGTCGATCGTCGGTCGGTGCGATTGCCGTCATGGCGCCATGATAGCGCAAAAACCCTGGCCCCGGCAAAGGCGCCGGCGGCGGCCGCGACGCGCGCCGCGCTGCGATTGCGATTTATTGTCGTTTCCGGCCAAACCGCGGCTGTTATGCTTGTGCCAACGGCCCCTATGGCGCCGACGGAACAAGGAGATTCCCCATGCCCCAAAGCCACGATTCGAAAAGCAGCCATTTTCTGAAGGAGATCGAGCAGGCGATCCGCATCGCCAATTGCGATGTGCTCGGCGATCGGCTGAAGCCGATCAACAAGGACACCATCCTGCCACTGGTAGTATCGGTGGCGCGGCTGCGCGGCGACTATTTGGCCGAGGCGTTCCGGATCGCCGGCGCCGACAAGGGCAAGGTCCTGGACGAAGCGCAGATTGCGCTCCTGAAGAAGCACCGGATGGCCTACGAAGAGGGGCGCCGCGCCTTCGAGGCGCTGACCCACGCAATCGACCGCGGTTACGTCGAACTCTCGGAATAGCCGGCGGCGGCGACCCTCGGGGTCCCGCCGCCCGGAGGGCTTGACGCAACGCCGCGGCGCCGCCACAACGGAGGCGACCCCATGGAGCCGAGGAGATGAGCCGATGAGCGTTGGATCGGGCTGGATCGTCTACATAGTCGCCCTGCTGCTGGCGCTGGTGTTCTGGCGCGCCATGCGCGGCCGCAGCCTGCAGAACATGATCGATGCCGGCGGCCGCGAGCATCACCGGGTGCTGAAAGTGCTGAGCAAGCACCCGGGCGGCGGCACCTGGCGCGAGTTCCAAACCTGGATTGGCGACCGGCGGACGTGAGCGTGCGCGCCGCCGCCGCCGTTGTCGCCGCGATCGGCGTATTGGTATCGGCCGGCGCCGCGGGCGCTGCCGCGGCCGACGCGGAGAAAGGCCGGGCGCTGGCCGAGGCGCATTGTTCGCGCTGCCACGTCGTCGGCACCTACAACGCGTTCGGCGGCGCCAACAACACCGCGTCGTTCCAGATGATCATCCGCATGAGCGACGGCCTCGAGCGGTTCCAGACCTTCTACGCCCGCCCGCCGCACCCGGTATTCATCAGGATTCCCGGCATCGCCGCCTGGTCGAACGCGCCCGCCAACGCCGCCGAGATCAGCCTCACCCTCGACCAGGTGAACGACATCGCGACGTTTGCCCGCACCCTGGAGAAGGTCCCGATCCGGCGCAAGAGCAACCAGCCGAGGCATCCGTGACAAAAGCCGGCGACGCCGCCGCCCCGGCGCCGGCCGACGCCGAGGCGCTGCTCGCCGAGGCTTGCGGCCACCACCGCGCGGGCCGGCTGCTGCAGGCCGAGCGGCTGTACAAGCGCCTCGCCGCCGAGCGGCCCAAGGACGCGACGTTGCTGAGCCGGCTCGGCGCCGCGCTCGCCGGCCAGGGCAAGCTGGTCGAGGCGCTGGCGGTGCTGGATCGCGCCCTCGAGGCCGACGCCGGTCTGGTCGACGCCCTCAACAACATCGCCATCGTCTACCGACTGCAGGGCCGCCGCGACGCCGCCGCGGACGCGTTCAACCGCGCGCTGGCCATCGACCCCGATCACCTGTCGGCGCAGGTGAATCTGGGCGCGCTGCTGCGCGACGCCGGCAAGCCCGACGAGGCCGCCCGGTGCTACCGCCGGGCGATCGCCATCAACCCCGACCTGGCCGAGGCGCACAACGGCCTCGGCACGGCGCTGCTCGACCAGGGCGCCGGCGACGACGCGGCGGCGGTGTTCGAGCGCGCGCTCGCCCTCGACCCCGGCCACGCCGAGGCGCTCAGCAACCTCGGCGCGGTGAAGCGGCAACGGGGCGACGTCGCCGGCGCCATCGACTGCTACCGGCGCGCCATCGCCGCCCGCCCCGACCTGGTCGAGGCCCACGTCAACCTCGGCAACGCATTGCGCGGCGAGGGCGCCTTCGACGACGCGACGAACGCGCTCTGCCGCGCCATCGCCATCGACCGCGGCCATCCGGAGGCGCATTGGAACCTGGCGCAGGTGCTGTTGCTGCGCGGAGACTTCGCCGACGGCTGGGCCGAGTACGAGTGGCGCGCCAAGTGCCGGGCGTTCCGCGGCCAGCAATGGGACTTCGGCAAGCGTCGCTGGAACGGCGCGGCGATCACCCGCAAGCACATCCTGCTGTACACCGAACAGGGGCTCGGCGACGCCATCCAGTTCGTCCGCTACGCGCCGCTGATCGCCGAACGCGCCCGCCACGCGGTGGTGCGCTGCCCGCCGACGCTGACGCGGCTGTTCGAAACGGTCGCCGGCGTCGCCGCCGTCGGACCCGACATCGAAACCAAGACCAATTTCCATTTCGAGGCGCCGCTGATGAGCCTGCCGGCGATTCTCGGCACCGACGCGGCGACCATCCCCGCCGCCGTTCCCTATCTCGCCCCGCCGTCGGGCCGGCCGGCACCGCTGCCGGAAACGGGGGCGCCGGGGGCGGCGCTGAAGGTCGGCCTGGCGTGGGCCGGCAATCCGGCACACCTAAACGACCGCAACCGTTCGATCGGCCTTGACCGCCTGGCGCCGCTGCTGGAAACGCCCGGCTGTGCGTTCTACGGCCTGCAGGTCGGGCCGGGCCAGGACGCGATCGGCCGCCTCGGCCTCGGAGACCGCATCGTCGACCTCGGCCGCGGCATCGGCGACTTCGCCGACACCGCCGCCGCGATCGCGGCGCTCGATCTGGTGATATCCGTCGACACCGCGGTGGCGCATCTTGCCGGCGCGCTGGCCAAGCCGACGTGGACGCTGCTGCCGCGGGTGCCGGATTGGCGGTGGCTGCTCGATCGCGACGACAGCCCGTGGTACCCGACCATGCGGTTGTTCCGGCAACGCGCCGCCGGCGACTGGCCGGGCGTCGTCGCCGCCGTCGCGGCGGCGCTCAGCGAGCGCGCGTCTCGGGGCACCTAGGCGGCCTTACGATCCGATCGCGCTTCGGTGCGGAAACACGCCGCCCCCGGGTGTTGCGTTTAATCCACGCCCGCGCGGGTGTAGACTGGCGGCCATGAATGTCAAATCCACGCCGGCGACCGGCGCGGTGCGCGGCGGCGGCCGCGCTGGGGATCGGCCGCGATGAGCGCCGACGGCTTCGATGGTCTCGTCGAGATGGCGGCCCGTCTGCTGTGCCTGCTCGGACTCCACGACTACGCGGTGGTCTCCCGGACCTTCGGATTCGGCCCGTCCGGCGACGTCGAGAAGGTGGAATGCCGGCGTTGCGGCCACGTCACCACCCGCAAACCCTGAGCCGCGCGCCGCTTCACGGCGAGCTCCGGACAGCGCGGCATTTTGGCCTTTGCCGCCGCAGCCGATGGTGCCAACATCTTGATCCGTACCCCGTGGACGGAAAATTGACTGGATTAGTGGACGGAAAACAGGAGCCGCCCATGAAGATAACGACGTTTCGACGCTTGATTGCCTGCCAGTCCGGTGCCACGGCCATCGAATACGGATTGATCGTCGCCACGATTTTCCTGGTCATCGTCGCCGCGGTGACCGGGTTATCCACCGAAATGACCGACATGTACAACACGGTCTCCAACGCGGTGACCGGCAACATGTAGGTGGCGGCAATCGTCAGTTCTTACCGTCCTCAGCGAAGCTCCCGGCGTGAACGGCGACGCGGCTCGGCGGCCCGGAATCGGCGGCTTCGCCTGGGGTGAACCACTTCAGCTTGTCGCGCAAGCCGACCACCGTGCCGACGATAACGATCGCCGGGCCGGGCAGCTCCAGCTTGGCCACCTTCGCCGCCAGCTTGTTCAAGGGCGCGACGACGACGCGTTGCGCGTCGCGGGTGCCATTGTCGATCAGCGCCGCCGGGATATGCGGATCGGCGCCGTGGGCGAGCAGCTTCTCGGTCAGCATCGGCAGCGACTGCAAACCCATGTAGACGACCAGCGTCTGGTGCGGCTGCACCAGGGACTCCCAGTTCAGCTCCAGCTTCTCGTCCTTGGCGTGGCCGGTGACGAACAGGCAGCTCTGGGCGTGGTCGCGATGGGTGAGCGGGATTCCGGCATAGGAGGCGCAGCCGTTGGCGGCCGTGACGCCCGGCACCACCTGGAAGTGGATTCCTTCGGCGGCCAGCGCCTCAATCTCCTCGCCGCCGCGGCCGAACACGAACGGGTCGCCGCTTTTCAATCGCAGCACCCGCTTGCCCTCTCGGGCCAGCCTGATCATCAGCTTGGCGATGTCCTCCTGCGGCAGCGCGTGCTCGCCGCGCCGCTTGCCGACGAACACCCGCTCGGCGTCGTGGCGCACCAATTCGAGGATGGCGTCCGGCACCAGGCGGTCGTGCAGCACCACGTCGGCCTTCTGCATCAACCTCAGCGCGCGGAACGTCAGCAGGTCGGGATCGCCGGGGCCGGCGCCGACCAGGTAGACCTCGCCGTGGGCCGGCCTGCGGTCGGTCGCGCCGAGCGTCGATTCGAGCAGCGCATTGGCCTTGTCGTCCTGCCCGGCCAGCACGTACTCGGCGATCGCGCCCTCGACCATGTCCTCCCAGAAGTGGCGGCGCGCGAGCGCGTCCGGTATGGCGGCCTTGACGCGCTTGCGGGCGCGGCCGGCGAACCGCGCCAGCCGCCCGAGCCCGGCCGGGATCAGCGCCTCCAGCCGCGCCTTCAGCACCCGCGACAGCACCGGCGAATCGCCGCCCGAGGCGACCGCGATCACCACCGGCGCGCGATCGACGATGGCCGGCATCACAAACGTGCAGAGCTTGAGCCGGTCGGCGACGTTGACCGGGATCCCTACGTCCTTGGCCAACATCGAGATGCGCTCGTCGAGCGCCGCCTTGCCGGTCGCCGCGAACACCAGCGCCACGCCCTCCAGGTCGCCGGCGGCGAAATCGCGCGCCCGGTGCTCGACGGCGTCGCGCCCGACCACGTCCTCGAGCGCCGGGCAGATCTCGGCCGCCGCCAGGCGCACCCGCGCGCCGGCCGCCAGCACCGCCTCGGCGCGCCGCGCCGCCGCCTCGCCGCCGCCGGCGACGAGCACCAGACGGTCGTTGATGTCGATGAAGATCGGCAGGTGTTTCATTGTCTCAGGGCGGCGATGTCCGGATGCGCCCGCCGCCGGACGGCGAGCAATCCCACATTCCGCCGCGCCGGCGGCGCCGCGTCAAGCGTTTCGGCCGCGGTCGCTTGTCAGCCGCGCGCGATTGCGGCACCCTCTCATGGCATCGGGGCGCCTGCGGCGGCGCCGACAGAGGCGCCGATGGGAGCGCGACGGATTGCCAATGGCGTTGATCTTTTTCACCGGAGCGGCGGTGCTGGCGCTCGAGGTCCTGGCGTCGCGGATCATGACGCCGTATTTCGGCGTCAGCCTCTACATCTGGGCGGGAATCCTCTCGATCACGCTGGCGTTCCTCGCCGCCGGGTATCATCTCGGCGGCGTCTGGTGCGGCAAGTTCGCGCCGGCGCGCCTCAGGTGGCTGTTCCACCTGCTGCCGGTCGCCGCGGCGGCCTCCGTGCTCGCCGCTTGCGCGGTCTATCCGTGGTGGTTCCCGGCGCTGGCGCAGGCCAACCTTATCGCCGGCAGTTTCGTCGCCAGCGCCGTGCTGCTGGCGCTGCCGCTGGTCGGCCTGTCGGCGATGAATCCGCTGCTGATCGCGCTCCGCGCCTCCAACGCCGCCGGCGGCGATGCCGGCGCCGGGCGGGTGTTCTTCGTCAGCACCGCCGGCTCGGTGGCGGGCGTGGTGGTGACGGCGTTCTGGATCATCCCGACGCTGACCAATTTCGCCGCTTTGTTGTGGCTGGCGCTGGCGCTGGCCGCCGCCGGCGCCGGCTTCGGGCTCAGCGCCCGGCCGTTTCCGGCCGCCGACCGGCGGCGCCTGCTGATCGCCGCGGCCGCCGTGGCGGCGCTCGCCGGCGGGTTCATCGCCGGCGAGGACCGCTACCTGGCATGGCTATCGGCGCGCGATGACGGGCCGTATCGATTCCAGGTGGTGGGCGAGTACACCTCGGTGTTCGGCAACGTCAAGGTGGTGGAAATTCGCACCCGCGACCCGCGCGACGCGCCGGTGAGGGCCTACCTGCAGGATGGCGTGGTGCAGAACCGCACCACGTTCGATAACGCCTCAGTCAGCATGTACACCCATGTGCTCGACCGGCTGGCCGGGTATTTCGTTCCCGAAGCCCGCTCGGCGCTGGTGCTCGGGCTCGGCGCCGGCATCGTGCCCGGCGACTTCCGCCGCCGCGGCCTCAAGGTGACGGTGGTCGAGATCAACCCGGACGGCCTCGCCGCCGCGGTCGAGCATTTCGGCTTCAAGCCGGCGGACTTCGACGTCCGCATCGAGGACGCGCGCACCTTCGTCCGCCGCTGCCGGCCGGCCTACGACGTGGTCGTGGTCGACTTGTTCCAGGGCGACGCGGTGCCCGATTACCTGATGACCGCCGAGTTCTTCCGCGCCATCCGCGGCTGCCTCAATCCCGGCGGCGCGGTGGCAATGAACGCCTTCTTCGACGACGAAGACGACGGCCCCAACCGGCGGCTGATCGCCACGGTGGCGGCGGCGTTCGGCACCGTGGCGCGGTTCGACCTGCCGGAGGCGAACGGCTTCGTCGTCGGCGTCACCGGCGCGATGCCGCAGGCCATCACCTTCTCGGCCGAGGGGATTCCGCCGCACCTGGTCGACGTCGTCTACCGCACCCTGGCGGCGGGCAAGGTGGTCGGCCGCGAGCACATCGACGGCTATCCGCCGCTGACCGACCGCCACAACGTCGCCTCGCTGCTGTTCGCGCCATCGCACCTGAAAAAGCGTCGCGCCCTGGTCGAGGTGCTGTCGCCCAGGGTGCTCTTGAACTAAGGGTGGTGCCGCCGAACTAGCGCCGCGTCAGCGTGCGCGCCACCGCGTCGCGCCAGCCGGCGTAATGGGTCTCGCGCGTCGCCGCGTCGGCGGTCGGCGCGAACCGCCGCTCGAGCCGCCAGGCTTGCGCGAACGCCGCCGGCGCCGGATAGAACCCGGCCTGCATGCCGGCCAGATACGCCGCCCCCAGCGATGTCGTTTCCAGCACGCGCGGCCGGTCGACCGGCGCGCCGAGCAGGTCGGCCAGGAACTGCATGGTCCAGTCGCTGGCGACCATGCCGCCGTCGACGCGCAGGATGGTGTCGCGCCCCTCGCCGCCCGGCCAGTCGCGCCGCATCGCCTCCAACAGGTCGCGGGTCTGGTAGCACACCGCTTCCAGCGCCGCGCGCGCCAGCTCCTTCGGCCCGGTGTTGCGGGTCAGCCCGAAGATGGCGCCGCGCGCCTCGGCGTCCCAATGCGGCGCGCCGAGGCCGGTGAACGCCGGCACCAGATAGACGCGCTGGCCCGGATCGGCCGCGGCGGCGAGCGCCCCGGTCTCGGCGGCAGTGGCGATCAGCCCAAGCCCGTCGCGCAGCCACTGCACCGCGGCGCCGGCGATGAACACCGAGCCTTCGAGCGCGTAGGTGGTCTTTCCGCCCAACCGGTAGGCGACGGTGGCGAGCATGCGATTTCGCGACCGCACCGCCTCGCCGCCGGTGTTGAGGAGAGCGAACGAGCCGGTGCCGAAGGTCGATTTCATCATCCCCGGCTCGAAGCACGCCTGGCCGACGGTCGCCGCCTGCTGGTCGCCGGCGATGCCGCGGATGGCGATGCCGCCGCCGAACAGCGCCGGCTCGGTGGCGCCGAACTCGTGGGCGCAGTCGCGCACCTCGGGCAGCATCGCCCGCGGCACCCGGAACAGCGCCAACAGTTCGTCGTCCCAATCGCCGGCATGGATGTCGTATAGCGCGGTGCGCGAGGCGTTAGTGGCGTCGGTGGCGTGGACCCGGCCGCCGCTGAGCCGCCACAGCAGGAAGCAGTCGATGGTACCGAAGGCGAGCTTTCCCTTTTCGGCCCGCGCCCGCGCGCCATCGACGTTATCCATTATCCACGCGACCTTGCTGGCCGAGAAATACGGGTCCAGCAGCAGGCCGGTCTTGGCCGCGACCCGCGCCTCGGCACCGCCGGCGGCGAGCGCCGCGCAGGCGTCCGCGGTGCGCCGGTCCTGCCAGACGATCGCCGGGTGGATCGGCCGGCCGCTGTCGCGGTCCCATACCACCGTGGTTTCGCGCTGGTTGGTGATGCCGACGGCGGCAACGTCGGCGGCGGCGGCGCCGGCCTTGGCCAGCGCCTCGCCGGCGGTGGCGACGACGGTGCGCCAGATGTCGTCGGGATCGTGCTCGACCCAGCCGGAACGCGGGAAATGCTGCTTGAACTCGCGCTGCGCCACGGCCTTGACGCCATAAGCCGCGTCGAACACCACCGCACGCGACGACGTGGTGCCCTGGTCGATGGCAAGGACGACCTGCGCCATCTCAGGTCTTCGTCCCCGGGCGTCCAACGGCGGCCGCGGGCGCCGCCATCATTCGAGCAATCCCAGGAAATGCGCTTTGAACTTCGCCTTCAGCTCGGCCTCGCCGAGGCCGCGGTCGTAGGCCGGGCTGGTGATCGGCAAGGCGCGTTCGATGGCGACGGCGACGATGCCGTTGAAGCGGTCGTGCAGGTCGGCCCACGCGGCGAACGCCGGCAACATCGCCGTGTACTCGCCCGAGCCCTTGGCGTGGAATTTCGCCTTGCCCTTGAAGCGGAAGCCCTTGCGCGCGAACACGTCGACGAAGTTGAGCTCGACCGCCGGCCGCGCCCGGATGTTGGCCAGCGTGCCCGGCGAGCGGATCTCGCCGAAGCCGATGCGGTCGTCGTCGATCACCGCCATGGTGCCCTTCGGCGACAGGTTCGGCGTGCCGTCGGCGTTCACCGTGGCGACGAAGCCGAGGGTATGGTCGCGGACGAGCGCCTTCATCGCGTCGGTGAGGATCGGCATGGCGGGATATTCTTATGGCCTTCCTTGGGTAATCTTTGATTTGAGAGCTTCGTCGCCAGTGCCACCAATTGGCTGCAGCCAGTCCAACATTCGTCTAAACGTTGCGTTTAGCTGAGAATTCAGAGCACTGATATCTATCCGTGGCACCCAGATTGTCAGAAATCTCTCGATGCACCAATCGCATTATCCATCTTTTCCTTAATTCGTTCGATATCATTACGGGCGTTGTCTACATACTCCCTCAGACACGAAATGAAAGTTTCGACTTCGAGGCGGTACGATTCGAGCTCGTATCGGCTGGAAAATTGGTAAAGTCTGTACGGTTTAGTGCAGGTGTGGTCCGGGTACCCAAATATACTGAGCTACTCCCCATTCGTTGGACAGGTATGCGGGTAAATTAAGCTACAGTCCGGGCCTGCCGATCGGGTTGTTGTCACGCTCGCTACGCCACCAGGGCTGTCGGCTGGAGGGCCGGGCGTGAGC
>Ga0326597_10000899_pt1 | contig 50317 bp, 36 predicted proteins | sample RVTome_12_FD_203789 | JGI IMG/M metagenome (GOLD analysis project Ga0326597, IMG submission 203789) | Soil microbial communities from uranium-contaminated site in the Upper Colorado River Basin, Wyoming, United States - RVT100D185 | ecosystem: Environmental > Terrestrial > Soil > Contaminated >... | reverse complement strand
GCCGCCAGAATGCTTCCTTCTTCCGATCCCGTCTCGCTGGGCGCATCGCAAATGCCTCCTTCATGGTGAAGGCATCTTGCGCTGGCTGGCCAGCGAATTGAAGACGGGGTTGGCCGTACGCTTACCACCTATGCAGCTCGGGTTAGGGCCGAACCGTAGATCGTCCAGGGGCAGTCCGCTCAGAGGGTCCCCAGGCTTGGGCTATTCGGGCTCCGGTTCAGGATCTTCCGGACGCGGTACTCTATCGTCACCTTCCACGCCGTCGGATGGGGGAGGCGGCTTCTCCAACATGTCCGCGACACGCTGACGGATGAGGGCCGGTCGCATCTTCGCAGACTCCGATAGCCGCGTCTGAAGCTCACTCAACCGAGCCTCGAGTTCACGGACCTCCATCTGCCGGCGCTCATTTCGACAGTCGAACGCCTTGCCGACCAGGTCATCCAAGTGCTCGCGGAGAATTTGCTGCTGGGCAGCGTCGTCCTTGGCGCTGCGAAAGCGTGCGATCGTTTGCTGAATTTCGAACTCGAGCTGTCGCTCGCGAATCATCAGCGTTCCCCGCTGCGGATCGGTGCGTATGGTCTCCATGATCTTCAGCATCTGCGGTGCAATTCGCGTCATCCTCCGGGCGTACCGCATCTCGTCACGGTCCTCGAGTCGTTGCATCTCCACGTACAGCCGCGGAAAATGCTCCTCCATGAAGCGCTCGATGTTTCGTCGCTGCGGTTCGGGCAAATCGTTCCAGGGACGGGGTCGGCCCGCCGGACGCCGCATCTCCGGACTGCCCTGACGGTCCCGAAGACCCATCCCCCGCTCCGGCGGAATCGGCGCTTCCCCCTGCGCCGCTCGGGTTTCTTCCGGGGGGCGGGTCCGCACGCGCGGTCCGGGTTGGGCGTACGTCGCCGCGCAGCTCAGCACCGCGACAAGCCCCCCAAGCCATGCGAGCCTCGAGGGCGTCGCCCTTAGACAGTTCCGGTGTTGATTCATGGCACGAACTCCCAGCTTCGACCGCGCGAACGATTCCTACGCCCCGTCCTCCGTTGGATCGGGGGCTTCGTCCGCCGGTTCCTCCCAAAGGTCTTCACCCCAATCCTGTGCGACGATCCGGTCCAACTCTGAAAAGGCCTCGCGCAGTTCGCTTAATTCCTGATCCAGCTCTTCGTCGTCCTGGAACTCCTCGAACACCACGGCGAGATTCAGGGCCGCGTCGTCGGGGTGGACGGTCGGCGAAGCGTGCCGCGGTCCGATCACCGCCAACCCGATTGCGGCCGCCGCGGCCAACCCGCCGCCGATCCATGCCCAAGCGCGAACGACCCGCATTCGTCTTGTGTCATCCTGAGCGAAGCGAAGGATCTGCCTTTCGCCCACCCATCGCCAAACGCGAAAACGCCGAGTTCGTCCCTGGTCTCCAGCATCGCACGGCGACTCCCTCAGCGCTTCTCGAACCGCTCGCCGAGCGTGGACCGTAAGACCTTCAGGAACGTCTTGCGGGACCTGACCGGCGAGCCAAAGCTCTTCCACCGCGATGCGCATGGCTTGCTTGATCCGCGCGGTGTCGATTCCAGCGGACGGCCCGCAGACTCCCGCGAACCATTGCTCGCCGCGTTCGATCTCTTCTCGTTGGCGTTGTTCGTCGGTCACGTTTTCGACTCCATCCACTGTCGCAGTTTCGCAAGTCCCCGGTGGGCCCTTGCCAGCACCGTCCCCAACGGGGCCGCCGTGTACTCCGCAATTTCCGCGAAGCTCAGTTCTCCGAAATGTCGCATCAAGATCACCTCACGCTCCGCCGACGGCAGCTTCAATAGGCATTCCTGCAACCGGTCCACGTCCTCACGGCGTTCCAAGGACAGACAGGCATCAGTACTAATGCCTAATGCCTTTTGCCTATTGTCTTCCCTATCGCCTTCCCTGTTTCCGAGTGCGGTTTCCCGCGGCTCACGGCGGAGTCGATCGCGGGCGAGGTTGCCCGCGATCCGAAAAAGCCAAGCCTCGAACCGTCCGACCTCGCGGTACTCGGCCATGCTTTTGACCACGCGGACGAACACCTCCTGCACCAGGTCCTCGGCCTCCTCACGCCCACCCAACATGCGCTGGAAGAAGCCGTACAGCCGACCGGCGTACGCATCGACAATCTCATCGAGCGCCGCGGCGTCCAAGCCCCTCTCCCGGCGCATCACCGACCCCCGATCCTCCGAGGTCTGCAAGCGAGGTCCGCTCATTCCTTCTCCGTTACAGAAGACAAACCACCTTAGAGTGGTTGGTCGAACTGATCAGCAACAAACAATCCACCCTGGAGTGGATTGTCGAAGTGGCCAGCCAGATCCCGGTTTGCGGCTTGTATAGCGTATTCCATTCGTTGATCGGCGCGCCGCAACCGTTTCCCACCACCTCCCAAGGAGGCATTCTACAGCGCTTAACGAACCACGCGGGCAACTATTGCCTGAAATGTAGTGGGGGTCACCTACGACCAGGGGCTTACCGGGAATGCCGGTGTGTTTTCGGACCGTCATTTTGTCGCCTGCCACGAGAGCGCAAAACCCAACGCCCGATTGCTGGTCAGGCTCGCGGCCACCTTGAATGAACTGATTTGCAAGTCGCTTGCACTCCCGGCGGCATTGCGGCGGTAACCATATCAAACTGCTCGTAGAATCGGACATTCGGAACATGACCGTCGCGGCCTTCGGTACCGTCAGGCGCCGGCGTGGGGTCAATATCCTGCTACGCCAGGATTCGTCACAATGGAGCAAGTGGCGCGGCGTGTGCCTCCAAGCCCGTCGCACTTTGGCTCTACATGGAATCCAAAGACCAATAAACATGGCCCTTCCGGCGCGCCGAGGCCGGATCCGAGCCGCTGTCGCCGATCGGTTAGTCGCGCGTTTTTCCTTGACTGCTGCCTCGCCTTCTGCGAAAATGGGTTCCTACTCTTGTTCGGGTCGTGAGGGTGGACTGCTTTTCAATCGCAGCGCTGACTTGGGGGATCACTCCGCGGAGGTGGGGCAATGGCTGGAAGCGGATCACGTTGGTTCGCGGGTCGTATTCTGATCGCAGCGGCGCTGACGATCTGCGCGGGGTCCGTCCGCGCGGACGTGGGTCCGCCGGTAAGGATCCGAATGCCCGTCGATTCCCCCGTAGCGCAAACGGGGCAGCTCTACACCGGCGTGTTCGAGGTTGACGTCGCGCGTCCGGGGACCGTGGAGGGCGTACGGGTCGGCGCGCGGGGTTGGCGCACAGTTGACGTCGATGTTTCCGCAGTGAACGGCGCCGCCGCCGCAGGTACGCTGCGAATTCCCTTTCAGGCAATTCCCGACGACGCGGATCAACCGATCACACTGGCGCTGACATTCGACCGTCGGTCGGTCTCGCGCAGCTTTCGTCTCGGCCCCCAGGCGGCTATTGAGCGCAATAAGGGGCGCCCATCGGTACAAGTTCGACCCGGCGCGCCCGCTCCGCCCCGCGACGGGCAATCCTTGTCGAACACGGCCGGAGATAGCATCACGCTTCGGTTTACCGGCCGCGTTGTCTACGACCGCCCGGAATCCCTGGATGACGACGGAAATCCGAGGCTACCGGAGACCCAAGAAGGAGTTCATGGCATTCGGGTCGAAGTCATGGACGAGGACGACATCTCCGACGAGACGGTCTGGTCCGGACTTACCGACAAGGACGGGTATTTTGATTCCGGGGATTTCCAGTGGGACGACTGCGACGACTTCGGCTGCGACGACCCGGACCTCTACCTCGTCTTCACTACGGATAACCACGTCGTCGACATCATAAACGCCTCCGTTCCCGGCGACTTTCGATATTTCTGGAGCAGCGCCGATGCCGTTGTCGAGGATTTCGAAGGGAACTTTTATGATTTCGGCTGGGTGAAGCCGCTTTTGTATACCGATATGCCCGTCCTGCACATCCATAACAGCATCTATCGGGCACGCTTGTACATCGAGTTCAAGAGCGGGGGAGGCTACATCGTTCCGGAAGTGGACGTGCTTTTTCCGGACGGCGACAACGCATTTTACTCCCCGGGCTCCGAGACGATACACGTCAGCCTTTTTCGCCGTTGGCATGAGGCCACCCATACACACGAATACGGGCACCACTTTCTGGAGAACTTCGCGGCGAACGTCTCGCCGGACTACTGCAACGACATTTGCGACGACGACGGCTGCAGCCATTGCATCTGGTGCGAGGAAACGGATCACGACGCATGGAACGAGGGTTGGCCCAACTGGCTGGCCGACGTGGTGACCCGCGATTATCCCATCGAGTACACGTTCACCAACGGCGACCCGTACACGGCGCTGGTCGGACGCTCCCAGGAAACGACCCAACCCTGCCATCTGGACGACGAGTTCCATAATGCGCTCATCACCGAGGGCTTCATCGGGGCATTGCTCGCCGATATCGACGACGACGCCCAGGACTCGCGCAACGTGAGCACCAAGGTACTGAACGTGGTGGAGCGCACCGACTGCCTGGCCTTGGGGCCGGAGGAGATCTTCACAGTCACCGTCGCCGCAGCGCCCACCACGCCCGCGGGGTTCGTGGAGTGGTTCCGGTTGTTCTATCCACAGCACGCCAGCGCGTTCTACACAACGGCTTTCTACATCGCGCCCGAATATGCGGCGCTGTTTCCGAGCGGCTCCACTGATCCGGGAACCGTGGCCTCCGCGACGTCGACCTCACACCCGGCCGGCAAAGGAAACCCGCTTCCCTGCATTTCCGTGGATTGGGACACCCCCCCGGACAGCCAGAGGGGAGCGAATCGCTACGAGATTGCATGGAGCACCGATCCGGACGGCGCTGAACCGAATATGTTCTCTCCGGACGTATTTGGTTCGTGCGTGACCGTCGTCGACGGACCCTTTCGCGTCGGGTCTCACTACCTGAGTATCCGAGCGCAAGGGTGGGACGATCATTGGCGCGGCCATGCCGTGTTTGGACCATTCACCGTCACGGATTGCAACGGCAACGGGAAGACGGACCTGTGCGAGATCGCCTGCGATGCCTCGAGTTATTCCAAGGACTTGGGCTGCTCGATTCCGAGCAGCTTTTGCGCCGTCGAGGCGGATTGCGGCACTGCCCAGGATTGCCAGCCCAACCTCGTTCCCGACGATTGCGACATCGCGGGCGGCCACAGCTCCGACTGCAACGAAAACGAGATTCCCGACGAATGCGAGAACATTTCGCATTGGGAAGGGGCGAGCGGGCCGTGGAGCGACGGCGCCAATTGGCGAGAAGGTTCCCCTCCGGTGGACGGAAACGACGTCTGCATCGGCGTCTTTCCCGATCAGATCACGGCGACGTTCAACAGCGGCATCCTCGACATTGGCATCCTCTCGTGTGACGAAAACCTCACCGTGGCCGCCGCCGCTAACCAGTCGCCGCAACTTACTCTCGTGGAGCCAAGCTGGGTCCACGGGAACGTCGCCTTACGCAACAGCAACACCGTCCTGCGCGTCGACGACCGACTGGACATCGACGGCCTGTTCACCTGGACCGGCAGCAACTCGGTTTTCAGCGCGAAACTGAAGGGAGCGGGAGCCACCCATGCCTACGGCGGCCTGCTCATCCCCAGCAGCGTGGTACATCTGGACAACCACGACCTCATCCTCGAATCGAACACCACCAGTACGTCCCTGGGGCGTATCGACTACGTCGGCGCGGCGACGATCACCGTACGGCCCGGCGCGACGTTTGATCACCAAAGCGATTCGTCGATCATTAACGGCGGAACAAGCTCTTCGTTCATCAACGAGGGCAGGTTCATCAAGTCGGTTTCAACCGCTCGGCTCGGCATCAGCGCCCCGGTGCAGAACTCCGGACTGATTCACGTTCGGGCCGGGACCCTCTACTTGAGCGGCGACTCGACCACTACCGGCGGCATCCTGGCCGATCCCGGGACGACGATGGAATTCGTCTGCGGGGGGCACGAATTTGCGCCCGGTTCGACGATCGTCGCGGAAAACGTCCTCTTCTCCGGCGGGAACTGCGGCGAGTCCTTCATCCGGGGCGAATACAACGTGACCACATCCACCACCCAGGCCGGCGGATCTCCCGTGACCTTCACCAGCGAGGCGACGATCGTTAGCTACGGCGCGGACCTCGAAATCACCGGAGGGGCGCCGGTGATCTTTGATGCCGTCGTCGGCTCGACGGTTCATTTCAACAGCATCGTCGGCGGTACGGCCCGGTTCAACGGCGGCGATCCCATCGTCACGGAAACGCTCACGCTCCAAAGCAACGGAGTCATCTCCGGACCAGGTCCCATCACGGTGAACGGCCTGCTGACCTGGAAAGCAGGGACCATCTTCCGCGGCCCGGGCGTGCTCCATTCGAACGGGCAGTTGACCGTCGCGGCAGGCGGAGCGCAGAAGACGCTCGATGATCGGACCCTCAACATCGTCGGCTTGGCCGTGTTCAACGGCCAGTTTGCCCTCACCAACGGCGCCTCGGTGAACAACCTGACCGCAGGAGTCGTGGACATCCGCGTGGACGGGAACATCATGACCGGCGGGGGCAACATCCTCGACAACGCCGGAACGATCGTCAAGACTTCCGGAAGTGAAACGTCCACCGTTATTCTTACGATTTTCAACACCGGTCTCATCGAATCACGAACTGGCACCCTCGAAGTACGCCGATTGACACAGACCGCCGGTGAAATCCTGCTTAACGGCGGCGACTTCGCTATGTACCAGATCAGTACACCCCAGCCGCTGGAACTCATGGGTGGGCAATTGCGAGGAAATGGGACCGTGACCGGCGTGGTCAACCACACGGGCGGCGTGGTGTCGCCCGGACTCTCCGCCGGCGGGCTTACCGTGAACGGGACGTACACCCAAGGTACCGGCGGGACGCTGCGGATCGAAATCGGCGGAAGGGTCCCGGGCACGGAATTCGATCAGTTGATCGTGACCGGCACCGCTAAGGTAGGCGGGGCGCTGGAGGTTGAGTTTATCGACGGCTTCGTACCCCTGGCCGACGATACCTTCCTCATCCTGACCGCCCTGGTGAGAAACGGTCTATTCACTCGCCTCGACTATGAAGGGTTGCCGTCGCACCTCGGTCTGACGTTCACGCCGTCGCCCACTTCCATCCAAGTTGATATTTTCGAACGTCCGCCTCCGGAGGGCGACTGCAACCATAGTGAGAGCATCGACCTCTCCGACTTTCTCGTTTTGCACGGGTGCCTGTCCGGGCCGCTCGGTCCGAACCCATCGCCGATCGCCTCCCAGTGCCGTTGTATCGACATGGATTTGGACGATGACGTGGACCTCGCCGACCTCGCCGCGTTTCAAAACGCGTTTTCTCCCTGATCCCCCGTTGAGTATGGGCGAACTCCGGGACGGTCCACCCGGCCGCCGGCGGCTAGTTCCGTCCGGCGCTCCAGTCCACGTTACCCGTACCCGGTTCCACTCCCCATGCGTACACTTTTTCCCGCGTAACGAACCAAGGGCGTGGCTATTGCCCGAAACACGGGCGCAGTCTTGGGTGCGCAAAGGGAGGCAAAGTTGCGGGAGGGTTTTATTCGGACTGCTAATCAGCCAAAAGCTGTGCAAACTTCGGTTCCTGCAACACCTGATCGGTGGGGACCATGGTGATGACGTCCCAGGGGCAGACCTGGGCGCAGAGTTTGCACCCGATGCACACCCCGAGGTCGATCGTGCAGATGCCCATGGCGTAGCCGGGATGTGCGGGATCCGAACTCTTGTCGATGCAATCAACCGGGCAGACGGAAACGCAAGCGTCGCAGCCGGTGCAAAGGTCTTCGTCGAGAATGGCGAGTTGCTTGGGGAGTTTCTTTTTCTTGCCCATCGTCAGTCGGAATCCCGCGCCTTCATCCGCTTCGAACTTCCATTTCGATCCTTAAGCCTAGCAGAGGTCGGCGCGGGCGGCAACCGGCATGGAGCGTGGCCGTTCCCCGAGCGGCCGTTTTGCGATGACGGTCCCGAAGGACCGAAACGACCCTGGGACGGCGTCTCGTGTCGCACTGCGACTCGATAGCGGAATCGTCGATCAAGTTTTCGGCAGAGGACTTCGCAGACCGTGACCAGTTTTGCGCCCTTCGCGGCAACCTGACGCAGGGCGAGGTCGGCCGTTGGCCGGTTCCAAAAACCGCAGGCGTCCACGACCACGCTCACTTGCTTACCTCGCGCCAGCAGGGCCAGGGCCAGGGTCTTCACCGAGCACTCGATCCCCGTGCCGAAAAGAATGAATTCTTCGGCCGGCAAGTGGCTCAGCAACCGCTCCGCTTTGGGATTTCCCAACAAGTCGTCGGTTCGCTTACGGAAGATGACTTGTTGGTACCGTCCGAAAAGGTCGATCGGTATGGACAAGGTGTTGTCCGCTTCCACGCGGATGTGTAGCGGGAAGATGGTAAAGTCGAGTTTGCGCTGTCCATCGGACCCGTCCACGCAATGAATTGGATATCCGCTATCGGACAACTCAAAGGGGCGATGCGATTCGATCGAGGAAACAATGGGCGCGCTGTTGCGCTTGGTCCAGGCGATCATGTGCCGAAACTGGGGGATCAACTCGCAAAGGCGGACGACGGGCAATGCCCCCTTCGGGTCGCAAAAGTCCCGTTGGGTATTGATGTCCACCACCACGCATTCGAACGCCCGGCAATTTCTGCGTGCGATCATCCTCCAACCCCCAAAAACACGCCCAAAACGTTCCCCGGTCAAGCCGGGTTGCCGTCCGTGCACCACGATTCGATGAGGGCGGGGGCCGCTTCCTTCCCTTCCCGCGACCCTCGATTTACTGCCCGGGGAGATGATTAAGCTATCGCTTTGCCTGAGTGTAGCCGCGAAACCTCGGTCAGGCGACCGATTTCCACATATTCATAAATTTTTTTTCAGGCCAGACCGGATGACAATTCCGCCGACCGATCACATTAGCAGGTTTTGGCGGTTTAGGTCGCCGATTCGTGTTTCATTCGATAAGCGAAAAGTACAGCCGGGCATCTACGCCTGCCGATAAGCTACGGGGGTTATCGGACACGCCAAGCGGCGTGCAGGCCCGTCGTGGGACCCAGGCGTTCCCGAGCGGACTTTCGGTACGAAGTGACGCGATGTTGGCACTTATAACCGGACCTGGGGATTCGTGCCGTCCCCTTGGGAAGAGGGGCGGCGCGGCGGAAGGAAGCCTTATGGGATGTTGGAAAGACGCCGGCGGCGGACACAAGGCGATCGGGAAATTAGACGATGAGTCTACCGTTCCAGGTCGAGGGAGTGAGTATCTGGGCTGGCGCCGCGACATGGAGGTGCGGCCAAAGATGGCTCGAGTTGGGACTTCGGCGCGCTGCGGACGGATCGCCTGGGGGTTGCTCGCCGGACACGCGATGTTCGTCGGGTGCGCTGCCCGGAACGAACCGGTTGAGCCGGTGGTCGTGCCGAATCCGACGCTGGGCCGCGTGACGATTGCGGTCGCACCCGCCCTGAATCTCAGCGGGTCGACGGATTTTGACCCCAATCGTTTCGCGGATTTGATGGCCGGCGAGTTGAGCTATGCCGAGCACATCTCGGTAATTCCGGTCAGCCGTGTTCTAGGCGTGTACGCGGGACAGGGAGTGGACCGTGTGGAATCGCCGGCCCACGCCAGGGAGATCGCCAGGCGCTTGGGCGCGGACGCGATTCTGGTTTTCGCGGTAACGGAGTATGACCCCTATGACCCGCCGCGCGTCGCCATTTCGGCCCAGTTGTTTGCCGCAGCGACGACAGGGGAGCGTAGGGAGCCCTTGACCGAAAACGGCTCCAGCGAAGCGTCGTCCCGTCCGTTGACGGAAACGCAACGCCGCTTTGACGCGGCGCACGCTGACGTGGCCGACGAAATTCGCTCCTTCGCCAGACAGCGCGGTGCGGATGGAAGTGCTTACGGTTGGCGGAAGTATGTTGTTAGTCAGCAGCATTTTATTCAGTACTGCTGCTCGTCGACTGTTCGGGCGCTGTTAAACCGTCGGGTCGAGGTCGCAAGCAGTGGAGACCAGAGGTAAGGATGCCGTGTGCGTGATTCGACAGTTGTCGCTCGTAAAAGGCGAGGAACGCTTTGTGTTTCGATATCAGCAGGGGCAGGAGCCGCGGGTGGTTGATGCATTCGCCGAGTTGGCGGCCGACCGAGAAAGCAGTTTTGACTGGTTCGACGCCGCGGTGCTTAGCTACCAGATGGGACGACGATTAGAGACGGAACTCGATCAGATCGCGATGTAGCGAAGGGGGCACGGACGGTGACCGCCGCTTGAACGGGGCTAAGATCAGGCGGACGTAACGTGGTTTCGCCGATGTGTAATAGCGATCATGAAAGAGAACCCATTGATTGAAGAATTTCTGAACTCTTTGAAGTTCGAGCGGCACTTTTCTCCGCATACCGCCAAGTGCTACGCCGCCGATCTCGCTCAATTCTGTGCGTTCTTGACCGGCGACAAGGTCGCCGCGGCGGGGCGTCAGAACTTCGTGGGAGCGGCTTCGGCGAATCGCCTGACGGTGGCAGGGCCGGCAACCGCGAACGCCGGAACCGCGGTGATCTCGGAGCCGCTTGTCCAACAAAAACTCCGCGACGCCGACACGGAACAAATCAAGTCGTTCCTGGCGTTCCTTGGAACGCAAAACTACTCCAAGTCGACCGTGGCCCGCAAGCTGGCGACGCTGCGCAGTTTCTACAAGTTCTGCCTGCGCCGCGGGCATGTGAAGTCCCATCCGCTGGCCACCATCCGCACCCCCAAGCAGGAAAAGCGGCTGCCGAAGTTCCTGGAGTTGGAGCAAATCACCAAGCTGTTGTCCACGCCCGACGACAACACCCTCTTGGGGGCCCGTGATCGCGCCATGCTCGAAGTGTTGTTCTCCACCGGCGTCCGAGTCAGCGAATTGGTGGATCTGAACTTCGCGGACATGGACTTCGAAGGGCAATCCGTTCGCGTCCGCGGCAAGGGCAAGAAGCAGCGCACGGCGCCGATCGGGCCTACGGCGCTGGCCGCGATTCAAAAATACTTGCAACTTCGTCGCACCGATTCCCGATCGACGAACTTCGACCAGAGCGCCCTCTTCGTGAACAAGCACGGACAGCGTCTGAGCACCCGCAGCGTCCGTCGCAAACTCGACAAATACCTGGCCGAGTGCGGACTGGATCCCACCATCAGCCCGCATACGTTGCGGCACAGCTTTGCCACGCACATGCTCAATCGCGGGGCGGACCTCCGCAGCGTTCAGGAATTGCTCGGGCACCAGTCGCTTTCGACGACGCAGGTGTATACGCACTTGACGGCCCAGAGACTGAAGACCGTCTACGACGACGCGCATCCGCGATCGTAAGCCCCGGTGCAAACTACGAAAGTTCAGGGCGTAACGCCGGATTCGGCGCTACGCCTTTTTTTTGGGCAACGAGCACAATGAACAAGCCGAAGCGGGCAAGGAACGTTCGCTCCAACAGGCGGTTCAGCCAATCCAGCGACGCGAAGGGGAGGACGACGATCCCACGTGTAAGCTCGATGGTGAAGCCGGTTTCCGCCAGCATTTCCGTCAAGCGGTGGCGAGCGATAAACTTCGGCGCTCCGTCGTCGAAGAACATCCGCGAAAAACCGAGCCTGCGGAGCAGCGTACGGCCTCGCTCCAAAAAGGTCATCGTCGCGTTGGTCGTCGAAAGGACCAATCGTCCCCCGGGCCGCAGCACGCGGTGTGCTTCCGCGAGAAAGCGTTGCGGATGTTCCAGATAGTAAATCATTTCCGCACTGACGGCCGTGTCAATGGTCACATCGGCCAGGGGGATCGACTCCGCGTCAAGACATACGCTGGCGCAGCCCAGCTTGCTGACCGCGATTCGACACATCCGCGGTGAAATGTCCGAGTGGAAGGCCCGCGAGCGATCGGCGAGCTGCTCCGTCACCGCGCCGGTGCCGCCTCCGAGTTCCAGGCTTCGCCCGGCGACGTGCATCGCCAAGAACGCGGCCCGCCGATGCATCGTGTACGGATTGCTCCGCTTTTCGTAATAGCCCGCGGCTTCGTCAAAGAGTCGAGCGATTTGGCGATTGGTTGATTTTGCGGTTGTGCTCATTTGCATCCCGCGGCCTCGCTCCAACGGCGCCGACGCCTAGACGAATTTCAACTTTCGGGCGGCGACGACGCACATCCCCAAAAGCATCCATCCGTGACGGAACCGGGAAATGTTCGTTTGCCCGTAGCGGCGCGCTTTGTAGTGGACCGGCATGTCTACGATTTTGAGATGGGCCCGCGCCGCTCCGAAGAGCAGGTCGAAGTCCCCAAACGGATCGAATTCCCCGAAGTGCGCCCGATTTGCGGCGATGCGCTCATAGTCGGCCCTGGTCAACGCCTTGGTCCCGCAAAGCGTGTCACGAAACCTCTGCGACAGCAGATAGGTGAACACCCAGCCGAAGGTCTTGTTGGCGAGCAGATTCAGAAAGCGCATGGCCTTGCGGTCCATGATGTAGACCATGCGTGAACCATTGATGAATTCCCCCTGGCCGCGGGTGAGCGCGTCAAAGAATGTGGACAGTTCCTCCGGCGGAACACTGATGTCCGCGTCAAGGATCATCAGGACGTCGCCGCGGGCGGCCTCAAAACCCATGCGCACTGCGTCGCCCTTTCCCTTCCCCGTTTGCTGTAGCGATTGAATGGCGAACGGGCCCCTATAATCGCGGACGACCTGTTGAATCGCCCACCACGTGGCGTCGGTGCTGCCGCCTTCCACGAAGATGATTTCCTGCTCGGGAGCAAGGACGGGAATCCTTTCGAGCAGAGTCGCAATATGCCCGGCCTCATTTCGTGCCGGCACCACGATGGACACACTTCGCGGACGAGCGCAATCGACGACCTTCGGCTCTATGCAGCGGGCGACGATCACGTTGTTGAGCCCCAACTGATTCACACCCGGTAGATTGGCGATGAAACGGTTCAAGAGCGAAGAGACGAGAGGTACATACAGCGGGGCGATGGTCATGCTGAACGTGCGGATCGTCTCGAAACCGGACAGTTTCAGCAAATGGATGATCTCATCGGTGGGGACCCAGTTTTGTTCGGGCGACGGGCTTTTGAGGCGCAGCCACTCCATCAGCCTCAACGCCGGCTGCCAAACGCGGCTGTAATGCACGACGACGAGACGCGTGCGGGCATGGCAGACGGTTTGTAGCGCGCGAAACAGAGCGAGCAAGTCATAGATTTCGCCCAGGGTCTGAGATATCACGACGTAGTCGAACTTCTCGTTTACTTGCCCGACGTCCTCGCCGCGCAGGTGCAGGAAGCGAAGGTTGGGGTGGCCGCTCCGGGCTTCCTCAACCATGCCCTCGTTGAGATCAAGGCCCACGCCGACTGAAGGTTGGAGCGAACTGAGCAACTCTCCCGTGCCGCATCCAATGTCGAGAACCCGACTTTGGGGCGGAATGATGTCGGCCAAGCGTTTCTTGATCCGAATGTAATAGTAGTCGAGCCAGCGGTCACGCACGCCGTGCCGCACCCGGCCATAGAACCGCCGCAGGGACTCCTGCCAGCGAAAGGCGTCCACGGCGTTCGGGTCGCCCGCGGTAGGCCACGCCCGGACGCCAAACTGTAGGGGTAGATTGCTCATCGCGTCAGGTTACGACAGGTCGGCGAGCCGAAGCATCAGGGAGCGCAGGTTTTGCGCGTAGTCGCGCCGCCCAACGGTTATCGGCGGGTGCGACCGGCCTCTTTTGTCAGATCGGCGAATCGCTGTTTGCTTGGCGGAGATAGGCGGCCATTGAGCGGAGGAAGTGATCCACGGTCGAGCGGTAGTTGAAACGCTCCACCACCACATTGTGCATTTGCCGGGCGACGGCGCTGCGGCGCGGTTCGTCGTTGAGAAATCGCTCCGCGGCGGCGGCGAAATCGTCGGCGGAATCGAACACAATTTCAGGAAAATGGCGGAAGACTTCGTCGGGGTAGAGGAGTTCCGCATTGACGCGGATCTGCGTGAGGAGATCGTACTTGTGATGATCGACGACGGTCAGCGAATCGCCCAGATAGTCGTGGAGAAGTCGCCTCAGTCCCCCATCGCCGCTGAGCAATAGTTCATCCGTCGTTGTGATTCCCAATTCGCCGATGCGGCCTTTCAGTCGCCGAAGCGTCGTGCCGCGCTGGTCGTGGGGGCAAAGTCTGGTCAGGAAAAACCCGCCCCCAGCCATGCCGTCGAGCGACCGCTGGTGGATAAACCCCGCGGGCATCAGTTGGAGGTTGATCCGCGACGCCCGGTAGATGCACAGCAACTCACGTCCATTCTCGGCGGGGCCGGCGGCGAATTCGGCGAGCGTAGGATGCTGGTCCCACCCGTTGCCATAGATACGCAATGACCGTCCCGTGCGCCGCGACCATTGAGCGACCCACTCCAAGGCCTCGTGGCGGAACAGGCGATCGCCGAGTCGCCAAAGATACCAGCCTTGCAAGCGGGCCTCCAGGTCCGGGTCCAGCTTGGCGATTCCGCATCGTCGGCACCCCTCGGCCAGCACACAGGTCATCAAGGCCATATCGGCGATGCGGGATCGAGCCAACATGGCGGGCATTTGTTCGTACATTTCATCGAGCAATTTGGCGAGCGTGGGGTGGTCATAAGCCTTTTTCTCTTGATCGTGGAACGACCGCGGGGTCTGCGACGCATGACTGATGTAGGAGACATCGCAGGTGTATTTCGCGCGCTCCTCATCCGTCAATGGACCGCCGCCGAACTGTTCGGGGCAAGTTGGAACGCGGGCGTGGAGGAATTGCCGCGGATCGCCCCCCATCGTCACACATCGGGATTTCGAGCACCCCGCCACGAAATCGTGCTTGGCGATTCGGTCGAGGTTGGCCTTGGTGAACACGTGCGGCAGTTGGTCCTGGTCCCAGGTCAGAATGGGCAGGTTGCGCGGAACGATCGCCTCGAATTCGGGGCGGAGATGGTCGAGGATGAAGAAAAGATCGGGATCAAGCTCGCGGATGGCGTTGTGGTAGGTCAAGGGTCCGGTGACGGTGAACGGCGTCTGCTCGGTCAGCACGATGCAGCGATGGCCGAGGGCCTCCAACGCCCGCCGCGCGTCGCGCATCGAGTGTTGTAGGAACGTGGTGTGCGTGCTCACGGTTGCAAGGATTCGCAACGGCACTGCTTGTCCGCTCAATGCTTCGTCGAAACGCGAAGCCCAGTACGACAAGTCCCGCGAAGCATATCGCCGTTCCAAATCGTGAAGCGACTCCCGAACCGCTGTCTCGCGCTTCCGCGCGGCCTCCTGCACGACTTCGACGGCCCGCGGCGAATCATTTTCGGAAAATGTTCCGCAGGTAAACGCCTGATGCGGGAAGGGGAGGTCGTAATCCTCTTCCCAGGCGCGGCGCAATTGGTCCGCGTTTGAGGGGCCTACGCAGAAAATGACTCTGCGATCGGCGAGGATGTCGCGCCAGTCCCTAACGTGCAACGCCACCGCCAGATTCGCGGGCCGCGGCTCCACGACAAACATGGCGCAGCTATAGCCGAGGAACGTGTTTCGCGTCGCGTGGTACACCCGCTCAAAAAACCAGCCCATGCCCAGCCCTTCGAACAAATACGGACCGGGCATGTTGCCCCCGATCCCATCGGGAAGGGGTCGGGCATGGTCCACCGCACGGTGGTCGCCCAAGAAAGGAAACCACCGCCATGAACCGTTGTTGTCCTGGCGATGCCGGACTTGGTGCAGATTGTTGCGGTCCCGAAAGAGTTCATAGCCCGCCCCGTGCTCGATCCAGCCCTGGCGAATGAGGTCTGCGTCCACGCCGCGGTCGGACAAGGCCTTGAGGTTGGCCTCAAACTGAGGCGTGAACCGCGACCAGGCAATGTTCGTCCCGGAAAGCGACTCAAGCGAATCACGAAGCGTGGTCAGTTCCGGCGGCAGCGCGGCAATCGTGGTATCCACCTCCAGCAATTCGCGGGCGGGTTCGACCAGGTTCAACGCGAGGTACTCGCGGGCGGTCATGAGTCGGATGTAATCGTCGTCGGGGTAGCGGGCCAGGTAGGGATCGGCGACGGCCAGGAACTGATAGCCGCGACCGTCGCGAAGGTGTTGCAACATCCGCTCGCGGTGGGCGTCGATCGTCGCGCTGGAGGCCGTCATCGTTTGATGATTCGTCCCGAATGAGCCGCAGGCTTCAGTTTGCGTGGACGATCCGCGCGGGCTTCGGCCCGTGGGTCGCTATCCCCCAATATCGGTGATCCTCCGCGCATTTCTTGCCCGGAAGTGGTTCGGGGCGCTTCAGCACCACGCCGGAATGTCCGAATAATCATCGATGCTCACACCGTCTTCGGACCGCGGGCGAACGACGCGATGGATGATCGCGGGCGTCGTCGGTTTGACGTTCCTCGGAGCGGCCGTGCGCTGGCGATTCCTCGATCAGCCCATGCGCTACGACGAATCCTACAATTACCTCAACTACAGTTCGCGCTCGCCGGCCTACATCGTCACCCACTACTTCCCCAACAATCACGTGCTTCATACGTTGATGGTCTCTGCCGTAAGCCGCGTCTTCGGGACCGGGCCGTCGGCGTTGCGCCTCCCGGCGTTCGTTGCCGGCGTCTTGCTGATCCCCGCGACGGCCTGGTTGGGATGGACCTTGTCGCGTCGTCGCGTCGTAGCTTTGCTTTCGGCATTGGCCGTCTGCGGATCGTCGGCGCTCATCGAGTACTCCGCCAACGCCCGCGGCTACTCGATGCTCACCCTCTTTGCCGTCGTCGCCGCCGTTTTGACGCTGCAACTGATCGCCACGCCGTCGCGAAAAGGGTTGTATGCCGCCTGGGGAGTCGTCGGCGCCCTCGGCGCGTTCACTGTCCCGGTGATGATCTTCGCCATGACAGGGCTGACCGCGGCGATGTTGGTTTGCGCATTCGTCACGCGCCGTGAAATCCATCACTGGAGAGATACGGTTCATGGTTTTTCTATTGGAATCGGCGTCTGCGGGTTGCTGACCGCCGGCTTGTATCTTCCGATCCTCGTCGCCGAAGGGTTGGACAAATTGGCTGGAACGCGGCAAATAGCCCACGACATACTCTCGGCGCAGATCCCCACGTTCGGCGGAATGCTGGGCGCAACTTGGCAACTTTGGACCCGCGACGCACCCATCGTCCCAACAGTGATCCTGATCATCGGGGGCATTGGATTCCTGATGCATGCAGCGCGGGAGCGTACGCCGCAGAGCTTTCTGCCGATCATCGTCGTCGTCGTGGCCATGGCGACGGCGGGGCTGATGCAGATGCCCCTGCCTGCACGTACATGGCTCATGCTGCTGCCGGTCCTGCTCGTATGCGCCGTGACCGGTCTGTCCGGCTTGAGTCCGAAGGTAGCGCGATCCAGCGATTGCCGGGGTTTGAGGGCTTCGGTCCCGATCGTGGTACTTAGTGTGATCGTTTCACTCCCATTGTTCACTGTCTTCCGGCGACCATCCCTGTGCGCCGAGCCGAACGGACTCGTCGACGTCGAACCGGCCCTTGAGGAGTGCCAGGCCTATGGCAGCGACCGATGCGCTCTCGTCGCCCCCTACACGCCGGCCACCGCGTATTACATGGGCCAGATGGGGCTCCGCCCCTTGCCGCTTCCCGCTTCGCCGTCGACCGAGCGGGTCTACATCGTCACGGACGCCCGCCGCCCGCTGGAGCAGCTCTGGCACCGCGGGGTGGGCGGTTTCGAGTCGTTTGGACCGCCTCGCGTTTGCCGGTTACTGCCCGAAAGCACCCTGTTTGCGGCCGACCGAATGCGCACCCATGCCTTGGCGCAATAACCGCCGGTTTTTTCACAAAGAATCCGGTCATCCAAGCACCGATCGGGTCCGTCTAGGATTGTGGACCTCAGGTATTCTTTAGGAATGGAGAAATGACCATGTTCGGACGACGGCTCGTTTTGATCTCGGCGGGGGTGCTCCCCAACTTGTTTGTGACGGGGTGCGTCAAGAGAAAGGAAATGATCATCGTCAAACCCGACGGGGCGGTGACGGTGGCGATTGAGTATGAGGGCGACATGGGCGACTTCGATAAGGGTGACGCCATGCCCTCGCCCGAGAGCGGTTGGAAGGTGGACCGGGAGGTGAAGGCGGAGGTCACCCAGGAAGGCGAGAGGAAGGACGAGGTTTCGCTCACCGGCGAGCGGACCTTCAAGCCCGGCGAGGAACTTCCCGGCAGCTACGCCGCGGCGGATGATCCTCAAGCGGCATTGTATCTGAAGTTCCCTACGACGTTGACCCGCGAGCGGCGAAGGGACGGCGAGTACTTGCACTTCCGCCGCGTTTATGCACCGCGGGACTGGGCGTACGTGCAGTTGTGGGCCGACTTGCACATCGACGACAACATCAAGAAGCTCGGCGAGAAGAAGACCGAGGAGCTTACCCATGAGGAGCGCGTGCAGATCATAAAGGCCTTCGCCGGCGTCGAGGGGTACAAGCAGATTGAGTTGGCCCAGCGGGCCCTGAAGGAATCCGACGAACGATTGAAACCGGACCACTGGCTCCTCGCTCGCCACGCGCTGTTGAGCGTTTATGAGGAGAAGGTGGATTGGGAGGAGATCGCCAAGCGGCACGAAAACACGCCGCAGGAGGATCAAGACGAGCAGTTTGAGGGCGAGTCGAAACGAATTCCGGCCGACGCCCATCAAGCCTTCGTCGGGTCCCTCCAACGCGACGCCGGTTATGATGCCCAGGGCGTCGCCAGGTTTGAAGCGGCCTATGAACGAGCCAAGAAATACTACGACATCACCAATGCTCTCGGAGGTCACGTTTTCGAGATTGACGTCCGGATGCCGGGAGAGATCGTGGCCCACAACGGCGACAAGATGGACGACGACAGCACGGTGGAATGGGAGTTCGACGGAACGGCGTTTCGTGATCGCCCCTATGAGTTGATGGTGACATCCCGATTGCCGCCGGGTCGAGACGAGAAGTAGATTGGTTTTGCCTCTCCCTCCGGGAGAGGGCCAGGGTGAGGGCGATGGCGGTAGTGGAAGGGTCGAGGTCCGGCGGGTTTGAACAGTACGCCGCACAAGTCTACGCCTGGGCGTATCGTTTTCTGGGGCGGCATCACGACGCCCTCGACGTGGTCCAGGATGTGTTCCTTCGCTGGGACCGGCAGTGCAGGCAGGCTCGCCCGCTTCAACCGCGAGGCTGGCTGCGGCGGGTGACGTTGAACCGTGCGATCGACGTAAGTCGCAAGCGTCAGGCTGGCGCCGACTCGATGACACCGATGGAGCAGAGGCCCGAGGCCGACGAAGCGACGATTGAGCCGATGGACCGTGTGACCTTGCGGCAGGACATCGCCGCCGCGCTGGACCGGCTGACCGATATCCAACGCAGCGTATTGGTGGCCAAAGTGTACGACGAGATGACCTTCGCCGAGATTTCCGCGGAGCTAAGCGTGGCGATTTCGACGGTAAAGACGCACTACTTGCGGGCCGTGCAGGCGGTGCGCGACCGGCTGCGGCCACGATGGGCCGATGAGGTGCAACCACGAGAGGTGCAATGATGAACTGTGAAGATTTCCAACTGCTGCTGGCCGACGCCTTGGGAGGTGAACTTTCCGACGCCCAGCTTGCGGGCATTGAGGCCCACGTCACGGAGTGTCCGCAGTGCCGCCGCGAGTACGAATCCATGAGGGAGGCGGTGCGCAGTCTGCAATCCCTGCCCGAACCGCAACCGATCCGGGTCCGTCGCGTGGGCGGCCGCTTGATCCTCAGCGAATCGTCGCGGGGCGCGATGACTTCGTTCTCGTCCGGGCTTCTCCGATACGCGGCCGGTTTGTTACTCGCCTTCACCGCAGGGTATGGGCTACGCGCGGGCCTTAGGCCCCGCGGCGCGCCTCCGAGCGGCAGCGGCGTGGTGCAGGTCGCCGACGCCGGTTCCAAACGAGAGACTTTGCAGGGAGCGATTGCCGGCGCCCACTTGCGCAACCCCGCCCGCTCCGACCTGGCCAAGTGCCTTAGCGCCATGTACGACACCCGACGTTGACGATGCCACACTATGGCACTTCTCAAGAGCAGTGGCACATCCATTAATGCAGCCTGGCTGCTGATGCCGGCGTAAAAATGCATTTATAGTTTCTTTTGTCATGTATCGGTTTCAAATGGCTTCGTTTTGCGAGTACGTTTTTTTGTGCGAGTGTCATGGTCTGGCACTGCACGCAGGCGGCGAAGTTCAGAAAGAGCGCGATGGATTTGGCGGTCGAGCATGTTTTCATAGCGGACGACTTTGAGGAGGGCGTCGCGGTCGGGGAGGGCGGCGGTGAGTCGGCGACGGGCGCGGCGAAGGGAGTCGTCGCGTTCGGCGGCGTCGAGTTCTTTGCGGAGAGCGCCGAGTCTTTCTTTAAGGTTGTTGACGATTTCCGGCATCTCCTTGCGAACGAGGTCTAGGCGAGCGGGAGGCTGGAGGTCAAGAAGATTGAAAGCGTGGACTTCGGCGAAATCTTCGATGCGGGTTTGGCGCTCGCGGCGTTGGTCGGGGGTCAACTGATCCTCGGGGATTTTCAAGAGGTCGTCGAGTTCAGATTCGAGGGAGAGAGCCCCTTGAGTCGCAAGGAGCGTGGAGCGCAGTTTTTCGAGGGCTTGGGCCTGCGGTTGGGGCGTTTCGAGTGCGTCGCGGATGGCCCCAACTTCGAAGCGTTGGGCGCGGCGGAGCCGCCAGTAGCCTGTGGCAATGCGTTCGACGAGGGTTTCCTCGATGAGGGTGCGGGGCTGGAGCTCGCTCATCAGGTCGGTGAGAAGGGCGTCGAAGTCGGCCTGGGTTTCGGCCAAGTCCGGGCCGTTGATGACCACGTCCCTGGCGAGGAGGCCGTGCTTGAGGGCGTTGCGTGCGGAGCGGGCCTTGCCGTGGGGCGTTTGGGGGCCGTTGGAATGCCGGGCGTTTCGGCGGTTGGCGAGACGCTGCTCGTTGGAGACGACTTTTTTCATGGCGTAATCCTCCTTCTATCTAAATAACGTCACGGGCGCGCGGTGGGGGGAGGGTCAGGGAGCGATCATCGAATAAGTGGTGCGTCGGGGACGCACCCTATCCATGAATGGTCCGCACAGCGGACCCTACCCGACTTTTCCGCCACTTTTGCCCCAAAAACCAGACTGTGCCCTTCCTTTTTTCCCTTTTCTTTTCATGCAAGCCCCCGAAAGGGCGAAACATTTGCCTCCGTTTGTGGGATTAAACATTTTGTTTCGCCCTTTCAGGGCATTGCTCATTGTGGCGCACTTGTTTCCCAGGGCGTTACCCTGGGCTGTTATGTTTGCGCCCCTTCAGGGCGAAAAACATGCCGCCTAAACTGTCATGCAGCCTGGAAGGGGGGCGGCGGGCCGTCGCTTGCGCTCCGGGTTCGGATTGCGCCACCCACGAGGGGTGACGCTACAGCGAGTCGAGCAGTCGCCGGGCGAAGTCGGACTGTTCGGTGCAGCGACGGACGTCGTCGGCGGCTTCCGCGCCGAATGGTGGAAGCTCGTCGGCGGCCGTGGTCAGGAAGGCAAGGGCTTCTTCGAGGAGTGTTCGGGCTTGGGCGGCGTTGCTTTCGTAAAGCGACTTCGCGGATTCGACCAACGCATGGGCGAGGTCGAGGTCGGCGCGGGCCGCGGTGACGGCGGATCGATCGTGTTTCCGCCAGAATTCACGGGCGGTCCGAGCGGCGGCGACGGCTTCCTCGTGGCGATCCAACGAAGTCAGGGCCGTAGCGAGGCGGCACCAAGATTGGGCTTGCTTGGCCCCCGGCTGCTCCAATGTGTTGACCGCAAGGTCGATCGCCGCGCGGCACCAGCGCCGGGCTTCGTCATCGCGTCGGGCGACGGTGCAATCAACGGCCAGGCTCATGGCCGTCTCCCAGCGCTCGTCCAACGAGCCGAGCTCTTCGCGGAGGCGATAGGCCGCGAGGTGGGCGTGGTAGGCGTCGACTAGGCGTTCCTGGCGACGATGAGCGTAACCGAGCTTTTCCATGGCCGCCGCGCCCAGACGCAGTGCGTCGGTTGAAACACTTTTCTCATCTGCGAAGCCGACGACTAACGCCGCAGACGCGCTCGCAAGCAAGGCGGTTTCAGACTTGGGGAACTCGTTACGCTCACCGGCGAGCAAGCCGGCCAAGTACATCTTCCATGCGTACTCGCCCAGCGGCGATTCGGGGATAGCCGCAATGTGTTTTTCGGCGTCGGGCCAGCGCGCTTCGTTTATCGCCTTCAACGCCAGCACGGCCCGTTCGTTGGTCGGTTGCACGTGCCCCGTCGGACGGTCCGTGGATCGTTGCGAATCTGGCGAAATCGTCAGGTTCATGGTCCAAGTTTACTCACAATTATTTGTCGTGCGTAGCGGTGTCCCGGAGGAACGATTGAACGATTCAGTCGTCCCTCCGGGACTTAAGATTTCTCCGAATTCGTTCCCCCGCGTTCAAACGCGGGGCTAAATTCAGGCGTGCCTCCGGCACGAGAAATAAAGGCACGCGAAACACTTGCAAACGCTGAGCTATTGTCATCCGTCCCTCCGGGACTTAAGATTTCTCCGAATTCGTTCCCCCGCGTTCAAACGCGGGGCTAACTTCAGGCGTGCCTCCGGCACGAGAAATAAAGGCACGCGAAACACTTGCAAACGCTGAGCTATTGTCATCCGTCCCTCCGGGACTCAAGATTTCTCGGAATTCGTTCCCCCGCGTTCAAACGCGGGGCTAACTTCAGGCGTGCCTCCGGCACGAGGAATAATGCACGCTAAACACGAACCAACAATGGGCTATTGTCATCCGTCCCTCACGGGACGGTCCTACGATGTGGGTAAACCTGAAGCTTATACGAATCCCAATAATTACCTGCGCTCCGACCCATCCGCGCCATCCACTGCTCACAGAGCAGTGGCACTAAGGCCGAAGTCGTCGCGCTCATCCGGGTGGACGATCCTTCATCAAGGCCTCGACGCGCTCGATGATCTTTTCCCCGCGCAGGTGCGCGTCGAGGACTTTGCCATCGGCGCCGATGATGAACAATTCCGGGATCGAGGACACGCCGAAGGCGTCGCATGCATTGGATACGCCGCCCTTCTCGCCGAATACCTGCGGCCAAACGATCTTCGGGTTGTTCTTCAGATACTCCGCCATCGTTGCCAGCTCGAAATCGCGGTTGACGCCGATGATCAAGAAGTCCTTGCGTGCGGCGAACTTCTCATGAATGGCGATCAAATGGGGCATTTCCTCGAGGCAGGGCGGACACCACGTCGCCCAAAACTCCACCACCACCGTCTTCCCTTTCAACTCCGAAAAGTTCAAGGTCTCACCGCCGAGTGTCTTGAGGGTCAGCAGGGGCATCGGATCACCGACGGCAAGCGACGGCTTTTTGGCACGGCCGCCGTCGGATTTCGTAACACGGGGTACAATCAACTCGACCACGGCGCCGGGCGCCGCACGGACGGTTTTCGTAACCATCGCGCCCCCCGGTCCGGCGACGCCGATTTCGAAGTCGTCAACGGGCACGTCCTCCATGCGGAAGCGCCCCGCGGCATCGGTCATTGCCCGCAGGCCCAGGGTGTTCTTGGAACGCCAGCGACGGGCCACGACCTCAGCGGCGGTCGCGACGCCGCCGCCTTCGAACTTCACGACGCCCTCAAGGATCGCGGCGGGTTGAAGATCAAAATCCAGGATGGTCGCTTCTGCGACTTCGACTTCGGCCACCTTGAGTTCCGGAGCGTAGTCATGCAAATGAAGGGTCACGGTCGTGGCTCCGGGCGGTACGCCGACGATTTCGAAACGCCCTTGGTCGTCGGTCCAATCGCGCGGCGAGTCGTCGGCATATTCATCACCGGTGATGAGCCGCGCGGCGGGGATGGGCTGACCCGTTTTGGCGGCCGTTACACGCCCGGTGATTCGTCCGGCGCGGGCCATCACAAACCGGTGGGCCGTTTCGCGTTCCTTCGACGGGACCGTGATTTGCCGCTCGAACCCGCTGTCGGAAACGAACTCACGGTGCGTCAGACGCACGCCGAGCATGAAAGCGTCGAAGTGAATGCCCTTGAGGGTCGTCGCCCCGCTTTCATCGGTCATCATCGTGCGGAAGTCGCCGCGAGGTTGGTCGGCACACTCCATGGTCACGCCGCGGATGGGCCGGTCGAGGTCGTCGACGATGGTGAGGTGGAGGATTCGCTCGGGCTTGAGCGTTACGTTGAGTTGGGACGAGTCTTGGAGTTTGGGGATTTTTCGCTGTTCGCGCCCGTAACCGCCCGTTTCAATGACCAGTTCTCCCTCCCCCGGGGCGACGCCGGTCAGTCGAAACCGGCCCTGGTCATCGGTGCGCTCCTTTCGATCGGGGCCGTGGGTGCGGAGGACGACGGCGGCCGAGGCGACCGGTTGTTCGGTAAGGGCGTCGGTGACGCGACCGGTGATGGCCAAGTTCCCCTCCAGCACCTCGCCTAGAAACGGCGGCGTATCACTCTCCCCCACGGGGACTTCACGGACCAAGTCGGCGAATTGTGCCTTCGACAGGGTGACCCACACGTCGCCTTGGATCGGATCGGGCGAGTTGACGACAAAATCGCCCATGGCATCTGTGGTCGCGGCGGCGATCACGTCACCCTTGCCGCCGTCAGCGGTCTTCCTACGCACAGTGACGGCAACGTCTTTTTGCCCGGCACCGACGGGGTCGGTGACCTGGCCCTCGACGATGACGAACTTCGTCGGCGCAGAGGGTTTGTCTTCGCCCGCCGAAGCGAACATGGACATCGACGACAACAATCCACATGCCAGAGCTACACACATACGTTCCCAACTCACTAAGGCATTGTACGGCTGGTTAGACTCCGCAACAAAAACTCTCTCTATTATGTGCTTTTTCCCGTTCCACGGACGTGCGATTCCGCACGTCCGTGGAACGGGATAAAGGAAAATGAGAGGGCGCCTCGGCAGACCGGTCGTAAACGACCGGCCTAAGGGCCCTTCGGGCAAGGCCGATGAATCGGCCTTACTCCGGTCAAAATTCGCTGCGGAAACAATGTGCTATAATCTCGCCCACAATGCCGCCGATGTCCTATACCCTTACGAACGAGCAGTCCCAGGCCGTCAGCACCACGGGACGGAGCATCATCGTTTCGGCAGCCGCGGGGTCGGGGAAGACCGCGGTCCTGGCCGAGCGCTGCGCCTACCTGGTGTGCGACGCGCCGCCGGAGGAGCGCTGCGATGTCGATGCCCTGTTGGTCCTCACCTTCACCGACGCCGCCGCCGCTCAAATGCGCTCCCGCATTGTGGACGCCATTGGCCGGCGGCTTGACGAGCGGCCCGACGATGCGCGACTGCGCCGGCAACTGGCCCTGGTCGACGCGGCACAAATATCGACCATCCATGCGTTCTGTCTGTGGTTGGTGCGGCGGTGGTTCACGCACGTGGACCTCGATCCGACGGCCGTCGTCCTCGACGCCGACGAAGCGTCGCTGCTCAAGAAGGAAGTCCTCGACGAGCTATTCAACCAACTCTACGCGACCACCTCCGTGCCCGATGATCCGCTCGGCGGCAAGGCCCTCGACCCGACACGCGACGACGACGCACCATTGGCAGACGCGATGGGTGCGTGGGAGTTGGGCAAGCGAACTCTTCCGTGGCTGGGGCCGTCGTTTGTTCGATTGGTGGACGACTACGGATTGGGGGAGGACCGCGACATCGCCGCCGCCGTCCTGCGTCTCTACGAATTCACGACTTCATTGCCCGACCCTTCGGAGTGGTTGGGCGAGGCCGTCGAGTCGTTGAGCGAACGGCCCGATCTGGTGGTGTTGGAGATTGCCGCCGCACTACGAACGGAGTTGCAGCGGCAAATGGAGCATTGCGCGCAGCTCGTCGAGACACTCCGAGCCGGCGACCCCGTCGGGTACTTCTACGCCGACAAAATCGCCGAGTACGAGAACGCGTTGCGTGAATGGAGTGCCGTGCTCGCAGACGGCGATCAACGGAACACAACGGAGTCATTGGATCGGTTTGAACGCGTCCGTGAGCAGGTCAAGGGATTCGCGTTCAGCAAGGAGCGTGCGAAACCGCTTGGAAAAGACGTCGATCTGGAGACACGAGAGGCGCGCGATGCGGCCAGTGAAGTATACAGCAAGCAGGTCAAGGAGCGGCTCTTCAAGAAGCGACTCATGAATCGGTTTGCATTGTTTTCCAGAGAGGAATGGACTGCGGGGTTGCGGCAGACCGCGCCTTATGTGGCCACGTTGGTCGATGTCGTCGCCCTGTTTCAGGATGCGTACGCTCGCAGGAAACGGCGCTTAAACGTGCTGGACTTCGCCGATCTGGAGCGTTTTGCATTCGATCTGCTTCGGCCCGCGGAGGGATCGAACGGCCCGTCCGACGTCGCCCGTACCTTGCATAATCGTTTCGCGCACGTGCTGGTCGACGAATTCCAGGATATCAATCCGCTTCAGCAAGCGATCCTTACTTGTGTCAGCCGCGAGTCGGACCCCACTCGGCCCGGCAACTTGTTCGTGGTCGGAGACGTGAAGCAGAGCATCTATCGCTTTCGCTTGGCGGAACCGGCGGTATTCACCGAGCGACTTCGTCGTTTCTCCGCAGGTGGCGGGGGCGGCGCCGCGATCTATCTTCAAAGCAACTTCCGCAGCCGCCCGGAGATTTTGGAGGCGGTCAACTACGTCTTCCGCCGCCTGATGCGCGAGGGGATTAGTGGACTCGTTTACGACAACGCGGCCGAGCTTCGACCGGGCCGGGGCATCCTTGACGCCTCTACGCGATGCCCGATTGAATTTCATTTGTTGGAGAAATCCCGGCAACCTGAACTCGATGAGGAGGAAAGCGGCGAAGTGAAGAAGGAGCCGGAGCAAGAGCGGGGGGTGGCGAATCCTTTTGACTCCTCCCGGTGGACTTCGATCGAACGCGAGGCCTTCCTTATCGGAGCGCGCATCCGCGAGTGGATGGAGACCGGCACGCATCCCGTTGACGGCGCGCCGCTGCGCTATCGAGATATCGCCGTCCTATTGCGAAAGGCGAAGATCGACGCCGAACGAATGGCGGCCATGTTTACATCGATGGGAATTCCCGCGTATGCCGAGGTCGGCGGTTCGCTGTTCTCGGCGGTGGAGATACGCGATGTGGTGGCTACTTTGCAACTCCTCGACAACTTTCAGCAGGACATCCCCCTGGCCTCCGTGCTCCGAAGTGGAATTCTGGGAGAGCGGTTAAACGAGGATGAACTGGTCGAAATCCGCTGTCTGGATCGTGAGATACCTTTTCACGCGGCGGTGCGGGAATACGCTCATCGCGGAGGCGAGAGCGGGCTGCGTGAGCGAGTTGCGGCATTCATTGCGCGGATCAACCGATATCGCGACGACGCTCGCCGACGCCCGCCGGCCGATTTGCTATGGCAGTTGTACGAAGATCACGGCTTCATGGCCTACACCTGCGGTCTTCCCAATGGAGTGCAGCGGCGTGCAAACCTTCTCAAGCTCCACCAGCTCGCCCGGAAGTTCGGGACGTTTCGCCGCCAGGGGCTTCATCGCTTTTTGCGTTTTATCGAATCCCTCCAAGACGAGGAGCAGGACGTCGCCCTGGCCCCGTCGCTGGGCGAGTCGGACGACGTGGTTCGGGTGATGACCATTCACCAGGCCAAGGGGTTGGAGTTTCCGGTCGTGTTCGTCGCGGGGTTGGGGACGAAGTTCAACCTCGGCGACCGCAGCGGCCGGATCATCTTCGAGCGCCGGTCGAAGATCGGACTGCGCGTGGTCGATCCGCAGCGGATGATCGAATACCCCTCCGCCGCGCACAGCCTGGTCGCCGACGAAATCGAGCGCACCACCCGCGAAGAGGAGTTGCGCATCCTCTACACGGCCATGACGAGGGCGAGGGATTTGCTCGTCCTTGTCGGGTCGATGCGGGGAGTCCCCACCTCTAAAGAGGTGGGCCACCCAGCCCCCTCCTCCCCCACCTCTAAAGAGATGGGGCACCCAGCCCCTACTTCCCCCACCTCTGAAGAGGTGGGTCACCCAGGCGCTACCGCGTTGCGGCCGCCGAGTTTGTGGAGCATCGCCGCCGCGGAAAAGCCGCTCGATTGGCTCCTGGCCTCGATTCCCGGAGCGCCAGAATCGTTGTTCAGGATACACACGCACGATGCGGCGGAAATGAGCGCATGGCGGGTCACCGATCCGAACGATCAAGGTGAGAAACGAATGCGGCTGGCCGTGTCACGCTGCGACGCCTTGCCCGCGGATGAACCTCTCGCGCCCGACGATCCCCAGGTCGAAGAAGTGTTGTCGCGCATCGACTTCGTCTATCCGCACCTGTCGGCGACGTCGATTCGTGCGACCATGGCCGCCAGCGAATTCAAGGGTGTGTACGACTTTCTGCGCGATCCCGATGAACGGCCCGATCTTCGTGCGCAGCCACAGGCGTTCCAGGTGCCGCCCTCGAAGTATGCCTCGCAGCCTGCGACGACCTCGGCTTATCGCGGGGTCATCACCCACCGCGTGCTGCAACATCTGGATTTTGCCGCAGCGGTGGATGCCGACGGCGTGGCATCAGAATTGCATCGCATGATGGGCAGCGGAGTGATTGCCACCGAAGATTGCAAGGTCGTCGATGAGGATGCGCTGGCGTGGTTCGTTTCGACGCCGTTGGCCGAGGAGATCCGCCGCGCGGGATCAGCCTACGCCCGCGAGTTTCGCTACATCGCCGCGGAGCCGCTCACCTCCTTCGATCGAACGATAGACGCTGGTCTCGACGACCGAGTGCTGGTGCGTGGGATCGTGGACGGTATTCTACCGACCAAGGACGGATTGACGCTCGTGGACTTCAAGACTGACGCCATCGCCGCGAATGAAGTCCCCGATCGCAGCGAGCGCTATCGCCCGCAGATGGCGCTGTACGCGAGCGCCATGGCCGCGCTGTGGCGACGACCGGTCCATGCGATTTGCCTGGTGTTCCTAGCCCCGCGACAGGTATTGGAATGCGCCGCCGATTTGCCCATCCACGATGGGAATCCCTCTCTCCGGGAGGGGGGGTGACGAATCGAGCATCGCACCCCGCGGTAGCCGCAACCCCGTTGGGGTAGTTGGTGTTCTTCACCATTGACCCAGGGTAGCGCCTTCGGCGCAACCCTGGGCTTGAGGTTATGACCCCGTTGGGGTCGATCCCTTGTACATGCTCAACACGAACGAATGCCGCGGCACAGGAAAGATCGTCAGTACGTATGAATCGAACTGAGCAATTCCATCAACGCGTGGTCGAGCTTGGGCGGGAGATTTTTGAGCTTGCTCAAGCCGCGCGGCCACGAGTCTGGCAGTCCGCCTGGTGGCTGGAGCAGAGCACCCGGGCCATGGACCACGATGCCCGCCTGCGGACCCGCGCGTTTCAATTTGTCGATTGTCTGCCGGCGCTGCAAAGCAACGAGGCGATTTCCCGTCATCTGGGAGAATACCTCGACGCACCCGGCGTCGAAGTGCCCCGTGTGGTTCGCGCGATCCTGCGGCGCGAACTATCGAATGCAGCACGGGTCTGTGCCGAAGCCCCCTCACCCTACCCTCTCCCCCAGGGGGGGAGAGGGGTTTCACGTTGCACTCTGAGGGAGGAACTAATCGGGATGGCGGCGCGGATGGGGGCAACGCGGATGGCGGGGCGGTTTATCACCGGCTTCGACGTGCCCAGCGCCGTCAAGACGATCCAGCGCCTCCGAGCGCAAGGAATGGCCTTTACGCTCGACGTGCTCGGCGAATCGACGACGAGCTACGCCCAAGCCGACCGCTACGCCAAGGTCTATCATGATCTCCTCGATCACCTGACGCCGCTGGCCGCTCGTTGGCCGACCATCCCTATCATTGACGCGGATTCACGCGGTCCGATGCCGCGCGTGAACCTTTCCATCAAGCTCACCGGTCTGGACCCACACTTTGATCCCATCGACCCCGCCCGCGCCATCCGCCAAGTCGGCGAGCGTCTGCGGCCGCACTTGCGGCATGCGCGGCAGGCCGGGGCCTTCGTCAACATCGACATGGAGTCCTACAAGCACCACGACCTCACCCTCGAACTGTTCAAACAAATGTTGATGGAGGATGAGTTCCGTGATTGGCCCGACGTCGGCATCGTGCTCCAGGCCTATTTGAAGGAATCCGACCGCACCCTTGAAGACTTCCTGGAATGGGTCCGACGACGCGGGACTCGCGTTGAGGTGCGTCTGGTCAAAGGCGCTTACTGGGATGCGGAAACGGCGGCCGCCGTCCGTAGTTACAAAGTGCCGCCGGTTTGGACCGCGAAGTGGCAGTCCGACGCCTGCTACGAGCGCATGACTCGGCGGCTGCTCGAAAACACGGACTTGGTTCGTCCGGCCTTCGCCAGTCACAACGTGCGCTCGCTGGCCGCAGCCTGCGCGACGGCGGAGGAGCTGGGCATCCCCGCGAATGAATACGAAGTCCAAATGCTTTATGGAATGGGCGATCCGCTGAAGACGGCGATGGTGCAGTTGGGCCGCTGCGTGCGAGTGTATTCTCCCTACGGCGATCTGATGCCGGGCATGGGTTACCTGATCCGCCGGCTGCTGGAGAACACCTCCAACGAAGGCTTTCTCAAACAAAGCTTCGGCGACCGTGTGTCCCACGATCGCCTTCTGGCGGACCCGGCCATTGCCAAACCGCCCAGCGCTGCGTTACCGTCGCGTCATTACCGAAACACCGACCGGGAGGAGCCGATGCCACGATTCATCAATGCGTCCAACACGAACTTCGCAGTGGCCGCAAATCGCCAGAAAATGGCGGGCGCTATTCAGTACGTCCGCGGCGACTTCGGTCGTAGCTACCCGTTGGTCATCAACGGGCAATCGGTGAGCACCGAGGAGTGGTTCGAGTCACATAATCCGTCGCGCCCCTCGGAGATTGTCGGGAAGGTGGCCTCGGCCACGACCGCGGACGTGGATCGTGCCTCGGCGTCTGCGCGGAAGGCTTTTGCCTTGTGGCGCTCCACGTCCGCCCGCGAGCGGTCCGACATCCTGCGCAAGACCGCCGACCGGCTCGAAATGCGCCGCTTCGAGCTGGCCGCGACGATGGTCCTCGAAGTGGGCAAGCCCTGGCGGGAGGCCGACGCCGACGTAACCGAGGCCGTCGACCATTGCCGCTTTTACGCCGAACAGATCGAGCGGATTGAGTCGCGTCCCCGCCTTCGCAACATCCCCGGCGAGGACAACATGCTGACCTATTCGCCCAAGGGGGTGTGCGCGGTGATCTCGCCGTGGGCGTTTCCGCTAGCGATACTTACCGGCATGACCAGCGCAGCCCTGGCGGCGGGAGATACCGTGGTGATGAAACCGGCGCGTCAGGCGTCGGTGGTGGCGGCCAGGCTCGTCGAGGCGTTCGAGCACGCAGGCCTGCCACCCGGAGTGCTCAACTTCGTACCGGGTTCGGGCGAATCCATCGGGCGGCACCTCGTCGAGCACGGCGAAGTCAACGTCGTCGCCTTTACCGGCTCGCAGGAGGTGGGGGCGGGGGTGATTCGCGCCGGGGCCGTCGTGCGACCGGGACAATCGTTCATTAAAAAAATGATCGTCGAGATGGGCGGCAAGAACGCCATCATCGTTGACGACGACGCCGATTTGGACGGCGCGGTCCAGGCGGTCATCGAATCGGCCTTCGCTTTCGCCGGGCAAAAGTGCAGCAGTTGCAGCCGGTTGATCGTTCTCGACGGCATATACGACGCGATGTGTACTCGACTGCGCGAGGCGACGGAGAGTGTGGTCATCGGTCCCGCGGATGAACCGGCGACGATGGTTGGTCCGGTTATCGACGACGAAGCCCGCTCTCGTATCCGCCGGTACCTCGAAACAGGCCGCCGTGAAGGTCGCGTGTTGGTGGAGGCTGAACTGCCGCCCGAATGCGGGGACGGCTATTTCGTCGCTCCGACGGTGTTCACCGACGTAGCGCCTGACGCGCGGATCGCCCAAGAGGAAGTGTTCGGGCCGCTGCTGGCCGTGATCCGGGCGCGGGATTTCGAACATGCCTTGGAAATCGCCAACGGCACGCGCTATGCGCTTACCGGCGGGCTGTTCTCGCGCAGCCCGGCCAACATCGACCGCGCCCGCCGCGAGTTCGCCGTCGGTAATCTTTACATCAACCGCCGGATTACAGGCTCGCAAGTGGACGCCCAGCCCTTCGGCGGATTCAAACTGAGCGGCACGGGCGTCAAGGCCGGGTCGCCCGATTATCTGTTGCATTTCATGGACGCCCGGTGCATTACCGAGAATACCCTGCGCAGCGGATTCGTCCCCAGCGAGGTTCGCCAAGAGGACCACACGGGAGCCAGTTAGGGCCCCTCCTTCTCCACCCTATTCGTGAAGTCGCCGACCATCGGGCGATGAGAATAGGTGGGCGTGTCTTACATCCAAACCGACGCAAACACTCTGACCCGCTGAGACCGAAGTCATCGGCGAGACGCGGGCCACAAGAGATTCCCCGCCCGACGTTTGCATGTGTACATCCGTACAATCTCCCAACGGTTCAATGTGTCGGACAACGCCTTCTACCGGGCGCCCCACTTCTTGATGGCCCGCGTCTTTAGACGTAGGAGACTGAATCCGAACGTGTTGCGGCCGCATTCCCAAAACGACCGATTGTCCCCCGTACGTCCGAAGATTGACTGACATGGGCGGCGATAGATTGACGCGCCCGATGCGGCCGATGAAGCAAATGTCAGCGCCATCGCATTCCAGTCGCCCATCGAAGAAGTTCATCGGCGGCGTTCCCACGAACCCCGCGACAAAGCGATTGGCCGGTCGGTTGTAGACTTCCAGAGGAGTTCCACATTGTTGGACGACGCCCTCTCGAAGAATCGCCATGCGGTCGGCCAAAGTCATGGCCTCTTCCTGATCGTGGGTTACGTACACCACGGTCGTACGCAGTTCACGGTGCAAGTCCTTCAGTTCCCTCCGCAACTGAATCCGCAGTTGGGCGTCGAGATTGGAGAGCGGTTCGTCGAGAAGGAAGACTTGCGGTTTGCGGACGATCGCTCGTCCGACGGCGACCCGCTGCCGTTCGCCGCCCGATAGCGCCGCGGGCTTACGATCCAGAAGATGGGTCAATCCCAGCTTTTCCGCGGTTTCCCCGACCTTCCGAATGATCTCCGCCTTAGGCTCGCGGCGCATCTTCAATCCGAAGGCCATGTTCTTGAACACGGTCATGTGCGGATAGAGGGCGTAATTTTGGAATACCATGGCCACGTCGCGGTCCTTGGGCGCGACGCGGTTGACCACACGCCCGCCGATGCGGATGGTCCCGGCTGTAAGCTCTTCCAAACCGGCGATGAGTCGCAGCGTCGTCGTCTTGCCGCAGCCCGATGGGCCTACCAGCACCATGAACTCGCCGTCCGCAACCGCGAGCGTGAGATCATCGACCGCGCGGACGTCGCCTTGCTTGGTGCGGTAGGTTCGCGTCACGTTTTCGAGCGAAACGCCGGCCACGGAAGTCCCTTCAGCGAGCCGCGACGTTCAGGTCGCGCGGGCCCGCGCGGGCTAAAGCCCGCGGCTCGCAAGAAACACGCCGGACCCCGACCCTGTTGTATCGCCTTGTCGGCGACCCATCAAAGATGGTAGTCTAGCACCTAGTCAAGCCTTATAGTCATGGGAAATGACGACCGTCCTGGGGATTGAGACATCTTGCGATGAGACTTCGGCGGCCATTGTGATCGACGGCATCGACGTGCGTAGCAACGTCGTCGCTTCGCAGGTGGGTTTACACGCCAAGTATGGCGGCGTGGTGCCGGAGATCGCCTCGCGGGCGCATATCGAACGGCTCGACGCGGTGATCGAGGAGGCGATGGCCGTAGCGGCGGTGACCAAGGATGAAATCGACGCGATCGCGGTCACGAACCGGCCCGGATTGGTCGGGGCGCTGCTGATCGGCGTGACGGCCGCGAAGACGCTGAGTTGGGTATGGGGCAAACCACTGCTTGCGGTGGATCACATCCGCGCCCATGCCTACAGTCCGGCGATCGGGTTGGGAGAGCCCCCTTGGCCGGCGGTGGGGCTGATCGTTTCGGGAGGGCACACGTCGTTGTTTCTGATCCATTCGCCGACTTCGATTGAGCTGCTCGGCGCGACCACGGACGATGCCGCGGGCGAGGCGTTCGACAAAGTGGCGACGATCCTCGGCTTGGGCTACCCCGGCGGGCCGCTGATCGAACGAGTCGCCCGCGACGGCGATCCCAAGGCCATCGACTTTCCGCGGACGATGGCTGTACGCAACGATCGCTCGCTCCACCGCTTACGGGCGGTGGAGCTGACGGGCTCGCTCGATTTTTCGTTCTCCGGGGTCAAGACGGCGGTGCTCTATCACGTCCACGGCCACGGGCGAGTGAGCGGCGGACTCGAAAAGCTGTCTGCACGGCAGATCGCCGACATCGCCGCGAGCTTCCAGCAGGCCGTCATCGACGTGCTGGTGCGGAAGACGATGCTAGCCGTCGCGCGCACTGGAGTTCACACCGTTGTCCTCGGCGGCGGAGTGGCCGCTAACAAGGCGTTGCGCAGCGCGTTGGAAGCGGCGTGCGTCGAGCGGCGTCTGAAGTTCCTCGCCGCGAAGACGGCCTACTGCACCGACAACGCCGCCATGATCGCCGCCCTGGGGTATCATCAACTCCAAGCCGGCGACGTGGCGGGGTTGGATATTGATGCCCACGCGAGGGCGTCGTGAGGAGCGCTCGGCGTATCCGGACCGCGACGCAATGAGAGCGGGCGAGTCCAACCCGCTCCCCCACGGCGGCGGCCCGGATCACGGCACGGATGCACCGACGCACCATCACCCCGGCCCTCTCCCTGGAGAGAGAAGGGAAATGTCCTTGAGAACTCGCCTTGCAGGGTCTGGGGGTCCTTGCCGCAATGTTCGTCCGTTCGCAGGCCGAAGAAAAACCTCGCCCCCATGTTCGCTGCTCGGTTCTGAGCAGGGTTATCCGAAAAAAGAATCGTGTTGGGGTACTTGGGCCCTGCGGGGTCTCCCCTAAGTATGTGGGATCGATCGCGGATTCCGGAGCGCCCTGGCGGGGACCGGTTGTTGAAATCGGCGGCCATTCCTCCAATAATGGTTTGATGCGGTACGGGCGTTGGGGACTTAACGATTGAGGTCGGCCCATGATCAACGGCTACGGCGCGGTTTGCGACGATTTTTATGTCAGCAGTCGGCTATTCCTCAAGCTCGAAATGAGCCTTGAGCCGGAGGCGGTGCTGCACTTTTTCGACCGCATTCGCAAGGAGTATCCGACGCTGCGCAAGCTTCGGCGTCGCGAGGCGGGTGCGTTCACGCTGGAAGACGAAGCCGACGAACATGGCTCGCGGCGCTGGATCCGCCTCGACGGCACCAGTCTGCGCTTCGGGCACTTCGATCCGCCGGACCTGGACGCGGTACGTCGCTTCGGCGAGTTGATACTCACCCAAGCGCCCTATCACATGACCTTCAGCGAGCTGGTGTACGACCACTTGGAGTTGATCTACGGTTTCGATTTGCGCTATAGCGGCAACCACGACCAACTCGTGGCCGAGACCCTTTGCGGAGATCACGCGGCCGGCGGCTTCATGTTCGGCGACCAGGCGACGCACATCATCGACGCCCAGCCCTATTTCGGCATCGCCCTGACGCCGGAGTGCGACTTGCAGGCGTACATCGAGGTGAAATCGCGCACCACCACCTTTGAGGTGCGCAGCGGCAACTTCGAGGGTGAACCGATCAGCGTGTTTCTGACGGCGCGCAAGTATTGGGGCCTTCGTGGGACTGCCGCACCGGCGGAGGCCCTGCTGGGCTTGTTTGATGCCGCCGACGAACTGGCCGCCGAGAAAGTAGTCCCCCATTTCGTCAATCCGCTCGCTGCGGCCATCGCCAGCCGGTCTTGAGTTGACCGCCCGCTTCATTGACAACCGCAGCGAACGGCCGGATCATTTCTTGGAATGCCGCAGGCGCACGACACCGTTCCGATCTCATCCGCCCCCGCGACGCTGCATCGACCACGCCCAACCGAAACGACGCTCCTCGCAGATCAGTCCTGGAAACCACCCGCGGCCCTTGTCACCGCGGTCATTGGATTGGCACTGCTAAGTTCTTTGGGAGGCGTTTTCGGAGGGCCGGCGTTGGGCGACCATGAGGCGATCGTCGCCCAGTGCGCGCGGGGAATGCGCCTTTGGGGTGACTGGCTCGTGCCTCGGTTTCTCGAAACGCCGTTCTTTCGCAAGTCGCCGTTGCCATTCTGGCTGGTGGCGGCTTCTTCGTACTTGTTCGGCAACGATCCTACGACCGGGCTGCCTGTGACCGTGGCGGCGTCACGACTTCCGTCCGCTCTTTGTTCGCTGGGAACGATCCTGCTTTTGTGGCGCCTGGGGTCGTGCATGTTCGGTCGACGGACCGGTCTGGTAACGGCGGTCGTTGCAAGTTCGAGCGTGGCCTTTCTGCTCTACGCGCCGAACGCGACCGCGGAGATGCCGCTTACCTTCTGCTGCGTATGGGCCTACTACCACTTTTGGTTCGCGGCCACGGCCCCTTTACGGCGAGGAACGCTAGGGCACAGTATGGGGTTTTACCTGGCTCTGGGTTTCGCAATGCTCGCCAAAGGCCCGGCGCCCGTTGCGTTGGTCGGATTTCCACTGGCCGTCTGGTGGTATGTCCATCGCCCGTTGCGGCTCATCGCGGGGAGCGGCGGCGGGGCTTGGCGGCAAGCGCTGGTGTTTTTCATTCGTGACTTCGGCGCAAGAACGCGCGGCGTTTTCACACGGCTATGGTTCATTCCCGGCATCATCCTTTTCGGCCTGATTTTCGTCCCCTGGATGCTGGCGGTCGCCGAGCGACATTCACATGCGTGGGATCTGTGGAACTGGCAATTCCTGCAAAGAGCCAAAGGCGATTTTCCCGATACTCGGCACCGTTCCATCCTGTATTACGTGCCGATCCTCGGCGGCTTCGTTCTGCCGTGGACTTTCCTGATCGTGGAAGCGGCCGTCGCGCCCTGGGTCCGACGCTACGCGCGGATTCATCGGGCACTCTTGTTCGCGGGATTGTGGGCGCTGCTAGGTACGCTGAGCATGTCGCTCATGGAGTTCAAGAAGCCGTACTACATCCTGCCGGCCGTCCCGGGTCTCATCTTGTTGACGGCCGTAGCGGCGGAGCGTGCCTTTCTTGCCGCTCGCGGCCATCGGAGCGCAAGGGAGTCGTGGCCGATGCGGATCGGCGTGGCTATACAACTTGCCGCCGTGATTGGCGGCGCATGGATGTGGCTTGCGGATAACGACGTGACCGCATTCGGCGGCATTGCGATCGTCGCGATCCTTGGGGCCATCCTCTACGGGGGAGCGTTTCTAGCCTATCGAATGGGGCGGGGGTGGCTCGCTTTGACGACCACCGGCTTGCTGACGGTGGCTGCGTTTCACGCGGTTTGGAACGGCTTCGGAAGCACGATCGACAACATCGACAAGGTGACAAAGCTCGCCTCGACACTGGACTCAATTCAGGTACCGCGAACGGCGCGGCTGTTCTGGGCCGACCGCCGTCCGGATGCTCGGCTAAGCTTTTATTTCGACCGGCGGTCGGAGCACATGGTCGATCCGGAGGAGATCGTGGGCAAGGGCATCCTCAACCGGCGGACGGACAAGCACGCCCTCGAACGGATGGCCGTTGATCGGGCGCTCGAGCTGTTGCAAGGCTCGGAGCCGGTGTACCTGCTCTTGGGGCGGGATAGCTATGAGCGTCTGAACGACACCCTCATCCGGTACGCCGATCTCATCGGTGCCGTGCAAGAGGAGGAGGCTCCAGGCCGCCACGACTGGCTCATTGTTACGAACGCGTCTCGAATCCCTGCGGGTGGATGATGCCAATGCGCGACCGTTTTTTGGGAGTGCTTGCAAGGTAAGTCCACGAAACGTACAGTGCGAATTTCAACGATCACGGCGGAGAACCGGCGGCGTGGGAAGGCGAGATTCAAGGCGATGGCAGGTGACAAAATACGGCGTAATGTCGGAAAACGACCGGGGCGGACCAGCCTAACGCTTGCGGTCGCACTGGTGCTGGCGACGGGTTGTTCTTCGAGGTGGGTTCGCTGGCGTTCCAACGGGTGGGACGCGGACTACGACACCGCCGAGGCGCGGATAGCCGAATCGGGGGGCGAAATGCTCATCTACTTTCGGGCCACCGACCAAGGGCGGCCCGACGCGACTTTTGACGCCTTGCGAAGCGCTCCACTCAAGCACCAAACCGCCGGGTACGTCCGCTGCTCTCTGTATCGATCCTACGAGCCGGACCGTCGCTATGTTGCCCAATACGGCGTGGACCAGGCCCCGGCCCTGATCGTAGTACACGGCGACGGCACTTATCACCAACGAACGGGCATCGCGTCAGCGGGGCAGATATCTGAATTCCTGGCCGCCGCCCAACCGCCGGGGGCGGCGCCGGTTCTTAATCGGTACATACCCCGTGAGGCCAACTACGTTTGGCATTCGTCGCTGGAATCCGCGGAGGCCGCGGCGCGGAAAACAGGGCAATCCATCCTTATCGTTTTCGATCGGCGGTGGTGGCGCGAGCGGCGGACGTTGGACAAATTACTGGAGCGTCGTGAAGTGTACGGCCGCTTCGCGGGCATGGCGCACTGTCGGCCCGGGTCGATCTTCGGTCAAGACGGTTCATTGGCGGCCCGCTTCGGTGTGGTGAATCTCCCCGCGCTCGTGGTCGTCCATCCGGACGGATCACACCAGGAGCTCGAGATGCCCACCTCGTACGAGGCCATCGTCCATTTTGCCGACCGCGCCCGACCGACCGGCGGCGCGGTGTCATCCACGGCAGCCGCGGGGCGATAGTCTAGGAATGTCGTCGCTCAACTGGCCCAATCGAATCACCATCACACGGATCGTCCTGGTTGCTCCATTCGTCATATGCCTGCTCAATTTGAACGGACCTTGGCCGGGTTGGCGATACCTTGCGCTCGCGCTCTTCGTGGTCATGGGGGCGAGCGATGCCCTCGACGGGTTTCTCGCTCGACGCCTTGGTGAATCCACGCCGTTGGGCCGCTACCTGGACCCTGTCGGCGACAAGTTGCTGATTACATCCGCGGTCATTCTGCTGTCGATCGACGCAACGGCGGTTCATGATTTTCGGCTTCCGAGCTGGGTTCCGGTGATCGCCATCGGCAAGGACGTGCTCACGGTGATCGGCTTTCTGCTGCTATTCGCGGGGACCGGACAGTTCTACGTCCAGCCGCGGATTTGGGGGAAAGTCTGCACGGTGATACAATTGGTCATGATCGGCTACGGGCTGGCGGCCCCGGACATGCCGGGGTGGCTGAATCGCCTCTGGCCGATGCTGTGGTGGTTGGCCAGCGCCGCCGCGGTCGTCGCCCTCGTTGACTACGTTCGCCTGGGCAACCGCTTCGTCGCACAGCACCAGGCGGCGCATCCGAGCCCCAAGCGCTAGCGCGGGGTCTTGGAGGTAAAGAGTCTTGGCCCGTCGCTTGCGCTCCGGGTTCGGATAAAGGTGACAACCTATGACACGCGGACCGTTTTCTCCCATCGAGCAAGCCTTCGACGACCTTCGCGAAGGAAAGTTCATCATCCTCGTAGACGATGAGGACCGTGAGAACGAAGGCGATCTGGTCATCGCCGCGCAGAAGATCACCCCCGACGCCGTCAACTTCATGCTCAAGGTGGGGCGCGGCGTGCTTTGTATGCCCATGACGCGGGGTCGATGTGAGGAGCTGAATCTGACGTTGCAAACCGCGCAGAACACGACGCGCTTTGCGACGGCCTTCACCGTGACCGTTGACGCTCATCCGCGCTTCGGGGTCACCACCGGAGTTTCCTCCATTGACCGGGCCAAGACCATCGAAGTCGCCTGCGCCCCGGACACCAAACCCACGGATTTGATCCGCCCCGGCCATGTGAATCCGCTGATGGCCGTCGACGGCGGAGTGCTGGTCCGCGCGGGACAGACTGAAGGCTCCGTCGATTTGTGTCGACTCGCCGGCCTGCGCCCCGTGGCCGCCATTATCGAGATCATGAACGAAGACGGCTCCATGGCCCGGCTGCCTGAGCTGACAGGGATCGGTCAGCAGCACGGCATCCGCCTCTACACCGTGGCCGACATCATCGAATACCGCATGAAACGTGAGACCTTTGTGTCCCGCGGCGTCGCCACCAAGCTCCCCACCCGCTTCGGCGAGTTCACCCTGATCGAGTACCACTCGCCCGTCGATCCCGAACCGCACTTGGCGCTCTGCTGCGGAGGTCTTGGCGCACTTGACGCGAAGGGCGAGCCGATCGTCCACGAGGAGCCGGTCCTCGTGCGCGTGGAGTCGGAGTGCATGACCGGCCACGTGTTCCACTCGGTTCGATGTGACTGCGGCGGCCAGCTCGACGCGGCCATGCAGATGATCCAAAAAGCGGGCAAGGGGGCGGTTGTCTATCTGCGGCAGGAAGGCCGGGGCATCGGGCTGCACAACAAACTGCGGGCTTATGAATTGCAGGATCAGGGCCTCGACACGGTCGAAGCTAACCAAAAACTAGGGCTGCCCGTCGATCGCCGCGACTACGGCATCGGCGCCCAAATCATCCGCGACCTGGGCCTGCGCCAGCTTCGCATCCTCACCAACAACCCCAAGAAAGTGAACCGCCTCGAGGTCTACGGCATGAAAATCGTCGAGCAACTCCCCATCGAAATCGCCCCCACTGAACACAACCGCGACTACCTCCGAGCCAAACGCGACAAGATGGGGCATAAACTCCGCGACGTGTAAACAGCCTTTTCGGTGATTTCGACCAAACTTGAACCTATGCGCTCTTGTTGACCGCAACCTAGGGCGTTATGATAAACCCCAGAACTGAGGCAACTTCGCCTTTTACGGAGACTCGCGTGGAACCCCTGTCGCTAAGCACAAACGACCTACTCACTCATGTCGTAACCTTTGGAATGGACATCTACCCGCCGATCGAAATTCCGAAGGAACGCACACATCTTCATATGTTTTATGAGGAGGCACGCGTCAGATGGGATAGGCTCTTCGATGAGCTTAAAGCAAGCGATCAGGAGTTTCGAATTTCGAAAAGTTTCCGGAGAACCTCGGGAATCGCTGGACCTTCATCCGCGATAGAGACGTTCGTCCTAACTGCACGTGGGCCCGTGTTTGTGTTTCCGCTGCTTCTCCCGGAGCCTCTCGCAGATACCGGACTCGAGCGCACCTACGTTGACGATTTCAATCAGGTTCGTCGACTATTCTCTCAAGCACTTTCTGTGCGCACTGTGATGAGGGTCGGACTCATCCGAGACCTCATCTTCGCTACTGGGAAAACGCCATGCGGCGAAATGCTTACGGATCAAACTGCGTTCGCGAACGCGGCCCTCGTTGGCGGACAATCTGTCCTCAAGTACCAGGATTCACAATATAACCACCATATTCGCATCGAGCCCGTGTCTTTGACCCGTACGACACAGCTACTTGTAGGGACGACAATCAACGAACCCGCAGGATATGGGGTAAAAGTACAGGTTGACGTCAACAATGCCAACATTCAGCAACCTCTCCAAGAACCCGATATACAGGCGGTTATTGACCGGGCGACTAGCTTATGGCCGGACCAGCTACTAGAATACCTCAACGAGCTACCCCGGAGAAACCGATCGTGATAGGCATCATTGCACAGCCACTCGCGGATCACTCATCGCAGCATTGGATTGACGCTGCTACGCCAACGGATTACTCCGGCTTGTTGCGTCCGTTATTTGACGCTACGAACACGGTGAGTTGGCTATCCATTTCCACGTCACTCCCTCGTCCCGCGCGAGTTGACCGTGGTGTCGAGTATTCGATTGCTCATTACGAAGACCTACTTCGTAGGCTCGCGGATTAAGTGCCCATCGAAGACGCGTCGTACCTGACCGATGTAGAGCTTATCGAACTCCACAATCAGGTTATAGGACGAATTGGCGGGATGCTTGGCGTACGCGACGCAACCGTGCTTTCGTCGTGCGTCGCGCAACCGAAGACCGCCGTGTTCGGCGAGGAACGATTCGCGACCCTGTTCGACAAGGCCGCCGCGTATTGCTTTTTCATCGTCCGTCTCCATCCGTTCTTCGACGGGAATAAACGCACGGGGTTGGTAGCCGCGATCACGTTCTTGCTCGATCACGGGATCACGCCCGTTTTCGACGAAAACGAGATGTACGATGTAATGATTCGTGTGGCCAACGGGCAGATCGAGATCGACGGGCTCGCCGACGTGTTTCGTCGAACGGGGCGACAACCGCCATAGGGACGTAGCGTGGGCCGCGCCCGTCGTTTGGTCGTCGGCGTGCGAATTACGCTCTACAATGACTTCGCCGGTTTGAGCCCGAGCTTGTCTCGCAGCGTCTCGGCGGTTTCTCGCGCGCGGTCAGCCAGGCGATTAACGTCATTACCGGTTTCGGCGCTGAGCTTCTCGCGGATTCGTCGCAAATCGTCGACGGCCGACTCTTCCGTTCGTCGCGGTGTAGACACCCGTCAACCCTCAAGCCCGTTGAAACGGGCTGGAACAGAATAAAACAAGATGAGGGGTTTGCCGCGCCGCCCACCGGTCCTACAAGGACCGGCCTGTACCCGCCTTCGGCGGGAAAGCCCCGTGAACGGGGCTGTGGCCAATTCGTTGGTGCCGATTACCCGAGGGACTTGTTCGGACCGTCGCAGGTTTCGTTACGACGCTTCAGCATCGTTCCCCGCCGCAGGCGGTCCAGGCCAGGCGTTTACGCTCAGTAAGAGCGAATCACGACCCTCCGTCCCTGAAGACATCGAAGCCCGTTGAAACGGGCTGTAATGGGGTGAAACAAGATGAGGGGTTTGCCGCGCCGCCCACCGGCCCTGCAAGGGCCGGCCTGTACCCGCCTTCGGCGGTGAAAGCCTCGTGAACGAGGCTATTGCGAATGCGCCGAATCGATTCGTCGTACGCCCTGGGTCATACCGCCGCGCGCTTCATTAAAATACGACGCTTCAGCGTCGTTTCCCCCGGTATGCCGGGGTTCAGGCCATGCGTTTACGCCTGGTCAACGGAACGCGACAATCCCATTCCTTTCCTTCCCCCATCTCAGCCCGTTTCAACGGGCTTTGTGGAGGGGCCGCCGTCTTCCAGCCGTTCGATTCGTTCCAACCGATCCTGCACCTGACCTTGGGCATGATGCTTCTTTTGATTCTGGACATATTCGATGACCCAAGGCAGGTCCTTGGCGCCGAAGCCCACCACCCCGTACCCCGTCTGCCACTCGAGCGTCTTGCGGTTGCAAATTTCCGCGTTGATGAAATGCGCGCTCGCCCCTTTCAGGTCTCCGATCCACTCGCTGAGGTTGATTGTCGGCGGGATGGAGACGGCCAAGTGAACGTGATCCGCCACGCCGTCGATCGCGTGAACAAATACGCCCGACGTCCGGATGGCGCGCTCCTTGAGGTAACGATGAAGTTGGCGCTCGATCTCGTCCAGGAGGACCGGCTGGTTCCCCTTGGTGTGCCAGGTGATATGCAGATGAATCTCGCTGTAAACGTTTCGCGGCACCTGTTGCGCTCCGAAAAGCCCGTTGAAACGGGCTCGGAAAGAGTAACAGAAAAGGAAGTCTTTCACCTACGCCGACTACCGGCCCTACAAGGACCGGCCTGTACCCGCCTTCGACGGGAAAGCCCCGTGAACGGGGCTATCATGCGTGCGGCGAGACTCTGAACAATCGGCGCGGATCGATGCGACAATACCCTTCGCTCATCAACTCCGCTTGCGCCTCGGCTTTCGACATACCGTCCGGAGCCATTCCGTGAACGCCTCGGCTGACACACTCCGATCGGACAGGCCCACGACCATTTGCACGACCTGTTCTTCGGGTGCGTTCAATTCCCAGCCGTTGATCCCCAAGAATGTATAGGCGGCAAGGAAGGCCGTGCGCTTGTTGCCGTCGATGAACGGATGGTTCCGCCCGCGCCACCCCCGCCGCCCATCTTGGCCTGCAACTGGGCACTCTTCACCGCCGCCTTCGTCGACTCGGCCTCAACCCTCATCAATTGCCCTCAAGCGTGCCTGATGATTCCTGATACCATGTGGCGCTGTAGAGTTAGGTAGCACTCTTAGTCAACAAAGTGCGGCGTAGGTCACGACCGTGAGGAGGACGATCTTGATCTTCCGCCGAAAGAACGCGTAGGCGATGGAGAGACTCACGACCTTACCCTACCGTAACCCAAACGATGCGCCGGCCCTAAGGCGCAGCTACGGTGGATTATAGGCCCTCGGCGGAAAAAAATCTGCTACGGCTGAGCGACCGATAAAATCGAATCCCCTATCGGGATTTCGCGGATGGATGAAGGCAGCGGATATGCAGCGTATGACGACTATAGCGGCAGCGGTCAGGGTAGCGCATCGCCCGGCTGGGGGCTCGCAATGATCGTTTGCGAGTTCGACGGATCGCCTGCGCCGTTTTCGTCGCTCGCGGTGCAGGTAAAGGCAATGGCCACGCCGACATCCGACTCATCTACAATGAAGCGCGCCGTTCCGGCGTCGTGGTCGACGACCAGCCGACCGAGATTGGGTTGGAAGTCGAAGGTCACATTTGCACTGACCTGGTTGACTAGGGAGCAGGTGAGGGTCACCTGTTCGAAGGGTTGCGGAGTGGGGTTTGAAACGCGGAGGGTCACCGCGAGATCGGCCCCGCCATCGCCGGGATCAGACCCGTTGCCGTCCGGCGGCGTGTCACCGTCGATGGGGCCCGGAACTCCAAACCCAATGCATCCGCCGACTAGCCCGAGCAGGTTGATCAGGAGAGCCGCGAGGGTCAAGCGATTGGCGTGGATCATTCGTTCAACTACTCCCGGCGGAGCTGCGGTTTAGCCCCGGCGGTGCCAATCGTACTCGACTCGATTGCAGAAAGGCAATTTCCATGCGCGCGGCCTCAACTCCGCATGTTTCAATGTTGGGAGAGTGGTTCCTGGGTGCATCCCAAGAAGGGTGGCGGAGGGAATCGGGTCATGCTGAGCAGGGCGAAACATATCAGTCGTGAGAATGGACCCTTCGCTCCGCTGAGGGTGACAACCACATCGCTCTGAATGACATCCCTCGGCGTTTCCACCCCACCATACGGGATGCGCCCGTGGTTCCTTTCCCGCCCCCCACTTGCAGGCCCGATAGTCCTTGCTACGCTTCCTCGGAATGTCGGTATGGGTCGTTTGGGGGCAAGCAACTTAAACCGGGCGTGCACGAGGAACCGATAACTTGTCGGCGGCAACGTCAAAAGTACTTGTGGGGAGGGGATTCGCGGAATGTGTCCGAGTGACGATGACCGGTGCGCGAGGCTCTTGCATGCTCCCCAAAGCAATCGGAGCCTTTCGCGGTCATGGCCGAGGATGCTTCGCCGCACCGCGAGACACTCACGCGCCGCACGGCGGATCACGTCCGCGCCGCACCGCGAAGCACCCACTCGCCGCACGACTCACGGGTCGTGCGGCTACCGGGTCGTGCGGCTTACCGGTCGTGCGGCTAACCGGTCGTGCGGCTGACGTCGCCCTATTCTGGCTGCTGATCGCCGCAGTGACGACGCCGGGGTGCAATTCCCTCATGAACGGCTGGCTCGACCCCACGGCGGTCGGCAACTTTGACCGGTCCCCCATCAGTGAAATCCGCACCTCGTTGACGCTCGAGGATTCACCATCGGGAATCCCCGGCGCGGTGCCCCCCACAATGGAAGACCTCCGCCCGCACGTGGTGGAGTATCCGATCTCCGCCGGCGACACGCTTGCGGTGGAGATTAACGAGCTTCGTCAGCGGCAGGTGGCCTATCAGGCCCAAATTCAGGTCGCGCTGGCCGGATATGTGAATCTCCCGGTGGTCGGTCGGATACCGGCAGCGGGTCTTACCGTCCCGGAGTTTCAAGAGGACTTGGTTTCGGCGTTGCGGGACGGTCATGTTCTGCTCGACCCGGAAGTTACGGTTAATGCGCTGTTCCTGCAAAAGGCGACCTACTCCATCTTCGGCGTGGGAGTCAGCGCCTCGACCAACGCGCCGCTCCGCGCCGGCACCTTCCCCATTCGACGACCGGACCTGCGGTTGCTGGAGGGGATCAATCAAGTCGGCGGGCTGAACGAGTTTGTGACGGAAGTCTATGTCTTTCGAAATGAGGAGCCGCTGCCCCCTCCAGCGCATTCGAGCTCGCCGGCGGGGAGAGGCCCGGCCCCTGAGGGGACGGCGCCACGATCGGGGACCGATGTCGAGGAGCAAGGCGAACGCGGGAGCGCGTTGCAATCCCCCGACATGGGAGCTGGGTCGCCACGCGCTTCGGCCCAGCAGGAACTCCTCGACGCGGTGACGCCGGAGCCTAAGACCCAATCGGCGCCGGACCTTAACGAGGAAATCCCCGAGTCCTTGGAACCCGACCCGACGCAGCCGTACATCTACGTAAACAAGGAGTTCGTGCCCAATCCGACGTTTGAGGGTGGGCGCGGGGAGACCGCGCCGCCGGAGATTCCGGCGTTCGATACCACAACGCCCGCGGTGAACTGGTCGCGGGTGGCGGGCGAGATATCATACCGCGTGCTGGTGATCTCCGCAGAGACGCTTCGTTCGGGCGACCCGGACGTCAACATACTCATCCGCGCCGGCGACGTCATTCGGATCGTCAGCGGGGAGGTCGGCGTATACTATGTGATGGGTCAGGTGAACCGCGTAGGGACGTTTCGCTTTGAAGCGGAGAAGGTCACTCTCAAAGCGGCGATCGCCGCGGCGGGGGGACTGTCGTCGCTCGCCTGGCCGGACCGGTGCACCGTGTACCGCCGGTTAGGACAACGCGAGCAAATGATCCAGGTCAATCTCGACCGCATCTTCGCCGGTCTCGATCCCGACTTTACCATTAAACGCGGAGACATCATCAACGTCGGCACCCATCCGTTCGCCCCGTTCCTGGCGCGGATTCGCGGTCTGACCTTGCCCAACCCGGTAAACAACGTGGGATACAGCTTCACCTACGCCCGCAATTTCGCGGATATCGATTCCTACTCCGTGCGTCAGAACCCGCACAACGAACCCGACCGCTTCGAAAACTTGTTCCCGTAGGAGCCTGGGGATGTCCACCGTCGAAGCTCAATGGATTGCGCAGGGGCCCGTCGGAACGGGGTCCATCTCCACGGTGACGCGGATTCGGATCGCGGTCCTCGCGGTGCTGGTCTTCGCGGCCTATTGGGGTCCGATCCGGCATTACCTGGTCGCGCGATGGCTCGCCGACGGAAACTGGTCGCACGGGTGGTTGATCCCCGTCTTCAGCGTCTATTTCCTGGTCATGCGGCGAAACGACCTGGCTCGTTGCGTCCCCAGCCCGAACTACCTGGGTGCGGGGATCCTCGCGCTCTCCTTGGGAGTGTACTTTTGGAGCGCCTGGCGGGCGCGGATGGCCTACCCTCAGTCGCTATCGCTGGTGGGCGCGGTTTTCGGCACGACGTTGCTGATGGGGGGGTGGGGCGTGATGCGCGTCGCATGGTTCCCGATTGTGTTTTTGCTCTTTGCGATCCCACTTCCGCAATCGACCTATGTGGAGTTGACCCGTCCGCTGCGGGAATTGGCTTCGACGGTGGCCGCCGCGGTGATGCCGCTGTTCGTACCTGGATTGCACACCCAGTCCCAGGCCGTGGTGATTGATTACGTGCGCCCGGGCATGGCACCGGGACAATTAAACGTCGAGGAGGCGTGCAGCGGGATGCGCTTGATGATGGCCTTCGTCACGCTCGGCGTGGCCATGGCCTACCTCGGCGATCGCCCGCTCTGGCAGCGGATTATCATGGTGGCGAGCTGTCTGCCGATCGCCGTTCTGTGCAACACCATTCGTGTGACCGTCACGGGCCTATTGACCATTACGGGCCACGCGGAGTACGCCCAAGGGACTCCGCATCAGCTCCTGGGCATGCTGATGTTGCTCATCGCCCTCGGCTGCTTCGCCCTGATCGGGTATGTACTAAGTCATTTGTTCGTCGAAACCGCGGAGGAAGCGGACGCCGCGGCGGCGGGAAGTTAAGGGCATGACGACACTTGCCACCACCGTTTCGGAGCGGATCGCGTTGCCCATGCCGTCCCGCGGGGGGGGCGAAGGGTTCGTTCCACCGAGTGCTTCGGACATTCTGGCCATGCTCCGCCGGCGGAGCGTCCTGATCGTGGTCCTGTTCATCCTGTTTTCGGCGCTGGCCGTCGCCGGGTTCCTGACATGGTGGTACATCTTCCCCGGCTATCGCGGGGAGTGCCTCATCGAGTGTGTGTCGAACATTCCGGAGAAAGAATTAACGCTCGAGCAGGAACGTCTGCGGCAAGACGAGCATGAACGGTTCGTACTGACACAGGCGCAGTTCCTGAAGAGCCCCACGATCCTCGGCGAAGCGTTGAAGATCAACACCGTAAAGGAGACCGGCTGGTACAGATCCGTCGATCGCCGAGGGAAAGAGCCGCTTCTGGAACTAGACCTGGACCTCGGTGCCGCGCCGGTGCGAGGAACAAACTTTCTGCGCGTTTCCATGGAGTGTCGCAATCTGAAAGATTCGGCCGTCATCGTGAACGAGGTCGTCAACCAGTGGTACCATACGGTCAAGCGACGAACCGCAGAGGAATATACGACCGAGGCCCTCGACGCGGCGAAGAAGGAGGAGGACGCCCTGGAACGGGAGATGAACGTAAAACGCGAACGGCTCAAGGGCATCGCCCAGCGCCTGCCCGCCGGCGCCCGACAGAGTCCCGGTGAAAATATTACCGCCCAACAAGTGCGGCAATTCGGCGAGCAGGTAGCGCAACTTCAACTCGAATTATCCCAGCTTGAGCAATATCGCGCGATCTACAGCGACCCGGAGGGGGTGGCAGTTACGGCCGAGGACCGGGCGATCGTCGAGCAGGATCCGCAGGTCGCCGAAATGGGCCGGGCGCTCTACCTCCTCCAGCACCAACGGGCCTCGGATGAGAAGGTCTTCGGGGCCGGGCACGCCGTCCTGCGGCAGCTTGACGCGCAGATCGCGGCGGCCGAGGACAGGCTTAGCCGGCTTCGCTTGGAAAGGCTGCGCGAGCGTCGTGCCGACATCCGCGAGGCCGCCAACACCGCCTATGACAATACGCGGCACGCACTATTCCTTGCCCAGGAAAACCTTGCCAAAGCGGAGGCCGAACTGCAAGACCAGGATCGGCTCCTCTTCGACTATACGGAGTTGGAAAACCAAATCCTACAGGACGTCGAGTACAAGCTGCATTTGAGCAACTACGTCAAGAGCCTCGCACGGGTCAAGAGTCAGCGATCGGCGATCAACGTGAATATCGCCCAACCGGCCATCGATCCGTTGGAACGGAGCTCGCCCAATCTCCTCCTCCTGCCTACCGGCCTGTTCCTGGCCCTTGCCCTTTCCGTGGGCATCGGCCTCACGGTGGAGTTGATGGACAAATCCGTTCGCACTTCTCAGGACATCGTCCGACATCTGGATGTCGCCATGCTCGGCGCGATTCCCGACACCGATGACGAAGAGGTCGCCATCGACCGGGTGGAGACGGCAGTCCGCGACCATCCGAGTTCCATGGTGGCCGAGGCCTTCCGCGGCGTCCGTGCCAACCTTCAGTTCGCCGCTCCGGCGGAACGCTTGCGGTCCATCCTGGTCACCAGTCCCCGCGCCGACGACGGCAAGACCACGGTGGCGTGCAACCTGGCGATGTCCGTCGCCCAAGGCGGGCGGCGCGTCCTGCTGGTTGATGCGAATTTCCGTCGACCGGCCATGCAACGAATCTTCGATGCCGTAAAGCCCAAAGGCCTGAGCAATGTTTTGATCGGCGACGGCGACCTCGCCTCCTACGCGATCAAGACCGACATCCCGCTACTGGAAGTGTTGGGCAGCGGGCCGACCCCGCCCAACCCCGCAGAACTCCTGGGCAGTCCGCAGTTCGGGGCTTTCCTGTTGGATGCCGTGACGCGCTACGATCAAGTCATCATTGACACACCGCCGGTATTACTCGCCAGCGACGGGATCGTGTTAGCGACCGCGGTGGACGGCGTGATCCTCGTCGTCCGAGCGAAGAAGGACTCGCGCGGGGTAGCGCGTCGGGCGTGCACTTTGCTGGCCGACGTCAGCGCCCACGTGTTCGGGGCGGTCCTCAACGCCGCGCAGATCACGCGCGGCGGGTATTTCCGCGAACAACTTCGCGCCTACTACGACTACCGCCCGGGCGACGACACGTCCGCATCAGCCCTACCGTTAGCGACCAAGAAGACCTGACGCCTCTTGGGTGCGAGATTGGAATCTCGCACCAGACGATGATGCGATCCGCCCACGATCATCGCCTCCCCCACCTCCAAAGGAAGATTGCGCGCGAAGCGTCACTTGAATGGCGCTAACTACATGTGGCTGCTATCGTTAGACCTGTCATGGTGCTTGCAAGAACATGGAGGTTCGACGA